>Ga0075421_100011768_pt1 | contig 10847 bp, 9 predicted proteins | sample SoiMetdeltSBSDD5_FD_75292 | JGI IMG/M metagenome (GOLD analysis project Ga0075421, IMG submission 75292) | Bulk soil microbial communities from a Populus tree surrounding site in Tennessee, USA - Soil MetaG P. deltoides SBSDD5 | ecosystem: Environmental > Terrestrial > Soil > Tree plantation...
GCGAGCGTCGTCGCGCAGAAGGTGCAGTGCTCGTCACATCCGTCCTGGATGCGCAGTAGCCCCCGCGTGCCCGTCTGCACGTTAGGCACGGGCATGGACGGCGGGAGCCCCAGCGCGCCCGCGATCGCGAGGACGTCCGCGCCCGGCACAACCGCGGCCACCGTAGGAAGGGCCGCGATGCGCCCGTCATCGCGCGCGGCGGCACATCCCATGACGACCGTTCTCAGCTCGGGGCGGCGCCGCCCCGCGCGCCGAACGGCCTGGCGGAGGTCGGCCTCGGCCGCCGCCGTCACCGCGCAGCTGTTGAACACGGCGGCGTCGGCATCCTCCGGGCTTCCCACCACTTCGCCGCCGCTCGATTCGACCAGCGCGCGAACGAGCTCAGTGTCGTACTGGTTCGCTCGACAGCCGAAGGTGTGAAGGTAGATCCTTCGTCGCTGGCGCTCCTCAGGACGAGCGTTCACGACGCCGCGGTGAATCCCGCGCTAGCCCGAGCGACGCTCGCCGTCGGCGGTCGCAAGGGTAGAAGAATGTGAAAGGCGCTGCCGACGCCCTCGCTGCTCTGAACCCAGATCCGCCCGCCATGCGCCTCGACCACGAGCCGACAGAACGCGAGGCCAAGCCCCGAGCTCCTCACTCGCGGTACGTTAGGCGTCTTCACACTCTCGAACTTGTGAAAGATCACCTCGTGGTACTGCGGCGGGATGCCGGGACCGTTGTCGGCCACCGTGAACAACACGCCGCGCGGGTCGGTGCGCGCGTACATACGCAGCTCTACCGCGCGTGACGAATGCACGAGCGAGTTCTGAATCAGGTTGCCGAACACACGCTTGAGCAGTGATCGATCGGCGTAGAAGGACGGGGCATCCGGCGTAACCTCGATCGCCGTGACCGCACGCTCCTGCTGCAGTCGGAGCGACCAGTCATGCATGATGTCGTTCACGAGCACGGAAGGCGTCAGCTGCTCGAGGTCGAGCGCGATGGACGTCTCCTCGATCCGCGCCACCTCCAGCAGGTCCTCGATGAGGCGCAACAGCTCCTGGGCCTTGTTCTCCGTGTCGCGCAGCGCACCTTGCTGCGAGACGCTGACCGGACCGAGGTCACCCTCGGCGAGCATCTCGAGCGTGGCGATGATCGAGGTCAGCGGCGTCTTGAGATCGTGCACGATCATCTTCATGAGATCGTCACGCACCTTCTCGAGCTCGCGCAGCTTGCGGTAGCTGTCCTCCAGCGCATCCGTCGCGGCTTTCAGCTTGAGCAGACTCCGAACGCGCGCGCCGAGCACCATGCGATTGTGCGGTTTCGTGAGGAAGTCGTCGCCCCCTGCCTCGATCGCCTTCACGCGGTCGGTCGTGTCGTTCAGCGCCGTTACGAAGATCACCGGGATGCGGGCCGTACGCGCGTCGCGCTTGATGCGACGACACACCTCGAAGCCAGTGGAGCGATCGTCCACGCCGAGGTCGCCCGCCGGCATCGACACGTCGAGAATGACCAGTTCGGGCCGGTGCGTTAGGCACGCGGCGAGTGCCGACGGTCCGTCCTCGGCCGATACCGTGCGGTAGCCGAGCGTGTGCAGCTGGTCGATCAACAGCTCGACGTTGGCCGGAACGTCGTCGGCGATGAGAATGAGCGGCGCGTCAGGGCGGACGGGCTGCGTCATCGGTTCAGGGTCTGACGGTCAACCCCAGCCCGAACGTCCAGGCCTGCTCCTTCGCATCGACATCGGCAGCCGAGCGTGCCGCTCGCTCGACGAAGACGTCGATGATCGCGCGGCCTGCGGCGAACGGTACACCGGTGCCCAGCATCAACGCGTTTTCGGTCACTTGCTCGCCAGCGGCGAGGAACGGCAGCGTCCGCCGGCGGTAACCCGCCCGAAGCGCCATCTGCGCGGAGAATACCCGCGGCCCCACCGCATCGAGACCGATGCCGTAGTCCCAGGAGTCTTCCGGTGTCGCGCGCTCAGATCCCAGCCCGGCCATCTTCGACCACAGGGTGCGGTCGACGCGAAGCGCGACGGACGTGCCGGGAACGATCTGGTAGAGCGCGCCCGCGCCGAACCGGGACGGTACGTTGGCCTCACTGCGGAGCGTATCGGCTTCGCGGAGCTTGAGCTTCCCACCGATACGACCCGAGGCCCCGACACCGAGGTTCCGGCTCGGCCGCCAAACGACGCCGAACGAGTAGCCCACGCCGAAGTAGTTCACGTTCGACGAATCACGCAGCGGCGCGAAGCTCAGCGAGTCGTCGAAGACGCGCGAAAGGGCGAGGCGATTCTCGCCGGGGTAGAGGTGAATGCCCGCCCCGACCACGAGATCGTCGCGCACTGACCACGCGCCGGCGACCCGAACATCGTTCAGCGCCCCCTCCGAGCGGAAACGCTCGACATAGGTGACGGAGTCGTCGCCGAAGCGAACCTTGCCCCGCACCTCCGTACCCCAGGTGCGATCCAGCAGCGTACTGAACGACCCCGCGATCACCGCACGTTGGCCCAGCGGGAGGGCGGCCGAGAACAGCGGGAAGCGGTACGAGCTCGTCACTCCGGAGCTTCCCTCCGCGTCGACTGACCGTTGTTCCCGCTCCGACTGGATATAGAGGCCCCCGCGTCGCAGGAGCGCCAGCGCCCCCGGGTTGACCGGCGACAGCGGATCGCCCTCCGCCGTCGAGCCACCAAGCGAGCGAGAGTACACGCTCAGCTGACCGGGTGGATAGCCGAACCCCTGCGCGCCCAGCGTGCCCTGCGCGCGAGCGGTGCTCGTGACGCTCGCGAACGCGATGACCGCCGGCACGATTGTGGTGAGTACGGTGCGTGACCTCACGGGATTCCGAACTCCACCTGGTTCACGTACGTGAGTCGAAGACGAGGACGCAACGCCGGTGCAGCATCACTCGAATAGAAGAGGGCTGACGGCGCGGACGCGCCCTCGGTCGATGATCGCAATACGATCGCGCGTTGAACGGTGTTTGGCCCCAACCCCTTCCAGTCTCGAAGGGCGCCCACGATCTCGATCGCCCGAGGACCGCTGCTCGACGGCACGACCCGGATCGAATCGATCTCGAAGTTGGGAGGATTGAGAATGCCGGCGGCACGGCCAACGTCAGCGAGCTCCACCGCGGCGCGGACCACATGTGGATAGATCGTCAGCGAATCGTTCGCGTCAACCGACGCGTTAGGTACCTGCGTGAGCAGGAGCGTCGCCCGAACGATGGTCGTGGAATCGACGAGTCGCGACGGGATGTCGAAGCGCAGGTACGCCCGCTGTGCGGGCAAGCCCCCAACCCCCAGCAGCGACCCCGCCGACGTGCCCGTACTGGCGGCGACGAGCTGATAGTCCGTGAGGTCGACGCGGATCACAGGGTTGTCGCTGGGCGTCAGCGATGCGGGCGACACGACCAGTGCACGAACGAGCGTGTCGGGTGACGGGTCGTAGCTGAGCTGGTTGGCGAAGCCGCCTTCACGCGAGATGATCCGGATCTGTGCCGACGCCGAGCTCTGCACCCGGAAGCCGAGGCGCAGCCGTCTCGGTTCCGACCCGGTCAGCTTTCCCAGAACCTTGTCGTTCGCGAGTGGAACACGAAGCGAGTCCTTGATCTCGGTCACCGCGAACGTCTTCCCGCCGATGAGCCGGTCCGGGCGGAACAGCGCGAGAACCGCCGCGGTGGACGTATCGACAGCCGTCGTGTCCACGTCGTACAGCTCGACGGTGACTGGAGCGGTCGCCTTCGTCCCGGTGGTGTCGAGCCGCAGCATCACCATCGAGCTATCGAGGGCGTAGATCGCGCTGTCTGCTCCTCCGCGCGTGAACCGCTGGGGCAGAGTGTCGTAGCGTATCACGGCGCGCGCGTCCAACGTATCACCGCGCGACGCGACCAGGAGAAACGTCTCGGTCCCGAGCGCGGGGTACCCCGTGATGGTGGTATCGACCGCAATGAACGTCTCGAGCAGCGTGTCGTTCGAGACGATGTTCTGTTCCGGGCACAGCGCCGGGCAGCCGGCGGTTCCGTCGAGCTCCTCGGCACAGGCCGCGAGCGTCCCGACGACGACGCCGAGCATCGCCATCCCCAACAACCGATTACGCAAGCCGTACACTCCGTCCTTCCACGTCAAAGCTGTCTACGATTGCCATTATCACCGCGTCCACAGGCTTGTCCTTCGTCGCAGTCGTCAGACGCGCCGAACTGCCCGTCGCGTAGAGAATCACCTCACCGACACCTGCACCAACGCTGTCCACCGCCACGACATACCCACCCTCGCGACCGAGATCGGTCGTGAGGTTCTCGACCACGAGGAGTTTGAGCGACGCGAGCGAAGGATCCTTCCGCGTCGATACGACCGTCCCCACAATGCGTCCGAGCTTCATCAGTGGTGGTGAGTGAGCGCGGCGGGAGTGAACGGATGCGGTAGGAGTGACGCCAGAGTCCACTCGGCCTCGCGGCCCTCTCGGGTAAAGCTCACGATCGGGAGCCGCGGCGCGAATTCTACGAGCGCCTGGCGACACATGCCGCACGGCGGCGTCGGATCGTCCGCCTCACTCACGATCACCAGAAGCTCGAACGACGTCACGCCACCAACGACGGCGGCCGACAAGGCAGCCCGCTCGGCGCAGGTACCCACCGGGTAGGCCGCGTTCTCGACGTTGCACCCGACGAACACCGTGCCGCCGGGCCCGGCGAGTGCTGCGCCCACACGGAACTCGGAGTACGGAGCGTATGCCTTCTCCATCGCGGACAGCGCCGCGAGTCGAAGCGTCTCGCGGAGTCCATCGTTCGAAGGCGCGCCCGCCTGAGCGGGGCGCGTCATTTCGCTACCAACTCGCCGAGAAACGACGTGCCGCGCCCGCGAAACGGGAGGCCGAACCAGTCAGCCACCGTCGCTCCGACGTCTGAGAAGGTGGAACGCCGACCGAGATCCATTGGCCGGACGCGCGGTCCCGCCACGAGGAGCGGAACGCACTCACGCGCATGGTCCGTGGATGGGGTCGTCGGATCGTTCCCGTGGTCGGCAGTGATGAAGAGCAGATCGTCCTCGCGCAGGGCGGAGAGAATGGATGGAAGAGCCCGGTCGAACTCCCGCAGCGCTCCATAGAACCCCGCAGCGTCGTTTCGGTGCCCAAAAAGCTGGTCGAAATCTACTAGGTTGGCTAACAGGAACCCACTAGCGTTCGACCTCAGCCAGCCGCGGATCGCGTCTATGCCGTCCGCATTCGTCGCCGAATGCGTCGACGAGATCGACCGACCCGCGAAGAGGTCGTCGACCTTGCCCACTCCCGCCCGCGGAATGGCGGCCGAAGCAAGCGCGTCGAGCAATGTCTCCCCCGGTGGGGCGATCGACACGTCGCGGCGATGCGCCGACACGCGCCGGAATGCCCCCGGCTCGCCCTCGAACGGCCGGGCAATGACGCGGGACACGTTGTGGGGCTCAACCAGCAGTGCTCGCGCGGCGTCACATGCGGCGTACAGCTCCGCGAGCGGGATCACCTGCTCGTGCGCCGCGATCTGAAAGACCGAGTCGGCTGAGGTGTAGACGATCCACGCGCCTGTGCGCACGTGCTCTGCGCCGTACTCGTCGATGACCGCCGTGCCACTCGCGACGACGTTGCCGATCACAGGACGCCGGGTCGCCACCTCGAATGCCTGGACGATCTCCATGGGAAACCCCTGGGGATACGTTGGGAACGGCCGCGGCAGGTGGAGGCCCGCGATCTCCCAATGCCCCGTGGTGCTGTCCTTCCCGGCCGACCGCGGCTCCATGATGCCCCAAGCCCCCGCGACCGGCGCCTGGGTGCTGACCCCTTCGAGCGACTTCAGCCGGCCGAGGCCGAGCGACGCCAGAGACGGCAGGTCGAACCCGCCAACGGCGCGCGCCGTGTTCGCGAGCGTGTCGCTGCCGAGGTCCCCATAATCATCGGCGTCCGGCGCCTCGCCCGCCCCAACGCCGTCGAGCACCACGACGGCTGCCCGCCGTGATGCCGCCACGTTAGGCGCCCCCGCCAGTACGGGCGCCACCGTTACCCTCACGATCGTCGACGTAGACCCGGGGCACGCGAAGCTTGAGCCCGACGAGCAGCTCGTAGCTGAGCATCGCGGCCGTGTCGGCGACGTCATCGACGGTGAGTAGATCACCGCCGTCGCGGCCGATCAGCGTCGCGACGTCCCCTACCTCGCACGGCACGTCTGTGACGTCGAGCATCACCATGTCCATGGTGACGATGCCGGCTACCGGCGCGCGTCGCCCTCGCATGAGCGCCACGCCGCGGTTGCTCAACGCGCGGCGGTACCCGTCCGCGTAACCGATGCCGAGCGTGGCGATGCGGCGCTCCCCGTGCGCGCGCCACGTCGCTCCGTAGCTCACGGTGTAGCCGTCTGGCACGGTTCGGATCTCCACCACGCGGGCGCGCAAGTGTGCAACGGGCTCCGGCTTGACCGTGGCGCCCCGTCCACCGCCCACGCCGTAGAGGAACACTCCCGGTCGAGCGAGATCCCACGCTGACACGCCACCGCGCTCCAACGCGGGGCTATTCTCGGCGTGCAGGTAACGCGGACGCGCGGGGAGGGCGTCGAGTGCACAGCGAAAGCGACGGAGCTGTTCACTCACCGAGTCGGGGTCGGTGTCGGCCGAGTGGAAATGTGTGTACGCGCCTTCGGGCGGAGCGCTGAGCAACTCATCGCGCAGCCCCGGGACCGCGGTCCATGGAGCACCGGCCCGGCTCATCCCCGTATCGATCGACAGGTGCCACGGCCCGCCGCCACCGGCCCGCCAGCTGGCAATCGCTCCGGCATCGCCGAGAGATGGGCGGAGATTTCCGTCGCGAGCGGCGACATGCTCGTCGCGCAAGATCGAGGAGAGGATGAGGATGGGATGGACCACACCAGCGGCGCGCAGCTCGATCCCTTCCGGCACGGTGGCAACCCCGAAGCCCCACGGGTGGAGCGGCTCGAGGGCGCGCGCCACACGCACCGCACCCAGCCCGTAGCCATCTGCCTTGATGACGGCGAGCAGCGGGACACGGGCGCGAGCCGCGAGCGCGGCTCCATTGCGTCGCAACGCGCCGAGGTCGACTTCGACCCAGGCGCGCGTCGTGGCGGGGCTCGGTTGACGTGACATTCGAGGAGCGGGTATGATACCCGACCCGAGGAGGCTATGCAAGCTAAATCAACACTTGAAGATACGCTCGACCTGATGCGCGATCTCCGCGCGCGCTGCGAGTGGGACGCGAACCAGACGCATGATTCGTTGCGGCCTTACCTGATCGAGGAAGCACACGAGCTCGATGAGGCGATTCGCGAGGGTGACGACGCCAAGATGCGCGAGGAGCTCGGCGACGTACTGCTGCAGGTCCTCTTTCATTCCGTCGTCGCGGAGCAACGAGGGTCGTTCGACATCGGCGACGTCGCGGCGGGGTTGATATCGAAGATGCGGCGGCGGCATCCGCACCTGTATGACGGCGGCGACCGTCAACCGTGGGAGCAAATGAAAGCGCGGAAGCGCGCGTCGATCGAGGAAGGGCTGCCGCCGACCCTGCCTTCCCTGCACCGCGCTCACCGGCTCCAGGATCGCGCGGCGGGGGTTGGGTTCGATTGGCCTGACGTGGACGGCCCGGCGGCCAAGGTGGAGGAGGAGCTTGGTGAGGTGCGCGCCCAGCTACGGGATCATCCCATCGAGCGCACGGCCCACGGCGCGCCCGTGCACGACGCGCGTCACGCGGCGCTGGAAGCCGAGCTCGGCGACCTCTTGTTCGCGGTGGTGAACCTGTGCCGGAAGGCGGGGGTGCACGCGTCGCTGGCGCTCGACAAAGCGAACGCGAAGTTCGCGCGTCGGTTTGCGGAAGTCGAGCGCGGCGCTGCGGAGCGAGGGCTCATCGTCGGTGAGGCGAGCCTCGAGCAGCTCGACGCGATCTGGGATGAGGTGAAAGAGAGGGAACGGACAATCGAGAACGGAGAACCGTAGCGCCGGATGGGTGGTCAGACGATTCCAGGCACTGCCGTTTCGGGCCGGACGCCCACGCTATGGCCGCAAGCGGTTCATCAGGCGAGGGAACGCTGACGTCTCGCGGATGTGCGGCGTGCCGCAGATCCACGCGACCGTGCGCTCGAGGCCAAGGCCGAAACCCGAGTGGACGAAGGTGCCGTACTTCCGGAGGTCGAGATACCAGCCGTACGCCTCGAGCGGCAGTCCTTCTTCCTTGATCCGGTGGAGCAGCTTGTCGTGGTCGTCCTCGCGCTGTGACCCGCCGATGATCTCGCCGTACCCTTCCGGCGCGAGGCAATCGTCGCAGAGCACCGTTCGCGGGTCTGCGGGGTTCTCCTTCATGTAGAAGGCCTTCGCCTCCTTCGGATAGTTCATCACGAAGACGGGGCGATCGTAATCCTCTACGATCAGCGCTTCATCCTCGGCGCCGAGGTCGTCGCCCCACTTGATGGCGCTTCCCTTCTTCTGGAGCAGCGTGACTGCGTCACCGTAGTCCAGGCGGTGGAAGGGCGCGGTGACTCGCTCGAGCGGAGCGGTGTCGCGTTCGAGCTCCGCGAGCTCCTTCTTCCGGCGATCCAGGCAACGGCGCACCAGGAACGACACGAAGTCTTCTTGCAGGCGCATGTTGTCGTTCGTGTCGAACCACGCGACTTCCGGTTCGATCATCCAGAACTCGGTGAGGTGACGCCGCGTTTTCGATTTCTCGGCGCGGAACGTTGGCCCGAACGTATAGATCTTCCCGAGCGCCGCAGCCGCCGCTTCGCCGTACAGCTGCCCGGTCTGCGCGAGATAGGCCGTGCCCTCGTCGAAGTACTCCGTCGAGAACAGTCCACTGCGCTCGCCGATGGCCGCCGTGAGAACCGGCGTGTCCACGCGAATGAATCCGCGATCGTAGAAGAAGTCCTGGATGGACTGCTCGATCTCGTGCCTGACGCGGAGGATCGCCTGTTGTCGGGGACTGCGAAGCCAGAGGTGGCGATGATCCATCAGGAAATCGACACCGTGCTCCTTCGGCTGAATCGGGTAGTCGATCGGGCTGCCACCGATGATCGCGAGATCGGCGACGCCGATCTCCACGCCCCCCGGCGCCCGGGCGTCGACGCGCACTTCGCCGGTGATGGCGATCGACGTTTCCTGCGTGAGGGCCGCGAACCGCTCCCATACCTCGGGCGTCACCGTGGACTTGACCACGACGGCCTGAAGCGTGCCGGTACCGTCCCGCATGACGACGAACGCGACTTTGCCCGATGATCGTAGATGGGTCACCCATCCACGAACGGTGGCGGACGCACCGGCATGCGTCGGCAGATCGATGATGCGCGAGGTTGGAACAGTCACAGAATCGAGGGCTTGGGAGCGGATGGCCGGGAAAGCTATGAGCGCCCGGATGATGGATCAACGGCGCGCGCGCGCGGCGCTACTTTACGTGTGATGGCCTTCGTGACCGAACGGGCAGACCACTGCGCGGCTTTTGTCGCGCGAGCGAGCGGACGTCCGTGACGCTTCGCTCGCGGCTCGCGCTCGCGCTGGTGACGATGGCGGCGATTCTCGTGGCGCCACTGTTCATCGCGTACGACTCTCTCAACCAGATGCAGACGGCGGTGCGCGCCGTTCAGGAGCAGGACCTGAACGCGACGCTGCTCGTCTCACGTATCCGCGCGACGAGCGAGGAGCTTCGTAAGGCGGAGCTGCAGCTCGTGTACGGGACGGATTCGATGACGCGCGAGCTGCCGGTCGCCCGCGTCGACGCCGCGCTGAACGCGCTCCGCGTGCTCTCCGATTCCCTGCTCTATTTCGGACTCGACACCGCGCATCGCGACGTCACCGCGACGCTCGATAGCGTAAGCGCGGCGATTCCCGCGGAGGTGGCCGCCGTGCGGAACGGCCAGGGTGAACGGGCGGATAGCCTCTCGACCGGACTCCGCCCGGTGATGCAGCACATCGATTCGATCGCGGACCGCGCGGAGACGACGCTGCAGGCGCGCACGTCCACGAAGGTGGAAGCGGCTCGCGCGGAAGCCGGGGGCGCACAGGAGCTCACGACGACCACGTTCGGGATTGCGGTCGTCATCGCCGCGCTCATCGCCATCTGGGTCACCGCGACCATCAGCCAACCAGTACGCGATCTCGAGCGCGGCATGCACACGGTCGCCGAAGGCGACTTCTCGTATCGTCTCGCGATCGAGTCGAAGCGCCACGACGAGTTCGGCCGCCTCGCGGAAAGCTTCCACACGATGGTCGAGCAACTGAAGCAGCTCGACCAATTGAAGGCGGAGTTCGTGTCGGTCGCGTCGCACGAGCTCAAGACGCCGATCAACGTCATCATCGGGTACCTGCAACTGCTGCAGGAGAACGTCTACGGCGAGCTCACGCCGAAGCAACGCGACATCTGCCTCACGCTGGCGTCGCAGGCACACGCGCTGTCACGGCTCGTTCGGCAGCTCCTGGATGTGAGCCGATTCGAGGCCGGTGGTGGTAAGCTCGAGCTCCGGCAGATGCGGCTCGGCCCGTTTCTCGCGGAACTGGAGTCGACGTTCCGGGTGCTCGCGATTCAGCGCGGCATTCGGTTTCACGTCGAGCGGGGGTCGCGGCTACCGGATCACGTGGTCTGGGACGAGGATCGCATGAGCGAGGTGCTCGGCAACCTGCTGTCGAATGCGTTCAAGTTCACCGAACGCGGCGGGACCGTGGAACTCGCCGTGTACGCGGCGGGCGACTCGCTGACCTTGCGCGTGCGCGACAGCGGCGCGGGGATCCCTGCAGCGAACCTGCCGTTCATCTTCGAGAAGTTCTTCCAGGCCGACAATCAGGCCGCCGCCTCGACGAAGGGGACGGGCCTCGGGCTCGCCATTGCGAAGACGATCGTGACGGAGCATGGTGG
>Ga0075421_100011769_pt1 | contig 10847 bp, 11 predicted proteins | sample SoiMetdeltSBSDD5_FD_75292 | JGI IMG/M metagenome (GOLD analysis project Ga0075421, IMG submission 75292) | Bulk soil microbial communities from a Populus tree surrounding site in Tennessee, USA - Soil MetaG P. deltoides SBSDD5 | ecosystem: Environmental > Terrestrial > Soil > Tree plantation...
TCGGCCTGTACGTCCGGCCGTGGATGCTCATCGACTACCCGGAGGTGCCGCCGTCGGTCGGCCGCTTCGAGGCACACGCGTTCGAGCCGCAGAAATGGAAGCCGGAGTACCCGAACGCGGCGTTCGACAACGTGCGGCCGGACGATGCGTTCTGGGCGGCGCGGATTGTGGCGCGCTTCAGCGATGAGATGGTGGGCGCGGTCGTGAAGAAAGCGCAGTACTCCGATCCGCGAGCGACTGAGTACCTGACGCGCGCGCTCATCACGCGTCGTGACAAGGTGCTGGCGACCTGGCTCAATCACGTCTGCCCCGCCGTCGATCCCAGACTCCTCGCCGAGGGAGCGTTGACCTTTTCCAATGTGGCAGTCGATGCTCGTGCCGCGACACCGGCGGAGACCTATCAGCTTCAGTGGTTCCGGTTCGACAACACGACAGGCACACGGACATCGGTTGGCGACAGTCAAACCGTCGTGACGCCGGCCGGCCGCGCCCCGGCCGGCTTGCTGGATGGAACTGACTACGTCGGCGTCGTCGTGACGGCGCGTCATCCTGAGCACGTCGGCTGGATGCGACCAGCGACATTCTTCTTCCGCCGCGGCGGTCCGCGCTGGACGCTGGTCGGCGTCGAGCGCGGCTGAGTCTCTCCACGATCCGGGCGCGGAATATCTCCAAGCCGCCACCTATCCCACTGACAGACCACGACATAAGGAACGGCCCGGTTGTTGGCGGAACTTCGTCCGTGTCCAAAACGTCATCACTGGACGATAGCATCGCAATCATGGAAGGCAGACGACTACTAGGCGTTGGTCTTGCACTCCTGCTGCTGGCTGCTGTTGGAAGCGGCATCTGGTACTCGAACACTTCCCTCAAGCGCGAACACGCCGCCGCGGCGAGCGCGTCGGAGGCAATCAGCACGCGCGGCCTCGTTGGGTCCGAGAAAGAAGAATTCTTCGCAGACCCGCGAGTGGTCACGGCCTTTGCCCGCCAGGGGATTACCGTCCGCATCGAGAAAGCCGGCTCGCGCCTTATCGCGCACGGCTACGATCCGAAGCGCTACGACTTCGGATTTCCGTCCGGTGCGCCTGCGGCTGCTGAGCTGAAAGCCGCAGCCAAGGCCTCGGAAACCTACGTCCCTTTCTACACGCCAATCGTGTTCGCGAGCTGGAAACCGATCGCGGAGATTCTGGTGGCCAACGGCCTGGCTGAACGGCGCCCCGGGGACTACTTCGTCACCGACCTCTCGCGGTTGCTGCAGCTCGTCGAACAGCGGGCACGGTGGCGCGATCTGAAAAGCAGTGCCGCCTTTGCGACCAACAAGGCGGTCCTGGTGAATTCCACGGACGTGCGCACGTCGAATTCGGCCGCGATGTATCTCTCGCTGGCCAGCTATGTGTTGAACGGACAGTCGGTGGTGAGCAGTCAGGACGAGGTCGACGCCGTGCTGCCGAAGGTGGCCGACCTGTTTGTTCGGCAGGGCTTCCAGGAAACGTCATCGGCGGCGCCATTCGAGGACTATCTGGCGCTCGGGATGGGTAAGACGCCGCTCCTCGTGGCGTATGAATCGCAGCTCGTCTCGTTCTGGTTGACGCACCCGGATCGGCCGCGCGGCGACATGGTGATGATTTATCCCGTGCCGACCGTCTACTCGAAGCATGTGGTCGTTCCGTACACGCCGGAAGGCCGGCGCGTCGGCGAGGCCCTTGCCACGAACCCCGAGTTGCAGTCGCTCGCGCATGAATTCGGGTTCCGCACCGGCGGCGACACGCGCGGACCCGAAGTCTGGGCGAAGCGCGGCATCGTCGTGCCCGAGCCGTTGAGCGACGTCGTGGATCCGCCAAGCCATGAATGGCTCGAACGGATGATCGCCGGCATCGAACAGCGATTTCGTTAACGCGGACGCATCGCGGAGGTCATGACATGTCGAACGCAACGCAAAACGACGCTCGTGCCGTCGAACCGGCGCCGGCGAACCTGGAGTTGACGCCGCCCGCCGATCTCGAGCTCGTCGCTCCGGCGCCCGTGGTGGTGGTTCCGGCGGAGTCGGCGAGCGGCCGAGTGCGGCTGAAGCCCGAAGCGGTCGCCGAGCTCGAGGCCCAGATCCGCGAGTTCATCGACCAGGTCACCGAACTCGACGCCAACGATCCGAAGTTCAAGGACGCGGTCGACCGGATCCATACCATGGGCAACCGCGACATCGAGCGATCGGCGAGCGTCTCGAACCGGATGCTCGATCGGCCGGTCAAGACGATGAAAAACGGCCTGTTCGACTCGGGCTCGGACATCTCGCGCTCGCTGGTCGACCTGCGCAACACGGTCGAGCGGCTCGATCCGTCGAGGCAGGGCGACCTGTTCGCGCCGCGGAAGATTTTCGGTCTCATCCCGCTCGGCAGCCGGCTGATCGACTACTTCGACCAGTACCAATCCTCGCAGACGCACATCAACGCGATTGTCGAAGCACTGCGGCGGGGCAAGGACGAGCTCCTGCGCGACAACGCCGCCGTCGAACAGGAAAAGATCAATCTCTGGGCACTGATGGAGCGCCTCGAAAAGTACATCTACCTGGGGCGGAAGCTCGATGCGACGCTGTCCGCCCGTGTCGCGACCCTCGAGGCGACGGATCCCGAGAAGGCGCGGGTCGTGCGCGAAGAAATGCTGTTCTACACGCGGCAGAAGGTCACCGACCTGCTGACGCAGATGGCGGTCAACATCCAGGGCTATCTGGCCCTCGATCTCATTCGCAAGAACAACTTCGAGCTGATCAAAGGCGTCGATCGCGCGACGACGACGACGGTCGCGGCGCTGCGAACGGCGGTGATGGTGGCGCAGGCGCTGGCGAATCAGAAGCTGGTGCTCGACCAGATCTCCGCGCTGAATACCACCACCGGCACCATGATCGAATCGACCAGCGAGATGCTCAAGTCGCAGTCGGTGCGTATCCAGGAACAGGCGGCGAGCAGCACCATCGAGGTGGAGAAGCTCAAGGCGGCGTTCGCCAACGTGTATCACACGATGGACGCCATCTCCGAGTTCAAGGGCAAGGCGCTCGCGTCGATGCAACAGACGGTCGACGTGCTGACCGGCGAAGTCGCGAAAGCGCGTACATATCTCGATCGCGTCCGTGCCGAGGAGGGCGCTCGGGCGCTGGCGGCCGGCGACGATGAGGTCCGTCTGTGAATCCGCTCCGTCACCGTGTCGCGGCTGCAATCGCGATCGCCGCGGTCGCTGTCGCGGTCGCGGCCTGCCAACGATCCAGCAATGCGCCGCCGGTCGCGGCGGCCGACGGCGCCGACACGCTGCAGGTGCTCGCGGGATCCGAACTGAAGGAGCTCGAGCCGGCGCTCGTGTCGGCCGCGCGCGGCGCCGGCGTCGATCTGCGGCTGTCGTATGCCGGGACGCTGGAGATCGTCGATCGCGCCAACGGCGGCGAGATGTTCGATGCGCTGCTGCCGCCCAACGGCGCCTACCCGATGCTCGCGCTCGCGGGCAGACCGATCGCTCGCGAGAAGCTGTTTTACTCGCGGGTGGCGCTCGGCGTGAAGAACAGCCGCGCGCACGCGCTCGGTTGGGACAGCCGCGCGCCGTCCTGGGCGGAGATCTCGGAAGCGGCCGCGGCAGGGCGCTTCAGCTACGCGATGACCAATCCCACCAGCAGCAACACCGGGATGAGTGCGTTGTTTGCCGTAGCGAGTTCGAGCGCCGGCAAAACCGAAGATCTGACGCTGACCGACATCCGCCGCGATGTGCTGACCGCGTTTCTGCACGGACAGAAGTTGACCGCCGGCAGCTCGGGTTGGCTGGCCGACGCCTATGTGCGCGACCAGGCAACACTCGACGGGCTGGTGAACTACGAAGCGGTGCTGCTGCGGCTCAACGATCGCACCGAGCTGTCGGACAAGCTGCTCGTGATCTATCCGAGGGACGGCGTGATCTCGGCCGACTACCCGCTGCTGCTGCTGCAAGACCGCAAGCGCGCAGCCTACGAACGGTTCGTCAACGTCGTGCGTGCGCGCGAGTTCCAGAGCGGACCGGTGGCCGCGGCGTACCTGAGGCCGTCGAATCCCGATGTGCCGGTTGCGGCCGCCTTGTCGGTCCGGCCGGTCGCCGAGCTCAGTTTTCCCAACAATCTCGGTCTCATCGATGCGGTGCTCGCCTCGTATCAAGGTGAGCTGCGACGCCCCGCGACGTCAATCTATCTGCTCGACGTCAGCGGATCGATGAAGGGCGAGCGGTTGGCGGGTCTGCAACGCGCGCTCGAGTACCTCACCGGCGCGCAGGGAAGCGGAACGCTGGCGCGGCTGGCGCGATTCCAGAGTCGCGAGCGGGTGATCCTCCTGCCGTTCAACGATCGGACTGGCGGATCGACGCGCGTCGAGTTCGGTGCGGGCGATGACCACGCGGCTGAGACCGCCCAGATTCACCGCTTCAGCAACTCATTGCAGGCGGAGGGCGGCACGGCGATCTTCTCCGCACTCGAGGACGCCTACGCCATTGCCGACGGCGAACGCCGACGCGACCCGGACCGGCTGGTGACGGTCGTGTTGTTGACCGACGGCGAGAACCGCAATGGCATACGCTTCTCGACGCTCGCCGCCGACCTGCGCGGACGCGTGGTGCCGCGCACGTTTCCGATCCTCTTCGGCGACGCGAAGAGCGACGAGCTGGATCGCGTCGCGGCGATGAGCGGCGGCCGCGTGTTCGACGGCCGGAGCGGTGCGCTCACCACGGTGTTCCGAGAGATCCGGGGATATCAGTGAGCGATCTCGATCTGCGAACCCGGTGTCTTCTCTATCTGTACAGCACCCGCAACATCGTCGCGACGACGCTCGCATTGGGTGGTCCGCTGCTGCTGTTCACCGGAGTGATCCGCGACTACTGGCTCGCGATCACCGTCGGCATGTACGCGGCGGGCTGGCTGCTGACTCCGGCGCCGCGGCTGGTCGACGTCGACTTGACGCAGGCGCTGTCGATGGACGCGCTGATGGACCGGCTCGACGCGGTGATCGCGCGCGCGCGTCCAGCGCTTCCTGCCGATCTGGTCGCGCGGCTCCACAGCATTCGCAGCTCGATTACCGAAGTCCTGCCGAAGTTCGCCGGCGACCCCGGCACGAGTGACGACGTGTATCTCGTCCGCGAGACCGTGCTGCGCTACCTTCCCGAGACGCTGTCGAACTACCTCGCGCTGCCGCCGCTGTTCCGCACCACGCATGCGTTACGCGACGGCAAGACGGCGCGCGAACTGCTCGCCGATCAGCTGTCGGTCCTCGACGCGCAGATGCGCGAGGTCGTCGGCAACGTCGCGCGCGGCGATGCCGAGGCGCTGCTCTCCAACGGGCGCTTCCTCGAGGCGAAGTTCGCGCGGCGCGACTTCCTGAGCGCGCCGGCGGGGCGCTGACACGCCATGCCGCGGACGATTGTCGACATCCCGGACACGCAGCTTCGCGACCTCGATGCGCTGTGCGAGAGCCTGCAGATCTCGCGAGCCGAAGCCGTGCGCCGCGCGATCGCGCAGTTTCTGCGCACCGGCCGCGACGGGTCGAGCGAGGGCTTCGGGTTGTGGTGTGGTGCAGCCGGGAAGCCGGACGCTCGGCCCGGGATCGAGGAACGGTGGTGACGGCGCTGTTCGATACCGGCGTGCTGCTCGACCATCTGACCGGCCGGCCCGAAGCGGCGGAACTGTTCGCGGTGCACGCGCACGGCGCCGTCAGCGTGATCTCGTGGGTCGAGGTGATGAGCGTCGCGCCGCCGGGACTCGACGAAGCGACACGCGTGTTTCTGCAGCGCTTCGAGCGCCTCGCGCTCAATGAGGCGATCGCCGACCGCGCGGTCACGCTGCTCCGCGTGCATCCACGGCTGACGGTGCCGCGCGCGCTGATCTATGCGACCGCGCTGATCAACTCGCTACCGTTCGTCAGCGTCGACCTGCCCGCCGAACTGCAGACCGAATCGACGATCGTCGTTCCGTACCAACGGATCGCTTCGTGACTTTTTGCCGTAGTGAATGTGGGAGGCGGGTCAATAGTTCGACCGCGATGGCCTGATCTGCTTCCTGACGGAAGAAGTAGACGTGCGGTGCTCGAGATCGACCCGCCGACCAGGACAGATGGCGGGCCTAAAGAATCCGGCGCCTGCGCCCCGAGACCAGGTGCACGACGAGCAGCACGATCCCGATTACGAAGAGCACCCAGGCGATCTGTGAGGCCACAGACGCGACGGACGAGACGCCGAGGACTCCCGCAACCAGCCCCAGCACGAGAAAGATCAACGCGTAGTACAACATGTTTTCTCCTTTGCTGCCGCGCTCTCACGAACCCCCGCGCATTGCCGGCGACGTGCCAAGCATCACTAGTGGCTAGCTGGACCGCTGCGCCAGTTGGCCGCCAACGATTCAAGGCAAACGGCCTCAGTCCGCTGAGCAAGAACCCGACCACATCTGAACGGCAGCGACATCAAGGTAGTAATTACGTGAATCAAAGACGTGACGGGAGGCCAAAACCATGCCTCCCGCGGTGGGCGAGATGATGTCGCCACCCAGATTGGGCGGCAAGCGGATGCGCTCATACACGCAGCAAGCGCGGTGCCATGCGGGAACGGATGCCCGTTGTCTTGCGCTGTTCCTATCGATCCCCGCCGGGGGCTGGGATCGGCGGCTACGTCCGAAAGTCCGAGGCGGCGCTCATCAGAATGACCGGGTTCGGCTTCCTCGCAAAGGCGCACATTGACCTCCGGCTAACACTCGATTGTGAAGTGTGTCGTGCGGATGCCACGCTACTGATTGCATTGCTGCGAAAGCTGCGCATAACAACAGCCAACGTTCGAGCCGGAGGCATCTACCGGCCCGACCGGCAAGAGTGAAATGACCGACCGACGAAAGCGCGTCACGCTTCAGATCGACAAGTCGCCGCGGGAAGATTCCCGCTTTTCGCCACGCGGTTTGCCCGATGACCTTCGCAAGGAGGCCGCGCAGCGTCTTGCGCTCTTCTGTGCGACCGGCGCAGGGATCTGGACGATCGTCGTGATCATGGCGAACGTGTTGCGGCCCACGAGCGTGCCGACTCCGTTTCCGTGGCCCGGCAACCTCATTGGCGGGATCACGATCGGGGTTCTCGCCGCCAGCTTCTTGTACTCGACGCTCAGGAGCACACCGGATCGTGAACCGGTGTCGGATCTGGGCCTGGGGCTGCTCATCATCAACGCTTTTGCCATTGCCCTGATCAACGAATGGGTGCCGACGTTTCCCGATACACGGTCCGTATCATGGAACACGATCGCGATCCTCGTGTACGCGATGGTGTTGCCAACGACCCCCCTGAAAATGTTCGCGGCGTGCCTCGCGGCGGCGTCGATGGACCCGCTCGCGGTGGGCATTGCGAACGTGCGCGGGCTGGAGACCCCGAGCTTCGTCCAGGCGATCCTGTTCTACTACCCCAACTACCTCTGCGCCGTGATCGCCGTGTGGCCGTCGATCGCGCACCATCGACTGGGGCGAAAGATCACCGACGCGCGCGAGCTGGGCAGCTACGAACTGGTGGAGCCGCTTGCCCACGGGGGAATGGGCGAGGTCTGGCGCGCGGAACACCGGCTGATTGCCAGGCCGGCGGCGATCAAACTGGTGCGTCCGGAAATGCTGGCGCCCGCGAGCGCACACGATGCTCGTGCGCTGTTGCGCAAGTTTGAACGTGAGGCCCAGGCCACCGCCATCCTCAGCTCGCCCCACACCATCGACCTGTTCGATTTCGGCCTCACGAACGATGGCTCGTTCTACTACGTGATGGAACTGCTGATCGGACGCGATCTCGAATCGCTGATTCGCGACTTCGGCCCACTTCCGGCAGATCGCGTCACCTACCTGCTGCGGCAGGTTTGCCACTCGCTTGCCGAGGCGCACGCCCGCGGACTCGTCCACGGCGACATCAAGCCGGCGAACGTGCATGTCTGCCGCATGGGGCTCGACTACGACTTCGTGAAAGTGCTCGACTTTGGACTGGTGCGGTTCAGCACTCCGGGTCTTCGGAACAGCCTCCTCTCAACGGAGCATGTCACGTCCGGCACTCCTGCATATATGGCGCCCGAAGTGATTCTGGGCGAGTCGGAAGTTGATCCCCGCGCCGATGTCTACTCGATTGGGTGTCTCGCTTACTGGATGCTCACCGGCCAGCTCGTATTCGATGCCGATACCCCGATGAAGATGTTGCTGCATCACGTCGAAACAGCGCCGGTGCCGCCGTCGCAGCGAACCGAGCTGCCCATTTCTCCGGAGCTGGACGAGATCGTCCTTGCCTGTCTCGAGAAGGATCCCGACCGGCGTCCTCAGAATGCCGAAGCGTTGTGGCAGATGCTGCTCGAGTGCAGGAGCCGCGAGACGTGGTCGCGCGCGGCCGCTCGGCGTTGGTGGGAAATCCATCTCCCGGAGTTGACCCAGCCCCTCGTGCTGGCCGTGCCGGCCTCAGGCGCCATCGGGGTTGAGCGCCCGCGCGAGAGAAGTGGCGCACGACGCTGAACGATTTTCGCTGACAACTTTTCGACGAGAGGTCACCGGCCATGAAACTGACGCAACTCTTCCTTGATCAACTCGAACGCGAAGCCCCGCGCACGCGCCGCGCCCTGGAGGGCGTTCCCAAGGGCAAAGACGACTGGGCCCCCCACTCGAAGTCGATGCCGCTGCTGCGCCTCGCGGGGCTTGTGGCGTCGATGCCCTCGTGGATAGCGCTCATCATCAATCAGAACGAGCTCGAGCTCAGCCCGCCGGCAGGTCAGGGCCAGTATCAGCAGCCGACGGTGGACGGTCTTCTTGGTACGCTCGAGAAGGCTGTACACGATGGGCGCGCCGCCCTCGCGGGAACGACCGATGACTTTCTGCTGACCACCAACTGGAAGCTTCTCGTGAAGGGCAACGTCGTGATGGATCAGCCGCGTCACGTCGTGCTCGTCGACACGTTCAACCATCTCGCGCATCATCGAGGCCAGCTGACCGTGTACTTGCGCCTCAACGACCGGCCGGTGCCTGCGATTTACGGGCCTTCGGCCGACGACCAGCAGTTCGCGTAGTGGACTCTCAGCGGATCGCTTCGCGCGTGCGTTCGTAGAACCGGCGCGCTTTGGCGCGGTTGCCGCAGCCTTGCATGCTGCACCATCGCCGCCGGCCGTTGCGGCTGGTATCGAGGAATAGCCAACCGCAGCCGTCGCCGCTGCACTCGCGGACGTTGGTTCGATCCTCGGACGACAGCAATTCGGCGCCAGCCAGAACGATCGGCCACCACAAGGAGTCGAAGCCGTCGCTCTCACGCTTCGCCCAACTCCAGACCACTGCCGTACCGCGGATGTCGAGGCGTCGGTTTCGTAGCGCCGCCGCCAGAAATGCGTTGACCAGGCGCACGTCGCGTTCTGCAGGGCGGGCACCGCCGCCAGCAGCGGTGAGAACGCGGGCCAACACTTCGCGCACACGCCGCGCGCGGCGCAGCGACCGCATCGCCCGTGCCTCATTCCGGTGAGCCGCTCCCGTCATCGCCCGGACATCGGCGGCCGTTACCAGCCTGGCAGTCTTTGCCCAGGCGAGAAGATCCTCGAAGCTGACCAGCAGCTCCTTGCGGCGTGCGGGATCGCCGCGCCAGTCGACCGTATTCACGAAGTCGAGCGCGAGGTGTCCGCCGATGAGATCGAAGCTCGCAGGTTGCCCCATCCGCTCACAGTATAACCGATGAACAGCTATTGACAGGTTAGTACGATCGCCGTTATTCTTCTAACCCTTGATGTCTATTTCAAGGGTTATGCGATGAAGCGACTCAATGCCCGGGAGCTCGGCGCCTTCCTTGCCATCTACGTCATCTGGGGTTCGACGTACCTCGCCATTCGATTGGCAGTGGAGACGATCCCGCCCTTCCTGACGGCCGGTGTCCGTCACCTCGTCGCCGGAGTCGTGCTCTACGCGCTTTGTCTCTTGCTGCGCGGCCGGCGCGTGCGAGTCAGCGCCGCGGAGTGGCGTGCAAGCGTCGTCGTAGCCGCTCTGTTCTTCCTCATCGGTCATGGAGCGCTGCACTGGGCCGAACAAACGGTGCCGTCCGGCATCGCCGCGCTTCTGGTGGCAACCGAACCGGTATGGGTCGTCATGTTGATGCCGGCCGTTGCCGGATCACGCCTGAGAATGCGTACCGTCGGCGGTCTGGTTTCGGGCGTGGCTGGCGTCGGACTGCTGGTGCCCGACGGCTCATTGGCGGCCGGCTCTCAACAATTGTGGGGTTCGGGCGCCATCCTGGTCGGCGCCCTGTCATGGGCGCTCGGCTTGCGCTACGCAGCGACGGCCGATCTCCCCCGTGATCCGTTCGTTCGCGCCGCAACGACATTGCTAGGCGGCGGAGGGTTGTTGCTGGCTGCGAGCGCGGCGACCGGAGAGTTGGGACGCGTCGACATGCACGCGATCTCGCAGCGTTCGCTCGTCGGTCTTGGCTTTCTGATCGTGTTCGGGTCGGTCGTCGCGTTCTCGGCGTATACGTGGTTGCTCGAGCGGCGCCCGGCCACGCTTGTCGCCACACACACGTTCGTCAATCCGGCGGTGGCAGTCCTTCTGGGATGGCTGGTCGCCGGAGAGAGCCTGACGCCGCGAATCGTCGGCGCCACCAGCCTGATCCTCGTGGCCGTGGTTCTTTTGAAGTCCGACGCCTCGCGGCGCGCCGCCGCGAGCAGTCAGTCGTTCACCGGGCTGAGACGACCATTCACCGAAAGGCCAAGAACGGACCGACTCGAGGAACGTATACCTGCAGTGTGGAGGGCGAACATTGGTGCTTCAGATAACGCCGCAGGAGCGGGCGATGCTCCAGTTGCTGGCGAACGGACATGAGGGTCTCGAAATCGCC
>Ga0075421_100011771_pt1 | contig 10846 bp, 17 predicted proteins | sample SoiMetdeltSBSDD5_FD_75292 | JGI IMG/M metagenome (GOLD analysis project Ga0075421, IMG submission 75292) | Bulk soil microbial communities from a Populus tree surrounding site in Tennessee, USA - Soil MetaG P. deltoides SBSDD5 | ecosystem: Environmental > Terrestrial > Soil > Tree plantation...
GTATTTAACGCGGGGATCGGCTTTATGTAATTCTTTTAACTGCTCTAAAGTCTGATCTTTACTACCGTCATCGACGTAAATTAATTCGTAGTCGGGATAACGTTGTAAGATAAACTTTAACTTCTCAGCTAAGACTTCTACATTCTTCTCCTCATTGTAAGAAGGGATAACGACGGAAAGCTTGAATTTGTCCATATTTTATTAAGTCTACGGGCAGGCTTTATATAAAACGGGATAACCGTTAAAATCAGCTTATTCTAACAAAATATGCATAACGAAACCATCTTTACAATCGTCACTCCGGGTTTTAATCAGGGTAAATTTCTAGGCCAAGCTATGCAGTCAGTTTTGGAGCAGGCTGGCGACTTTTACATTGACTACATCGTCTTGGACGGCGGCTCAACTGATGAGAGTGTAGAAGTGATTCGCCGCCGCGAGCAAATCCTCAAGGACAATTTTGAACAGAAAGAAATCGATGGTTTAACTTATTACATCCCTAAACCAGGTAGTCCTTACCGCTGCAAAGGCATCAGCTTCCGCTGGCACAGCGGCCCGGATGGCGGCCAGACGGTAGCTATCAACACCGGCATTGATCTGGGCAAAGGAAATATTTTTGCTTACTTAAATTCCGACGACATCTATTATCCATATGCCTTTCAAGCGGTGCTAGATGCATTTTCTTTGACAATTGATGGAGTAACCCCTGAAGTGGTCTACGGCAATGCGACTTTTACTGACGCTGCCGGCGGTGTGATAGGCGCTTATCCGGTACGCGATATCGCTACGAATGATTTAGGTGAAAGAAATCATATCAGCCAGCCTTCGGTTTTTATCAAAATGGACACTATCCGTAAGGCCGGCAATTTCAACGCGAAGATCGGTAATTCAATGGATTATGAATGCTGGATGCGGTTATGGAAGCAGGGTGCAAAGTTCAGATTTATTCCGGCAATATTAAGCAGCACCCGTATCCATGGTGATACTAAGACGAACCGTAACCAAATGAAGATAAAACTTGAATGTTTAGCTATCGCTGAGCACTACACCGGCAAGATTCCGAATTCGTGGAAATTAGCATTCGCACAAGACGCTTCATTCTTGGGGATTCTCTCGAGTAAAGTCTTAAGCGGGTTCAATAAACTGCGTAGTATCTTCATTCAAATATATTCTCCGATTTATTTCTCCTTCAAGCGTAGTAAGGTAGAGGCAGAGAAGCAGAGACTATTCAAGGACTAGCAACAAAATTCAAGCAAGAGACACCATTAGCTGTCAGACATTTAACCATTTGATTATCATCGGGTATAACGATATTGGGATTGTGGTTCACTAACTCATTGTATAGATTTGTAGCTGAAAGATGAAATTTGTCGCTGGGGTTAATTAGCGCGACGAGAAAGTTAGCATCTGTTAGATAAACACTCATTGTTTGTAGCCTTTGCCGTAGCGACTTTCCAATAGAATCTGCTGCAAATCTACACCTTCGGGGATGCTACCTTTAGGCAGTTGCATCTCTTTTAATGCTTGCATCCACTGGGCTTTCGTCATCTTGATTCTTTTTGTTTTGCGGGGTCCGAGGCGTTTCATAAATAAATTATATCAGCTAATTATATTCTGAGAATCTTAAATTATCCTAAAAGCCAAACAATGAGAGCTAATATACCTGTGCTATAATCGCACATTGATAACTGAATATATTCTCTAGGAGAATTGTATGTCTAAACGTCCTACCCGCAAGCAAAGCCAGCGCCCCCTGCTAATTTTGTTTATTGTATTCTGTATTCTCATAGCCGGATTCATGTTTCTCACTACACGGACAGTTGAATTTACAGGCTTCCCACCCAATGGTACTGACATTCCTTATCAGATAGTACAGATAAAAACATATGCTGATACATTGCCGCATCAAGTGGGCTGTGTGAAGTGGAATGGCAAGTGGCTTTTATCTACAAATTTGCCGGGTGCTACATCTTCGCCCCAATTTGTGAAATCTCCCACATCGTCATATTGTGCCGATTTAGAAATGATCACTGTGCCTGCATATCTTGGGACAGAAAGGCAGCTAGTACTATTCGAAAAAGAGTATGACGCTATGCCAGTCTTCGACTATCTATATCGTCACGATTACTTCACGAAGTATCCTGTGAAGGAAGTTAACGTGTTGGGTGATGGTCTAGAAGCGCTGTTACTTTCGCCTGCCAAGCAACGATTTCTCGGGATTAATATCAATCCGGATCAGCAGAGCTATTGGCAGTGGGATGGTAAGAGTGAGCCTAGCTGTGAAAACTTGGGTATGGTGCATCTGCTCTCTACTGACCCGCGTTTAAGTACAATCTTGCCGGGTGGCGTCGCAACTATCCTTAAAAAGCGTGGTTGCCGTATGCCGAGTGCTGATATTCGTTAACAATGAGCCGCAGCTAAAGCTGCGGCTTTTACATATGCTAACATCCCTCCAAGATCTTTTCATTCCTCAGAGGAGCAAATTAATGATAATCCATACCACTATTGCTGAGCTGTATATCACTAAGAAAGGACGTAAAGGAAAGGAGCGGATTTTAATTCCCCAAGATGAGATTGAAGTTGTCGCCGGTAGAGGAGTAAGAGGAGATAGACACTTTGGCAGTGTAATGTCATCCACTGTTCGCGATAGGAACTTATTTAAGGTACTTAAAGGTATCCCAGTATTTAACTGGCGACAAATCGCTATCACCACAGTAAATGAACATGCTGAAATCGCTCAAGCTATAGGAGTTGATCCTATGTTTGTCACAGGGAAGGAACTGTTTTCAAATATAGTCCTGGCTAATGTTCCGGGATTCACTCAACTGCCACCTTTTACAATGATTTCGTTCGCAGTCGAAGGGCGTCCAATACTACTCACTACTCTTGAGAATAACCCTTGTTCAGTCATTGCGGCTGAAATAGCCCAATCTGCTGAACAACCTAATGTGCAAGGTAAAGTAGTGAAAGTTCTTGCTAAGATGCATAAACGTGGATTGATGGCAGTTGCGTACACATGGGGTAAGATTAAGGTGAAAGATGTGGTGACGATCACTACTCCGGATGAATACATGAAAAACATGGCATAAAACTAGGGCAGGATTTCCTGCCCTTTAATTATTTGTCCTCTGGTGTATCTGCCAGATAGCGGTAGTTGAGAGTGAAGAGCGTAGCACCTACCATTCCGATTGTGGTAATTGTCATCCTCAGCATCGGGGCCTCAGCGAAACCAGCCACGGCTAACGCTGTAAGCATGGTTAGTAACCCAATGGCTAGAAGTATGCGTTGTCTGGCCTCGTCAACCTGAGTTCTTGTAACCAGTCGCTTAACCTTCTTGGGATTATGTTTTCTCGCTACTATGTTATGAAGCGAGGCTATCGCTTCAATCTTTTCCTCTTCTGTAAAAGTAGCGAACATTCTCAATAATGCAGATTCTTGTTTACCTATCTCTTGGGTAACTGTGGTTAGCTCCTGCATGGGATTCTCCTTACTACTCTTCGCAGTGGATTATACATTATTCTAGACTTCACGGATCGGTAGACCCTGTTCAATCTGTTCTAGATACCAATTCACTGTCTGGCGTAGACCTTCTTCTAAGGAGGTTTTGGCTTGCCAGCCTAGAGCATTGATTTTACTAGTATCTAAGTAGCGACGAGGAGTACCGTCTGGCTTGGTAGTATCGAAGCGAACGCTACCTTCGTAGCCAACTACCTTTTGAATAGTTTCTATCAATTCGCGAATAGAAGTTTCATATCCGGGTCCAATATTGATATGTTGTTCACCGTCATAATTATTCATCAAGAAAATTAGACCATCAGCCAAATCTTCGACATACAAGAAATCTCGTGTTTGATTGCCGCTGCCCCAGACTTCCACTTCGGGTTTGCCTTGTTCTTTGGCGGCGACAAATTTACGGATCAAAGCCGGAATCACATGTGAATTTTCGGGGTGAAAATTATCGTTGATGCCATAAAGGTTTGCCGGCATGACAGAGATAAAATTATCTCCATATTGCTGCTTATATTTCTTACACATCATGAGCCCAGCGATTTTAGCGATAGCATAAGCTTCATTTGTCACTTCCAAAGGGCCGGTGAGCAAAGCTTCTTCTTTAATCGGTACATCTGCAAGTCTTGGGTAAATACAAACGCTGCCAAAAAACAGCAGTTTCTTTACTCCTACACCATGAGCATTGGGGATGACGTTATTCTGGATTTGCAAATTATCCGTAATGAAATCTGCTGGGTAAGTAGCATTGCCTTTAATACCTCCAACTTTTGCGGCTAGATGGAAGACATAATCAGGCTTTTCACGAGCAAAGAATTCTGTGACTGCGCGTTGGTCGAGCAAGTCTAGTTCTGCGCGCGTGGCTGTCAAAATACTAGTATAACCTTGTTTCTGTAGTTGGCGTACTAGTGCACCACCGACTAAACCGCGGTGGCCTGTGACAAAGATTTTTGCGTTTTTTGGCATGCTCATATTGCTTATTCCGATTTTAACATAGGGTTAATAATCGAACGTGTGATTGGCTTCGTTGTCCAAGTCGAACTTGACCATTTCTTCAATTAACGTTTCGAATGTGTATTTAGGCTTCCAATTTAATTTCTGCATTGCTTTGGTTGGTTCACCGAGAAGCAACTCGACTTCTGCCGGACGGAAATATTCCGGATCGACTTTGACGATGACCTTGCCTGATTTCTTGTCGACACCTTCCTCGTTTACACCTTCACCGCGCCATTCGAGATCGAAGTCTAGGACTTTAGCAGCGTGCTCGACACATTCGCGGACGCTGTGTGTTTCGCCGGTAGCGACGACATAGTCATCTCCTTTTTCTTGCTGCAGCATGAGCCACATTGCTTCGACATAGTCTTTGGCGTGGCCCCAGTCGCGTTTGGCATCCAAGTTTCCCAAGTACAAGCAATCTTGGTTACCTAAGCGAATATTAGCCAAGGCACGAGTGATCTTGCGAGTGACGAATGTCTTTCCACGACGAGGCGATTCATGATTAAACAAGATTCCATTTGAGGTATGTAAATCGAAACTTTCACGGTAATTCACTGTGATCCAATAGCCAAATACTTTGGCGACACCGTAAGGTGAGCGAGGGTAGAACGGAGTAGTTTCTTTCTGTGGAGTCTCTAATACTTTGCCATACATTTCGCTGCTGGAAGCTTGATAGAATCTGGCTTTAGGAGCGTAGTTGCGGATAGCCTCCAGGACTCTGAGAGTTCCCATAGCTACAATATTTGCGGTGTATTCCGGGATTTCAAAACTTACTTTTACATGACTTTGGGCACCGAGATTGTAGACTTCATCGGGTTGGATTTCGCGGACTAATTTGTCTAGTACAGTTGGCTCGGATAAGTCGCCGAAATGGAGCTCCATGTTTGAACGCTCGTGTTTATCACGGTAGAGGTGATCAAGACGCTCGGTATTGAAGTTAGAGGAACGGCGGACGATGCCATGTACTGCGTAGCCTTTTTCCAAAAGTAATTCAGTTAGATAAGAACCGTCCTGTCCGGTAATTCCGGTAATTAAAGCTTTTTTCATTATTAACTCGTAAAAGAATGTATGGCTATTCTAACAGACAATGTCAGAAGTCGAATAGTTGTGTATACTAATGCGTTTAGTTGAGAGGAAGGGGATATGCGGGTAATAACTTTCGAGTACATAGGGCAAATAGGGCTATTTCAGAAGCAGGCGCAAGGCTTGCAAAACAGTATCGCTGGTAGTCTCAAGGCTACGCTTGTACGTAATGGTGAAGGGTACGTGATTAGTCAATTTAAGGAGGTGACCGTAGAGGTAGTCTCAGAAAATGTAGCAATCGAAACTGCAGTGATGACTCGAGCGAAAGCTTATGGGTTTAATTATGTAAAATCCGAAGTCATCAATATATCTCAGTCCGTAGTCTAACGCTAAGTGCTGCCGTAATGGCAGCACTTTTAATTTTAGATATATTTAATGATAGATTGATAATATATTCATACGTCTGTATACTCAGATATCTAGTCCATTAAGGAGCAGTAGGATTATGCGGAAGATTGTATTTACGTTCAGGGGAAGTGCGGGGAATTTTCCTAAGCGGTTATTGGAGCTACGCAAGTACGTTGACGCTTATCCGGTGTACCAGGGTGATGTTTCTTACGATGAGAGCCAGAAACCTGGGGAAGGCGCGGAAGTAATTGTAAATTATGGCGTGAGACCACCGCATAACGTTGAACAAATGCTCGAAGGTTTTGCCTTCGTACGCGGTTTTATGCTCGCTAAGCGTGAGACCGCAGAGATTCCTATCGTACCGTCCTAGCTAGATAAAGTGTCGCAAATTATTGCGGCACTTCTCGTATAAATTTAATATTACTAGTATATTATAATGCTATAGTGTATACTCTAGCTGTCTAGTCCAAAAGAGGGAGTCAAAGATGGATAAAAAGCTGAATTTAGTCTACGGACGCACTGACAATAACCATGTGAAGAACTTCAGTGAATTCAAAAAGGAGCTGGAAGGCATCCTAGGTGGTGCACCTGATGCAGGGCTCGCGCTGAAAGATCTCGCAGTGACAATACCTGTCCCACCGGGCAAGGTTGGTCAGGTCAGGTCTTGTGCTGGTAGATATGGCTTTACCATGTTCAGTCTAACCACTGACCCGGTTACAGCTTAACCCTAGCTAGAACAAGAGTGCCGCAAGCAATACGCGGCACTTCTTTATTTTTGTGGGATGCTATACTACTCAACCTAGTTGACTTAGGAGGTTGTATGAAACGGATTTGGTTACGGTTTGAGCTGGATAGCGAACAATTGAGCTTTTCTTGGATAGCAGGTAACTTACAAAAGGATATTGCTCAGTTGGGGGCGACTATTGTCAAGGATGAGGATGGACGCTTTAAGCTCGATAATACATTCCGCGTCGAAGTCCTTGTGGAGAAAGATGATACTGAAACTGAAGTAGATGTGCGTAACCTGGCCAGCCTGGTCGGGTTCAGCTTTATCTCTACAGAACCAGTCGAAACTCCAGTCAGCTGAATGTTAAGTGCCGCAGAATACCGCGGCACTTCTTTATTCCTCTCCGATCAAGTAAAATACCGCATGAAGATAGCAATTGATGTCAGTCATATTAATCGCGATGGTGCCGGTATAGGCTATGTGATCAAAGGTTTGATTGAGGGCTTCAAAAGTATGCCGGAGCATGATTATCTCCTGTATTCGCGTGAACCGCTGAATTTAGAACTTCCTGCGAATTTTCGCAATTTAGTCATTCCGCATGTTTCGCGTCTGCAAGGTGGCGGATTTCGCTGGTATAGCTTGATGACTGAGGATATGCGGGCGAAATCCGCCGATCTCTACATCTCGACCACGTTGAATGTCTCAAGTCTGTATTTTGCAAATACGATGCAGATTGTCTATGACCTGACACCGCTCACGAACCCGGAATATTATCGTTGGCAGGATCGTTTGCGCTTCCGGATTATGTTGGGAATAGCTGCGCGTTCTTCGCGTTGGTTGGCGACGATTTCACAGACGAGTGCTAAGGCATTGAAGCGTAAATTCAAATGGTTGAAGGCGCCGGTGATTGTGATGCCGCTTGGTTTGAATGCTTGGGTGAGTGAGAAGTCTAATGCTGAGGATTATGAGCGGATTAAGGCGAAATATGATTTACCGGAAAAGTATTTCTTCTCAATCAGTACCATTCAACCGCGCAAAAATTATGTAGGTATGATCAAAGCGTTTGCGGAATTCGAGCAGAAGCATCCGGGTTATAAATATTACATCGCCGGTGGTAAAGGTTGGTATTACGAGGAAGTCTTTGCTTTAGTGAAGAAATTGAATTTGGAAGATAAAGTGAAATTCATTGGCTATGCCCCGGAAACAGATGTACCGACATTATTTGATAATGCTGTAGCCATTCTGTATGTCAGTCATGCCGAAGGGTATGGGTTAATCGTAGGTGAAGCCATGGCACGTGGGGTACCGGTATTAGCGGCTGATTTACCTGTACTGCGGGAAATTGCTGATGAAAGTGTGGCAGTCTTTGCTAAACCCAAGAAAACAGCTGATATCGTGGCGGGTATGGAAGAGGTGAGTAAACGTAAGCATTACACTCCGAATCCGGAGTTCTTCAAAGTCCACAACTGGGCGAATACAGCGGCGACGCTGGTGAAAGCGGCACAGTAATTTCATCCGAACTGCCCGGCGGGAGGTAGTTAAATGTCCAATTGTTATCGTACTAGTACACTAACAATTACGCCCAAATACATACCCTAGAGTTCTAAGAGTAGAGACTATAAGATATATTTGTGATATAATATACAAACTGGAATTTTATCCCAAGGAAGGGTGAAATGTCTCAGACAGATGAGTCGATTGAGTATGGCAAGAAGTACATGCTACAGCATATGATCGATGGAGGACTATCTTTGGATGAGATTGCGGATAAGCTAAATGAGCTGCCGGAGGATAATCCTCACCGCGCGCATTTCGCCCAGCAATTTCTCGAACGAGTTCCACCGGAAGAGCATGAGAAATATGCTGAAAAGCTGAACATTAAGCAGGCTTAATCGTCGTCCAAACTAAACGGAAGCTCAAGGGCTTCCGTTTTTCATGAAAGTTCGATGTACTAGTACACTAACAATTACTCCAAATACATATCCTTATAGTTCCTGGAGTAAGCTATAAGATATGCTTATGATATAATTCATTGGTTGGAATCTTAGTCCAAGGAAGAGTTACATGTCTAAAATAAACGATCAGCTAGATTATGATGTTGATGCTGCCCTTAAAAAGCTATTTGAGAAGTTTAGGCCATTGATTGATGGTCTCTTGGAAGAGACATCAGCATTGCCTCCCAGCAGGAAGCGCACTGAAGCCTTGAAGGGTATCATAGAATTCATTCCGGATAGTGAGCGCGAAGGATATATGTCGAAGTATAGTGACATTATTCCGAAAGTTATAAAAGCTGAACAGAAATCGGCAGAAAAAAGAGCCAAGCGGATCGAGGCTAAGAAGTCTAAGTAACTCTAAACGGAAGCAATTTATTGCTTCCGTTTTTCATACTGTAGAATAAATCTTCCCGGCATATCAAGACTATAAGATATATTTGTGATATAATCTCGATACATGAGGTGGTTTATCAGGAGGATTTATGAATATAGCATACCCTTTGTTTCTGCTTATGGGTTTTGGATTGCTTGGTTTGCTAGTACTTACTTTCAAGGCTTATGGGGCGCTAGATGCAATTACCAATTTGCCAGAAATTTTCCGGCAGATGAAGAATATTTTCAAATTGCCACGAATTCTCGCTAAGAGAAATCGCCTTGAAATGGTTAAAATTGCCTTTGAATTTGGCGATGAAGCGCAGAAGAAATGGGCGCAAGAAGTTTTACAGGTTTATATAGAAGACGACGATGAAGGTGACGATACAGATGATTTAGACTAGACTCTAAATCGCGTCTAATTGAATATAAAACACCGGCTATGGTCGGTGTTTTTACGTTTAAAGGCTAGTGTAGATCCTCTTTAATTTGTTCGCCATCACTTTCCAGCTATTACTATTCGCTTTCGTTAAAGCAGCTGTGATGGTGCTCTGAGCTAATTCCTGGTTATTCATTACTTCTCGGATGCCACGCACGATGTTTGCTGGAGAATTGTCCGCGATTTTGTAAACTTCTTGATTCAGCTCCTGCATCATCGGAATATCGGTCACGATTGTGGGTACGCCGGAAGCTAAGAACTTACGGATTACCGCACTTGCGGATTCACCTCGCTCTTCATACGCGCAGATGCCGACGTCGGCAGTTTGGATCAGGGCGATCACTTCATCTGCGCTGAGGAAGTCGGTAAAGAAACGCACATTTTCTTCTAAGCCTAACTCTTTGCAGCGCTGCTCTAAGGCGGCGAATGTACCCGAAGATGTGGAATTGTTGATGTTCAGCGCATTCGCCGCCACCCACATGATATCCGGGTAAGTTTGCTTTAGTTCTGCTACCGCTTCGAGCACTTGCAGGAGGCCTTTATGCTCAGAGACTAACCCATGCGTAGCAATCACGGGTTCGAAATCACCGAGGCCTAATTGTTTACGCACAGCCATTTTGTTGCGCTGCGGATAGACGTCGTAGGGCAGGGGGAAGAGCTCAATATTCTTTAGGCCAATTGATTTCAAGTATTCATAGTCTTTTTGTTTGTGCACCAGGATTTTGTCCACGTTTTTTAATTCATTTTTGACTACTGCTAGATCGAATGCTGGGCTAATTACAGTGTGTGGTGTGAGGATGACTTGCGGTGGTTGTGATAAGGTCTCAATTCCTTTCAGTAGATTTACTAAACCTTTCAAAGGAAAGTGATTTGCCGAGTGTAATTGAATATGGAAGATATCGGGTTTGTTTTCTGCAAGCCATTCGAGTACACCGGCAAATGTAATTTCCCCATATTCCCAGAGTCGCAAGACATTTTTGGTATCCGGACGGGTACGATCCGCGACGTCATAGTTGGCGATGTAGTGGAATTCAGCGAAATTCTTGATAATCGGTGTGTAGAGGTCGCGTGAATATTCGGCGACGCCGCAGACAGTATTCATTGTCGTCAGCACGGCGAGCTTGAGGTCCGAGAGTGTCTTAGCTTTTGCGGGGAGAATTTTTAATTGCATCGCGTTGGGATTGTAATTCCAGGATGGCTTGGTAAGTCAGCTCATTATATTTTTGTTGGCGCATGATGGTGCGTTCGAGGACGTTGACGATGATGTTGCGCATGCGTACGAGAATCCCGCGTTTGATGCCACCGCGGCCGATGGGTTCCCAGCTGTAGAGCGGGGTTTGGATATCGCGCATGCTAGCCATGGCGGGTAGGATCTGATTATTT
>Ga0075421_100011773_pt1 | contig 10845 bp, 7 predicted proteins | sample SoiMetdeltSBSDD5_FD_75292 | JGI IMG/M metagenome (GOLD analysis project Ga0075421, IMG submission 75292) | Bulk soil microbial communities from a Populus tree surrounding site in Tennessee, USA - Soil MetaG P. deltoides SBSDD5 | ecosystem: Environmental > Terrestrial > Soil > Tree plantation...
ATAAGTTTGGCGCCTGCCGATAGGCTCGTGAAGTCCCTCATTCAAAGGAGGCGGAGATGCCGACAGACTTCGAGGAGCTGAAGCAGCATCTGCTGCAGACCGACGAACAGTTCCGACAGTTGGCGACCGAGCACCACACCCTCGACGCAAAAATCCACGACCTCACCCATCGCCATTACCTGTCCGAGCCGGAACAAGTCGAAGAAAGCACCCTCAAGAAACGCAAGCTGCAGCTCAAGGATCAGATGGAATTGATTCTTCGCCGGCACAGCCACGCCAGCGGGGGCGCCACACACGCGGCGCGAGGCTGACCGACGCTCGAAAAACTGACTCTTCCCAGCCCGCCGTCGCCGCTCCTGACCGGTGAGCGGCCGCGGCGGGCCGGCTTCTTCCGGCTTCGCACCCTTCGGCCAGACAGGTTTTGTGGTTTCCGCGCCTCACGCGGTAACCTTCCTCCCAGATGAAAATCGATCGCGCGGGCCTTCCGTTCATTGCCGCGGCAGCGGTGCCGGCCGTGGGATGCGCCGCGGCGCGCCGTTACGGATGGGCGGCGTCCTTTGCGCTGCTCAGCGGCTTCTTCGCCTATTTTTTTCGCGACCCCGATCGGAACGTGCCCGACGCCCCGGGCCTGGTCGTTTCGCCCGCCGATGGGCGCGTGATCGTTGCCGGCCCCGCCGATCCCGCCACCGCGCCACCAGGACAGTGGCAACAGGTCGCGATCTTTCTGTCGCCGCTCGACGTGCACATCAACCGCTCGCCGGCGGAAGGCACGGTCACGCGGATTCAGTACAAGCCGGGGCGCTTCCTGCCCGCTTACGACACCCGCGCCGGAGAGAACGAGCAGAACGAAGTGTGGCTCGACGCGGGTGGCGCCACGATTGTGTTCCGCCAGGTCGTCGGAGTGCTGGCGCGGCGCATCGTCTGCCGCATCGCGGAAGGGCAGCAGATCGGCCGCGGTGAGCGCGTCGGCCTGATGAAGTTCGGGTCGCGCATGGACGTCTTCGTGCCGCAGGAGGCCGAGCTGCTGGCCAGGGTGGGACAACCAGTCGTGGCCGGCGAGAGCGTGCTGGCGGTGCTGCGGAATGCAGATGCTGCCTAGCCTGCCCCTGCGGCGGCGCAAGGACGATCGCCCGCAGCGATTCCGGCGCGGCGTGTTCCTGTTACCGTCGCTCCTGACGGTCGGCAACCTGTTCTGCGGCTACGCCTGCGTCGTCTATTCGACGCGGGGGGACTTCGACACCGCGGCGCTCTTCATTGGCGTGGCGATGGTGCTCGATCATCTCGACGGCTTCATCGCGCGGCTCACGAAAACCTCGACCGCCTTCGGCGTGCAGCTCGACTCGCTGGCTGACGTCGTGTCGTTCGGCCTCGCGCCAGCGGTGCTGGCGTTCAAGTGGGGGCTCGAACCGCTCGAGCGGCTCGGGTGGGCGGCGGGGTTCATCTACGTGGCCGCCGCGGCCATGCGGCTGGCGCGGTTCAACATTCAAACGGCGGTGATCACCGACAAGCGCTACTTCGTCGGGATCCCGAGTCCGTCGGCGGCGGCAATCATCGCGTCGACCGTCTATCTGTATCCCTACGGCCTGCAGGATCGCGAGGTTGCGTTTCCCGCGCTGGCGATGGTCCTGGTGCCGGCGTTCCTGATGGTCAGCACCTATCGCTTCCGCAGCATCAAGGCGATCGACGTCGGGTGGCGGCGATCGCCGTTCGTGCTGATTCTGTTTGCCACCGCCCTCGCACTCATCGCCACGCATCCGCGCATCGCGCTGGTCGTGCTGGCGTACACCTACCTGCTGTCGGCGTTCATCGGCCTGGCGTACACACGGCTGCGCGCGCGATCGAAGCCGGTCCCGCCGCCACCGGTCGTCGAGGAGCAACCGAGCAGCGCGCCGGGAGACGAAGCACCTCTCACCCCGCGCGAATAGCGTTACGCGGGAGGAACGCGGGGCAGGCGGACAGCGACCTTCGTCCCCTCGCCTTTGATGCTGGCGACCTCGATGGTCCCGCCATTGAGCTCGATATTTCGCCGCGCGATTGGAAGCCCCAACCCGGTCCCGGAGGTCTTGGTGGAGAAGTAGGGCTCGAACACGCGCGCCAGCGCCTCTTCGTCCATGCCCACGCCGCTGTCGCGCATCGACACCACGACGGCGTCGGGCTCTTCGGCGGCCTCGACGATCAGACGGCCCTGGCCGGGCATCGCGTGCAGAGCGTTTTCGACGATGTTGACCAGCGCGCGGAGGACGAGCGTTCGATCGACGAGCACCGGCGGCAGCGGTGGATCGACGGCGTTGACGATCTCAATCCGTCCCGCCAGGCCGGCACGGTACGGATCGACGATCTCGGCAATCAACGGCGGCAGGTCGACGGGCGCGAGCTTGACCTGCGGCGCCGAGGCAAAGCTGGAGAACTCCGAGGCAATCTGCCGCAGCAGGCGGACGTGGCCGAGGATGGTCGCAATACAGCCGTCGAGGACGTCGCCGAGCGGCTTGCCCTGATCGGTATGGACGCGCTGGATGTGCTCGGCGGACAGCTGGATCGGCGTCAGCGGGTTCTTGATCTCGTGGGCAACCTGGCGGGCCATTTCGGCCCAGGCCTCCAGACGGTGGGTTCGCTCGAGCTCGCCGCGCTGCGCCTTCAACTCGGCGGCCATGCTGTTGAAGGCATCGACGAGCCGGCGCAATTCGTCGGCGGATCGCACCGCGATGCGGGCGTCGAAGTCGCCGTGCGCGATGCGCTGGGTGGCGCGGGTGAGGCGCCGGACAGGATCGGCGATGCGCTCGGCGAGCGACAAGCCAATCGCGGCGCCGAGCAGGATGAAGCACAACGCGGCAAGGTGAACGCCGCGATCGAGATCGTATTTCTGACGCTCGATCTCCTGCTGCCGCGCCGCCAGCGGCACCGTCAGGATGTATTGCCTGTCGCGCACGTGCATGGGCGTCGCCGCGATCAGGTACGACACCTGCCCCAGCCGATCCTGCCCGACGAAACTCGGGAGGCGCTGCAAGGCGATCGCTCGATAGACCTCGTCGGGCGTACGGGTCGGCAGCAGGCCCGACTGGAACAGGTCACGGACGCTGGTCGCCACCAGTTCGGGCCCGTAGAAGATGTTGACGTCCTGATCGATGACCTGCCGAATCCACACCATCACGTCGTCGTTGACCGGATCGACACCTTCGGCGATGTCGCGTCGCAGCAGCGCATCGGACTCCTCGATGATCCGCTGCGCCACCGAGGCGGTTCGCGCCGCTTCCGACTGAATGTCGTTGCGCAGCAGGTCGGCGAAGTAGGCGCGGATCACGAGCGCGAGGATGAGGACCGGGATGATCGCGGCGGCAACGAAGGCGAGAAACAGCTTGCGATAGAAGCTGGCGCGGATCTCGCGCAGGAGCGCGCGGCCCATGCGCGGGCGCTCCCGGCTCACGCGGGTATAGAGCGCGGTCAGGACCAGCACGACCACGAATCCCGCGCCGGCGAGCGTCGAGACTTCCGCCAGGCGCACGAGGTGATCGAACAAGCCCAGACGTGGGTATCCAATCGCGTAGATCGCCCGGCGGTCGTTCGTGAAATAGACGTTGTAGGTCGCGTCGCCGAGCGGAATCGTCACCCAGAAGGGCGTGCGGTGCACGTCGTAGACTCGCTGGAAGGTCGCTTCGCTGATCGGCCACGCCGACACGCCCGAGGTATAGATCGGCGTCAGCCCCCAGCCGTAGATCGCCACGCGCAGGTCGTTGCCGGGAGCAATCGACGTCGTGTCCGCTTGATTGGACCGGAACAGCTCGAAATATGGGCTCTGCGACGTGATGAACGGCAGCGTGCGGTAGTCGTCGCGCGCCACGTGCACGATCACGCTGCCGACCACGCGCCGCTGCCCGGTGGATGGATCGACAGCGCACACGCCACGCTCGGCGTGCAGCACCTGCCGCTCGCGCGAGCCGATGGGCAGCGGCTCGCCGAAGATCTCCCAGGCACAGTTCGACAACGCCTGCGGCTGCTGGCGTGTGCCGGTGTATTCGGGCAAGTTGAACGGAAACCGGCTGACGGGCACGCCCTTGGCGTCGTAGAGCTCGACGGCCGACGTTTGTCGGTTGCGGGCCAGCACCGTCTGCTGCCAGACGTAGAACGCCTGATCGGCACCGACCGGACCGGTGGGATCGCCCGGGTCGCTGACCAGCTCCGGCAGCGTGGCGATGGCGTCGATCTCGGCGCGCGCTTCGGTCAGTTGGGCTTCGCTGTCTCCCCAGTGATTCTGCGCTTCGACGGCGTATTCGAGGCTGATCAGCCGGCGGGTCGCGCGCTCGGCAAAGTAATCGAGGGACGGATACATCAGCACCGCGGGAACGAGGAAGGCCAGAAACAGGGCGAAGATGCGCGCGGCGACGGTCGCGTGACGGAACCAACTCACCAGGCGCCGCGCGATCAGCGCCGCGATGCCGCACGCAGCCGCGGAGGTAATCAGGGCGAACGCGGGAATCGCGCGGCCGGTTGCCGCGGCGCCAATCGCCACGAGCGCGGTCGGCGCAATCCAGAGCGTCAGCAGCGAAAGCCGCGCGGGAAGCGAACGTTGTGGCAGCCGCCAGGCCCCGCGCGCGGCGATCAGCAGCGACGTGGCCAGCCACAACACCGCGGCCTGCAACGCGAGAATGCCGACCAGCCGCAACGCCCGCGCCCCGTTCCATGGATAGAGCGAGAAATGGCGCACGTCGATTGCCGCCGGATCGACGGCGACGGCCAGCACCAGCGCAAAGGAGAGAATGCAGACGGCGACCGCCACGCCGGCAACCAGATGCGCGATCAGAAACGGCGCCTTCGCATTGGCCAGCGGGCGGCGCCGCGCGCGCCAGGCCAGATGGAGGCGCGTCGCCGGGCCCGCCCACAAGGCGGAGAGGGCGGCGAGCGTGACGCTGCAGAACGACAGGTTGAGCGCCAGCCCCGGTTGCCCCTCGGACGACCAATAGAGGCCGAACCAGATTGCCGCCGCGCCAACGAGCAGCAACCCGGACGCGGCACTCGTCGACCCGAGGTAGGTACGTGAATCGCGCGTGCGTCCGCGCGCGTCGAGCAGCGGACCAGTCAACAGCAGGACCGTGATGCCCGCGATCACCACCACCCAGGCCACGACCGTGTGGCGCCAGGCGGTGCGGGCCGCCTCGAGGTCCGCCGGCGACACCGACGCCTCGACCAGGATCTTGTTGTCTGGTGTGTAGAGAACAAACGCCCCGACTCGCGCCTGCTCACCCGCGCCCTCCGATGGCAGGCGGAACGAGACCGGCGCGAGCGCGGTCTGCAGCGATTCATCCGACAGCGCAATCGCCGCTCCCGCCGCGGCCCGCGACAGCACGTGCTCGGCAGCCACGGCACCAAGCCGCCGCCCATCGGGCGCGGCAATCGGCGCCACGTGCACGAGCCGCAACCCCAGGGCGGATCGAAGGACGAAGAGATCGTCGGCCGCCGCACTGGTGCGCTCGGCAGGAATGTCCGATGGACGACCGGTCCACGCGAGCGCAAGGCCGCGGTCGTCGTAGACCGTGATCGCGAGGCTGTCCGGCCGCACCTGGCGCGCGCGCACCGCCGCGAGCACGTCGAAGAGCGGACGCGCATCGTCGGAGCCCGCCGCCAATGAGGTGAGCGACGCGGGGACCGAGGAGTCGCGCGCCGTCGCGGTCGCCACTTGGACCAGCGACGCGATCATCTCGTCGAACTGGCGCCGGACCAGCGTTTCCACCAGGCTCGCCGCCGCGGTCGCGTCGACGCCGAACCACCACCGTTCGAGCGCGCCCCCGGCCAAGCCCGCCAGCGCGGCGGCCAACAGTCCGCTAACGAGCAGGCGCCTCCAGCTCACGCGGCGGGCTCGAGGAATCAGGGGAGACACGCTCGTAAAGCAGGATACCGCAAAGGTAAACTGGAACCACTGATGTCGCAGGCTCCTGGGCTCAAGATCGCGCTGAAGCGCGGCGCGCTCGTCGCCGCCTCCAACTGGCCGCTGGTCGCGATCCAGTTCATCGCCGAGTCCACTTTGAAGGTCATCCTCGGCGTCCCCGTGATCGGGGGGATCTTCCTGGTCGTCCTCCTCCTCGACGCCGACGTCGACGAACTCCTGAGCGGGTCGGTCAGTGACGTCGTCGGCGCGGTGTTCGCGTCGTTACGCGCCAATCCCGCGGCGTTGGCGGCATTTGCGCTGGCGTTCCTGGTGGTCCTGATCGGCGGGTCGGTTCTGACGTTCATCGTCAAAGCGGGCACCGTGGCCGTGTTCGTCGACGCCGACGCTGGCGCGGGCGCAATCGAGCGGCCGCCGCTGCGGCTGCAAATGTTGCGCCGCGCCAATCGCACCGACATCGAGCCATTCCTGAATGGCTGTCGGCGGTTCGGGCCGCGCTACGTAAGACTAGGGCTGGTGCTGCTGCTCGTCTACGGCGGGACCGCCGCCGCCTACCTCGGTTTGCTGATGCTTTACGGCAGCATCTACCGAATCGCCGGAAACGTCGGCGTCCTGTTATGGTCGACCGTCATCCTGGCCGCCGCCTCGAGCGCGGTGCTCGTCTGGGTCACGGTGGTGAACTTCGTCTACCTGCTGACGCAGATGGTCGTCGCGGTCGAGGACGTCGGCGTGCGAGCCGCGCTCGGCCGCGTGATCCGCTTCCTGCGCGCGAGCCTGCGGGAGATTGCCGGCATCTTCGGTGTCGTGCTGCTGCTGGTGCTGTTGGCGATGCTGTCGTCGGTGCTCGCGACGGCCGGCCTGAGCCTGATTGGATTCGTGCCGGTGTTTGCCCTGACCGTGCTGCCATTGCAGCTGGCGGCATGGCTGGTGCGCGGTTTCATCTTCCAATACCTCGCGTTGACGGCGCTCGGCGCGTACCTCACGCAATATCGTCACTACCTCGGGGCTCCCGCGCTCAGCGCATTGCCCGACAAACGCCTTGCCTGACCTCATGGCCATCGATTACCAGACCTTTCTGTCAGCCGCCGCGATCAAGATGCGCGGCTCGGCAATCCGCAAGATGAGCGGCATCGCGGCTCAGGCTCGCGACGTCGTGTCGTTCGCTCCAGGATTTCCCGCGCCCGAAACCTTTCCCTGGACCGAATTCCAGGAGATCGCGCGAGAGCTGCTGACCGGCCGCGACGGCAGCGTCCTTCAATACGGCGCGACGCGCGGCTTCAAGCCGCTGCTCGAGAGCGTGCACGCGATCATGGCTTCGCGCGGCGTGACCACCACGATGGAGCGCCTGATGCTGACGACCGGCTCCCAGCAGGGGCTCGACCTCGTCGCACGAGTGCTGCTCGATCCGCACGACGTGATCCTGGTGGAGCTCCCGACCTACACCGGCGCGATCATGGCCTTCCGCAACGCGCAAGCGGAGCTGATCGGCGTGCGCCAGGAGGCGGACGGCATCGAGCTCGACGATCTCGACGAGACCTACCTCCGTCTGCAGCGCGAAGGACGGCGGGTGCGGGTGCTCTACCTGGTGCCGAACTTTCAGAATCCCACGGGCTTGCTGATCGGCCTCGACAAGCGCCGCGCCCTAATCGACTGGGCGGAGCGCCGCGACGTGCTGATCGTCGAGGACGACCCGTATCGCGATCTGTATTTCGAGGACGCCACCACCGTCAGGGACGTCCGGCCGATTCGCGCCGATGACCGGACGGGCAGGGTCGTCTACATGAGCAGCTTCTCGAAGACGCTTGCCCCTGGCTACCGGGTCGCTTGGATCGAGGCACCAGAACCGATCGCCGAGAAATTCGAGCTCGCCAAGCAAGCGGCCGATTTGTGCGTCGGCACGCTCGATCAGCGGATCGTGTACGAAGCGTGCAAGCGGGGGATTCTCGATCGGCAGGCGCCGATGCTGCGCGCGCATTACCAGCACAAGCGGGACGTTATGGTCGCCGCCCTCCGGCGCGAGATTCCCGAGGGCGTGACCTGGCCCGATCCGCGCGGTGGCTTTTTTCTCTGGGCGACGCTGCCGGAGGCGATCGATGCCGACGCGATGGTTCCACGAGCTGTCGACCACGGCGTCATCTACGTGTCCGGCGATGCGTTCTACGTCAACGGCAGCGGGCAGCAACAGATCCGCTTGTCGTTTTCGGCGCCGAGCCCGGAGCGCATCGATGAGGGCGTGCGCCGGCTGGCTGCGACTATTCGCGAGGAAATCGCACAGCAGGAAGTCGAACCACCTGCCCCGGCAGTGTTGTAAGCGGTTCGACCTTGAGCGACGGCAGCGGCGGCGGCGGTGGCCCGGCGAGCGTGAGCTTCCAGACGTTGTTCAAGCCGCCGTAGAGCACCGCGACGCGAAGCGGTAGGGCTTCCGAAGCGGGGATGAATACCGTCGGGAAGACGAGCGCTTCGCTCAATGTGAGGTGCGCCGCTTCCTTTCCATCCGCAGTGTTGAACGCGACCAGCTTCGCTGTCTTGCCTGGAGCGGAGACCGTGTTGCCGACAATGGTCGGTCCCGCCGACGGCCGATAGCCGAGATCTTTCTTCCACTTGCGACCGCCGTTGCGGCGATCGAACACCCAGATCTGGTTGTCGAGGGCGACGATGTATACGCGCGACGCATCAACGGCGGGAGCGCCGACCGTTGCGGCGCCGACCTCGTCGTGGCACCACAGCTGCTCTCCGTCGGTCGTGCGAAAGCTGCAGAATTTCTTGGCCTCGGATCCCGCAAACAGGCGATCCCCGGCGACCAGCGGTTGAGCGGGCTTTATCCCGATCTTTTCCGTCTCCCAGATCCTGACCCCGGTCGAAATGTCGAGCGCCACGATGCGACCATCGGCGACCGGCACGTACAGCCAATTGGCGCTGACGGCGGCGCGCTCTTCGACGACACCAAGGGACTTGGCCCACGAAGCGGTTGTCCACGCGATCGAGCCATCGGCGAGGCTGTACGCGGCGAGGTGCTCTGCCGAGGCAATGAACACGAAGTCACCATGGGTGACCATCGGCGCCGTGATGCGTTCGAGCGGCAGTTTCCAGACCTCCGCACCGGTCGACGCGTCGAGAGCGGTCACCGACCCGCCCGACGGAACCAGGACGCGATCGTCCGTGGCCACGAGCGGGCCGTCGGCGATGATCTTCGCCGTCCACAGCACCTCGCCTTTCACCAACGTGTGCGCCGCCAACACGCTTTGCAGCGCGACGAAGAGGCGTTCGCCGCTCGCGACCGGCGCCGCGACCGGTTGGTCTTTGAACGCGATGGTCCAGCGCTCTTCGGAGGGAAAACTCTGCGCCTGATCGGCGCGCGCATCACCCCCGATAGGCGCGACGAGCAGCGCGATCACCACCACGACCGGCAACGTCGCGCACGAACAATTGGTGCGAACGTGAACCACGCGTCTATAATAGCCTCTGAAATCCCTGTCTCCGCCAAGGCTACGGCGGGCAGGTTCCGTTCCCACACACGTGGCTCATCAGACTATCGTCGTCCTCGACTTCGGCTCGCAGTTCACTCAACTGATTGCGCGCCGCTTGCGCGAACTCTCGGTCTACAGCGAAATCCTGCCGTTCGACACGCCGCCGGCGACGATTGCGGAGCGCAAGCCGATTGGCGTCATCCTATCAGGCGGTCCGAAGAGCGTCTCCGAGGACGGCGCGCCGCGTTGCGATCGCGCGGTGCTGCAACTCGGCGTCCCAGTGCTCGGCATCTGCTACGGCATGCAGCTGATGACCGACCTGCTCGGCGGAACCGTCGCGCCCGCGCCGCATCGCGAATTCGGCCACGCGACGATCCGCTTCGAACCGACCGCGCCGCTCTTCGCCGGCGCCGCCGCGGCCGCCGGCGGAGCAGGGGAGTTGCGCGTGTGGGCCAGCCACGGCGACTTCGTGGCGGCGGCGCCGCCCGGCTTTGCGGTCACGGCGACCAGCGCCAACGCGCCGGTCGCGGCGATGGCCGCTCCGGAGCAACAGCTCTACGCGCTCCTCTTCCACCCCGAGGTCGCGCATACCGATCGCGGCATGGAGATCCTGCGCAGCTTCGCCTTCGACGTCTGCGGCTGCACCGGCGACTGGACGATGGCGTCGTTCGTCGACGAGGCGACGGCGCGGATCCGCGCGCAGGTGGGCGAGGGAAGTGTCGTGTGCGGTCTGAGCGGCGGCGTGGATTCAACCGTCGCCGCGCTCTTGATTCATCGCGCGATTGGCGAACGGCTGACCTGCATCTTCGTCGACAACGGCGTCATGCGCCGCGACGAGGCCGATCAGATCCGCCGGCGGTTCGAGCGGCTGCAGCTGCCGCTCGTCTTCGCCGACGCGGCCCGGCTGTTCCTCGATCGCCTGGCCGGCGTCACCGACCCCGAGCAGAAGCGCAAGATCATCGGCGCGACGTTCATCGACGTGTTCGAGGCCGAGGCGAAAGCCCTCGGCGTGTTCGACTTCCTGGCGCAGGGCACGCTCTATCCTGACGTCATCGAGAGCGTGTCGGTGATCGGTCCCTCCCACGTCATCAAGAGCCATCACAACGTCGGCGGCCTCCCCGAGCGGATGCGTTTCAAGCTCGTCGAGCCGCTGCGGCTGCTGTTCAAGGACGAAGTCCGCGCCGTCGGCCAGGAGATGGGACTCGACGACGAGTTCGTGTGGCGGCAACCGTTTCCGGGACCGGGGCTGGCGGTACGGATTCTTGGCGAGGTCACCGCGTCGCGGCTGAACCTGGTCAGATGTGCCGACGCGATCGTGGCTGAAGAGGTCAGGCGCGCCGGCTGGTATCGTCGCCTGTGGCAGTCGTTCGCCGTCCTGTTGCCGGTGCAGAGCGTCGGCGTCATGGGCGACGCGCGGACCTACGAGTACACGATCGCGATCCGCGCGGTCGAGAGCAGGGACGGCATGACCGCCGACTGGGCGCGCCTGCCGCACGAGCTGCT
>Ga0075421_100011776_pt1 | contig 10845 bp, 9 predicted proteins | sample SoiMetdeltSBSDD5_FD_75292 | JGI IMG/M metagenome (GOLD analysis project Ga0075421, IMG submission 75292) | Bulk soil microbial communities from a Populus tree surrounding site in Tennessee, USA - Soil MetaG P. deltoides SBSDD5 | ecosystem: Environmental > Terrestrial > Soil > Tree plantation...
GCGTCGCCCTCACCCAACAGCAGGACATGATCCGCGCCAGCACGCTCTTCCACTGGTGGCCCCGCCTCAAGACCGACGCACTGCCGAGGAACTAATCATGCGGAGTCGGTATCAGATGGGGCGGTATGTGAGGCTGCGGCCAGGGAACCTGAGCCTTATGATGCATTTGCATCATGCGCCGCCGCCGGCCCTGTGGCCTACTCGGGCCTGCGCGGACCTGCGGCAGCCGAACGGGGCCACGAGGTATGGTCGAGGTGACCCTGTGCGCCGTTCATTGCTCGGCGCGGTGCGGGCGCAGGTCCGCGCACAGCGGGGGCGGAAGCATCGGCCCCACCAACCCCAGGCCCTCAGAACCGGTAGTTGAGCCCGGCGCTGACGCGATAATCCTCACCATCGTCGCGGGCGAAGGTGGATGCGCCGGTGATGCTGGCGCTCAGATCCGGTGTGAGCTGGAGGGTGACGCCGCCTTCGACCCTGCCGTAAGTGCGGGTGTCGAAATTGGGGAATGAGGTCAAGATCGGCAGGAACGAGCCGGTCTGCACCTGGTCCACCGTGAGGCTGCGCGAGGCGTCGCCGAACTGATGCTCCAGCATGACATTGAGGTAGGGGATGACCAGGCTTCCGTCTGCGGCCTTGAAGGGTGCGAGGAAGCGGACGCCGAGGTTGCCAGTGAGCGAGTCGAGCGTCTGCGCCGACACGTTGAAGGTGAGCAGGTCGTCGCCTTGCTCCTTGTAGCCGTCGACGCGGGTGTGAATGTATGTCACCCCCGCGATCGGCCCGGCCCGCAGGCTGCCGAAGTCGAACAGGTAGCCGCCTCGCGCCGCCAGCGCGTAGCTGCTGGCATCCGTGTCGCTGCGGATCGTGTCAATGACGCCGGGGCGGTTCAGGCCGATGTCATGGGAGCCGTAGGTGGCCAGGATCTCGGCGAACGTCTGCCTGGTGGCGTAAGAGAGGTAGGCCGCGCCCTGGATCGCATCGAGGTCGATGTTGGCCTTGTCGCTCAGGTCGGCGCTCGTGGTCGTGTAGTTGGCGGCGAGACCGAGGATCAGGTTGCGGTTGATGCTGTATTCGATGCCGGCGGTCCCCGACTTTGCATCGTAGTCGTAGCCGACAACGTCGGCGGATTCGGAGCGGCTGCCGCCGAGGAACGTGCCCATGGCGTAGCTAGTGAAGCGGCCCGAGGACGGAGCCGCCTGCGGGCCGCGCGATTTCTCCGTCGCGCCGAGGCCCATGGGTCCGTCGGGCGCCATCGAGGCGCCGTAGCCTGCAACGCGCGTCGCATCGAGACGGCCGAACAGCGAGGAGACGAAGCCGCCCGTGGTAGTGGTGACGATGCCTGGCTGCACCGCAATGGTGTCGGGCGCCATCACGATGTTGGCCATGTAGTCGGCGACGAGCTTGAAACCGTCGCTGGTCAGATGCAACCCGTCCGGACCGAGTACGTATTTGGTCGCTCCGGGCTTGTCGGGGTTGTTGACTGGGCACGCAGCGGGTCTAGGGCAGCGGGACTCGATCGGATTGTCCTTGTCATCAAGTTTCGTCGCCGTAAAGCCGTACCGTGCGTCCGCTACGGCCTGGCTCCCGAGCTTGAAGAGATCAAGCATGAAGAAACGGGTACCCTTCTGGGCATCCGACAGGAGGTTCGCCTGCAGCCCTTTGAAATAGGCCTCCGCATACGCGTTCGCGGCGTCTTCGACGGCGTCGGGAATGAACTCAGCTCCGAGATTGGACATGCCGGTGAAGCCGGCGATGACGAAGGTGCGAGCGCCGCCGCGGATCAGCTTCTGAATCTCAGCGGTTGTCAGTGTCGCGATCAGCCCGCCGAACTCTGTCGCCCCGGCGACGTTGTTGCCGGCCGTTCCCACGAAGCCAATGCCGTCATTGCCCCCGATGCTGATCGTGACCAGGTCGCGCGGACCGAAGGTGGGGTTCTCCGCCAGGAAGCCCCTCACCTGATCCGATAGGTTTCCAGGCGCTATCGGGGCGGGAACTATTGCTGGATCGGGGTTGCCAAATGGCGAGGCGGTCGCGCCGCCCACGGCGATGTCCTGGATCTGCGAGTGCGGGATGCCGAGGTTTGCCGCTAGCGGCACCGGGTACACGCGCCAGAGCGAGAGCCCAACCCCCGGTGGCAGCGTGCCGAATGGTTGAGCCAGAGGGTTCGACGCCGGCTTGTCCGAAAGCGTGAGGTCCGCGTAGCTGTCGCCGAACACGAACAGGCGGCCGTACTTCTCCTCAGCGACGGCCCCGCTCAATAGGCCGGCCACGGAAAGCGTAAGAATGGCAGCGGAGACGGCAGGGCGTGTCCAGGCACGCAAACGAGGGTGACGCAGCACGGAACTCCCCCTACGCAACGGCAATTCAGGCGTTTCCCGGGACCCGGAGCCCTTTTGCCCCCGCAGGGCCAGGCTCCGTTATCTCGCCGCGATTGTTGCGCCGGCAGCGTGAGGCGGGAAGGGGGTGCAGGGACGATTTCCGCCGACCGTTGCGCAGCGGCCACCCTATCGGTGCGCAGCGGCCACGCTCGTCACGACCGCTCGACGCGGACGGCCATGACCAGGGAGCCGATCCCAAGCGCGAAGAGCAGGAGGCTCGCCGGCCAGCTCATGCTGATGGACGCAAGTGCCGCGATCGCCCCCACCAGCGCCCAGATGAGGGCGATGATCTCCTTGTCGGTCATGCGCGAAAAGTCCCCCGTTGCCTTGTCTATACCTGCAACGCGGGGGGCTCGATGGGTGCGCGCGATAGGGTCGCAGCTCGGAGGATGGTTAAGGGCGCCGGCGGGTCTACACGCCCTCCGCCACCGGGTTGCCCTGGGCGTCGAGATAGGCGATGCGGACCATGTTGGTGGTGCCGGGGGAGCCGAGCGGCACGCCGGCGACGATGATGACGCCCTCGCCGGGCTTGGCGAAGCCCTCGTCGAAGGCGATGCGGCAGGCCTTGCGCACCATGGCGGCCTGGTTCTCGGGGTCCGATGTCAGGACGCAGTGCACGCCCCAAGCGGCGGCCAGCTTGCGGCCTGTCGCCACCACCGGCGACAGCCCGATCACCGGCAGGCCCGGCCGCTCGCGCGCCACACGCAAGGCGGTGGAGCCGGTGGCCGTGTAGCAGATGATGCCGGCCAGCTGCAGCGTGTCCGCCACGGTATGCGCCGCGGCGGCGATGGCGTCGGCGGCGGTTGCCAACGGCGGCGTGCGCGTGGCGTGGATGATGGCCTCGTAGCTCGGGTCGTTCTCCGCCTCGACGGCGATGCGGTCCATGGTGCGGATCGCCTCGACCGGGTACTTGCCGACGGCCGACTCCGCCGAGAGCATCACGGCGTCGGCGCCGTCGAACACGGCGGTGGCCACGTCCGAGACCTCCGCCCGCGTCGGCACCGGCGAGCTGATCATGCTCTCCAGCATCTGAGTGGCTACCACCACCGGCTTGCCGGCGGCGCGCGACATGCCGACGATCTGCTTCTGCAGGCCGGGCACGCGCTCCACAGGCATCTCCACGCCGAGATCCCCGCGCGCCACCATCAGGCCGTCGGAGTTGGCGACGATCGACTCAAGATCAGCGATGGCGGCCGGCTTCTCGATCTTGGACATCACCGCGGCGGCCTGGCCGATCAGCTGGCGCGCCAGCCGCACGTCCTCGCCGCGCTGCACGAACGACAGGGCCACCCAGTCCACGCCGAGCCGCAGCGCGAAGTCGAGGTCCGCCTTGTCCTTCTCGGTGAGCGGGCCGATCGGCAGCACGGTGTCGGGCAGGCTGATGCCCTTGCGGCTCGCCAGCATGCCGCCCACCACCACGGTGGCGTCGATGCTGGAGAGCCCCTTGTCCGTGACGGTCATGCGGATCTTGCCGTCGTCGAGGAGCAGCGTGTGCCCCACCTCCACGGCATCGAAGATCTGGGGATGCGGCAGGAACACGCGCTCGCGCCCGCCAACGCTCTCGGTGGTGTCGAAGCGGAAGGTGGCGCCCTCGCTGAGCTCGACGCGCTCGCCCTCCAGCGCACCGACGCGGAACTTGGGCCCCTGCAGGTCGGCGAGGATGCCGATGGGGCGGCCGAACTGGGCCTCGGCGGAGCGCACGGTGGAGTGCAGCTTCCGCACCACGTCGTGCGCCGTGTGGCTCATGTTGATGCGGAATACATCGACGCCCGCGGCGAACAGCCGCTCGATCATCTCCGGGGCGTGCGACGCAGGGCCGAGAGTGGCGACGATCTTCACGCGCCGGCTGCGTCTCATCTGGCTTTGGCGCCCCCTTCGCTGGGATCGGTGAGGCGGATGGTCCAATCCTTGGCCTGCTGAACGTCCACCTCGAAGAAACCGGTGCGGTTATAGCCCTGCTTGGCGCAATCGCCCCCGCTCTTGAGGGTGAACGCCTTGTCGATCGTGCACATGAAGGCCTGCCCGGCCCACTCGCCGCCACCGTCGTAGTCCACGGCATGGACGTACCAGAACCGGTTGGCCAGCGGCCCCTTGAAGAGCGTCTCGCACGTCTGCCCTGGAAGCGTCCACCAACCTTCCGTTGTCAATCCGCCGTCGGTGTCGCGGTAGCCGATGGCCACGCCGACCCGATTGGTGGTGGTGTTGCACAGCTTCAGGTCCGCCAGGGCCGGAGCCGCCAGCACTGCCGACGCTGCCAGCGCTGCACACGCCAGCATGACGCCGAGCATGACACCCGGGCGGGCGAGCGCAGAGCGAATCGATGGAATGGGTGCTGGCCTCACGGGTCGATCAGGATTGCACGGAAATCGTTAACGTTGGTGTGAGTCGGGCCGCGCACGATGAGCCCGCCCGCGGCCTCAAAAAACGCCGTGGCGTCATTGTTGTCGAGCATTTTTTTGGCATCGGCATGACGCCCCCAGGAAAGGGTGTGCGCATCGATGACAACGCCGGCCGGGTCGCTGACCAGACCTTCGCCGCCGTCGATGCCGTCCGTGTCGGCGGCGAGAGCGGCGATGCCGGGTTGCTCTGCCAACGCGACAGCCAGCGCCAGGGCGTATTCCTGGCAGCGCCCGCCGCGGCCCTTGGCGTTGCGTACCGTGACCGACAGCTCGCCGCCGCTCAAGATGGCCACCCGGCGACCGGCCGCGTGCGCCTCCAGCGCCAGCTTGGCATGCGCCTGGGCAACCTTGCGCGCCTCGCCGGTCAGGGCGTCGCCCAGGTTGACCACGGTATAGCCTGCGCCCGCCGCTGTCTCAGCCGCCGCTGCCAGCGAGCGCGCCGGCGTGGCGATGATGCGGTATTCGGCGCTCGCGAAGGCCGGATCGTCCGGCTTGGGGGTCTCGTTGGCGGGGTCCAAGAGGATCTCGGCCAGCTGCGGCGGCACCTGCAGGCCCAGCGCCTGCATGCGCGGCAGGTGCTTTGCCAGGACCGCGCGCGCCTCGATAAGCGTGGTGGCATCGGCAACCGTAGGGCCTGAGCCGATGGTTGCGGGGTCGTCGCCCGGCACGTCGGAGATGGCGAGCGTGAGCATGGGTGCTGCCGTCGCCTTCCTCAGCCGGCCGCCCTTGATGCGCGAGACATGACGCCGCACCAGGTTCATCTCGTGAATGTCGGCGCCGGACTTCAGCAGGCCGCGCGTCAGTGCCGTCTTGCCGCCGAGATCGAGCCCGGTGGCCGGCGCCGCCCACAGGGCCGAGGCGCCGCCGGAAAGCAGCACGAGCACCAGGTCGTGCGCCGTGGCCGAGCGCGCCAGCGCCAGCGTCTCCTCCGCGGCCCTGAGGCTCGCCTCATCCGGTGTCGGATGGCGGGCCTCGACGATGCGGATTGCGCTCGGGCGCTCCGCCTTCAGTGCCGCGACAGTCCCGTGCGGCGCGGTCGTGAAGCCGGCGATGCGGTCGAGCGCGCCGCGCTCGCGGTAGTGCCTCTCGGCGGCCAGCGCCATGGCGGCCGCGGCCTTGCCCGCCCCCGCCACGACAAGCCGACCGCGTGTGGGCAGGGGCGGCAGATGCAGAGGAAGACAGACGTCGGGATGCGCCGCGGCCACTGCGGCGTCGTAGAGCGCCAACAGCAGGGTGCGGGCGTCGCCAGCCAGCGGGTCGGCCAATGGCTCGTGTGCTGTCATGGCCCCAGCGTCCCCTGAGCGCCCCGTAAGCGCAAGGCTCCCTTGCGGCGCGAAGCGCCATTTCGTGAAGTCGCGATGCGCCGGTCAAGGGTGACAAATTCGCGCCCCGCGCTCTAGTATAGGTGCATCATGGCCGATCGTGGAATGCGGGGCTCCGGCATTGCCGGACTGGAGGAGTTGAGCTGTTGCGTCCTGCCGGGGCGCATCGACCGCGGTCTCATCCTGCTGTGCGACCACGCCGGTAACGCGATGCCGCCAGGCTACGGCACGCTGGGGTTGCCTTCCGAGCAGCTCAAGCGCCACATCGCCTATGACATCGGTGCGGCGGCCGTCACGCGCGCCCTGGCCGCGGGCCTCGGCGTGCCGGCGGTGATGACCCGCTACTCGCGGTTGCTGATCGACCCCAATCGCGGGCGCGACGATCCCACCCTCATCATGCGCCTGTCCGATGGTGCGGTCGTTCCAGGCAACCGCAAGCTCGACGCTGCCGAGCGCGACAAGCGCCTCAGCCTCTACTACGAGCCCTATCACCGTGCCGTGGATGGCGTGATCGGCCGCTTCCTGGAGGCGGGCGTCGCGCCGCTGCTGCTGTCGATCCACTCATTCACGGAGAGTTGGAAAGAGCTTCCGCGTCCCTGGCATGTAGGCGTTCTGTTCGGGGACGATGCGCGGCTTGCGAACCCCCTGCTCGAGGCGTTCTATGCCGAGGGCGACCTGATCGTGGGCGAGAACGAGCCCTATGCCGGCCAGCTCGAAGGCGACTGCCTGTGGCAGCACGGCGTCCAGCGCGGGCTGGCCAACGCCATTGTCGAGATCCGGCAGGACCTCATCCGCGACGCAGCCGGGCAGGCGGCCTGGGGCAAGCGCATGGCCCGCATCGTCGAGAAAGTCCTCCAGGATGCAGCCATCGCCGGTCTCGGAGCGTCAGCGTCAGGAAGTGGGGAGTGGGGAGTAGGGAATGGCGGAGTCGTCGTTCGCCAACCTCCCACTCCCCACTCCCGACCTCCCCATTCCCGACTTCACGACCTCGCGCACCAGAAGGATGGAGATCATCCCATGAGCAAGCTCGACAAGGGCCTGACGACGGAGCTCGAAGCCGCGGCCTTCCGGCGGCTGGTGGAGCACTTCCGCAAGCGCACCGACGTGCAGAACATCGATCTCATGAACCTTGCCGGCTTCTGCCGCAACTGCCTCTCCAACTGGTACCAGGAGGCTGCTGCGGAGCGGGGCGTGACGCTCACCAAGGACGCGGCCCGCGAGATCGTCTACGGCATGCCCTACAAGGAGTGGCAGGCCAAGCACCAGAAGGAGGCGAGCGCCGAGGCTGCCGCCGCCTTCGATAAGTCCAAGCATTGAAAGGTGTCAGCGGTTGGCCGGGCGCCAATCTTCAATGACGAAACGGCGAGAGCCAACGGTGTTGGCGTGGCGAGAGAGGCGAGCCCGTAGGACTCCCTCTCCCCGCCGCCCTCGGGCCATCCGCAAGTGCAACCTCGCCACAAGCGTCCGAGGGCGACGGGGAGAGGGTCGGGGTGAGGGGCAGCAAGGGGTTCCAACCTATCAACGGCAGCTCTGCACACCGCTTCGATTCTGCGCTCGAACGTCCCTCGTGGAGAGGGTTTCCTTGTGGCTGCCCCTAACCCTCTCCCCGCAAGCGGGGAGAGGGGATCGGCGTTGCTTACACGTTGAGCTCGACGATCTCCGGTCTGAGGCCGGCGTCGGTCACATGCAGCCGGCCGACCGTCACTGGCAGCCTGAAGCGGCGCGGGCCGGCGCTGCCCGGATTGACGTAGAGCACCTCGTCGCGCGTCTCGATCGAGGGCTTGTGCGAGTGGCCGTAGATCACGGCCGCGAAGCCGACGGTGGGGTCGAGGTCGAGCTCGGCGATGTCGTGCAGTACCCAGACCAGGTGCGGCCCGGCCTCGACGGCCTCCGTCATCGGCAGCGCCGCCGCCCACGGCCGGATGTCGATGTTGCCGCGCACGGCGAATGTGGGCGCGATCCGGTTGAGCTGGTCGAGCACCTCGGGCCTGCCGATGTCACCGGCATGGACGATGAGCGTCGAGCCGCGCAGCGCCTCCAGCGCCTCGGCGCGAACCAGCCCGTGCGTGTCCGAGATCAGGCCGACGATCATCCGGGAACCCGTAGGGTGCCAATGCGGCATAGCCGCATTGCACCGATTCGCCCGCATCATCTGGACAGCGGTTTATCGGTGCAATGCCGCTTCCCGCAGCACCCTACTTCTTCAGTGGCAGAAAGAGGGAGGAGGGGAAGTCCGCGGCGTAGCGCGGCGCCTTGGACTTGGGCTGGAACTCCGGGCGGGCGCCGCCATCGGGCACCACGACCTTGCGGTAGAGATGCCAGGTGGCGTGGCCCAGGATGGGCATGACCACGGCGAGTCCGAGCAGGAAGGGCAGTGAGCCGATGGCGAGCCCGAGCGCCACGATCAGCCCCCACAGGACCATGGTAAGCGGGTTCTTCAGGATTGCCTTCAGCGAGGTGACGATGGCCGCCGCCATGCCGACGTTGCGGTCGAGCAGGAGCGGGAACGACACCACGCTCAGCGCGAACGAGGTCAGCGCGAACAGGAGCCCGACGGCGTTGCCTGTGACGATCAGGCTGCGGCCCTGAGGCGTGTCGAATATGCGGCGGGCGAGCTCGGCGAGCGCGATGGGGCGCTCGTCCTCGCCGAAATGAGCCACGTAAAGCCCGTGCGCCACCGCCAGCCATACGCCGAACAGCCCAACCAGCAGCAGGCCGAGTGCCAGGATCGACCAGAGCGAGGGCGAGTGGACGATGTCGAAGGCGTGCTTCCACGAGGTGTCGAGCCCCAGCTCCCGCCGCCGGCTCAGCTCGTAGAGGCCGATGGCCGCGAACGGGCCGATCAGCGCGAAGCCTGCGATGAGCGGGTAGAGCAGCGGGAGTATATCGTAGCCGAAGGTCCAGCGCGCGATGGCGAGACCGGCTACCGGGTAGATCAGGCTGAGGAAGATGACGTGGGTGGGCATGGCCCGGAAGTCGGCGAGGCCCTTGGCCAGGGCATCGAGGAGATCCGCGGGCGTGATCGAGCGGACGGCAGGGAGCGCGGCTTTCGGCTCCGCGGGGAGAATGACGTCGGTGGGCGCCATGGCCGATCCTCCTGAACGGCAAGCTCAAGATCCACGGCGCTGCCCGATGCACGAGCCAATCGGTACGGCGGTAGCGCAGCGCCGCGCCCCCTGGCGATCCGGTGACTATACTGTCTGATCCGCCCCGGGGGTGTAAACCCGGCTCGACCGTAAACGTCGCCCGGCCCGGTCCCGGCTACGCCCGCAGCCTCGCCTCGGTCGCCTTCATGCGCCGCCCCAGGAGGTGCAACGCCGCCACCTCGCGCGCCCACTCCTTGAAGGGGCGTGCCGGGGTGCCGCCCATCTTGGCGCCCGGCGGCACGTCGTCCTTGACGTGCGCCATGCCGGCGATCTGGGCCCCGCGGCCGACCTTGACGTGGCCGATCACGCCCGATTTGGCGCCCATGACAACGTAGTCGCCCAGCTCCGCCGAGCCGGCGATCCCGCTCTGGGCCACGATGATGCAGTGGCGGCCGATCACGACGTTGTGAGCGATCTGCACCAGGTTGTCGATCTTGGTGCCCTCGCCGATCGTCGTGTCCGCGAGGGTGCCGCGGTCGATGGTGGTGTTGGCGCCGATCTCCACATCGTTGCCGATGACGACGCAGCCGATCTGCGGCACCTTCAGGCATCCCTTGGCACCGCCCAGGGCGAAGCCGAAGCCATCCTGGCCGATGCGCGCGCCGGCATGGATGATCGCGCGGTCGCCGACGATGGCATGGGTGAGGCTCGCGCCCGCGCCTACGTAGCAGTCGCGGCCCAGCACCACGCGGTAGCCGACGACGGCGCCGGCGGCGATGGTGGTGCCGCTGCCGATCACGGCCTCGCGGCCGACCACGGCGCCGGGCTCGACGGTTACGCCCTCGTCGAGGCGCGCGCTCGGATGCACCAGGGCGCTGTTGGCTCCGACCGCCTCGGCGGCAGCCTTGCTGCGCAGCGCGTCGGCGTAGAAGAGCTGCAGCGCCATGGCGAAGGCCGTGTAGGGGGCGGGCGCGGTGAGCACGGCGGCACTGGCGGGCACGCGGCGCGCATCGCCGGTGCCGACGATGCAGGCGCCGGCGTCCGTCGCCGTCAGCTGCTCGGCGTAGCGCCGGTTGTCGAAGAACGAGAGATGGCTGGGACCGGCGGTTCCGAGCGGGCGCACGTCCTCGATGGCGCGCGCGCCGACGCTGTCGTCGAGCAGGGTCGCGCCCACGTGCTCCGCGATCTGCCGGAGCGTGAACGGCCCCGCCTTGTCGAAGAAGTCTGCGTGCCGGTGCTGCATGGGGCACTCCCTGGCCGAGGATCGATATGTCGATGCATGCCACCGTTTGCCCGCTGAACAAAGCGGCGCAGGCGGCCCTGCCACCGCCGTCCACAGACACGCGCTGTACGGCGCCTCCGCGCCAGACGTCCGTCTTTAGACTGTCCGATGAATGAATACGCGCGGGTCGGTGGCGACGCCCTCCAGGTGCTGCGCAACCTGCTGTGCGAGCGCGGGGGCCAGGAGGAAGCCGTGGCGGTAGAGGCCGTTCACATGGAGCGTGCGGCCCGCGGCCACGATTTTCGGCACGTTGTCGGGAAAGGCTGGCCGCACGCCCGCCCCGGCGTCGAGGATCTCGGCCTCGGCGAACGCGGGGTGGAGCGCGTACGCGGCGCCCAGCAGCTCCAGCGCCGAGCGCACCGTGATCGGCCCCGTGTCCTC
>Ga0075421_100011779_pt1 | contig 10844 bp, 6 predicted proteins | sample SoiMetdeltSBSDD5_FD_75292 | JGI IMG/M metagenome (GOLD analysis project Ga0075421, IMG submission 75292) | Bulk soil microbial communities from a Populus tree surrounding site in Tennessee, USA - Soil MetaG P. deltoides SBSDD5 | ecosystem: Environmental > Terrestrial > Soil > Tree plantation...
GATTCGAACCCTGGGTAGAGCTTTTAGGCCCTACAACGGTTTAGCAAACCGCCGCCTTCAGCCTCTCGGCCACCTCACCGGTCCTGTAAGTATACGACCAGCAAGGGTTTGAACGAAGGAGATTGTCCCCACGATTGTCCCTGAATTGTCGCCGTTGTCCCTGTCAGCCTAGAACATAGATGCGGGACGATGCTCGCCCGAGTCGCCCGGGGCTCATCCCATAGAAATCTGTGAGCAGCGACGTTCGGAGTGTAGAACCGTAAACAGTTGTCAGCGCTCGGGTTGCTCGAGGCACGGTTTTAACGAGCTTGAGTCGCCTGGTCTCCATGTTCAATGCAGATGGTTTCTTAGATCGAATACAACGGTTCCCAAGATCAACAGTGGCCTCAACAGACCGCCGCACACGCCGGCTGCTGGCTTGTGTGGCGCGTGCCCCGGTGTGTTAGACAATCAGCTTCCGCGGTTCAATCAGACGGTGGTTTCACCCGCTCAGTCGTGCCAAAGCTGGGCAAGAGTGGGCTTATGACGCGGGTTGTAGAATTCCGTGCGAAGCTGTCGTGCGGGAATGGCAATGTCAGACGACCCGGCCGATTCATCGGACACCGCGCACCTCGAGCCGGAATCCACCTTCTCCCTAATCGAACGCGCGCGCGCGGGCGACGAGCAGGCTCTCGAGCGGCTGTTCGAGCGGCACCTGCAACCGCTGCGGCGGTGGGCCAGCGGTCGGCTTCCGAAATGGGCCCGCGATCTCGCCGATACCGAGGACCTTGTCCAGGACACGCTGCTCAAAACGTTTAGACGGATGGATAGCTTTGAGCCGCGGCGGGTGGGCGCGCTGCAGGCGTACCTTCGAAATGCCGTCCTCAATCGGCTGCGGGATGAACTGCGGCGCAAAGGACGCCAGCCGGAATCCACGAGTCTCGACAGCATCGAAATCGAAGCCGGTGAGTCACCGCTCGAGCTGGCAATTGGGCGTGAGAAAGTCGACGCATATGAAAGAGCACTCGCGCAGCTGAAGCCGGAGGAACGGGAGGCGATCATCGCGCGTGTCGAATTGGGGTACAGCTATGAAGAGCTGGCGATGATGCTCGACAAACCAACCGCCGATGCGGCGCGCAAGGCGGCGCAGCGTGCGCTGGTGCGTCTCGCCGAGGAAATGAAGCGTGGACGCGAGGGAACCTAGTCTCAGCGAACTGGCCGGCGCCATTCTCGATGGCACATCCATCGATTGGCGAATGGTTCAATCAACGGCCAACGATGCCGAGCGCGGGCTGGTCGAGGAACTGCGCGTGCTGGCGACGCTTGCTGACGTCCATCGGCAACAACGCACCGAAGATGCCTCGCCGCTGCAAACATGGGGGCACATTCGCGTTCTCGAGCCGCTTGGCAGCGGCGCGTTCGGGCGCGTCTACCGTGCATGGGACAGCCGTCTCGACCGTGAAGTCGCGCTGAAGCTCCTGCCGGCGCGATCAGACGGAGATGCGCGCGCGTCTTCGATCATTCACGAAGGCCGCCTGCTCGCGCGCGTCCGTCACCCGAATGTCGTCACCATTTACGGTGCCGATCGCATCGCGGACACCATTGGTCTCTGGATGGAGCTGGTCGACGGCGAGACGGTCGAGCAGCGGCTCGCACGCGGATCGCCCGTAAAGCCATCTGACGTGATCGACATCGGAGTGCAGATATGTGAGGCCGTGTCGGCGGTCCACAAAGCCGGCCTCCTGCATCGAGACATCAAGGCTCAAAACGTGATGCTCGCCAAGGATGGGCGGGTCGTGCTGATGGACTTCGGCACCGGCTGGGATACGGGCGAATCGGCATTTGATGGCTCGTTAGCTGGCACGCCGTTGTATCTCGCGCCAGAGTTACTGCGCGAGGGCAAAGCCACGGTTCAGAGCGACGTCTACAGCGTCGGCGTGTTGCTGTATCGCATGCTCACCTCATCCTATCCACTGCACGCGGGCAGTCTCGCCGAGCTGCGCGTCGCACACGAAAGGCTGGAGCGCGGCGAAACGGCTACTACGTGGCACAAAGTGCCGCGACGACTCGCGGCGATCGTCGCGCGTACGCTCGATTCGCGTCCCGAACAGAGATACGACAGCGCCGACGCGCTTACGGCTGCCCTCCGGAGAGTGAAACGCCGCCCATTACGCCTTTCACTGCAATATGCCGTCGCGATCACGACTGCCATTGCGCTTGCCGGATGGTGGGTGGTGGCAGAGCGACGAATCGATCGAGGGCGAGAGTCAAGTGTCAATCAAATATCTTCGTTGACGGCCAGGCTAGCCGCGCGTGTCGGTGCGCCAACGATTGCCGTGCTTCCACTGAAGAACTTGAGTACAGAGGCTGGCGGCGAAGAATTCGCCGATGGATTTACCGAGGAAATCATCAACAGTCTCGCAGCGAACGAGCATCTGCAGGTCCGCTCGCGCACCTCAAGTTTTGCTTTCAAGAACAATCCGCCGAATGTGCGAGAGGCAGCGACGCGCCTCGATGTCAGCTTCGTGCTCGATGGATCAATTCGACGTTCAGAAAGACGACTTCAGGTCGACGTGCAGCTTCTGCGGGCTGCCACCGGCATGGCAATCTGGAAGCGATCATTTGACAACGACATCGGTCAGGTGTTCGCCGTCCGCGATCGCATCACACAAGATGTCCTCCAACAGCTCGGAGTGCAAGGCGGGACCGCACGACGCGCGTTCGATGTCAATTCGGAGGCGTACGGTCCTTACCTGGCGGCACGCGCCCTCGTGAGTCGCCGAGGTATCGCCGGCCCGCAGAAAGCCATTGAGTATTTTCAACAGGTCATTGCTATCGCTCCGGACTTCGCACCGGCCTATGCAGGCATGGCAGACGCCTACGCGCACATGTCGCTGTCTACCTATTTTGGGATGCCGGTCGACAAGGCGCAGGAGCTGATGCGGCCGGCAGCGCTCAAAGCGCTTGAACTCGATCCAGATCTCGCGGAAGCACACGCGGCCGTCGGAATTGTTGCGGCGCGCGACATTGATTGGTCACGCTCGCAGCGCGAATTCGAGGCGGCAATCGCGTCGAACCCGAGTCTCAGCCAGGTCTACACGAACTATTCCTTTTTCACGCTTCGACCGCTGCGGAAGTTCGCCGAAGCAGAGCAACTGCTCAAATTCGCGCTGAAGAGCGATCCACTTTCGCTCGACGTGTGGCGGGAAATGGGACAGCTGTACTTCACCGTCGGGCGATATGCCGAGGCGATCGACTTGCTCGAACGCGTCCGAGCCGTGGACCCGGAACTTCCTGCAACCGATGTTGTGCTCGCCAGAGCGCTCGCGTGCGGGGGCCGCGTCAACGAGGCACTCGCGCTCTATGACGCGATGAAATCGCGCGGCGTTCCTTCGGGGGCATTGACAGTGTCTCGTCCACCGCCCGAAGGCGTCCCGCAGTATCAAGCGTACGCATATGTGAAAGCTGGGAGGCGATCGGACGCCGAACGGCTGGCAGCTGAGAATGACGCGTATCCCTATCGCGCGACGATTATTTATGCCGCGCTTGGAGATGCCGATCGAGCTTTCGAAGCGCTGCAGCGAACGGCCGATCGCGAGCCACAACGCATTCCGTTGCTGTTGACCTGGCCGGAGATGGCTTCGCTGCGCGGGGATCCACGGTTTGCCGCTATTGAGAAGCGATTTGGCCTGCCGTGATGGCCCCTACCAATCCAGTTTCATTCCAACTTGCCCAATCCGTGGCGGGACGATGCTCAGCGGACGCATGAAAGTGCCGGACGACCAGCTCGTGGTCTGTTCCGGATTCGCGTTGAGCAGGTTGAAGACATCGATGAATCCGGCAATGCGGCGATTGCCGGGCAGCAGAATCCGTTTCTCGACTCGCAAATCGACAAGAGTGACGTTATCCATTCGCCGCGCCCCAATCGGCTCCGCGAGAATGCGGACAGTGCCGTACGACAGCTTCGTCGTGAACGTTCGTCCAAACGGCTGACCTGACTGGTGACGCACATAGGGTGTCACCCTCACGCCCCATCGTCCTTCGTAAGTGCCATACAGTTTTGCCGACCAGGTTCTGAACTCGTATCTGCCGTTCGGACCCGCGTTGATCAGATCATTCGGAGTGAGAGAGTACGCGTTCTGCCGGACGGCCTGGCCGAAGTACGTGTTTGTCTGATCTCGGTTCCATACGTGATCGAACCCAGCGGTCATCGACCACCGGCGCGTGAAACGCCTGGTGGCGATGATGTCCCACGTCCAGTAATCGCTATCCGAGTGCGGCACGTTGCGAACGACGTTGCTTGACTGATCCGGAAGGTTACGGCCAAGGTCGTACCCAGGAATCGACCGGCCGTCATCAGCGGTGCCGAACTGTCGGTCAGGACCGGGATCGGGAATCGCGATCGGTAGCGAGAACGCCTCGAATGGAAGATTGTCGTTCTGACGCAGGAAGTGTCGTCGTTCGCCGCGCCAGACAATTCCCGTCCGCAGTCCAATGTCGCCGGGAATCTCGCGTTCGAACCACGCGCCGACCTCTCGCAGCAGCGGCAGCTTCAGGCGTGGATCAACTGAATCGGGCGCGGCCCCGCCTCGGGCATCGAGCGCCCTCCCGGTCTCCTCGCCGGGCTGCCACACACCGTCGCCACCGAGATCGACCCAGTGAAAGCGCTGCCACCACACGCTGGTGTTCGCGTTCGCACTGAAGTCCGATCCTGGCGCGAACGAATACGATCCGTAGCTGAATTTCAGCAGGGACCTGCCGTGCCGAGACAGTTCATAAATGCCGCCGATGCGCGGCACGATCACATTCCAGTCGATGACGTTATCAACCGCTGCGAACGTCTGTGGCTCGGAGTTGAATCGGCCGGCGGGGTGAAATTGTTCGGGGACGAACACGCGGTAGCGATCGAAACGCACCCCGAGATTCAGCGTGAGACGGCGATTCAGCGACCATGCGTCACTCGCGAACCCGCTATAAGTCCACAGACCATTCGCTGATCCCGACGGAGTTTGAAATAAGTACACCTCACTGGCCTCGCCGTTGTTCAACACGTGCAGCACGTCACCCGGATAGCTCTTTCTCCAGGTCTCGGTTTCCATTTGGCGAAACAGTTCGCCCCCTCCCCTGAACGAATGATTTCCGAGCCGGCCGTGGGGGAAATAGCTGAACGATCCAAACAGCTGGTCGCGGCGGAGGGTTTGCTCATAGTCGCGATTGGCGCCGCGGACGAGGAGTGTGACGACGTCTTCGAAGCGAAGCCCAGTGCCGTTCGGTTTTTCCCGCCGGTCTGCTCCAAATTCTCCGCCTCGAACTTCGAACAACGCTTTGTCGCTGATCACCCGGTTCCACTCGCCCTTCCAGATCCACCCCCACGCCAGCTGCTCGGTGGTCGAATCTTTCGACTCATTGATCGCTGTCGCGCCGGTGAGCCCGCTTCCCGCCGGGCCAAAAGGATCGAGTCGAGTCGGCTGATAATTGCGGCTGGCATGGCCGAATCCGACGAACCGGTCTTCCGGAGTGAACTGGTAGGTGACCTTGCCACTGTAGTTCGTCAACCGCGTCGCGAGCGGTTCGACCGAAAAATTTACTGCGCGCGCCGCGGCTTGCTGGTCGCGGGCGGAAAAGTACCACCAGGCCTTGTCGCGCGTGATGTATCCGCCGACGTCTCCATTGATGTCGTGATAGCTCCACTGCCGGTTTGCGTCGCGTGGCAGTGGGGAACCCGTCTGTGTGCTGCGTTCGATCTGATCGGTGTCGATATTGAAAGACTGCAGCGCCCGGTTCTCATAATCAGCGTAGACAGAGCCGTGATACTGGTTGCCTCCTGACTTGATCACGATCTGCATCTGCACGCCAGGAAGCGGCCACTCCGGACCGTGCCCGGCGGTTCCGACGGAGACTTCATCGAATGACCCAAAATTCAATGTCAGTCCGAGCGGGAACAACCCGCTGACGACCATGCCTTCGATCATCGGCCTATTGGCAGCCACAGTTCCATAGGCGGCGTAGAGGCCCGCAGTACCCGCCGTGCCCCCGACTTCGAAGCGTGTCACGTGGACGGCGGGAGTGGCGGACAGAATTCCGAACACACTTCGCGACGTGGGTAGTTCCGAGAGCTGGTGCGCGGTGAAATTGGTACTAATGGCTGTCGACCGCTTGTCCATGATCGGCGACATGCCGACAACGGTGACATCTGTCTGAAGGCCTTCGATTGAGAGCACGATGTCGACTGTTGCTGTGAACCCAGGGCCGACATGAATTTCATGGCGTGTCGTCGCCGTGAAGTGCGGGTGCGAACATACGACCGAGTAGTTTCCGGGCGGAATTGCAGGAAACCGATACAAACCTTCTGAAGTACTTCTCGTCGTGCGCGTGCCGATCAGCGCGGTTCCCGAGATCGTGACAGTCGCGCCGGAGAGCACCGCGCCGCTGGCGTCCGTGATTGTGCCGGTGATTCCGCCGGCGGTGCTGGTCGCTGTTTGAAGCGACGCCACGACCCCTTCCGCGCGCGCGGCTGCGGGCGCGACCTGCAGCACGAGCAATGCGAATAGCAACCCAACGCGCGCCGACCACAGCGTGTTCATTCGTGCGAGCCGAGATCGCCTCTGCCGTCAATCGGTTGACAGATGACGGGCATTCTAAGCGCGATTGACGTCCTGGTGAATCGAGTACTCATTGAAGGCCCGGATGAGCTCGCGGGTGGTCCGAATTTCCTCGCGGCAGCGTTTACTGATTCAGAGGAGGAATCATGAGGCAATCGGTCACGCTGCTCTGCCTGATCGCGTCGTTCATCGCTGCTCCTGGCGTATCAGTGCGGCAGGCCGAGACATTTGGCGACTGGTCCACGCCCGTCCCGGTCGCTGAGTTGAACACCAGCGCCAACGACATGTACGCCGTTCTCACCAGAGATGGACTCACGGTCTACTTCACTTCGAATCGGTCTGGAGGGTCTGGAGGAGACGACCTATGGTACGCGACGCGGCCATCCGTCGATTCGCCGTGGGGAACGCCGCAGAACATGGGGCCGGAGATCAACAGCTCGGTCAGCGATTCCCTTCCGTTCCTGTCCGCGAACGAGCACGTCATGTACTTTCAGAGCACGCGCTCCGGGGGATGCGGATTTGGTGACATCTGGGCCACATACCGCCGGAACGCGAATCTTGCGTGGGAGCGACCGGTGAACCTTGGTTGCGTGCTCAATACGCAGTTGTGGAACGAAACTGCGCCAGCGTTCTTCGAGGATCCGCAAACCGAACAGGCGTACCTGTTCTACGGCAGCGACCGCACCGGTGGTCTGGGCGATTTCGATGTCTACGTCAGCATGCTGAACGACGACGGCTCCGCGACCGCCGGCGTGCTCGTCCCGGCGTTCAGTAGTCCCAAGCGCGACACGCGCATTTTTATCAGAAGAGATGGCCTGGAGGCGTTCGTGACGTCGGACCGGGCTGATGTCGGAAGTCAGGGCATGATCGATATCTGGACGACTCGCCGAGAAACGCTTTCCGACCAATGGCCGACACCGCTGGTCAGCCTGCCCAGTCCGGTCAACAGCTCCTGCGATGACGGCTCGCCGTTTCTTTCACGCGACGGAACGACCTTGTACTTCTTCTCAAACCGGGGCGGATCGCCTTGTGGGAACAGAGATATCTGGTACAGCACGAGAGTGAAAATTCACGAGGAGAACAACTCGCAGCCGAGTTTCGCCACCTTGTGGAAATGGATGGTTGCTCGCGTGAGCGGCTCACCTGCGAGCTGAGGTGTCCCTGAAGTTGTCCCTGTGAGCTCCCGAAACCTGGCATCTGGAGGCAACAGAAGCCAAGTCGTTTGATCGACCAAGCCGTTGAAGCGATTGAATTCGCCAGGAAAAACACGAATGGCCGACAGGCTGATCGGCGTTTAGCAAACCGCCGCCTTCAGACTCTCGGCCACCTCACCGCAGACGGTAAGTATACGCTACGCAAGTACTTGCGGATCTCGCCATTTTGCTTGCTCGAGGCGAATTTTCTAGGCGGGTTTCTGAAGAACCGTCACCTTCTCCATAAGCCTCGAACCAACAATGAGTTCGGCAAATCGCTTTCCTGTGTACGTGCCGATCGAATGGGCACAGTTTTGGGCACAGGCGCGGCAATCACCGCATTGTGGGGCGACGAGCCAACGGTCGGTGGAGATACGACTCCTCCGACCGGGAGTCCACTCATTCGCCCGCCAACGCTGCAGGATGGAACAACACCAGCCGCTATTCAACCGCCAAGTGAGCCTTCACTGCTTCTGTCGGCGTGACGCCGCGTTCGGCACCTCTTTGGCCCCTTGCGGAGGCATGAAGTCGAAGAGGTCGGCCGGCGGACCGTCGATTCTGGCAGTGGTGAAACTGTCCGTCACCGCTACGGCGACCTTTTCGACCAGCTGACCTTCCTTACCACCGCGAAGTTTGTAGAGCTGCCCGGACATCTTCGTCCGGACGACCACGTGAGTGTTCTGATCAATCCAGAGTGTGACCCGCGTCGGCTCGCCGACCCCGGCCGCATTCTCGTCCGGCGGCCACAGTGAATACCGCGTCGCGCCCTCCTCTCCTGCCAGTCCCTGCAGCGCGAGAATGGAGAGGAACCAATCGACCCCGGGTCTCCCACTAGGAGGCTGGTCGGGGCGCGGGCGGGGTCGAGGAGGGATCACCCCTTCGATCACGTAGCAGTTCCGCCGCCCCTTGCCGACCTCGACCTCTTCTTCGCGGGCCACCTTCACGTCTTGAAGCGTCTCCTCCTCCAGCGTCATGAACGCAAACAGATGGACGCCCAGCATCAGGGAACCGCCGACCGACGTGTTCACATCTCTGAACCTTTGGCCCTTCATGTACTCGTTCTTCAGGGACGTGTATGACCAGCAGATCCGGCCGTCGCACGTCTGCAGCATCTCGTTCCCCTTCGTTTTGGTTCGCACCAGAAAGCGGTCGAGGTTGACCGGCAGGAACAGTCCACTGTCTGGCTTCGCGTGTTCGGACGCGATCGCGAGTGTCAGCTCCGCGATGTTCGCCAGCTTGCCATCCTCCCTTCCCTCTTGGACAAGGAGAACTCGCTCGAAGTGGTAGCCGGCCAAGTTGCGGTAAGTCTCCCGCGTTTTGTCCAGGACGGCCGTGGCCTCGGGCTTGAGCGCCTTCTCCGGGTTTGACTGGGCAAGTGCATCCGCCACCAGCGCGCACAGCAGGACAATCGTGACGGCAACAAATCCTCTTGAACTGATCATGAGCCCTCCGGTAATAAGGCTGAACGAGATACTCGCGCCGACAGAACGCGCCGTGGAAAGATGGCGGCAAACGCGAAGAGCAGCGGTCCGGCGGCGGCACTCGTCGTAAACGGAACCCACAGGAGTGCCGCGAGTGGCGACGGCAGGGCATTCCAGAAGACCGCCATGCGCCACGGCATGGCGAGTGAAAGCGTGGCGAGCGATGCCAGCAGCAGCGAGCCCAGCAGCGCCGATGGCTGGAACGCGCGCCTGAATCCCACTAGGAGGGCCAAGCCGAGCGTGGTGACCTGTGCCAACCGGAAGGCGAGAACCCCGCGACGCTGACCCGCCCGCAGCCACTCTTCGAGGGCCGCCGCGGGCACCGTCAACTCGGCGCGGCGACGCACCCCGACGCGATCGAACTCCACAACCATGCGCCGCGACGGATCGAAGTGGACGCCGACGCGCTGCCAATCGGCCTGAGTCTCCAGAACTTGCCCGTCGACTGTTACGATGCGGTCACCTTCGAGCAGTCCGGCCTGCGCCGCGGTCGAACCGGGGGCAAGATTCCAGACGATGACCCGGCCACGCTCGAAGCGCGGGACGAAGCCAAGCGGCGCCACCCTCAGAACGTCGCAGGTGATGAGGAGCCCGAGGTAGACGATGTAGACGGCGCCGGCAAGTGCGATGCCGGTGCGGACGAGAGGTCGCGATCCCGCCGTATCGGGCTCGGTGCCTGAAGGTAATGAATCCGCGGTCACCACTCGCCAACCGGCCGACCGTGTGTGAACCGGCTGCTCTGTGCCCAAAAGTGTGCCCAAACAGGCGCCGGAACCGGTCATCCGCCAGCCAACGCCAACCACGAAGGCAATAAAAATCGAGCCTGAAATCGAATGATTTCAGGCCCGTTCTGTGATTCCTGGCAGCCTTAGCAAACCGCCGCCTTCAGCCTCTCGGCCACCGCACCGGCTGGAAAGCTAAGTATAAACGACATCGCAAGTTACATGAAGGCAATTGGCCGGGGGAGAAACAGCGGTCCCAGCGGCTCGCTTGACGGCCTTCCCGCGTCCACACCATAATCGCGCGGCGCCGTCGCTCACCACTGCCCTGCGCCCACTACCCACACTCCTACTGCAGCTCGCGCTCATGGGATCGAGGAAAAAGACATCCGGCCGCAGGTCACGGTCGTCGCGCCGCTTTGGGTCCGCCGAGCTCCGCGAAGCGGTTGCGTGCGGAAAGGAAACCGCGAAAGAGATCGAGGCCGTTCGTAAAGTGCAGCGGCGCACGCGCGCGCGCGCAGTGCGTGCAGCGGCGTCGAGGCGGGGACGGGCCGCGCGTGCCGTGCCGGCTTCCGCTGTCGCCAAACTCGGTGGCTTCACCGCGGTTGGAACGCTGATCGCCGAAGGCGATTCGTGGTTCGACTATCCCCTGAATGATGTCCTCTCCCTACTCGAAGACGAGCATGGCTACGATGTCGAGTCGGTCGCGCACAAAGGCGATCGGGTGGAGGACATGGCTTTCGCTCCCGGTCAGCTGCTCGATTTCAGCCGTCGACTGGAGAAGGTTCTGCTACGAGGCACGGTGCCGCGCGCAATATTGCTCTCCGGCGGTGGCAACGACATTGCCGGCACTGAGTTCGGCATGTTGCT
>Ga0075421_100011782_pt1 | contig 10843 bp, 8 predicted proteins | sample SoiMetdeltSBSDD5_FD_75292 | JGI IMG/M metagenome (GOLD analysis project Ga0075421, IMG submission 75292) | Bulk soil microbial communities from a Populus tree surrounding site in Tennessee, USA - Soil MetaG P. deltoides SBSDD5 | ecosystem: Environmental > Terrestrial > Soil > Tree plantation...
ACCAGCGTCCACGGCGTGGTCGTCCAGACGAGAATCCGGCGTCGATTCGCGTTCCCCGAATGCCGAAGATCCAGCGCCACATACACGCTTGGATCCCTGACGTCCTGATACCCTAACGCCACCTCGTGGCTCGACAGCGTCGTGCCGCACCGCGGGCAGTAGGGGAGGATCTTATGCCCCCGCGTGAGCAGGCCGCGCTCGTGCAGCGTCGCGAGCGCCCACCACACGCTCTCCACGTAGTCGTTCGCGTACGTGATGTACGCGTTGTCGTAGTCCAGCCAATACCCGATGCGCTCACTCAGACGCTCCCAATCGCCCTGGTAGCGCCAGACGCTCTCGCGACAAAGGCGGTTGAACGCCTCCACGCCGAACGCCTCGATGAGCGGCTTCCCGCTGTAGCGCGCGATCTCCTCGTCGCTCATCCCGCGCTGCTTGAGAAGCGCGGGCAACTGCTTCTCCACCTCGATCTCGACCGGCAGCCCGTGCGTGTCCCACCCGGCCTTCCGCGGCACGTAGTACCCGCGCATCGCGCGGTGGCGACAGAACAGATCCTTGATCGTTCGCGCAAACACGTGGTGAATGCCCGGCCGCCCGTTCGCGGTCGGCGGCCCCTCGAAGAACACCCACGGCGGCGCATCGGCGCGCGCCTCGAGCGTCCGCGCGAAGAGGTTTTCGGCGCGCCACTGGGCGAGTACCTCCTCCTCGAGCGCGTTCGCGCCGCCCTCCGGTGGAAGGAGCCGAAACCGGGTCTCCGAACCAGCCGCCGTCACACGCGCTCCAACACGCCACAAACAAGCGCGGTGAGGTCGGGCTCCGCCCGACCGGCCACGGCGATGATCTTCTCGACCGTCGCGGGCTCGAGCGCGTCGGGCAAACACTGATCCGTGATGATGGCGATGCCCAGCACTCGCATGCCGCCGTGGATAGCGACGATCACCTCGGGCACCGTGGACATCCCGACGACGTCCGCGCCGATGCCGCGGAGGAAACGATACTCGGCCCGCGTCTCCAGATTCGGTCCCGGGACCGCGACGTAGACGCCCTCGCGCAACGTGATGCGGAGATCGGCCGCGACCTTGCGCGCGAGGGCGCGCAGCGGGCGGTCGTACGGCTCCGACATGTCCGGGAATCGCGGTCCCAGCCGATCGTCGTTAGGGCCGATGAGCGGGCTGTCGCCCAGCAGGTTGATGTGATCGGCGATGAGCATGAGCTCCCCCGGAGCCCACAGTGGGTGCATCCCGCCGCAGGCATTCGATACGATCAGCGTCCCCGCTCCGAGTGCGCGCAACACGCGGACGGGAAACGTCGCCTGCTGGAGCGAGTATCCCTCGTACCGATGGAAGCGTCCCTGCATCGCGACGACCGTCTTCCCGGAGAGCGTCCCACACAGCAGGCGGCCCGCGTGCGACTCGACCGTCGACAAGGGGAAGCCCGGGATATCCGCATAGTCGATCGTCGCGTCGACGGCGATCCGGCTGGCGAGCCCTCCGAGCCCTGTGCCCAGCACGATCGCCGCGTCCGGGACGCGCGAGAACTGCGCACGGACGACGTCGGCGGCCCGCTCGACACGGTCCAACGTGTGCGGCCCGTCAGCGACTGCTGGCGCTCCGCTGATGAGCGCGTCCATTCCCTGCACTGGCGCTACTCCTTCACCAGGGAGTCGAGCCACGCCGGCGTAGGATGCGACGAACGCTTCGGCTCCTCCCGATTCTCGACGGGCGGCACTGCGGTCGGCGTGGTCACCTGCGGGATCGGCGCGGCCTCGGCGGTCTCGATTTCCACGAGCTGCCGCTCCACCATCTGGCGCAGTTGCGCGAGGTAGGTGCGGCGCGCGCGGACGAGCGCCTGAATGTCCTCCTCGAGCTTGCGCCCCTCCACGCGAAGTCCTTCGACGTCGCGCTCGACCTGTGCGCGCGCCTCGCGCATGAGCAGCTGCGCCTCACGATCGGCCTGCTCGCGAATCTCCGCCCGCAACTGCTGCGCGGACACCAGGGCGTCGTTCAGCGCCTTGTCTCGCTCCCGAAACGCCCGCAACTGCTCGTGGAACCCCTTCGCCTTCTGATCGAGCTCCTGGTTGAGCCGGATGAGGCGCTCGAGTTCCGCGGCAACCTGGTCGCGGAACTGATCGACCCGGGCCTTGTCGTAGCCGCGCAGCGCGGTGCCGAAGTCGTAGCGGCGGATGTCGAGCGGTGTGAGATGAAACGCTTCGTCGCTCATGCGTGCCGCGCCCCAAACAGGACTGTGCCGAGTCTCATCATCGTCGCCCCTTCTTCCGCCGCGATCTCGTAATCGTTCGACATTCCCATGGACAGTTCCGACGCCGGGTGCCCGATCGCGACGAGCATGTCGCGCACCTTCCGCGCTTCGCTGAACGTGGTTCGAAGTGTGCGCTCGTCGGCATCGAGCGGCGCCATCGTCATGACGCCTTCGACACGCAAACCGCGCAGACTCAACCACCGCTCCCCTTCGGCACCAGCCTCAGCCAGCGATAACCCTCCCTTCGAGGCCTCGCTCGACGTATTGACCTGCATCAGCGCGCGGATTGGCGTCCCGCGCTCCTCTCCGATTCTGGCGACGGCATCGGCAAGGCGCCCGCTGTCGACCGAGTGCACCATCGCAAACCGATCGACGGCCTTCGCCTTGTTCCGCTGCAAGTGTCCGATGAGGTGCCAACGGACCGGCACGTTCACGGCTTCCATTTTTGCCAACGCTTCCTGCACCCGGTTCTCGCCCACGTCCGCGATTCCGGCATCGTACGCGGCGCAGACCGCGTCAGCTCCGTACGTCTTCGTTACCGCGACGATCACGACCCGCTGGCCAAGACCGCCACGCCGCACCGCCGCCGCGATGCGCTCACGAACATCAGCGACGCGATCGGCGAAGCCCGGAAATGGCATAACATGACATTTTACCGGAAGTTACAACGCGAGGCAAGTAATCGTGTCGAGTCCGCTTCGGTGCCCCGCGCCGCGTCGCGTGCGAGTGACGGACAGGCCAGTAGCCCGACCACATACCGCGACGCCGCATCGGTGACCCGCCCCGGATCGGGCGGACCCGGGAACAGTCGCGCGACCGCCGCGGCGGTGGAATCTACGCCGCGTTCATCGATCGATCCGGCCACCGCGTCCGTCCCCGGTCCGGACTGACGCACATAGAGCAGTCCGCGGAACGCCCAACGGTCGCCGAGTCCCTCGCGTTGGTCCCGCGGCACGGCAACGGCAACCGCGACGGGCCGACCATGTCGCTCCGCCTGCGCCACGATGGTCGCGAGCTCGCGGGTCGTTCCGCGCCACCCGCTGGTGTCGGCCACCTCGTATAGCCCGCTGCGGCGGGCGAGCTCCGCACGGTACCATGTCGCGCCGAGTAGCGGGATGGTCACGATGGACACGTCCCGCCGGAGCCCGCGCGCGATCTGGGCGTACCAGAGCGGGTAAGTGTCGTTGTCGCCGGCGACGAACAGTACCGCCTGCGGCGGAGCCGACTCGAGTGTCGCCCGCGCGAACGCGGGCGCGAGGGACGCCGCGGGCTCGCCCCGCCGATCAACGGCGCGCCAGTTGAGGGCGAGCGGGGTCGCCGCGACCGCCACGCCGACGAGCACTGGCCATCGCGCGCCGAGCCACCGTCCCACACGCCGGGCAACCGCTACGGCGCCAAGCCCCACCCACAGTCCCGCGACGCCGAAGCCGAGCGCGAAGAAGTAATCCCGCTCCCGGGCTTCGCGATCGGCATCGCTCGGTAGCACGCCGTACCCGTAGGACGGGCCCGCCCGCAGGTTCAGGTACAGCACCACGCCTAACGTCGCGGCGGCGAGCAGGACCAGCATCGCGACCCACGTCCGACGGTCGCGCCGCCGGTGCGCGATGCTGCCGGCAACGGCGAGCGCGATGTAGACTGGCGTGAACGGCGTTCGAGCCATCGAGGCGCCGACGGCCCGGTCGAGTCCGAGCGCGAACTGCCAATCGAGGTACTGGACCATGTTGCCGACCTGGAGCCAGAGCGGCGCGCGACGCGGCCAGAGTCCGGGCACGTCGTACTGTCGTCGCGCCATGACGTCGAGCATGCCCCCGAACGTCGACGGGTTGCCCTGATTCAGCATGGGGTCCCAGCCCGCGCGCACGACCAGGAACGCGAATGCCGTCGACGCCAGCAGCACGAGCACCACTGCCGCCGCGCTTTCTCGAACGCTCCTCAGCCAGACAGCGCGCACAACGAGCATGAGGAGCCCGGCACCGGTAATTCCCGGCGCCGCCGTCCCAACACCGACCGCGAGCACTACGGTACCGATGAGGAGACTCGCTCGTTCCGCATCGACCACCAGCCGGTCGTCGAGCGATGCGAGCGCGATCGCGCCCGGGGCGGCGACCATCGCGCTGAGATGCAGCGGGGCCGCGAGTGCGAACAGATAAGTCAGCAGGCGGTCGACCCGAGCGGACTGCATGCCGGCGCTGCGCGGACCGACCACCCGGCGATCCGCCACCCAGAGCGTGAGCATGCCCAGCAGGAGCGACGCCGAGTAGACCTCCGTCTCGGTCGCGTTGAGCCACACGGAGGACAGCCCGCCGAACGTCAGCGCCGCGGCTATCCCCGCCGCGGTGTCGTTCACCCATCTGGTCACCAGTGCCGCGCCGATCGCGGCAGCGGCGACGGTGCATGCGGCCGCCAGCAGATTCGTCGCGAGTGCGGTTTCGATGCCCGGCAGGGTCAGTCGCCACGCCCGCGCCACCAGCACCCACAGCGGCGTACCCGGCGGGTGCGGGATGCCTAACGATTCGACGGCCGATGCGAACTCACCGGCGTCCCAGAGCGTGATGTTCGGCGCGAGCGTCGCAACGTAGACGAGAAGAAGCGTCGATCCCGCGACGAGCGCAGCGCGCCGCGGCGACCCGGCCCTCACGCCGGCATCTGCGCGGGCGCCGCCTCGGCAGTGCCCCGACCGGGCCGCCCAGCCACCAGGTCGCGCACTTGCGCCGCGGTCAGGTTCCGCGTCAGGCGCCCGCCCATTGCGACCGAGACGGCCGACGTCTCCTCCGACACCACGATCACCACGGCGTCGGTTTCCTCACTGAGCCCCAGCGCGGCCCGGTGGCGGGTCCCGAGCGAGCGATCGGCGAGCGGCGCCTGTGAGAGTGGCAGGATACACCCGGCGCCGATGATGGTGTCGCCGCGCAGGATCACCGCGCCGTCGTGCAGCGGCGAGTAGGGCGTGAAGATCGTGGTCAGAAGGTCCGCGGAAACCTTGGCCTGCATCTCGGAGCCCGATTGGACGAAGTCCCCCAACGCGATCTCGCGCTCCAGAACAATGATCGCGCCGATACCCGACTGCGCGAGGCGTTCGACGGCCTCACCGACCTCGTCGGCAACTTCGACGTCCTCCATACGGCGAAAGAAGCGCGTAACGCGGGACTGCCCGAGGTGCGCGAGCCCGGCGCGCAGCTCGGGCTGGAAGATGATCAGCGCAGCGAACGCGCCGTACGTGAAGACGAGGCCGAGGAGGTACGTGATCATCGTGAGCTTCATGATCCACGCGACGGCGTAGACGAGAACGAGCATGACGATCCCGATGAGCATCTGCACGGCGCGCGTGCCCTGAATGAGCAGGAGCACGCGATAGAGCACGAACGCGACGACGAGGATCTCGATGACGTCGCGCAGGCCCGGGTCGAGTAATCGGAACTGCTCCATCATCGGGAATCGGGAATCGGCGGGCGCCCGGCGAAGCCGGGCAGATGGGAATCGGGTGGCACCGACAACTCGCCCGGGGGGCGTCTGGCATCCTCGATCGCCCGTGCGACGTCGAGTGCCTGACGATTCGGCGCGACGTCATGGACCCGGAACAGCCGTGCTCCTCGCAGCAACGCGGTAACGTTGGCGCCGACACTACCGGCCACGCGATCCGCCGGCTTATCGACCCTGGATAGCTCTCCCACGAACCGTTTGCGCGAAACGCCGACCATCACCGGAAAACCCAATGCAGTGATGCGTGGCAATCCAGCAAGCACGCGCAGTGAATCCTCACTTCGCTTGGCGAACCCGATTCCAGGGTCCACGACGATGGCGTCGCTCGCGACCCCGGTTGCCTTGGCAGACGTTATCGCAACCGACAATTCGCTCACGACCTCATCAACCACATCGTGTCCGTACTCCGCAAACTGGTACGTTCCCATTTCGGCAACACCGCCGCGCGAGTGCATCAGAATCACGCCAGCCACGTGCTCGGCCACAATGTCGCCCATTCGCCGGTCGAGCCGAAAGGCCGAGACATCGTTGATGATGTCGGCTCCGCTATCGAGGGCCGCCCGGGCGACTTCGCTCTTCGACGTGTCCACGGATATCGGCAGGTCTACGTAGCGGGCGCGGACACCGGCGACGACAGGAACCACGCGTCGTATCTCCTCAGCCGCGGAGACCTCGTAGGCGCGGGGCCGAGTAGACTCTCCACCGATGTCGATTCCGTCCGCACCCTCCTCTACCATTCGCTCCGCGTGGGCGACTGCGGCTTCTCGCGTCGCGAATAAGCCTCCATTGCTGAACGAGTCGGGTGTGACGTTGAGAATCCCGAGGACGAACGGGCGAGTAATCGTGATCGTCCGGCCACGAATGCGCCACGTCACGTCCATGCGTTAACGCATCTCCGCGAGCGCGAAGGGCCCCGCGCGGTGAAATGATTTGATGTCAGCCGAAATCATTCGGTGGTGGTATAGACCTCGACCTCCCCAAAGATGTCGGCCAGCGAAGCGAAACAATACGAGCGGGAGCCCGCCACCATGCCGATACCCGATCATCACCCACTCACCGTTTGGCAGCAAGGGCACGCTGGCTGAGGTAGAGCGCGGGTCGGGAGTACGTAAACGACGAGGAGCTCGCGCCTGAGCGCGGGCTCCTCGATCACATCAGCCAGATGCTGACGAACTTACTGAAGCGACTGGAAGGCTAGCCGCGCCGTTTGCCCGTTCCCGATGATCACGCGGGTGACGGTTCGGGACCGCCAATAATCGGCGGAACCCGGCGCGGCTCGGCCAGCGGAGAAAGCACCGTGGCCGGCGCGGTCGGAGGCGGCATCGTCGGTGTGCGGGGCGGCAGCTGCTCGCCGCGGCGCAACACCTCGATGTCCTCGCGCGTGAGGGTTTCGCGCTCGAGGAGCGCCATGGCCACCTTGTGTAGCAGCTCGAGGTGCTCGGTGAGCACGCTCTTCGCGCGGTTGTAGGCGTGGTCGATGACGCGTTTCACCTCGGTGTCGACGAGCTGCGCGGTCTTCTCCGAGACTTCGCGCCGGCTCATCAGCTCGCGGCCGAGGAAGACCTCCTGCTCGTTGTCGCCCACGAGAATCGGTCCGATGGTGTCCGACAGACCCCACTGCGTGACGTACCGGCGCGCAATGCCCGTTGCCTGCTGGATGTCACTCGCGGCACCGGTAGTCACCCGGTCGTGCCCGAAAATGAGCTCCTCCGCCACACGACCGCCGTAGGCCATCGCCAATCGCGCCTCGATCTGCTCGCGCGTCACGGAGACGCGATCATCTTCCGGCAGCGTGAACGCGATGCCGAGGGCGCGGCCGCGCGGCACGATCGTCACCTTGTGCAGCGGGTCGTTCCCCTTGACCGTCATGGCGCACACGGCGTGGCCGGCCTCGTGATACGCCGTCAGTCGGCGCTCCTCCTCCTTCATCACGAGCGACTTCCGCTCGGCGCCGAGCATGACCTTGTCCTTCGCTTCCTCGAGATCGGCCATGTAGATCTTGTCGTGATTCCGTCGCGCCGCGAGGAGGGCGCCCTCGTTGACGAGGTTCGCCAGGTCGGCGCCAGCCATGCCCGGCGTCCCGCGGGCGAGCCCGGTGATGTCCACGTCCTCGGCGATGGGCTTGTTGCGCAGGTGCACGCGCAGGATTCCCTCGCGTCCCCGGAGGTCCGGCGAGTCGACAACGATCTGCCGGTCGAATCGGCCCGGGCGCAGGAGCGCCGGGTCGAGCACGTCGGGACGGTTCGTGGCGGCGATGAGAATCACGCCGTCGTTCGACTCGAAGCCATCCATCTCGACGAGGAGCTGGTTCAGCGTCTGCTCGCGCTCGTCGTGGCCGCCGCCGAGGCCGGCGCCGCGATGGCGGCCGACCGCGTCGATCTCGTCGATGAAGATGATGCACGGCGCGTGCGCCTTGCCCTGCTCGAACAGATCGCGCACGCGGCTCGCGCCGACGCCGACGAACATCTCGACGAAGTCGGACCCGGACATCGAGAAGAAGGGACGCCCCGCCTCACCCGCCACGGCCTTCGCAAGCAGCGTCTTCCCGGTGCCAGGCGGCCCAACGAGCAGCGCACCCTTCGGGAGTCGGCCGCCAAGCTTGGTGAATTTCTGCGGGTCCTTCAGGAACTCGATGATCTCCTGCAGTTCGACCTTCGCCTCGTCAGCCCCGGCGACATCCGCGAACGTGACCTTGGGCGTGTCACCTGTGAGCAGCTTCGCCTTCGACTTCCCGAATGAGAACGCCTTCGCCCCACCCGCCTGCATCTGCTTGAACAGGAAGATCCAGAAGCCGATGAGCAGGAAGTAGGGGAGGAAGTTGAAGAGCAGCGCGCCGAACGACGGACGGGCTTCGGCGCCAACCACGATGACGTCCTTGGCGCGGAGCCGCTCGAGCTCGGCGGGGTTGTTCTCGATCGGGAGCTTCACCGTGAAACGCCGGGCTTCCTTGTTCCCCACCATCACGGGCTCCTTGAACTGTCCGATCACCCGCGATCCCGCCTGGATCTTCACCTCGCGCAGGTTGTCGCGCTGAAGCTCCTGGTCATAGAGCGAGTAGTTGATCTCCGGAGCCGATTCCGACCGCGAGCTCGAGAACTGGATGAACGCGACCGGAATCAGGATCACGAGGATCCAGAACGAGAGCGTCTTGGAGAAACGCCCCAGGTTGAACGGCTTTTTCGGCGGAGTCGGTGGCATAGGCCTCTGCTCGTCCTACGGCTTACTGCAAGCTGGCGATGTACGGTAGGTGACGGAAGTTCTCAGCGTGATCGAGTCCGTAACCAACCAGGAATTCGTTAGGGGCATCGAACCCCACGAACTTCGTGGGATATCGAAGGTGCTCGGCAAGGTGTTTGTGGAGGAGCGCGCACACCTCGAGAGAGCGCGGGCTACGCTCGGAGAGAAGATCGAGCAGGCGACTCAACGTTCGCCCTGAATCGACGATGTCTTCGACGAGGAGAATGTGCTTGCCCTCGAGCTTGGTCTCCGGATCATACACCAGCCGCACGGCTCCGCTCGATACCATCGCGTCGCCGTAGCTGGTGGCCACAAGGAAATCTACTTGCAGGGGACGCCGGATCTCGCGCACGAGGTCGCTCAGAAAGATGAAGCTCCCCTTCAGCAGCCCAAGAACCAGCAGATCGCCATCAGGGTAGGCGTCGGTGATCTCGCGCCCGAGCTCCCGCACCCGGGACGAAATCTGATCGGCACCGAACGCGATCCGCTTGACCGGCCGGCCGTCGAGCCGGGGATCCTCAACCGTTGTACGCGAGCCCACTATCGAACCATTCACAGGTATAACGAATCACCGGTCGGCCGGACCGTTCGGGCACGACTCGCACGCCGCGCACACCAGGAATCCACACGATTTCGTCGCCCGCCAGTACGACCGGCCAGCCCGCGCGCATGGGGCTGGGGATCCGCGCGTCACTGAAGAAGCGTTTCACACGTCGTGCCGACCCGGAGGTCACGACTCGCATTCGGTCGCCGGGGCGCCAAGCCCGGACCGTCAACTGACAATCGCCTGGCAGTTCCGCGCTCCAGGCGCCCCGGGAGCCGACCCCCGCCCCATCGGACCGTTCGGCAGTTCGCTCCTCTGCGCTTTCCATGTCGGGAAACGGGTCCGGCCGAAACCGCCAGGCCCCGAGCTCGACGACGCCCGTCAGCGGCAACCGGATATCAGGTCGTGTGTGACCCGCCATTCGGCGGAAGACGAAGCCGTCGCCCGTTTCATCCCGGTGCCGATACACCTCCACACCACCCGACACCTGGATGCGCGAACCGGGTGTGCCTGCAGTGGTAAACTGTGCCAGACGAAGAGTTCCGCGACGATCGAGGGTCACCCCAGCACGCGCCGCGATCGCCGGCCAGAGCACACACAGCGCTGCTGAATCGTACGTTGGCAGTTCATCCCTGGCAACGCGAACCGAACCCGTCTCCGCATCGACGCGAAGAAGCCGGGCGACGAAGTCGTCGATGTCGATACGGAACGCCGCTGCTCGTTCCGCCAACGTCGCAAGCTCCGCCTCGAAGCGAGGACGGAGCGCCCGCACGGCAGGCAACAGGTCGAGTCGGACTCGATTGCGAAAATGGCGCCGCGACTGGTTCGATGGATCCTCGACGAACGGGACGTCATGATCCGCCGCATAGCGAGCAATCGCAGCGCGGGGGACTCTGAGAAACGGGCGGAGTACACCCGGGGCTGCAGCGGACAGGCCGGCAAGCCCGCGTGCGCCGGCGCCGCGGATGATGCGCATCGCCACCGTCTCGATGTGGTCGTCCCACGTGTGTGCGGTCACGACAACCGACCCATCTGGCGTTACTGACCGGAAAAACGCCCATCGCGCGGCACGCCACTCGGCCTCGCTGGTGCCGGCGGAAGACGCTCTGCCGAGCGTCACCCGGAGGCCGCGCGCACTGGCCTGCTCAGCGACGAGCGCGGCGGCGTCCGCCGCAGCAGGACCCGTCCCATGATCGAACGTGACGACCGATACGGATGGCGCGGCCTTCCCGCGCACTCGAGCGATGAGCGCGCGGTGCACCGCATCGAGAAGGACCATCGAGTCGCGTCCGCCGGAAACGGCGAGCACGATCGGAGCCCTGCTCG
>Ga0075421_100011783_pt1 | contig 10843 bp, 7 predicted proteins | sample SoiMetdeltSBSDD5_FD_75292 | JGI IMG/M metagenome (GOLD analysis project Ga0075421, IMG submission 75292) | Bulk soil microbial communities from a Populus tree surrounding site in Tennessee, USA - Soil MetaG P. deltoides SBSDD5 | ecosystem: Environmental > Terrestrial > Soil > Tree plantation...
TGACGTTCACGCCCGACGTCTTCGCGGCCGGCGTCGACATCGTCGGGCCGTCGAATCTGGCGACGCTGCTCAGCACGATTCCTCCGTACTGGAAGCCGCAGATCGAGATCTTCGCCACGCGCGTCGGCGACAACCGCACCGCAGAAGGCCGCAAGTTCCTGGAGTCGCGCTCGCCGCTGACGTATGTGGACAAGATCTCCAAGCCGCTGCTCATCGCCCAGGGAGCCAACGATCCGCGCGTCAAACAGACGGAGTCCGATCAGATCGTCAAGGCCATGCAGGCGAAGAAGATTCCCGTCACCTACGCGCTGTTCCCCGACGAAGGCCACGGCTTCGCCCGGCAGGAGAACAGCATCGCGTTCTTCGCCATCAGCGAAGCATTCCTGGCGAAACACATTGGCGGTCGCGCCGAGCCAATCGGCGATGCCTTCAAAGGCGCGTCGGTGACAGTTCCCCAGGGCGTGGACCTGGTTCCCGGGGTGAAGGAGGCGCTGCCGGCCGCGCCCGTCACGAGCTCCAACTGACCACGACGCCAATGCAGACCCGCGCGCTTTCGTGCTGCGTGTTTGTCGCGCTGGCCATCGCGTGGACGACGGCGCAGACAAGCCGGCCCGTGCTCTTCGAAGGCGCACGCATCATCACCGGAGAGCGCCGGCCGCCGATCGAGGACGCCGCATTCGTCGTCGATGCCGGGCGGATCCGAGCGGTCGGCATGCGCGGCAAGCTCACGTCGCCGGGAGCGACCGTCGTGGATCTTCGCGGCAAGACCGTGATGGCGGCTCTCGTCGACGCGCACAGCCACCTTGGCTACATTGATATGCGCGCGGGCACGACCTCGTCGGCGAACTACACGCAGGGCAACCTGATCGACCACCTGCATCGCTACGCGTACTACGGCATTGCGGCCACCCTCAGCCTGGGTCTCGACCGCGGCGAGCTGCCCTATCAGCTGCGCGCCGCGCCTGCGCCGAATGCTGCGCTCTTTCGCACTGCCGGACGCGGCATCGCCATGCCCAATGCCGGACCCAATGCCGAGTACTGGAGGGACGCGGCCTACGGCGTCACGACCGAGGCACAAGCCCGACAGGCGGTACGCGAGCTCGCCGCCAGGAAGGTGGACATCGTCAAGATCTGGGTGGACGATCGGAACAAGACCGTCACTCCGCTGTCGCCGGCTCTCTACCGTCCGATCATCGACGAAGCGCATTCGAAGGGTCTACGCGTCGTCGCCCACGTCTACTATCTGGCCGATGCCAAGGAGCTGTTGCGCGCGGGTATCGACGGCTTCGCGCACGGCATCCGCGACCTGGACGTGGACGAGGAGATTCTAGGTCTATTCAAGCAACGCCCTCAGGTGTTCGTCATTCCAAACCTGCCCGATACGGCACCATCGATTGCCGATCTCGACTGGCTGAGCGAGACACTGCCGCCGCAGCAGATCGCGGCGCTGAAGGCCACCGCGCTGGCCGCGCCGCCGCGTCCGCGTCTCTTCGAGGTCCAGGCACGCAATCTGGCGAAGCTGAAGGCCATCGGCGTGCGCATTGGCTTCGGTACCGATGCCGGCGTCGGCGGCCCCTACGGCTTTTCCGCACACACTGAGCTGGCCGACATGGTGGCGACCGGCATGACACCAGCCGAGACAATCATCGCCGCGACGCGCACGTCGGCGGAAATCATGGGGCTCGATCAGCTCGGGACGATCGCGGCCGGAAAGAGCGCGGACTTCATCGTCCTCGACGCCAACCCGCTCGAGGACATCAAGAACACGCGCAAGATCGCGCAGGTCTACCTCCGCGGCACGGTGGTGGACCGCGCCGCGCTCCGCACTGCCTGGACCCGCTGACAAGTCGTTGACTTCGTGTCGTTTTGGTTCACACTTTGAGGCCTGCGGTATCCGTGACGATGCGCAGAAGTTTGCGGATGTTGGCGTGTGCGGTGCTGGCCGCCGTGGCCGGGTATCTGCACGCCTATCCGCTCGTCGCGGAAACGCCTCAAGGGCTGCAAAGACAAGGGCCGCCTCAAGGCGGCCCCTACGCAATCAAGCCCACACTCGATCGCTACTGCGTCACGTGTCATAGCGCGAGGCTGAAGACAGGCGGTCTTTCCCTCGAACAGCTGGACCCGGCACTCGCCGGGAGCGATCCGGAGACCTGGGAGAAGGTCGCGCGCAAACTGCGGACGCGTGAGATGCCCCCACCGGGAGCTCCCCGGCCGGACCACGACACGTACGAGCGGATCGTCTCGACGCTCGAAGCGTCACTCGATGACGCGGCAGCAGCCAATCCGCAGCCTGGACGCGTCGCGATACACCGCCTGAACCGGACCGAGTACACGAATGCGATCCGCGATCTGCTGGCGCTCGACGTCGATGGACGAGCGCTGCTCCCGGCCGACGAACCCGATCAACAGGGATTCGACAACGTTGCCGGCGTGCTCTCCGTCTCGCCGCGACTGCTCGAGAACTACATGACGGCGGCCAACACGATCAGCCGGCTGGCGGTTGGCGACGCGACGATCAGCCCGGTCGAAGACACGATACGTATTCCGACCGCGACGGTGCAGGACGATCGCGCGAGCGAGGATCTGCCGTTCGGATCGCGCGGTGGCCTGTCGATCCCGTATCACTTTCCGCTCGACGGCGACTATCGCATCAAGGTGGTACTGAGGCGGCAGCTGTATTTGTATCTGATCGGGATGGGCGAGCCGCACCAGATCGACGTGCGCCTCGATGGCGCGCTGCTCAAACGGTTCACGATCGGCGGCGAAGGCAAGGGGCTGACGGCGCCGGAGAGCTTCGCCGGCAACACGCAGGGCGATCCGCAGTGGGAAGCGTACATGCACACCGCGGACGAAGGCCTGGCCGTGCGTGTCCCGGTCACTGCGGGTACGCATCGCGTCGGCATCTCGTTCGTGCGCCGGCACTGGGAAGCGGAAGGCGTGCTGCAGCCGCCGCAGCGCGGCTTCGCGCGGACGACCAACGAGCTGTACTTCGGCAATCCTTCGGTCGACAACGTGTCGATCGCCGGGCCGCTCGCCGTTCGCCCGACGAAGGACTCGCCGGCGCGCCGCGCCGTGTTCGTGTGCCGGCCGGCGGGTCCCGCGACTGAAGAACCCTGCGCACGGCGCATCCTGTCGGCGCTCGCACGCCGCGCCTATCGTGGGCCGGTGAGCGACAGCGATCTCGCCACGCTGCTCGCGTTCTACCGTGCAGGCCGCGCCGACGAAGACTTCGATGCCGGTATCCAGCAAGGCCTGCGGCGCATCCTGGCGTCGCCCCGCTTTCTGTTCCGCATCGAGCGCGACGGCGCTAGTAGTGTCCGGCTTCAGCCGGACAGCGCCCGTAGTGTCCGGCTTCAGCCGGACGGCGGCGTCGCAGATCAGCCCTATCGCGTGAGCGATCTCGATCTCGCCTCGCGGCTGTCCTTCTTCCTGTGGAGCAGTATTCCCGACGATGAGCTCCTGGCGGTGGCGACGAAAGGCACGCTCGGCGATCGCGCCACGCTGGAGCGTCAGGTGCGTCGCATGCTGGCCGACCGCCGCGCGCAGGCGCTCGTGGACAACTTCGCGAGCCAATGGCTCACCATCGGCAAGCTGTCGGGCGTCGTGCCTGATGTCGACGCGTATCCCGAGTTCGACGAGAACCTGCGCGACGCCTTCAGACAGGAAACGCGATTGTTCATCGCCTCACAGCTGCGCGACGACCGCAGCGTCATCGATCTGATCACGGCCAACTACTCGTTCGTCAACGAGCGGCTCGCCCGTCACTACAAGATTCCCAACGTCTATGGCAGCCATTTCAGGCGCGTGACGTTCAGCGACGGCGCACGAGGCGGTCTGCTCGGCCAGGGCAGCATCCTGACGGTCACGTCGTATCCGAATCGCACGTCGCCGGTATTGCGCGGCCGCTGGCTGCTCGACAACGTTCTCGGCGCGCCGCCCCCACCACCACCGCCCGACATCCCGCTGCTGAACGAGAGCGGCGCCGGCACGAAGTCGATGTCCATCCGTCAGCAGATGGAAGCGCATCGCAAGAATCCGTCGTGCGCGGTGTGCCATGTGCGCATGGACCCGCTCGGGTTCTCGCTCGAGAACTTCGACGCGCTCGGCAAGTGGCGCACGTCGAGCGACGGAGTAGCCGTCGATGCGTCCGGCGCGCTGCCCGATGGCACACGGTTCGAGGGCATCGCTGGTCTTCGTCAACTGGTCGCGAGTCATCAGGAAGACTTCGCGCGGACGTTCACGCAGAAACTGTTGGCCTATGCCCTTGGCCGAAGCCTCGAGGCGCACGACATGCCGGCGGTGCGGCGGATTGTCCGGGACGCGGCGCCGAGCCGCTATCGCTGGTCGTCCATCGTCCTGGGTGTCGTGTCGAGTACTCCGTTTACCATGAGCACCCGTCAGGGAAAGTAGGAGCACCATGCTGATCACCAAGAGGACGCTCCCACGCCGAACCATCCTGCGCGGCATCGGCGCCACGCTCGCGCTGCCGCTGCTCGATGCGATGGTGCCGCCGTTGACGGCGCTCCAGAACACCGCGGCCCGGCCGATCCTGCGCTTCGGTGTGATGTACGTCCCGAACGGCATGGTGATGGAACAGTGGACGCCGGCGGCGGAAGGCGCGAGCTTCGAGCTGACGCCCACGCTGGCGCCGCTGGCAGCGTTCAAGAGCGACCTGCTCGTGCTCAGCAATCTCGCCTGCGTGCCGACGCCGGGCCGCCCGGGCGGCGCACACGCCAAGGCGAGCACCCGCTTTCTCACCGACGTGTCACCGCCGACCAGCGAGACGTGGCTCGATGCCGGCATCTCGATGGATCAGCTCCTCGCCCGGCATACCGGCGCGTCCACGCAGCTGGGATCGCTCGAGATGGCCGTCGAATCGGGCGAGACCGCCGGCGCGTGCGACGTCGGATTCGCGTGCGCCTACACCAACACGATTTCGTGGCTCGGCCCCAGCACGCCGCTGCCCACCGAGAACAATCCGCGAACGATCTTCGAAAGGCTGTTCGGCGACACCGGCAGCACCGATCCGCGTGCGCGAGAGCGGCGCCTCCGCCAGGACCGCAGCCTGCTCGACTCCGTGCGCGACGAAGTGGCGACACTGCAGGGCGCGCTCGGCCAGGGCGACCGCGTGAAGCTGGTCGAGTATCTCGAGGCGATTCGCGACGTCGAGCGGCGGATTCAGAAAGCCGAGCAGCAGAGCGACAAGGAGCTGCCGCGCGTCGATCACCCCGCCGGCATTCCGGCCACCTACGACGAACACGTGCGCCTGATGTGCGATCTGCAGGTGCTCGCCTATCAGACCGACCTGACGCGGGTCGTGACGTTCATGCTCGGGCGCGAGTTCAGCGGCGTGACGTATCCGCAGATCGGCGTGCCGGACGCCCACCACCCGATCACGCATCACCAGCAGGAACCAGAGAAGATCGTCAAGGTCGCCACGATCAACCACTACCACGTGACGCAGTTCGCGTATCTGCTCGAGAAGCTGCGCACCACGCCCGACGGCGACGGCTCGCTGCTCGATCACGTGATCATGATGTACGGCACGGGAATGGGCGACTGCAACGCACACGACCCGCGCAAGATCCCGCTGCTCCTGGCCGGCGGACGATCGGCGCAGCTCGCCGGCGGGCGTCACATCAGCTATCCGAAGGAGACGCCGCTCGCCAACCTGCACCTGACGCTGCTCGACAAGCTGGGCGTGCACCTCGATCGTATCGGCGACAGCACCGGCCGCCTCGACGATCGCGTCTTGTCAATGATCTGAGACATGCTCACCCGCATCATCGGCGCATCGCTCGTCATCGCGGCATTGACCGCCGGACTGGCCGCGGCGGGCGACGTGCGCGTGATCGATGCGGTGCGCGCACGAAACGTCGAGCGTGTGCGCGCACTGCTCGCCGAGCGCGTCGACGTCAACGCCACCCAAGGTGACGGCGCAACCGCCCTGCACTGGGCGGTGCATCTCGACGATCTGTCTCTCGTCGACACGCTGATTCGTGCCGGCGCGCGCGCCGACGCCGCCGACGACACCGGCGCCACGCCGCTGTATCTCGCGTGCGTGAACAGAAACGCCGACGCGGTCAGCAGGCTGCTTGCCGCGGGTGCCAATCCGAACGCCGCGCTGGTCAGCGGCGAGACGGTGTTGATGACCTGCGCCCGCGCCGGCGAGGCCGGCGCGGTTCGCGCGCTGCTGGCTCGAGGTGCGACGGTCAACGCGAAGGAGTCATCGCACAACCAGACGGCGTTGATGTGGGCCGCCGCCGGGTCGCACCCGCGCGTCGTTCAGGCGCTGCTCGAGCGCGGCGCGGACGTCCGCGCCCGCTCGCGCGAGTACACGCAAACGGTCACCAGTGAGGTGACGCAGCGAGCCGGACGCGAAGAGTTGAACTACACGGTGCCACGGGGCGGCAGCACGGCGCTGCTCTTCGCGGCGCGGTCAGGCGATGCCGAGTCGGCGCGGCTGCTCGTCGCTGCCGGCGCCGACGTCAACGAGGCGCTGCCCGATGGCGCCACGGCGCTCATCGTCGCCGCGCACAGCGGTCATCGTCAGGCGGCGTTGGCGCTTCTCGACAAAGGCGCGAACCCGAACGCCGGCGGCGTCGGCTACACGGCGCTCCATGCGGCCGTGCTCAGGAGCGACGTCGAGCTGATCAAAGCGCTCCTCGCCCAGGGCGCGGATCCGAACGCCGCGATCACCAGGGGCACGCCGGTCAGACGCAACAGCCAGGACTTCGAGCTGCCCAAGACGCTGATCGGCGCCACGCCGTATCTGCTGGCGGCCAAGTTCCTCGAGCCGGAGATCATGCGCGCGCTCGCCGCCGGCGGCGCCGATACGCGCCGGCCGATGAAGGACGGCGCCACACCGCTGATGGCGGCATCGGGCATGGGCGTCATCGCGCCGGCGCAGGACGAGAAGCGTGGCACCGATCGTCGCGGGCTGGCGATCCTCGACGGCGGACAGGTCGAGCCCGAGAGCCGGGTTCTCGAGACCGTCACGACGGCGCTGACGCTGGGCAGCGATCTCGAGGCGACAAACCCTTCAGGCGAGACGGCGCTGCACATCGCGGCAGCCCAGGGATACGAGACGGTGGTGCGAGCGCTGGCCGAGCGCGGCGTCAACCTCAACGCCCGCAACACGCGAGGACAGACGCCGCTCGGGGCACTGCTCGCGCGCAAGTCACGACCGAACATGATCGAGCTGCTCCGCACGCTCGGTGCGGGCATGTAGCGACGGGTCTTCGGACCCGCCTGCTCGGCTTCATTCGTCAAACTGGGTTCCTGAAGGAAGAGAGACTCTACTCCTGCTCCCGGCGCCATGCTATCGTCGTCGCCGCACACCAGCGGTATGCGTTTGGCACATACGACATCCACGGAAGCTTCGCGTCGTCACTCATCGACGCGAGGTGGAGGAGGTTACGATGTCGCCAGAATCGCTGAAGGTACGCGTGGATAGATTGGAAAACCGCGTGGAGATCCTCGAACGGCTTCCCGATCGGGTGTCGGGGCTCGAATCGCAGATCGTGCTACTTCGTGACGAGATGCGAAGTGAGTTTTCTGCGACGCGGGCCCGTGACGAGGAGACCCGGCGTGTGCTGACGGAACGCATGGACTCCACGGCAGCGGGGCTGACGGAGCGCATGGACTCCATGTTCGAGGTACTGAGCCAGCGGATGGTGTCACTGTTCGACGAGAATGAGCGTCATATGCGCCTCCTTCATGAGGACATGGTTCAACGCATCGCCACACTCGGAGAGGGTCGAAACCGATGAGAAGCAAGTTCACAACCATCGCCTGGCTCCTGGTCGTCGCTCTTGTCTCGAACGCCTCGGCCGCGCACGCCGAGGAGATCCGAGTGCTGTCGTCGGTGGGCATCAAGGCCGTCATCGAAGTGCTCGGACCGCAGTTCGAACAGAAGACCAAGCACAAAGTGACGACGGTGTTCGACCTGGCTGGCGTACTGAAGACGCGGATCGAAGGCGGTGAGCCGTTCGACGTCGCCATCCTCACCGCGCCGCTCGTCGACGAACTGGTCTCGAAGGGCAAGGTTTCCGCGGCGACGCGGACGGACGTCGCACGCGTCGGTCTGGGCCTGATGATTCGCGCCGGCGCACCCAAGCCCGACGTCAGCTCCGCCGAGGCTTTTCGCAAGACGCTCGTCGGGGCGAAGTCCATCACCTATGTCACGACCGGCGCCAGCGGTGTGGCGTTCCTGGCCACCATCGAGAAGATGGGGATCGCGGATGCCGTGAAGGCGAAGGCCAGGCCGGCGGCGAACGGCGATCAAGTCAACGCCAACATCCTCACCGGCGCATCCGACCTGGCCGTGCTGCCGATCAGCGAGATTCTGCCGGTAAAAGGTGCCGAACTAGGCGGTGTCTTCCCCTCTGCCGTTCAGACCTACGTCGTCATGGCGGCAGGCGCGAATGTCAATGCGAAGAGCGCTGTCGCGCGCGAGTTCATTGCGCACCTGATGTCGGCACCGAATTCGGCGGTGATTCGCGACAAGGGAATGGAGAGATAATTCCGCACCATGAAGCGCGCGGCTCTCATCCTTTCGACACTGGCCGCACTCGTTACGACGCCGCTCGCCGCCGGTGAGTACGCCGTCGCGCCGAACTGGTTGACGCTGCCGGAGGGCCGGGCGCAGCTCGGCAATCAGCACGGTGACGTGGCAGTCAGCGCGGCCGGCGATGTCTACGTCAGCGTGCAGGATCCGGCCGCGGGCCTGCAGGTCTTCTCGCCCGACGGCAAGTTCCTGCGCAACGTCACCGGCGCTCCGAGCGATTTCCACGGCTTCGTCATCCACAAAGACGCCGCCGGCGCAGACGCCGCCGGCGCGGACGCCGGGCGCGAATTCATCTACGGCGCGACGCTGCGCGGCCAGACAATCGTCAAGATGACGCTGGACGGCGCGATCGTCATGACGATCGGATCGGCGTCGATTCCCGATCAATACAAGGCGCGCAACGCCCGCAGCAATCAGCTGGCGCTGCTGCTCACCGGTCTCGACGTCGCGCCCAACGGCGACATCTACGTCACCGACGGCTACGCCAGCGACTACATCCATCGCTTCGACAAAACGGGCAAGTATCTGGCGTCATTCGGCGGCAAGAACCCGCCCTACGGCTTCAACACGCTGCACAAGCTGGCCATCGACACGCGCTTCACGCCGGCGCGGATCATCGCCTGCGATCGCGCCAACAACCGCGTCGTGCATCTCTCGCTGGACGGTCAGTTTCTCGGGGTCGTTGCCAAAGACCTGCTGCTGCCGGCGGCCATCGTCATCGACGGCGACAACGCGATCGTCGGCGAGCTGACCGGGCGCGTGACCGTGCTCGACAAAGCCGGTGCCGTCGTCACGCGCGTCGGCGCGAACAGCGAGCAGGGTGTCGGCACCAACAAGCTTCCGCCGGCGCAGTGGCGCGAGGGCTTTGTCCTCTCGCCACACGGCGTCGCGCTCAACGCACACGGCGATCTCTTCGTTTCCGAGTTCAGTGCTTTCGGCCGCGTTCACCGCTTCAATCGTCCGTAGAGGCTTTATGAACAGACGAACATCCGCCTTCATCGCCTTGATCGGTTTCGCGCTGCTGGCCTCGACCGCACACGCGGCGACCTGTGAGTCGCTGAAGTCGCTTTCGATCCCGAATGTCACCGTGATGAGCGCCGAGTCGGTGCCGGCCGGACCGTTCGTCGCGCCGGGCCGCGGCGGCGCCCCTGCGCCTGCCCCCGCCGCGCAAGGCGGCGGCCGCGGCGCGCCGGCGCAGACGATTCCGGCGCACTGCCGCGTGAAGCTGGTGCTGAAGCCCTCCAGTGATTCACATATCAACGCCGAACTCTGGATGCCCGCCGCCGACTGGAACGGCAAGTTCCTCGCCGTCGGCAACGGCGGATTTGGCGGCTCGATTCAGGGCTACAACAACATGCAGGCCGCGCTGCGCCGCGGGTATGCGACGGCGGGCAACGACACTGGCCACACCGAGGCCGACGGTCCAAATGGCATGTTCGCGCTCGGCCACCCCGAGAAGATCGTCGATTTCTCGCATCGCGCGATGCACGAGATGGTGGTGACATCGAAGCGCCTGGTGGATGCCTTCTACAGCAAGCCGCCGCAGTTCTCGTACTACCAGGGCTGCTCGACCGGCGGACGCCAGGGGGTGATGGCGGCGCAGCGGTTCCCCGAGGACTTCGACGGCATCATTGCCGGCGCACTTGCCAACCGGCACATCCAGATGCACACCGCCGGCGTGGCGCGCAGCATCGAGCTCTACCGCCATCCCGACCAGGCAATTTCCGCGTCGAAAGCCGAGATGGTGTCGAAGGCGATCATGAACGCCTGCGACCCGAACAAGGAAGGCTTCGTCAACAACCCGCGCGCCTGCACGTTCGACGTGTCGAAGCTGGCCTGCTCGACGGCGTCCGGCGCCGACAGCAACAGCTGCCTGACACCGGCGGAGATGAAGACCGTCAACACGTTCTACAACGGCGTGAAGAACAGCAAAGGCGAGCTGATCTTCTCCGGCCAGCAGATCACCAACCCGCTTCCCGCGTCGGCTCCGCCCACAGGCGCTCCTGGCGGCGGCTACGACACGGTTCGCATCTGGGGATTTCAGAACGCCGACTACGACTGGAAGACGTTCGACCTCGATCGCGACATGCCGATCATCAATGCGAAGACCGGTTTCGTGGACGCGGTCGATCCCGACCTGAGCAAGTTCAAGGCGCGTGGCGGCAAGCTGCTGCTGTATGCCGGCTGGGCCGACACCGGCATCACGCCCGAGAACACGGTTCTCTACTACGAGAGCGTGCTGCAGAAGATGGGCAAGAACCAGGGCGACTTTAC
>Ga0075421_100011784_pt1 | contig 10843 bp, 7 predicted proteins | sample SoiMetdeltSBSDD5_FD_75292 | JGI IMG/M metagenome (GOLD analysis project Ga0075421, IMG submission 75292) | Bulk soil microbial communities from a Populus tree surrounding site in Tennessee, USA - Soil MetaG P. deltoides SBSDD5 | ecosystem: Environmental > Terrestrial > Soil > Tree plantation...
CTGGTGGTCCGAGTGCCATGAGCTTCGACGCACCATTGATTCTGTTTCTCTCGCCTATCATCGGCCTGGCGTTTGGCTTCGGGGCATGGCTCGCCCGCCGGCAACGGATCCGAATGGCTCGGCGGTGGTCCAGCTCCCTCGGCCGTCTGGCTCGGAGCCGGGGTGGCTGGGCTCCGCCGGTACTCGGTATTGCGGCACTGCTCACCGCACTCGCCCTGGCGGGCCCAAGAGCGGGTCGGACCGAGGTCAAGACCCAGACTCGGGCGCTAAGCCTGGTCTTTGCCGTGGACATCAGCCGCTCCATGCTAGCGGAGGATGTCGCTCCCAACCGCCTGCAGCGGACGGCCCGCGAGGCGCGCAGGCTGATTCAGGACCTGGAAGGCGACCGCCTCGGCTTGATCGCATTTGCCGGCCGGAGCTACATCCTTGCACCACTGACGGTGGATGGTGGAGCGGTGCGGATGTACCTGGACGCGATCGATCCCGACCTCGCCAGCGAGGGCGGAACCAGTCTGAGCTCGGTGTTGTCCCAGGGAGCCGAGCTGTTGAGCGCCGCAACGGATGCTGCCGATCGGGTGCTGGTTCTCTTCACCGATGGCGAAGCCCACGATACCCTGCCAGAGGTCGTAGCCCAGGCTGAAGCCCTGAGGGATGCCGGTATCCGCTTGGTGGTGGTGGCAGAGGGCCGGGCAGTTCCGACCCGGATTCCCATTCGAGATTCCGCCGGCACGCTCAAGGAGTACAAGCAGGACGAGGATGGAAACGTGGTACGAACCCAGCGGCGCGACGACGTGTTACAGGCAGTGGTCGACGCGGCCGAGGGAACGCTGGTGCCCAGCGAGCTTCCCGACCAGGCTGGAGCTGTCCGCGATCTGGTGGCGGCAATGAAGCGCAGCCCCACGGCCGAAACCCGGACCGCGGATCTGGTGCCTCGAGCCTGGATTCCGGTGCTCGGAGCGGTTCTGCTCCTTGGGGGTTACACCCTCGCTCGTCCCGGTCCAGCTCTGGTGGGTCTCGCCGGACTGCTACTGGCCCAGCCTGCGGTGGCCCAGCGCCCTACATCGGGTGAGCGGGCCATGGAGGCTGGAGATCCGGCTGGTGCAGCCGCGGAGTTCCTGAAGGAGGCGCAGACGGCCGGTGCTCGCGATACCGCCTTCTACAACGCCGGGACTGCCGCGCTCGAGGCTGGCCGCTACGACGTGGCGCGAGGCGCGCTGGAGCAAGCGGCCAAGTCGCTCGATCCCGACCTTAGATACCGGGCTCTGTACAATCTCGGCCTGGTGGACTTGCTCGCGGCCGAAGCCGACAGCACGAAGCAGCAGGAGCTGCTAAACGAGGCCGCAGACCGGCTCCGGGAGGCACTTCGGTTGCAACCGTCCTCCGCTCGGGCCAAGTGGAACCTCGAGCTGGCGCTGCGACGGCAGCCACCACCGCCCCCGAACAGCGGGGGTGGCGGCGGCGGAGGCGGCGGAACTCCTCCGGCGGGCGGTGCCAGTCCTCCGCCACCACCGTCGTCCCCTCAGGAGCAGCCGAGCCAGGGCCTGAGTCAGAGTCAGGCGGAGCAGATCCTTAACTCCATGGAGCGGAGGGAGCGGGAGACCCGAGAGGAGCAGCAGCGCCGTCTGCGCGGCAACTCGGCTGGAGGGGTAAAGGATTGGTAGTAGCACTTCTTCTGCTGACCCTGCAGCAGGGAGGCCCTGAGCTACGGGCATCGGTCGATCAGGACCGGGTGCCTGTTGGCGAGGAGGTGCTCTACACCGTCCAGGCAGTCAGCCGCTCCTCCGATCCGATGGACCTCTCGGTGGCGCCGCTCAACGGATTCGAGATCGTCTCTCGCAGCGAGCGAACCGAGGTCGCCTTTTCGGGTGGACCAACCCGCACTACAGTGCTCGAAATTCGGCTGCGAGCCCTACGGCCCGGCCGCTGGCAGATCGGTCCGGCGCGTGCGGTGCAGGGCCGTTTGGTGGGCGAAGCTGCGGCCGTCATCGTGGATGTCGAACCCGGCGCGACGGCAGTGGCCGGTCCGGCTATGAATCCACGGCTGCGGGCGCTGCTCGACCGCGCGCCACCTCCGCCCCGGGGTAAAGCCGCGGTTGCGCTGGTGGTCTCCGCCGAGACGGTGAGCGTCGGTGAGCAGGTCGACGTAGTCACCGCGGCATGGTTCCCCCGCGATTTGCGAGTGCAGTTGCGCCGACCTCCGACACTGCAACCACCGGTGATCAACGGGGTCTGGAGCTACCCTCAGTCCGCGCCGGGGGGGATCGCGGCCACCCGGAACATCGGGGGGAGCGCGTACGATCTCTTTGTTGCTCATCAGGTCGTGTTCCCACTGGTGCCGGGAACCATCCCGGTCCCCAGCGCCATGCTGAAGTACAGTACCCCTCTCGCGCTCCAGTTCTTCAGTCAGGAGGAGCGCTTTGCGCTTTCCAGTCGGCCTGAAACCCTAGCAGTAAGAGCTCTCCCTCCAGGAGGACGGCCCGCGGGCTTCAACGGGGCGGTCGGTTCGAATCTCAAGCTCGAGCGCCAAGTAACGCCGCAGACCGCGCACGCGGGTGAAGGTGTCGCCGTGGAGCTGGCCTTGACCGGCGAAGGCAACACAGCTCTCTGGCCTCCCCCGGAGATCAAGTGGCCGCGGGATGTACGCGCGTATGTGGATCGGGTGGAAGAGCAGGTGAACACCGCCGATGGACGGGTGGGTGGCATCAAGACCTTCCGCTATCTGGTGGTTCCCGACTCTGCAGGTCCCCTCACCCTTCCGGCTGTGAGCTACGGATACTATGACCTGGCTGCTCGGGCCTATCGGGTTGTAGGAGTGCCCCTGGCATCGCTTCCGGTGAGCGTGGAGGAACCAAACGCCTCCGTGGCGCTGCCGCCAGCGCTACTGCCGGCCGGCTCTCCTCCACTGTCCTGGCGGGTCGCCCAGTCGATCCCCCAGTGGCTGTGGATCGCCTTCTTCCTCGCTCCTCCACTCCTGATCATGTCCCGTGGATGGCGTCGGGTGCGCCGACCAAAGCGGGTCGCGATTCCAGTGACCGGTCTGCGCTCAGCCGAGGAGAAGCTGGATGCGGTGGTGCGCGGACTGGTGCCTGACCCGGATCAGCGCTCCCGCACCGGGATTGCGGCCGCGGTCCGGGCTTCGGGAGTCGACCTGCAAACGGCAACTCGGATCGCCGCGGTTCGCGAGCGGCTCATGGCCCGGCGCTACGGTCCCTCGACCCCGACTGCCGAAGATCACGCGCTCATTGCCGAAGTCGAGGAGCTGGTGCATCGCCTGGGCGGCTCCCTTCGCGGCTGGCGAAGTCGGACTGTGCCCTTGCTGCTTGCGCTCTGCGCTTCGAGCGGCGGGCTGTCGGCGCAGGCGCCTGCGCCCGAGGGTCTCTATGAGTCGGGTGCACTGCGGGCTGCGGCAGAGGGGTTCAGCCGCCGCGCGGAGCTGGAGCCGGCGGTAGCCGCTCACTGGTACAATCTGGGCGCCGCCTATTACCGTCTCGGGGCCAAAGGCCGCGCCACCGCTGCCTGGGTGCGAGCGCGGCGGCTGGACCCACGGGAAAGCACCATCCTTCGAGCACTTCGGCTCACGCCTTCGCCGGATGCTGCATCCGCACGGCTGGTCTGGTCCGCTCCGGTCACCCCCGATGAGCTGCTGCTGGCGGGTGCAGTAGCGTGGCTGGCAGGTTGGATCGGCTGGGGGATGCGCCCGAGGTACCGGGACCGGTGGACCATGCTTTTGGTATTCGCGGCGCTCTCGACCCTCGGAAGCGTGGCCCTCCGGGCGTGGTATACGCGACCGACCGCAGTCGTGCTGGACCAGACGACGTTGCGGCTCTCGCCCCATGGGCACGCGCAGGCCATCGGTCCGCTGGAGGCCGGCGGTGCGGTGCAGTTGCTCCGCCGGGGTCGGGGTTGGGCTCTGGTACGCGCAGGTGCCGTGGAGGGGTGGGTGTCGACCGACGCCATCGCTGCCATCAGCGGGTAGATTTGGGCGATGCCGCGTTGCATTGCAATTCTTCCCGATGCCGTCGCCGACCAGATCGCTGCGGGCGAAGTCGTAGAGCGTCCGGCGTCGGTCGTGAAGGAGCTGGTGGAGAATGCCCTCGACGCGGCAGCCACTCACATCCGAGTCGAGCTGGAAAACGGCGGCAAGGTCCGAATCGAGGTCAGCGATGACGGGACGGGGATGGGTCGGGAGGACGCGACGCTGGCGCTCGATCGGCACGCGACCAGCAAGGTCAGGTCTGCGGCCGACCTGGTAGGCGTATCCACCTTCGGCTTTCGAGGCGAAGCGCTTCCCGCCATCGCCTCTGTCTCCCGGCTCACGCTGACCACTCAGGATGGACTGGGCGAAGGAACCGAGCTCATCGTGGCCGGCGGTCGGGTGGACCGCATCAGATCCGTGGCCCGGCAGCGGGGGACGACCGTCACTGTCCGAGGTCTGTTCTTCAATACTCCCGCCCGCCGCAAGTTTCTCCGGTCGGCCGCCAGCGAAACCAGGGCCGCGTACGAGGCCGTGGCAACCTTGGCGCTGGCCCATTCCGAGGCTGGCTTCGAGCTGGAGGTCGATGGCACTGGTCGCCTGGCGGTCTCCGCCGGGCAGAACTCGGCCGAGCGCCTTGCCGCAGTGTGGGGGCGAGAGCTGGCGGGAACGCTGGTGCCGGTACAATACGCTGCCGGCGCTTTTCGGGTGGCCGGGTACATTCAGCGCCCCGGCGATGCTCAGCCAACCGGTCGCCGAACCCAACTCTTCGTCAACGGCCGGCCCTTCAAGGATCCCTTTCTCATCCGCGCCGCCGAAGCCGGCTACCGAGCTGCCATCCATCCTGGTGACCGGCCGTCGATCTACCTCCGAATCGAAGTGGCTCCCGAGGACGTGGATGTGAATGTGCACCCGGCCAAGCTCGAGGTGCGGTTTCGGGACCGAATCGGCGTCGAGCGGGTGGTCGAAGAAGCTGTTCGGTCCGCCCTGGGAGCACTCGTCGCGGCCGTCCCGGTCGGTGACTGGCGCGGGCTTCCTGCTCCACCCGGCTTCACCCAGCCAGGAGAGACAGCCGCCGGGCTCTTCGATGCCGATCAGCTGGTGTCACCTGAGACTTTGGCCGAATCCGGAGCCGACACTCCCGCCGGATTCGAGGCCCCGCTACTTCAGATCTTTGACAGCTACATCATGTACCAAGGGCCGGACGGAGTCATCATCGTCGATCAGCACTCGGCGCATGAACGGGTGCTCTACGAGTCGATCCTGGCACAGCTCAGCGGGGTCGGGGCGCCGGCTCAGAGACTCCTGCTCCCGCTGACCGTGGACTTGACCGACGAAGAGCTCGACGCGGTCGAGACCCATGGTGAGGAGTTACGGCGAGTGGGATTCGAGGTCGAAGGCTTCGGAGGCCGGACCGTGGTCGTTCACGCGGTGCCGACTCCGCATCCGCGCTTCGACGCCGAGGCATGTTTCCGGGAGATGGTAGCTGACCTGGCCCGCGGCCGGTTCGGCGGCTGGAGTAACCGGTTGCAGCGGTTCGCTGCTACCTACGCCTGCCGCGCCGCGGTCAAGGCAGGCGACCGGCTGGAGCAGCGAGAAATGCGGGAGCTGCTCCTCCGGCTCTTCGCCACCGATCTTCCGCCCCACGACGTGCACGGCCGAGCCACGATCGTGCAACTGCCACGCGAGGAGCTGGAGCGCCGGTTTGGCCGGCGGTAAGGTTCCGGTCCTGGTGGGACCCACGGCAGTGGGGAAGACCGCGGTCGCTCTGGCGCTCACCACCCACTGGCCACTCGAAGTGATCTCAGCCGATTCCCGGCAAGTCTACCGCAGGCTCGACATCGGCACGGCCAAACCGACCCGAAAAGAACGTGGGCGGGCGCCGCACCACGGGCTGGACCTGGTGGATCCCGGTACCCGCTACAGCGCGGGGCATTTCGCCCGCGATGCGGTCGGCTGGCTGGCCGACATCCGGGCGCGGGGCAAACTGCCGCTCCTCGTGGGAGGGACCGGGCTCTACATCCGCGCCCTGGCTGATGGCCTCTTCACCGAGCCCACTCTCGAGCCGGCGCAACGCCGAGCGTTGGACGCCTGGACCGCCCGGCTGGAGCCCATCGAGCTCCTGCGCTGGGCCAGTCGACTCGACCCGGGATTTCGAGGTGGCGGCCGCCAGCGGGCCGCTCGGGCCATCGAAGTCGCACTGCTCAGCGGCAGGCCGCTTTCGTACTGGCAGGAGGCCGCCCGTGCGCGGGGCTCGCTTGACCCGTGGTACATTGTCCTCACAGTTCCTCGTCCCGTGCTGCACCAGCGAATAGCCCGCCGGGCCGAGGCCATGGTTCAGCGCGGTGTGATCGAGGAAGTTGCCGCGGTTTTGGCGGACGGATATTCAGCCACCGCTCCCGGCCTCGATGGAATCGGCGTGCGCGAGGCAGTCGAGTATCTCCAGGGGCAGCGCCCGCGAGAGAGCGTGGCGGAAGCCATTACCATCGGAACCCGGCAGTATGCCAAGCGGCAGCAGACCTGGTTCCGGCATCAGCTCGCCGGTTCGGTGACCACTCTGGACGCGACCAGATCGCCGGACAAGCTGGCGGTGGAGATTGTGGGGATGTGGGAAAAGCTGCGAGCTGAGCTAGGAGCCAGAACATGAAGATCGGCATCACCTGCTATCCCACCTACGGCGGATCCGGCGCGGTGGCCACCGAGCTAGGGCTTGAGCTGGCTCGGCGAGGACATTACGTCCATTTCATCACCTACGACTCACCCTTTCGCCTCCGTGGCTATGCCGAACGGGTCTACTTCCATCAGGTAGATACCCGGATGGGGCGCTACCCGCTCTTCGACCACTTTCCCTATACCCTGGCGCTTGCCTCGAAGCAGCACGAGGTAGCCCTGCGGGAGCGGCTCGAGGTGCTGCACGTGCACTATGCCATTCCCCATGCCACCACCGCGTACCTTGCCCGGGAGATGCTGAATGGAGAGCTGCCTCTTCGGGTGATCACGACCCTGCATGGAACCGATATCACCCTCGTAGGCCAGGAGTCCAGCTTCTACGGAATCACCAAGTTTTCCATCGAGCAGTCGGATGCGGTCACGGCGGTCTCGACCTACCTGCGCAACGAGACCTATCGCGCCTTCGGGTGTAATACCTGCGACATCAGGGTCATCCCCAACTTTGTGAACCTGCAGGAATACCGCCCGGGGGATCCGAGCTGCCGGGAGCGGCTGGCTCCGCCGGGCCACAAGCTGATCACCCATGTCTCCAATTTCCGCGAGGTCAAGCGAGTGAAGGACGTGATCCGGGTGTTTGCCCGGATCCAGGCAGCCATGCCGGCCACCCTCATCATGATCGGCGACGGCCCCGAGCGGGTTGATGCGGAAAGCGAAGCCCGCGATCTCGGTGTGAGCGCCCACGTTCAGTTCCTGGGACGGCTCGATTCGGTAGCATCGCTCCTTCAGGGGAGTGATCTGTTCATCCTGCCTTCGCAGACCGAGTCCTTCGGGTTGGCCGCCTTGGAGGCGATGGCGTGCGGCGCCCCGGTGGTGGCCAGCCGGGCGGGGGGACTGCCCGAGGTGATCGACGATGGGGACAATGGAATTCTGGAGCCGGTCGGCTCGGTCGAAGCCATGGGGCGTCGCGCAGTCGAGCTGCTCCGCAATCCCGAGCGGCATGCTGCCATGCGAGCGGCAGCCATAGCCAAGGCGGAACAGTTTTCCGCGGACCGAATCGTACCCATGTATGAGGACTTCTATCGCGAAGTGCTCGCGTGATGTTGCTGGCATCGCCAGGCGAGCTGCTGTGGAAGGCAGCCGTGCTGGGATTGGTGGAGGGGGCAACCGAGTTCATCCCGGTTTCCTCCACTGGGCACCTGATCGTGGTGAGCCACTGGCTGGATTTACTGGATGAGCGGGCCAAGACGTTCGATATCTTCATTCAGCTCGGAGCCATTCTCGCCATTGTCTGGCTCTATCGTGCCAGGCTATGGCAGGTCGTCAGGTCGGCGTCCACCGATACTCGCAGCCGCCGCTTTCTGGGAAACCTGCTGATTGCATTTTTGCCGGCTGCGGTCGTGGGGTTCCTGGCTCACGAGTGGATCAAGGAGCAGCTGTTTCGGCCGGTCGTAGTTGCGGCGGCTCTCGTGCTTGGGGGAATCATTATTCTGTTGATCGAGCACTGGTCTCCCCGTTCAACGATCAGTGATGTCGACGGCGTGCAGCCTCCAACCGCGCTCGGAATCGGCCTGGCGCAGGTGCTCTCCCTCATTCCAGGCACCTCGCGCTCAGGCGCGACCATCCTGGGAGGGTATGCTCTGGGGCTTACGAGGCTAGCGGCGACGGAGTTCTCGTTCTTCCTCGCCATTCCGGTGATGCTGACGGCGACCCTGTTCGACCTGCTGAAGAGCTGGTCGACGCTCGGCCCGGCCGATATTCCCATGTTTCTAGTGGGCTTTGTGGTCTCGTTCGTTTCTGCCGTGATCGTGGTGCGCGGATTTCTGAAGTACGTCTCCACTCACAGCTTCCGGGCATTCGCCTGGTACCGGATCGGGTTTGGAGTCCTGGTCCTGCTGACGATGAGCTGACCTCGATGGCCTCTCGTCTTCTTCGTTTCGAGCGGGTCGGCTCCACCATGGACGTGGTTCACGAGCTTGCGGACCAGGGGGCCGCCGCCGGCACGACCGTCGTTGCCGGTGAGCAGCTGGCCGGGCGCGGGGCCCGGGGACGTACCTGGCATTCGCCGCCCGGCGGGCTCTGGATGAGCGTGCTCTACCGGCCCGCGCTGGTTGCCGGGCTGGAGGTCATCAGCCTGCGGGTAGGACTGGCCGTTGCCTCCGCGCTGGACCAGTTTGCCGGCGCTACGGTGCAGCTCAAGTGGCCGAACGACTTGATGCTCCACGCTCGAAAGCTGGGCGGTATTCTCTGTGAAGCGCGTTGGCAGGGAGGCCAGCCCGGCTGGATCGCGGTGGGAGTGGGTCTCAATGTGCGGAACCTGATTCCGGTGGAGCTCCGGCCGCTGGCCACGGCGCTACGCGAACACTATCCCGAGGTCTCCCTGGAGGATCTGATTCCTCCCATTGCCGCGGCGCTGAACCGGCTGGATCTGCAGGCGGACCGGTTGACGTCCAGTGAGCTGCATGAGTTCGCCAGTCGAGACTGGCTCCTCGGGCGGCAGATCCGAGAGCCGGTAGCGGGAACCGTTGCCGGCCTGGCAGCCGATGGCACGTTGTTGGTGCGGACCGCCGAAGGATTGGAGCAGTCGCTCCGGACCGGCTCGGTGGAGCTGGTGGGCGCTTCTACAACCGGGTAACACCATGCTGCTCGCGCTGGACATCGGGAACACCGAGATCACGGTTGGACTCTTCCATCGGGACGATCTGGAGGGGCACTGGCGGCTCACGACCAATCCCGATCGAACGCCGGACGAGTGGGGAAGTGCCATAGGCGGTTTCCTGGTGCAGAGCGGCCATTCACCCAATGAGGTGCGCGCGGTGTGTCTGGCATCCGTGGCACCGACAGTGACCCAGAGCATCGTCGAGGGAATTGCCCGTATCACCGGCTGCACCGGTGTCACGGTGGACGCGCATACGCCACTTCCGGTGACTCTGGATGTGGATGAGCCCTTCTCGGTGGGAGCGGATCGCATCGTCAACGTCCTGGCGGCGGTGGAGCTGTTCCACGCCGACAGCGTGGTGGTCGACTTCGGCACTGCTACCACCTTCGACTGCGTGACCGCCGATTCCCGATTCCTCGGGGGCGCCATTATGCCCGGACTGCGTACCTCGGCCGACCAGCTCACCCGGCGCGCCGCCAAGCTGCCGGCCACCGAACTGCGAGCGCCGGAACGCGCCATCGGCCGGCGCACCGAGGAGTGTATTCAGGCCGGGGTGCTGTTCGGCGCCGCCGACGCCGTGGATGGGATGGTGCGCCGCATTGCCGCTGAATGGCCGGGAAATGGCCGGCCTCGGGTGGTGGCGACGGGTGGCCTTGCCCCGGTGGTGGCTCCTCTCAGCACCACCATCGAGCTCACCGATCCTGATCTCACTTTGCGCGGACTGCGCATCGCCGCCGGGCATATCGGCCTCGACTGGTGAGCCAGGCCCGCCAGGCCGGATACCGCCTGCTCGGCTCGCGCCTCGATTATCTCCTACACACTCGCCCCATCGAATGGCCCATCGTGGCTGCTCATACGGCCGTGGGTTATATCCTCGCGGTCGGCAGCGACAATGCTCTGCGAAGCGAGCGGCTGGCGGCGGCATGCCTCGGCATTGGGCTCTGGGTAGTCTGCCTCAACGGTGGCACACTGGCCCTCAATAGCGCATTTGACCGGGATGAGGGTGACATCGCGTACTTGCGAGCTCCACCACCGCCTCCGGCGAACCTCGCCGGATTCGGACTCGGTCTCATGTTTGTCGGTCTCTTCGCCGCCTGGGCCCTGCCACCGGGCTACCGGGCGGCCTTTGCCCTGTGTGTCGTGCTCTCGGTGCTGTATTCAGTTCCTCCCTTTCGGCTGAAGGCGGTCCCGGGCGCGGACTGGCTCATCAACATGTGGGGGTTTGGAACGCTGACACCGTACGCCGGGTGGTCGGCGACCGGAGTGCCGGTCGGATCGGTGGGGAGTCTGATCCTCCTTGGCTTCTGTCCCCTCTTTGCAGCCCTGTATCCTCTCACCCAGCTCTACCAGTTGGACGAGGACGCGCGGCGGGGGGACCGGACCCTGGCCCTCAGGCTCGGCGTCGGCCGCAGTCTTGCCGTGGCCATCGTTGCTGTCTTGCTGGCCTTCGTACTGTTTGGCCTGGCCGGCCGGCAGAGTCACTGGGGTTTGCACGACCGGTGGCGCTGGTTCCCACTTATCCTGGCGTTTGTGGCCTGGCTCCT
>Ga0075421_100011786_pt1 | contig 10842 bp, 10 predicted proteins | sample SoiMetdeltSBSDD5_FD_75292 | JGI IMG/M metagenome (GOLD analysis project Ga0075421, IMG submission 75292) | Bulk soil microbial communities from a Populus tree surrounding site in Tennessee, USA - Soil MetaG P. deltoides SBSDD5 | ecosystem: Environmental > Terrestrial > Soil > Tree plantation...
TTGGGAATTGAATATGTGGTACCACAGTTTAAATTGTGGTTTCAGAACTAGGCTCAGTGCGGAAACAGATTTTCCCTGCATTTTTGATGAACGTGTTGGCATTGCAAGGAGCTATTTTAAAACGGATGCCGCTTTGAATTATGATGCATATATCTCAGCAATAAAAGAAGGAAGATTATATGTATCCGATGGAAGATCTCATATCGTTAATTTTTCTGTGAATGGTTTGGAAGCCGGAACCGGTAACAGCGAACTATCCCTGCAATCGCCAGCCACTGTAACGATCAACGCAAAAGTTGCCGCGTATCTGCCGTTGCAGCAAACAGAAATAGGTGCAGAAATTGCGGGTCGTCAACAGAGCATGCAGCCTTATTGGGATATAGAGCGGGCTAGAATAGATAAAACCAGGAACATCCGTGTCGAATTGATCGTGAATGGTCATGCCGTTGATACAACTATAATTGCTGCCGATGGTAATTGGAAGGATATTCGTTTTCAATACCCGGTAAAACAATCCAGCTGGATAGCATTAAGAGTGTACCAGAGCTCTCATACAAATCCTGTTTTCATTATACTGAATGGAAAGCCTGTACAAATCAGGAAAAGTGCAGAATGGTGCCGGAGGGCAGTCGATCAATGCTGGAAAATGAAGCAAGCCAATATTCGTATGAAAGAACGTTCCGCTGCAGAAGCTGCCTACAATGACGCCCGGAAAATATATGACGGGATTATTCACAACAGTTCGGACAAAGAATGAGAAAATTACCGAGCTACTTGCTACGTCTTGTTTCGTGTCCTAACAAAATAAAAAAATTAAGACGAGTCGGTGAAGATCGCGGTAAAAAGAATAGCGGAGGTACACATGGGGAACTGGATTTCAATAAAGCGATCCATTTTCAAAACACACAAACAAATTTTTTTTATAAGTATTTATTAGAAAAACCAGTGACGGATGGCCTATTAAAGTAAACGTGCATCTGAGTCTCCCGCATGCGGCGGCACAATCCGTATTAAGAGCAAATTTCCACCACAACGACTGATTGCGATGCTTACGTTAAATAATAGATGGTTGTCATTAATTCACGTATCTTCACCATGAGACAGTATAGATCTCCCGACACTTAGTATTAGATCGCTCCAAATTCTTACTCTTCCTTTAGTAATAGTTTATCCTTCTTTACGCTTTGTATCTGATTTTGATCACTGGTATTTTATTTTTTACTTTAAATTTTTGATTTATGAACATGTACGTTTCGAACTTAAGCTTTCACACAAATGATGAAGCCTTAAGAACTTTATTTTCTGCATTTGGTAATGTAACTTCTGCCAAAGTGATAATGGACAGGGAATCCGGCCAGAGTCGCGGTTTTGGTTTTGTGGAAATGGATGTTGTGGCCGAAGGACAGGCAGCGATGAAGGGTCTGAACAACAAAGAAATTGAAGGCAGAGCTTTGTCAGTTAGTGTAGCTAAAGAGAAAACCCGTTCTGACAATAAAAGATGGTAAGAACGACTTTGTGAAAAAAAATCTATTTGATCTGCGAGCCGACAAGCTCGCAGTTTTTTTTAGTTGCCAGTTATGCGTTATGTTCCCATTTATTTTCATTTAATAAAAAATGGTAACCAAGGCACCATACAGGATTTCGATTGCATTGCTATATTTACATTTTTAATTTCACACACAAACCATTTATATGAAAATAACTGCTTGTCTTCTTATCTTTCTGATCAACTCTTTATTATTGACAGCCCAGCTTCACAGGGGGCAATGGATGGTGGGCGGAACTGCGGACTTTGGCCATGCTGTCAATGATAACACGAATTCAAGTTTTGATCAGCGTATAAAACGCACGGTATATAATGTTTTTCCGGGAGCGGGCTATTTTTTTATGGACCGTGTTGTGGTTGGACCGCGGATAAAGGTTTTTAACTCTAAAACAAAAGATAAAGCCAACAACTCATCATTGGGTTTTGATTATTCAAATGAAAAAAAAGAATCAGGTGTCGGTATTGGAGCCTTTGCACGGTACTACTTGTTTCCGCCAAAAAACAAACTCAATGCATTTGCAGAAGCCGCTTATTCATACAGTATTGAGAAAACAAAGTTAGACATACAGCAGGTTTCTCAGAATCCATTTGGAGGATTTCCAACATATACCCAATTTCATTCAGAATCTAAATCCAAAGTCAACTACTATTCGTTGAACGCGGGACCAGTTCTATTCTTAAGTCCAAAGGTTTCTTTCGAGATGTCGATAGGGTATACATATGGTAAGGGATCCAACGAAACAACAGACCTCGATCAAAAGACTAACCAGGTCACTATCGGTACCGGGTTCCAGGTATATATTGGAAAATAAAAATCTTAGTCACTCCCGGATTTTACAAATACTCTCCAGTAAAATTAAATGCCTGGTTTCTGTTGGTCACTTCAGTTGCTTAAAGGTTTTGCTTAGGTTTGTAACTAATAAACGCCACCAATGGACGGAACCGGGTTAAATAAGCAGTTGCAAAAAAACCCAAACAGCTCTCCTGATATTACTTCGGTGATTGCCACACTGGATTATTTCTATCCTTTAAGTAAGGGTATTAAAGATTATTTTAAAAAGCACACCTATTCCTGTTCATTCCGTAAAGGGAAATTATTGCTGAAAGCAGGCGAGATATGCGAGCATATTTATTTTATAAAAAAAGGAGCAGTACGTGGATTCATTAAAGAAGGAACAAAAGATATTACAACATGGATCACGGCGGAAAATGAAGTGGTAAGTTCTATTTCCGCCCTCGATAAAAGAGAGCCCGCCATGGAAAACATGCAGGCTATTGAGAATTGTGAATTGATTGCATTAACATACACCGATTTTCAAAATCTATATATCAGGTTTCCTAAATTCAATATTGTTGCCCGGAAAGTTTTGCAAAAGTATTACCAGGATGCAGAGGGACGTGCCTTTATTGCCAGACTTACAAATGCTGAAAATAAGTACCGTCTCTTTTTAACAATGTATGGTCACCTTGCCAACCGAATTCCCTTAAAATATATTGCATCCTTTCTTGGTATTACTCTTGAAACTTTAAGCAGGGTTAGAAAAAAACTGTCTTTGAAGAAGTGATCGATGGACGCCTTAAAAAAAACTTTGACAATTGTCAAATATTTAGCTTAAGTAGGATTCTGAAAAACCAGATGCAAGCCCCAATATAGATTTTACGAAACCCTTTACAGGCAAGCGTTTCGCGTAATTATAATTCTTTGCTCCTTGTGTACAAGGTACATTATCCTATTTCTAACCCATAGATAACAATGATGGATCATCAGTTTACTTTATTATTATTGGTTGCTGAGAGAAGCTAACCGAACTAATATACTTTCAAACTCGTTGTAAAATCCAGTCAAGATATAGATCGCCACCATCCTCTTTTCATCTTGTCTGGATTTCTTTTTGTTCACTACGATTCACACTTCTGTTGGCTGAAATCTTTAATAATGTTTCAGCTTAGGTAACCATCGGTTTATTTTCTTTTTGTAATCAAGATAACTTTTACCAAACAGACGCTCAAGATTGGGTTCTTCAACTGTCAGAACAAAAAAATGAAAAACAATAAGAAGTATAACAGCGAATATCAGAATTGATAATGATGTATGATATAAGCCAAACCCAACTAGCAGAATAAATCCTCCGATATACATGGGATTCCGGACATAGGCATAAGGACCTACTGCTACAAATTCTGTTGGAGGATCAAAAACCGCCGGGGTGCCTTTTCCTCTAATGACAAAAACAGCTACACATATTAAAACAAGAATAGCACCCACTCCCATAATAATGATCCCAATAATTGAAGTCCACTGAGGTAAACGAACGCTAAGTTTTATGCCGTATACACGAACTTGAAGTGCTAACCAGCCAAATAATAAAATAAATAAAGGGACATAAATTATTGACCTAAGTATAATAAAAAATTGTTTCATTAATTTCTGCGACAATAAAGTCCACCTTGTTGTTGCTGCACAAAATTCGGATTTATCCTGATTCATCAGGACGTTACCATGGAGGTTGATTCAATTTATTCTTTTATCTTCCCTCTTAGACATGGTCACCGACAAGTACATTATAACTGAAAGAACAATTAAAGAGCCGCCGGTTTCTTTTAGTCAGCAACTAAAATTTCTTGGGCCGGGTTTTATCTTATCGGCTTCTATCGTTGGTTCGGGCGAATTGATCGCCACAACCATACTGGGTGCAAAGGCCGGGTTTATTGCATTTTGGGTGATCATTGTAAGCTGCCTGATAAAAGTAGCCGTGCAATTAGAGTTTGGGAAACAGGCTATACTCACCGGTGCAACCGTTATGAGCTTATTTAATAAACTACCCGGCATCCGTTCCGGAAAAGCAGGATGGGCTGTTTGGACAGTTGGCATTTTGACTACGCTTAAAATTGTACAGCTGGGAGGCATGATCGGCGGTTCGGCCATTGTATTGAAAATGTTATTTGATGGGTTGCCCTTATATCTATATGTCATTTTACTCGTTATTGTAACAGCGGTAATGATAGCTGGCGGTTATTACAAAGCAGTGGAAAAAATTTCGTTAATAATGGTTGTGGCATTTACCATCACTACCATTATTGCATTAGTTGTACTTCGTTACACACCATTCAACTTTACATGGAAAGATGTAGCCGCCGGATTACAATTCAGATTACCTTCAGAATATGTTGCAGTGGCGTTTGGTGCATTCGGGATCACCGGTGTAGCCAGCGATGAGATCATTGCTTATAATTACTGGTGCATTGAAAAAGGATATGCGGCTTATACCGGGCCGCGGGATAATAGTGATGAATGGAAAAAGAGGGCCAGGGGATGGATCCGGGTAATGTACCTTGATGCAATCGTGGCAATGATCATTTATACTTCAGTGACAGCAGCTTTTTATTTATTGGGTGCAGCCATATTACACGGCAACACAGTAATTCCGCAAGGCAATGGAGTGATCGAAGCCATTTCACTTATTTATACACAGTCATTAGGTGAAGGGGCTAAACTCATTTATCTCATCGGGGCATTCTTTGTTTTATTCTCCAGCGTATTTGCAACGCTTGCAGCATGGACAAGACTTTTTCCTGATATTTTCGGACAGATGGGCTGGATAAATTTTTTTGATGAGGCCCAAAGAAAAAAAACAATGAAATGGCTGTCATGGATCATCCCGTGCATCTGGGCATTGATGTATTTCTTCATCAACCTTCCTGTGCTGATGATCCTCTCCGGAGGAATTGTAGGATCCGTTTTACTCTTTGTTGTGGTTTTTGCTGCTATACATTTTTATAAAAACCGTGTTCGGTACTTAGCTTCTGGTAGTTTTTATTATGTGGCTTTTGTGGTTAGTGTTTTGTCAATTATATGTGTCGGGTTATACGGGCTGATCCAGTTTTTTTTCAATTAATTTTTCGATGGTCTTTCAAACTATTCGGTTGTAGGCAATAGGTCGCATATGAATGTTGTTGCAAGTGCCGGCATAACTTATCACATCCATGCCGCTGGTTACTTTTCCAAAAGCTGCAAAGCCCTGGCCATCGGGATTTCTTTTGCCGCCATAATTCAATGATGGCTGATCGTTGATGCAAATAAAAAAACTACAGGTTGCTGATGCAGGTGTGTTTCTTGCCATTGCAATAGTGCCATCAAGATGTGACAACTTAGTTTGTTCAGTAGTTTCCATCGGTATCGGTGGAAATTGTCTTATTGAGTCCACGTTACCGCCTTGTATCACTTCTAATTTTTACCGGGTTATTCGGTTGGTTATCTAACCTAACAGCACGAAAAAAAGTACTGCTATCATAAAGGTGACCATCAACATATTTTAGAAAATTCGCAACGGTTACTGGCCCTTCTCAGGATATAGTTCAACAGTAATATTGCCCAATGAGGTTTGAATTAAACATCTTGTTGATTTCTGCGCACAAGCCGCTCCTGCAAAAACAAAAGCAATGAGAACAATAAGAATTTTTTTCATCCGACTAAAGTAAGGATTTCATTCATACAACAGGATCCTTCATTTTTTGAATCTTGTATTTATAGGCATTGCCACCTGGCATGATTGGCCATTGTTTCTGTTCTGAATAAACGGAAATAAAGCAAGCACCGTAATACAAAATAAAAGATGAATAAAAAACAAATAACAGCAGCAGTACAAATGAACCGGCAGCGCCATACAGCTCACCAATATTACTACCGACAAGTAAAAATCGCAACAACAATTTTCCGGCGATGAATAAGATTCCCGTTAGCAATCCTCCAACAATAGCTGCTTTCCACGTGGGTCTGCCATCTGCAAGAAAACGAAATAAAAAAATGAACCAGGCTGCTATAATAATTACACTTGCTATGTTTTGTACAGCACTTTTAAGAAACCGGCCGCCCGGGGGCCAAATTTCATCAACATAGCTACCAGCTACTACCTCGAAGCTTTCGAGAAAAATGCTCGCAAAAAATAAAATACCGACCAGCAGTATTACACAAAATGATTTTGCCCGGCCGCTTAATACAAAAAGAAATCCCGGATGCTCTCTCACCTTTATTTGCCAAAGCTGATCGAGTGAATTTTTAATTTGACTAAACAAAGTAGTTGCGACAAAGACAAGAAAGATAAATCCAAATACTATCACATACCAGCTGTCATCGAAGCCACGAATGCTTCTTACCACTTGTCTTACTTGCTCACCGCCTTCCTTTCCCAGCGTGTCTGAAATATTTTCGATCAAGCCGCGACCCATCTTACCGTGTCCGATAAATAGACCAAATAACTGCGACAGTATAAAAACGATTGGGGGTAATGCGAACGTGGTAAAAAAAGCCGTAGCCCCGGCCATGCGCATTGGATCATTTTTTCCAAGTAATGTCAATGAACGGCGAAGACTTATAAAGAACAATGATAACTCATTGCCTTTTAGTTTATTTTCTGTCATGTTTAGACAAAGATATAGATGTGTTTTAGTTCGGTTCGCTGTTGTTCAATAATAAATACTTAATGTGGTTCTTGTCCACAAATAAGATTTCTTTGCAATTCGTTTACGAACTTTAAGTTGTCAACAATTATTTTTTAACCTATAAAATAAATTATATGATCATCGTTCACGATACTTTTATCTGTAAACCCGGCAACGCTTCAAAAGTTGCGAAAATGTTCAAAGAGGCAATGAAAGAAAATGATGAATTGCTTCATATAATGAGTGATATGACAGGACAGTACAACAGGGTTATCATGGTGAGCAAGTTTGAAAACCTTACCGCTTATGAAAAGAGCTGGGAAAAATATAAGGAGGATACAGAAGCCATGAAGAAAATGAATGAGATCATGAAAGGATACCATGAGATGTATCTCACAGGCTCAAGAGAAATATACCAGGTGTGGTAAATTGGAAAAACTTTACTGTGGCTTATTTAATTGTTTGAAGATCTCATCCAGCGAATATGTACTGTATAGGATCTTTCCTGTCTTGCTCAAAAGGATATAAGTAGGGTAGGTGCTAATTCCTAATTGAGTGATAATATTTTCTGCCGCTGGCTTATCTAAATATAACTTAGTTTCAGGGGTACGTTGTAAATAACCGAAAGAATATAAAAATGTAACTATGAGACCCGCGGAGAACGCAACCCGTCTGTTACGAGCGGCCGCCCTGAAATAAACATGACCCGATACTGGAAGTTTCCGCAAGTCATTCAAGTCCCAGAACCGCTAAATGACCAGCAAAATAACATTTTTATAATTTCAGTTACATTCGGTAACAATTTCTGCCAATGAAGCATGTTTTTTTGTTTTGCTCGTTTATGATTCAGATCACAGTATCAGCACAGTTATTAATTAAAAATGTGAATGTGCTGGATGTGGAGAATAAAAAAATTTTGAATGGATATGATGTGCTCGTAATGGATGGACGTATTACAAGCATTCATAAAGACAAAATCTATAAATTGCCCGCGGGTACCGAGGTAGTAGACGGCACCGGCAAATGGCTAAGTCCAGGTTTTACTGATGCTCATGTGCATTTTTTTCAGACCGGTGGTATATACACTCGTCCGGATGCAATCGATCTTCGCAAATATCAGCCTCATGATAAAGAAATAAAATTTTCACATGATAATATGGAGTCGTTGCTGCGTCGGTATATGTCTGCAGGTATTACCGCAGTCGTTGATGTTGGCGCCAGTTTTAATTTCTTATTGCAACGAGATTCGGTGATTTTAAAACCGCATTCACCGATCGTAAGCATGACAGGTCCGCTGCTTACAACATGGCTGCCACAAGCCTATAAGGATATGGGCAATGAAGGTCCCTTTATACTCATGAATTCCAAAGAAGATGCGATAAAGGCGGTACATGAACAACTAAAATATAAAGCTGATTTTATAAAAATATGGTATATCGTACTTGATTCAAACGTAGAAGCAGGTGCCCGAAAGAATTTTGAAATGATTAAAGCTGCTATCGAAGAAGCACATCGTAATAATAAAAGAGTGGCGGTACATGCAACAGAAAGGATCACGGCGCAACTGGCTGTTGAAGCTGGCGCCGATTTTTTGGTTCACAGTGTTGATGATGAGATAGTGACTGATGATTTCGTAAAACTGCTAAAACAAAGAAAAGTTGTACTCTGCCCAACTTTGGTGGTTAGTAAGAATTATACGAAAGTGCTTTCTGATAATTATCATTTTACTACATATGAACTTGAACATGCACATCCTTTCACGATAAGTACTATTATTGATTATCCATGGCCCAATACTGTGATTGGAAAAAATTATATAAACCGGTTGCTTCGCCGCAATCTTACGGGGCAACCTGATCATGCAGATACCGTAATGGCAATGAATCTAAAAAAACTGCTTGATGGTGGTGTTATTATCGCAACAGGCACAGATGCAGGTAATATCGGCACACAACATGCCACATCTTATTTTGACGAGCTGTATGCGATGCAGGCTGCAGGATTAAATAGCTGGCAATTGTTACAGGCATCAACGATCAATGGTGCAAAGGCTGTTGGCAGGGATAACGATTGGGGGAGTGTTACAAAAAACAAGCTGGCCAATATGGTCTTATTGAATGCAAATCCTTTGGACAGTATTGCCAATTGGAAAAAAATTGCACTGGTGATCAACAAAGGAAAACCAATGAGACCTGATACAGTTGTAAGGAATGATGCTCTTTCACTTGTACAGCAGCAACTCAATGCCTATAACGCACATGACCTGGAGGCTTTTTTAGCTCCCTATGCAGATGATGTAGAGATCTTTTCAACCAGTGGAAAACCGATGATGAAAGGAAAGGAAGAAATGCGTAAGCGATATCAATTCATTACACGAACTCCGGATCTGTATTGCAGATTGATCAATCGCATAGCGAATGGTAACACAGTAATAGACCATGAAGAGATATGGTCATCGAAACAACCTGTGAATCTTAGGTATGGCGTTGCAATATATGTGATTGAGAAGGGAAAGATCAGGCGGGTCTATTTTAATGATTAAAAATAGTTTAGATTTTAAACTTCAAATTTGAATGAAAGCAGCCGTCCGCACAAAGTTTGGTCTACCAGGAGACCTAACTGTAAAAGAGATTGACAAGCCAACGCCAAAAGATAATGAAGTGCTGATAAAAGTATATGCAAGCACCGTAAACCGAAGTGATGTTCATGTACTTTCCGGTGAGCCAAAATTCATGCGGCTTTTTGTAGGACTTTCCAAACCTAAACAATCAATTATCGGATCAGATTTTACAGGACAGGTTGAAGCGGTTGGTTCAACTGTCAAGGCGTTTAAACCTGGTGATAAGATCATGGGTTTTGGTGGTGTGTTTGGTTGTGGTTCGCATGCACAATATTTTGTTTTGCCTGAATCGAAAGCAATCAAATACATGGTACCAATGCCCAATAACCTGGATTATGACCAGGCAGCAGCTTGTTTGGAAGGAGCCTATTATGCTGCTTCAGGTATCAATCAGCTAAAACCAAAAGCCGGGCAAAAAGCAATGGTGTATGGTGCAACAGGTGCGATCGGTTCAGCGTATGTTCAATTTTTTAAATACTATGGTCTTTATGTTACAGCAGTATGTGGCGGAGAGAACTTTGAATTAATGAGATCATTGGGAGCTGATAAAATGATCGACTACAAAACTCAGGATTTTACAAAAGACAACGAGCAGTATGATTATGTTTTCGATGCCGTGGGCAAAAAAAGTTTTTTTGAATGCAAATCGTTGTTAAATAAGAAAGGACAATTTTCTTCATCCGCAGGGTTGGAAAACATATTGCTGGCGATGATCACTCCGTTGTTTGGTGGTAAAAGAGTATTATTCAAAGGACCAAAAGACATTGCGGGAGAACTCAATTTTATCAAAGGACTTGTTGAAAAAGGAAAGTTCAAACCTGTTATCGATAGAAAATACCCCCTTGAAAGAATCGCGGAGGCCTATGTTTACGTGGCATCAGGTCAAAAAATAGGTAATGTTATAATCACAATGGGCACTTAATTTCAAATTTGAAATTTGAAATCAGGCCGGGAGTTGTATCGTAAACTTTGCTCCCTCACCCTCCTTGCTTTCAACTTTCAATTCTCCGCCATGTCCTTTTGTAACCAGGTCATAACTTAGCGATAGTCCTAGTCCTGTACCTTCACCAGTTGGTTTAGTAGTAAAAAATGGTTGAAACGCTTTTGCGATCACTTTTTCCGACATGCCCGTACCATTATCCTTAACCATGATTGTTATATAATTTCCATGTTTTTTAGTGCTGACCAAAACTGAAGGCTCATAGCTTCCATTCAATTGTTTCTTTCTTTCATTCAC
>Ga0075421_100011787_pt1 | contig 10841 bp, 8 predicted proteins | sample SoiMetdeltSBSDD5_FD_75292 | JGI IMG/M metagenome (GOLD analysis project Ga0075421, IMG submission 75292) | Bulk soil microbial communities from a Populus tree surrounding site in Tennessee, USA - Soil MetaG P. deltoides SBSDD5 | ecosystem: Environmental > Terrestrial > Soil > Tree plantation...
GTTTGTCGGGAGACGAGCAAGAGGCGCGGGGGCTCCGGCACACGCCGCGCGAAATTCGGCAGCAGCCCGCCACCTGGGAGCAAACTTATCGGCTCTGCGCAGAGCGCGCGCCCGAGTTGCGGGAGTGGCTCGCGGCGGCGGGCATCGGGGCCGCGGGCGCGGCGCGGCCGGCGGTCTGGCTGATCGGCGCAGGGACTTCCGATTATGTCGGGCGGTCGCTCACGCACCTCTTGCGCCGGGCGTGGCAGTGCGAGGTCCTCGCCGTGCCGAGCACCGATCTGCTCACCGAATACGAGGAGCTGATCCTGCCGGGGCGGCCCTACCTCTGGCTCTCCTTCTCGCGGTCGGGGGAGAGCCCCGAGGGGGTGGCCGCGCTTGCGCTCGCGCTCGAGCGCTACCCGGCCATCCGCCACTTCGTGATCACCTGCAACCGGCGCGGGCGCATGGCCGAGCAGTTCGGCTCGCGGCCCGGGGTCAGTTGCCTCGTGCTTGCCGAAGCGGTCAACGACCGCGGTCTGGTCATGACCAGCTCCTATTCGAACATGGTCATCGCGGGCCAGTGCCTTGCCCACCTCCCGGGGCTCGCCGATTACGAGGGGACGCTGGCGGCGCTCGCGGGGGCGGCGGAGCGGCTGCTCGCGCCGGCTGCCGACCTCGCCACGCAGCTCTCCGCGGAGGGCTACGACAAGGCCTGCTTTGTTGGCACCGGGCCGCTCAAGGCGGCCGCGCGCGAGTCGGCGCTCAAGGTCCTCGAGCTGACCGCCGGCCGCGTTGACACCCTCGCCGAGTCCTCGCTCGGCATCCGGCACGGCCCGCTCTCGGCTCTCGACGACCGAACGCTGCTGGTGAGCTTCCTCTCGGGCGACGAGCGGCGGCGTGGCTACGAGCTGGATCTGCTCGCCGAGGTCAAAGCGAAGCGGCTCGGGAAAACGACGGTGGCCATCGCGCCCGCGCGCGGCGATCGGGCGGAGGGGGTGGCGGACGTCGTGCTGCCGCTCGACCTGCCCCGCAGTTTTTCGGACGCCTGCCGGCCCCCGGCCGACGTCATCTTCGGCCAGCTCCTCGGGCTCTTCGCCTCGCTGCGCCTTGGCCTCCGGCCCGACGCGCCCAGCCCGAGCGGCGCGATCACCCGCGTCGTCCCGCAGGTCAACATTTACTAAAGCCGGGTTTGATCCGTGCTCATCCGCCCGTTTCCGTGTCATCCGTGTTCGTTCCCGACCTCGGGGTCGAAGAGCAGCGGGAAGAACTGCCCGCCCATCTTCTCGCCCCGCGGGATGACCGGCACGCCGGCGAGCAGCGGCTCGTCCGAGTCGGACCTGACGCCGTCGCGGAAGACGTTGATCACGGTCGCCCGGCGCGGCCCGTCGGTGTCGTTCGCGTATGAGCCGTGGATCATGCGCGGGTGGTGAAAGGCGCACTCCCCCGGCTCGAGTTCGATGGCCACGGGCTGGAACTGCCGCCGCTGCTCCTCGCTGAGGACCGTTTGGATGGCATCCATGTCGCCGGCCAGCCCGGTGATCGGCAGGTCGGGCCAGCGGTGGCTGCGCGGCACGTAATGCAGGCAGCCGTTGGCGCGCGTCGCTCGGTCGAGCCCGATCCAGCAGGTGAGATGGGCGAGCGGCTGGGTGCGCGTCCAGTAGGAGTAGTCCTGGTGCCAGGCGACGACGCCCCCGTGGCGGGCCGGCTTGCAGAAGAGCTGGTCGTGCCAGAAGCGCACCGGCCCGCCGAGCAGCTGGCCGGCCGGCACGGCGAAGGCCGGGTGCCAGAGCAAGTCGTGAAATCCGGGGGCGATGCGCCAGGCCCCGAGCGCATGGAAGAGCACGCGGTTCGGGTCGGTCGCTTCGTTCGAATGGAACTCGTAGAAGAGGTGGTGCCCGGGGTGCGCCGGGTCCGTCAGCCGGGTGAGCTCCGCGCGCAGCCTCCCCACCTGCTCGTCGGTCAGAACCCTCAGGCCCGCGAGGTAGCCGTGCTCGTGGAAAAAAGCGACTTGCCCGGGGCTTAACCGGTGACGCGCCAGCTCCCCGCGGGCCGGCGGCCACTCGACGAAGTCGCTGACGGGATGATGAATCGCGGAAAGGTCGGTCGGCATGTGCGTCACTCCCGGACTTGCGATCTGGCGACCGCGGCGATTAACATAGCGTCACCCTGGGCGTCGCCCTGAATCACGGAGGAAAGAATTGAGACGACTTCTCATCCCAGCCGTAGCTTTGCTCTTCATGCTGCCCACCCCGGCTTTGCCGCAGAAGAAGAAGGCCCCGGCGCGGCGCCCCGCGGCGCCGGCCAAGCCGCCGGCCCCCGACCTGAGCGCGGTGGCGGCGCAGGCGGCCGAGCAGCTCAAGGTGCTCACCCAGTTCATCTACCTCTACGGCAAGGTGAGCAACGGGCTCGAGCTGGAGGCAGACCAGGCGAAGCAGGGCGCGTCGTCGGCCGCGCTCCAGGAGAAGAGCAAAAAGATGCGCGAGAGCCTGGTTGCGAGCGTCAGCGGCCTGCGCATGGGGGTCGAGAACCTGGCGCAGAGCTTCCACGACAACCCACGCCTGCAGACGCAGTACCTCAAGGTGCTCAACGCCTCCGAGGCCATCGCCTCGGCCGAGAGGAGCGTCTCGGACGGCCGCTTCGACGAGGCCGGCAAGGCGCTGGTCGCCGCCGCCTGGCGTCTCGCCGACGCCGTCGCCGCCGTGCGCTGAGGCCGTCAATCGCGCCGGCCGCCCGTCATCATCAACCCGATCTCCCCCTGGTCCGCCCGCCGCGGGTCGACCTCGCCGGCGACCCGGCCCTGGTACATGACCAGCACGCGGTCCGAGAGCGAGAGGATCTCCTCGAGCTCGGCTGAGACGAGCAGGATCGCCGCCCCGCGGTCGCGCAGCCCGACCAGCTGGCGGTGGATGAACTCGATCGCGCCGATGTCGACGCCGCGCGTCGGCTGGGCGACGAGCAGCAGCTGCGGGCCGATGTCGAACTCGCGCCCGATGATCAGCTTCTGCTGGTTGCCCCCCGAGAGGGCGCGCGCCGGCAGCGCGGCCTGCGGCGGGCGGACGTCGAAGTCGCGGATCACGCGCCGCGCCTTGGCCGCGATCTCCCGCCCGTCGAGCAGCCCGAGGCCCGCGCGCGCCACCGGCGGCCGGTAGTGCGTCCCGAGGATCGCGTTGTCGGCGAGGTCGAAGTCGAGCAGCAGCCCGCGCCGGTGGCGGTCCTCGGGGATGTGCGCCACGCCGAGTTCCTTGACCTGCCGCGCCGAGAGCCCGAGCAACTCGCGCCCGCCGAGAGTCACGCTCCCGCCCGAGGCGGGCCTCAGCCCCGCGAGGATCTCGATGAGCTCCGTCTGCCCGTTCCCCTCGACGCCCGCCACCCCGACGATCTCGCCCGCCCGGACCGAGAACGAGACGCCTTCCTCCCCAAGCACCCGTAGGTCGCGCGCCTCGAGGGCGACCTCGCCCGGCCGGGCCGGCGGCTTCTCGACGCGCAGGAGCACCTCGCGCCCGACCATGAGGCGCGCCAGCTCGGCCGCGCTCGTCTCGCACGTCGGCCGGCCGCCGACCACTCGGCCGTCGCGCATGACGGTGACGTTGTCGGAGAGGGCGAGGACCTCGGCGAGCTTGTGCGTGATGATGACGATCGTCTTGCCCTCGCCGCGCATGGCGCGCAGGATGCGGAAGAACTCCTCGACCTCCGGCGGCGTGAGCACGGCCGTCGGCTCGTCGAGGATGAGGACGCGCGCGCCCCGGTAGAGCGCCTTGAGAACCTCGACCCGCTGCTGCTGCCCGACCGAGAGGTCGGCGACGCGCGCGCGCGGGTCGACGGCGAACCCGAAGTCGGAGGAGAGGGCGCCAATCCGCGCCTCGGCCTCCCGGAACTCGACGCGCCCGCCACGCCCCGGCTCGGCACCGAGGACAACATTCTCGGCGACGGTCATCGGCGGGACGAGCATAAAGTGCTGGTGGACCATCCCCAGCCCGAGCTGGATCGCGTCGTGCGGCGAGCGGATCTCGCGCCGCTCACCGTCGACCCAAATCTCGCCCTCGTCGGCCGTGTAGAAGCCGTAGAGGATCTTCATCGCCGTCGACTTGCCCGCCCCGTTCTCGCCGACGATCGCGTGGATCGTCCCGGCCGGGATCGCCAGGTCGACATGGTCGTTCGCGGTCACCCCGCCGAAGCGCTTGGTGATCCCCCGCATCTCTATAATATTCATCAGAGCCTTCACGAAGGATACGAAGGTTCACGAAGTTTTTTTCGTGCTCCTTCGTGTCTTTCGTGGACGAATTTACTGGGCCATCGCGTCCGTGACTTTGATCTTCCCGGCGATGATCTCGCGCCGCGCCTGCTCGACCTTGGCGATCACCTCGGGCGGGATGAGGTGCCGGTTGTGCTCGTCGACCGCGTAGCCGACGCCGTCGTTCTCCAGCCCGTAGACGTGTACCCCGCCGCGGAACTTCCCCTCAACTTCGTCCTTGACCACGCCGTAGACCGCGTCGTCGATGCGCTTGATCATGCTCGTCAGGACGAAACCCGGCTTGATCCAGTTCTGGTTGGTGTCGACGCCGATGGCGAACTTGCCGTAGGCCTCGGCGGCGTCGAAGACGCCGAGGCCCGAGTTGCCCGCCGCCTGGAAGATGACCTCCGCCCCCTGCTCGTACTGCGCGTTGGCCAGCTCCCTCCCCTTGCCAGGGTTGTTCCACGCCGCGTCGGTGATCCCGACATAGTTCTGGAGCACCCGAATCTCCGGGTTGACGTGGCGGGCGCCCTCGGCGTAACCGGTGGCGAACTTGTGGATCAGCGGGATGTCCATGCCGCCGACGAAGCCGATGACGCCCGTCCGGCTGGTCGCGGCCGCGATCATCCCGACGAGGAACGAGCCCTCGTGCTCCTTGAAGAGGAGGCTCGCGACGTTCGGCAGCTCGACGACCGAGTCAATGATCACGAAGTGGAGCTGCGGGTAGTCGGCGGCCACCTCCTTGATGATCGGCCCCTGGGCGAAGCCGACGCCGGTGATCAGGTTATAGCCGTACTGCGCGAAGGCGCGCAGCGCCGGCTCGATCGAGGTCGGGTCACCCGGCTCGACGTCGCGCAGCGTGATCGGCAACTCCTTCCGCGCGCGCACGACGCCGAGGTTGGCCGCCGCGTTGAACGAGCGGTCGTCCTTGCCCCCGATGTCGAAGACGATCCCAACCCTCGCCCGCCCTCCCTCGCCATCACCCGCCGGCGCCCGCATGGCACACCCCGCACAGAATATTAATGGCGCCAGCCACAGCCCGGTAACCCCCCAAGCCGCATAGTAATTAGCACGTCCTCTCATAAGGGCTGGATTATAGCAGCAACCCGCCTCACTCCGGCTACCGTTTTAGGACACCTGATCTCGATTACTCTCGCGCCATTTCGCGAGACCGCTTGACATTTCGTGCCCCTCGCATTATTTCGCTATTATCAGTGACCGCGAATGTCGGCCGGGAATTACTCGGAGAAAAGTATTACTCGCGCGCCGAGAGTGATTTGCTGCGGATGATGCGGGAGCGCGTCAGAGTGTGGCAGTGTAATTGCTCTTGTCTTACAAGTTTAGGTGTCACGACCGGGGACACCTTCCCTGCAGTTGCGGTATCACACTCTCTGACAGACCAAGGAGTCAAGAGTCAAGATGCGCAGAGTTCTCCTCACGGGCGCGGCGCTCGGCCTCATCGTATGTGGCGCGCTCACGGCGGCTGCGCAGCAGTCGGCGACGGCGACGCTCGCCGGGCGGATCACGGACCCAGCCGGGGCCGTGGTCGCCGGGGCGCAGGTCACGGTCGAGCAGCCGGCCACCGGCTTGCGGCGCGAGACGAGCACCAGCGGCGAAGGGCTCTACGTCTTCAGCAGCCTGCCCGCGGGCGACTACCTCGTCACGGTCCAAGCCGCGAGCTTCCCGCGCACGCTCCGGCGGGCGGTAACGCTGCGGGTCGGCCAGGGCGCGACGTTTGACGGCGTGCTCGAAGTCAGCGGCCCGGCCGAGGCGACCACCGAGATCGCCGGCGACAGCGCGACGGCGGTCAACACCTCCTCGGCCGTCGTCGAAGGGGTGGTCACGTCGGGCGCGGTCGAAGGCCTGCCGCTCAACGGCCGGAACTTCCTCGAGCTGGCGCTGCTCGTCCCCGGCAACTCGCCGGCGCCGAACTTCTCGCCGTCCAAGACCAACATCCCCGTGATCTCCTCGGCCGGGCAGTTCGGCCGCGGCGGCAACGTCATGATCGACGGCGCGGACAATAATGACGACACGACGGGCGGTCCGCTACAGAACGTCTCGCAGGACGCGGTCCAGGAGTTTCAGATCGCGACCAACCGCTTCTCGGCCGAGCTCGGCCGCACGGGCTCGTCGGTGATCAACGTCGTCACCAGGTCCGGCACGAACGAGCTGCACGGGTCGGCGGCGCTCTACTGGCGCGACAGCAGATTCCAGGGGCTGCCGGCGACCTACGACCGGCGCGGCGGCGAGGAGCCGCCCTTCGACCGGGAGCAATATTCGTTCACGCTGGGCGGGCCGCTGCGACGGGACCGCCTCTTCGGGTTCGGATCTTTCGAGCTCCGCAACCAGGACGGGGCGCTCCTGGTCGGCGAGCGTGACGTCGCCGCGCGGGTCATCCGGACGACCTTCGCGCCCGCGCCGCTCAACGACCTGCTCGCGACGGGGCGGCTCGACTGGCGACCGAACGACCGCGACAGCTTCAGCCTCCGCTACTCGGCGCAGCGCGAGGATGATATCTCCGCCGCCAGCCTCCAGCGCGCCATCGGCTCCGCGACGCAGCGCCAGGTGGCGGCCAACGACTTCGACTCGCTCCAGTCGAACTACACGCGCGTCTTCTCGCCGACCGCAGTCAACAGCCTGAGCTTCAGTTTCAGCCGCTACGTCGACACCATCGGGCAGGTGACGCCGGGGCCGCAGCTCACCTTCCCGAGCATCCAGGACGGCGCCTCGTTCCGCGTTCCGCAGCAGACGCGACAGAAGCGGTGGCAGTTGGCCGACGCCCTGACGCTGACGCGCGGCGCGCACATCGTCAAGTTCGGCGGCGAGCTTCACATCATCCGGGCGGCCTACGACCTCGGCGTCTTCCAGCAGGGGCGCATCGAGCTCGTCGAGGACTTCGCCAGCGCCGACCGCAACGCCGATGGAAGAGTCGACGACGGCGACCTGCTCTTCGCGGTGACGCTGCGCAAGGTGGCAACGGACCAGTCGCTCATCCTGGACGACACGAACAATACCCACGCGGCGGCCTTCATCCAGGACGACTGGCGTGTCGGGCAGCACCTGACGCTCAACCTCGGGCTGCGCTACCAGATCGACACGGACGAAAAACTGGTCAGCCGCTACGACGAGATCAACCCGATCGTGCAGCCCTTCCTGCAGGGCGACCGGGAGCGCGACAAGAACAACTGGGCGCCGCGCGTCGGCTTCAACTGGGCGACGGCCGACGGGCGCACCAGCGTCCACGGCGGGTACGGCATCTACTACGACAAGATCGTGCTCCAGATCACTTCGCTCGAACGGGGGCTGGACGGGCGCTCGCTGGCGATCGCCGTGCGCGCCGGCAACGCAGCGCGCAACCCGGCGACGGGCGCGCCGCTCTTCCTCGACCAGAACGGCAGATTCCGGCCGGGGGCTCCGACGCTCGCCGACCCCTTCACCGGACCGATCGTCCTCGGGCAGGGCGCCTCCGGGATCAACATCATCGACAACGGGATGCAGAACCCACTGGTCCAGCAATTCAACTTCGGCTTGCAGCGCGAGGTCATGCGCGACCTCGTCGTGCGCGCCGACTACGTCCACAACTTCGGCACGCATTTCATCATCGGGCGGACGATCGGCTCGGTTTTCAACCCGGTGGTCGGCGGGCCGGACCGCGTGGTCAATCTTGAATCGAGCGTCAAGACGAAGTACGACGGCCTCCTCATGAGCGTCGAGAAGCGTTTCTCGAACCGCTCCCAGTTCCGGGCCTCCTACACGCTGGCCAAAGCGTTCAACTACGCGAACGACGACCAGATCCCGTTCTCCATCGGGCCGGTCAACCCGAATGACCTCCAGCTCGAGTACGGCCCGACGCCGAACGACCAGCGACACCGGTTGGCCTTCGCGGGCGACTACGAGCTGCCGTGGGGCTTCCGGCTCGCCGCCATCTGGACGCTGGCCTCGGGCGTGCCGATGGACATCATGATGCCGGACGGCAATTCCCGGGTGCCGGTCCTACAGCGCAACGCGGGCGGGCGGCTCTTCCACACCGGCGCCGAGCTCAACGAATTCCTGCGCCAGGTGAACGCTGCCGGGGGCGTCGACTACAACGGGGCGAAGCAGTTGCTCCCGCTGGTCTCGGACGGGGCGCGCTTCAGCGACGGTTTCAATTCCTTCGACCTGCGCGTCTCGCGGCGGTTCGCGCTCGGGGAGAAGGCACGGCTGGAGCCGATGGCCGAAGTCTTCAACCTTTTCAACGTGACCAACATCCTCGGCTTCTCGAACGTCAACTACTCGGGCTTCGCCAACGTGCTGACGCGGGACAGCGGGAACGCGGGCGACCCGGGGTTCCTCCGGTCGTCGAACTTCGGGAGGCCGGTGACGACGGCGGGCGGCGTCTTCGGGTCGGGCGGGCCTCGGGCTTTCCAGTTCGCGGTGAAATTGTTGTTCTAGTTGAATTCAACATGCAGGGTGTCCGGGCGGCACGTGCAGTGAGGTGGGGTCCGGCGGTGGGCCGGGGGTGGCAGGTGGTCGCGGCCTCAGCCGTCGGCCTCTTCCTGCATTTCGGCTCGCTGCTGGTCAACTCGTTCGGCGTCTTCCTGACGACGCTCTCGGATGAGTTCGGGTGGTCGCGGTCGCAGGTGACGATGGCCTTCACGCTCGCGACGCTGACCGCGATGCTGACCATGCCGCTCACCGGGTGGCTCGCGGACCGGTTCGGCGCGCGGCGCCCGATTCTCATCTGCACGGCGCTCTTCGGCGCGCTCTATGCCTCGCTCTCGCTGCTGACGCCGCGCCTCTGGCACCTCTACGCGGTCTTCCTGCTGCTCGGCCTGGTCGGGCCCGGGACCTCGGCGGTGCCGCACGCGAGCCTCATCTCGCGGTGGTTCACGGGGCGGCGCGGGCTGGCGCTCGGGACGGCGATGTGCGGCACGGCGGTCGGCGGCGTCGTCTGGCCGACCGCGACCCAGGCGCTGCTCGACAGGTTCGGCTGGCGTCAGGCCTACGCGGCATCCGGGGCGGCGGTGCTCCTCGTCGCAGTGCCGTTGCTGCTGCTGTGGCTCAGGGAGCCGGCGGTGGCCGCTCGCCCGGTCGAAGCGGGGGCGGCCGAGGAGCGGCGCGACGGGTTGACGCGCGGCGAGGCGTTGCGCAGCGGCGTGCTCTGGCTCATGCTCGTCGCCTTCCTGATTATTTCGGCGAGCATTCAGGCCTGCATGATTCACCTCGTCCCCCTGCTCAAGGACCGGGGGATGACTCCCGCGAGGGCGGCCCTCGCCGCGTCGCTCCTGGGGGTGGCGGGATTAGTCGGGCGGCTCGGGACAGGATACTTGCTCGACCGGCTCCCCGCGGGGAGGGTCCCGGCGATCGCTTTCGGCCTGGTCGCCGCGGGAATCTTTCTGCTCTTCGCCGGGGCCTCCGGGGCAGGCTCGTACGCGGCGGCGATGCTCATCGGGTTCGGCTACGGCGCGGAGACAGCGACGATTCCTTATCTGGTGGGCCGGCACTTCGGGCTGCGGTCGTTCGCCGAAATCTACAGCTACGTCTTCATCACGGTGCCGCTCGGGGGCGCGCTCGGGCCGTGGCTCATGGGCGCGGGCTTCGACCGGACGGGTTCATACCGGGCGGCGCTGCTCTGGTGCGGCGTCGCTACGGTGGCCGCGGTGCTGCTCATGCTGCGCCTCGGGCCGGACCCGGCCTTCTCACGCGGCGCAGTTACACAAGGAGAGGATCACGGACCATGACCTGGATTCGCACCATTCCGATGGAGGAGGCCGACGAGGGATTGCGGCGCCTGATGGAGGCGCAGAGGGCGATGTACCCGAAGGAGTACTCCTCGCCCGTCTCGCCCGGCGGCGACAGCGTCGTCGCCTCGCACACGCTCATCCCTGACGCGCTCTTTCATATCTTCGGCGCCTACGGCGCGATGATGGCGCCGGACCTCCCGCTCACCCGCGCGCAGCATGAGATGATCGCGACCATGGTCTCGGCCATCAACCGCTGCTTCTACTGAGTCGAGTCGCACGCAGAGTTTCTGCGTAGGGTGACGCTCGACGAAGAGATGGTGGACAGCCTCCGCGAGGACTATACCCGGGCCCCGCTCGGCGAGCAGGACCGCGCCATGCTGGATTACGTGGTGCAGTTGACCAAGGACGCGACCCGCCTGACGCCGGAGGACCACGACAAGCTGCGCGCGGTCGGCTTCGACGACCGCGGGATCCTGCAAATCACGCTCATCGCCTCCTGGTTTAACTACATCAACCGCGTCGCCGACGCGCTCGGGGTCGGCCGCGGCAAGAAGGAAGACTGGTCCCCGCCCGGCCGAGTCCCGTAGGGACGAAGAACCGATCAAATCATGCCGCCTCAAATGATGATCTCTTTGACGAGCGGCGCCGGGTCGGGCGGGGCTCCGGCGAACGTATAGGCCGCGCGCAACCGCGCGCTCATCTCGCCGAGCCGCGCCTCGTCGTTGAAGTAAGCCGTGGCCAGCGGGTCGCCGACGCGCACCTCGTCGCCGAGCTTGGCGTGGACGCGAAGGCCGACGCCGAAGTCGATCTTCTCGCCGAGCCGCCGCCGCCGCCCGCCGCCCCAGTCCATGACGATGCGGCCGATCTCGTCGGCCGCGATCCCGGAGACGAACCCGGCGCGCTCCGCG
>Ga0075421_100011788_pt1 | contig 10841 bp, 9 predicted proteins | sample SoiMetdeltSBSDD5_FD_75292 | JGI IMG/M metagenome (GOLD analysis project Ga0075421, IMG submission 75292) | Bulk soil microbial communities from a Populus tree surrounding site in Tennessee, USA - Soil MetaG P. deltoides SBSDD5 | ecosystem: Environmental > Terrestrial > Soil > Tree plantation...
CCTGATATCTGAAAAGTGGAATCTGAAATCAGGTAAGTGTAGTCAGACAGCCCTTTCGATTGAGAATGATCGAGTAACTCAAAGCGAGGTGTTCTTCCTGCGCGGAGCGCTTAGTTCAACTAGCGGTTGCACCGGAGCTGGCGCAACTGATGCGCCGGGTTCATCAAGCGCTGTTGCGCCCGCCGAGCGAGGGAGATATCGGTGTCCCTTCAGGAGCCGGGACTGACTTATTGACCGCAATGTCAATCCCGGCTCCTGAAAGGACACAGAGAATCTTGCCCTCCAACAACAACTGGCCGTTTATCATTGCCGCCATCCGCGACTGCAATTGCTCCCACGAGATCGCCTCTTCTGGGTCTGGCTCTCCAAAGTCTGGAGTCAATGGCATTCGGTCTTAAGTCCTCTTGATCGTCAAGCCGGAGACCGTTCTCCGCTGGCATCGGGAAGGATTCAAGCTTTTCTGGACCAAACTCTCACGACGCAATCGTACCGGGCGCTCATGGGTCAATTCCTTTTGCTAGGATTTTGCTAGGAAACAGGCTTCGCTAAGGCGAATTCTATTCAGTTTTATGCACTACTCGCGAGGCGGAACTTAGGTTTAGATTCAGCTATTTGCAGTTCTTGGGACTCTATTCAAAATCCCCGAAACTGGCTTTTAACCATTGGGTCGCAGGTTCGAGTCCTGCACGGCTCATCTATAAATATAAAGAGGTCAATTATTTATGGGCGGTCAGCAATGGCCGCCCAATTCATTTTGCTACGATTTTGCTAGGATCTGTTAGGCAATAGGCTCGCAAGGAATGAAAATCAGCCAGGATATGTACACTCACAGGGTAGAAATTGGGGCTAAACTCAGGTATTTGCAGTCTCGGGACTCTATTCACGATTCGCACCACTGGTTTCGAACCAGAGGGTCGGTTGGCGTTCGCCAAAATCGATCCGCGCGTTTTCAGCCTGTCCTCCGCCAAAAACTCATATCTGAAGGCAATAATCGACTTTCCGGATTGCCTCTGTTAGAGTCGGCGGCATGGTCCAAACCTTAATTTTACTTCTCTCCGCGCTTACGAAGCAGCCACCGGATATGGGAGCCGTAACTGAGATCGCCGAAGTCGGCGGACTACATCACCGCTACGAGCGGCGAGCAGTTTGATGAAGTTATTGAAAATACAGGCCGGACGGAGTTTTGGCGAAGCACAGGCTCCACAGAAGGACTTGCTATCAGATTCTATTACAGCCAATATCAATAGAATCGGGTGTGTCCCACCTGTCTAACCTCCTCTGGCGGTTAGACAGGTGGGACACACCAGTCGACCGGCGTATAGGCGGTGTCGCTCATGTTACTCTCGTCCCGCAGCGTCGTCCGCTTTGATAATCTATATACCATCCACGTATCTCACGACTATCTTTTGCCCCTCGCCGTCTGCCTGCATAAGCACTACCCGGTCGAAGTTGTTCTTATGTTCGGCGGCGAACATCTTTGCGTCATCGACGCCGTCGAACTCCTTCACCTGACTGTCCGGGACAGGGACCACTTGCTTGCCGTCTTCTGAGACTTTGGGGATGTTATACAAATATACTTTAGAAGACATAGAACATTCCTCCTCGAAGTGTTATTGTGGTGGAAATTCTCGGGTCAATTTTGCAGGCGCAATCGCAGCAAATCGCCCGCGAAGGTTTGTAGAAAGGTCGCCCGCGAACTGTTGAGGTAAAAATGACCGCCGGGAAACATTCGAATCTCAGAGGTTCCCACGGTCATCTCACTCCAGGCCGCCAACCGCTCCGCTTCGACCTTATGATCCTCTAGCCCGCCGTAAATTGTCATCGGGCATTCCAGCGGGGGTTCCGGATGATACTCATAAGTCTCACAGAGTTCGAAATCCGCGCGGACCGTCGGCAACATCAAATCCAACAGTTCGTCGTTTTGCAGCGCTTCCACAGGAGCGGCGTTGAACTCATGAAGTTTTTTAACCAATGCGCTTTTCGGCAAGCCGGAGAGCGGCTCCTCCAAGCTTCGGCGATGAGGGGCCTCAGTCGCCGAGACGAACAGATGAGCCGGTTGACGCCGGTTTTCGCGGCGCAGTCTGCGGGCCGTCTCAAAGCACAACAACGCTCCCAAGCTGTGACCGAAAAAAACAAAGGGCTTATCCAGGTACGGCAGCAACTCTTGCGCGACGATGCGGCTGAGCGGCGCCAGTCGTCTGATATGAGGTTCGCCGAGTCTGTGGCCACGACCCGGCAGTTGAATCGCTCCCATTTCCACGCCAGGCGGCAGTCGCCCGGGCCAAGCATGAAAGAGCTGCGCGCTCCCGCCCGCATAATGAAAGCAGAACAAACGCAGCGCGGCCGCCGGATTCGGCCTCGGGAAAAGAATCCAGTTGTTTGACGACTTATCGTTCATATCTCTTTCCTCCGGCGGTCGGCCTCAGCCTGCGAGACGGATCCCATCCCGACCGGCCATTTGCAGAAATAAAAATCGGTCTATCCCTCCAATGATGAAACGTCCGCCTCCACCTGTCTGTCGTAATCGGATTCAGACCACGGAAAGAGCGGCACAACCCGAGCCTTCCCCGCCCTACCGAGGCATGTAAATTCCTATCTCATCGCACAGGCGGAGAACTCGCCGGAATTTTTCGCCTGAGTCGCATTCCCCGTCGCGGACCCACAATTCATGATTACCCGGGACATAAAACACTTGACCGAATTGTGAACGCAACTTTCGCAATGTCCAGTCAACGACCCTCAAATCGTCGGCGATGTCGCAGGCCACAACCAACACGTTCCGCATATAAGTTGTTGACGAAACCTACTGCAGCCGACGACGATTTTCGGCAATGTCAGTGCGCAGATCTGGGACGGCGAACGAGCCAGGGGGATGACTGTCTCCCGCCAATTTGTATTTAAATCGACGAGCGCGACATCATAGGGCTCGCCACTGACGAAATCGGCAAGGTCATCATTGGACGCCTATCAGGGGGGTCAAGAAAATGACAGAAGCTCTGTTTGAGATCATCAGGGACGTAGGTTCAAAATATCGCATTACTTTCGCCTAGCTGCTTAAAGGTTGCCTTTATCCACTGATCCTATCGGACCCGCAATGTGCGACGTGATTGGGCAAGTCGGGTTAATTTGATGTCTCAAGAAGGATTTCCTTTTCACCGAAAAGTCTCTCGGCCAACAAACCGCGCCCCTGGCATTCTCGGATAAGCTTGTTTGACTCAATGATCGGACGCGACTCGTCGGTGTACTTCAGACTCATGATGTAACCCAGCCATGGCTCTTGTCCCATCGCGTAAACGAAGGTTGACTTGCAATTGAACTGACTAACCATGCCGAAGGCTTGCTCGAAATTAGAACCGGCAAGGCGGCGCGATTCGTCCATCGCCCGTTCTATGCTCTTGGTCAGCAAGGGGCCGTACAACCAGGTTAGCGGCGCCCCGTCACATTCCATTCCGAGAAATAGCGCATCTATATCTCCGATTTCCGCGTGGAGGTGTTCATAGAGTCTGGGCTCTATGTTACATGAGTCGGCCGCGAATAATAGCGCCCGATTATCTATCCGGACAAGGTGGGCGGCCTTGGACCGGATGTTGAGGTCTGAATGTTCTCCCCAAAAAGGGAGGGCGGTGATCGAACCGTTCTCCCATTTGACCCGCTCCAGGTCACTGAGTTCAATCACATTTCTGCATCCAATTCTCTCAAGGATCAATTTCATCGATGGGTCCTGCAAAGCCCCTCCAGAACAGGACGGGACGATGAAATTCCTCACTTTATGTCGAATCTGTAAAAGGGTCTCGAAGAGGACATGGTCCTGGTGGTTATGTGTAATCACCACATAGTCGATCGAGTCCGGCAAGTCGAGGTACGTATATCGAGATATGCCTGTTTCATATGTATAACTCAGGACCGGGTCGAATAACAGACTCACATTGGCCGTCTCAACAAGAATACAGGCGTGGCCGAAGTACCTCCATCGAACGCCTTTCCCTCGGTAAGGCGCGTAGGGCGCCGGCGGTTCGGGGGTGAAAAATGAACGGACGAGAGGTTCCACGGGTTGAGAAACACTCAACATGTCTCTAATCTCGCCCCAGCGCTGCGGCTTCGACTTCAAGCCGAACAACTTATCGACCACTTCATGATCGTACGGCCTGCGGAGATGAAAATGTGAATCCGATTCCAGCCGCGGCGTGCTCAACACAAATGGTCGGTCGTCTCCGGTTACAGCCGATAACATCATACTTTGGGCCGAGGTGTCGTAGTAGTGACTTTTATACAGTAGCGGCTCGATAAGATGATAGCCCGGATTATTGTTGAGGTCATAAGACAGCTCGACATACCCTTTCAAGATGTCTGGTATTTCGTCATAAAGAGGTCGCATGGAAAAACCTTTCGCGCGAGTTCGAAGAAGGTCTTCGAGCGAGGCAATCGCCCGGGATAACTCAATCAGATGGGGGCGACGCCGCATTGTCTCATCCCGGAGCGCCCTGATCTCGTCGGTCCGCTCCCCGCCGTAATCGATGAACGGGCCCCCGAGAAGCTTCGGATTTTTCACGGCGTTCGCATGCACCTGCGGGGCGTTTATGTACGAATCCATAATCTTCAGGTGGCGCTCCGTGACATTCCTTGCCGCGGTCGCCGGGGGAATTAGGTGTGACCAGGCGTACCAATGGTCGAACAGCGGCTCAACTTTGACGTCATGTCTAAGGTAGAGAAGATCGTTTTTCATGTTACCCCTTCATTCTTCCTCTGTTCAGTAACCAATCATTACTTTGTAGAGGTTAGTGGCCCTCTTATTTTTCCGCCTCACATCTTTCTTTCTGGCGGCTGAAACGATGATCAAAGCATGTTTGTGGCTTTTCTTTTGGCCTCTCCCCTACCGGGAGCGAAGCGCGATGGACGGGTCTATCCTCATTGCTCTGCCGGCGGGTATATAACATGCCAGAAATGCGATCCCGGCCAACAGCGCCGAGACGAGTGAAAATGTCACAAGATCAGTGGAAGCGACGCCATAAAGAAAAGTTTTCAGCAGGCGCGTCACCGCAAAAGAAATCGACAGGCCTATGCCTAAACCTACTAACGCAAGCGTCATTCCTTGTCCGAGCACCAATTTAAGGATGTCGCTCGGACTCGCCCCGAGAGCCGCTAAGATACCGATATCTTTTGTGCGCTGAGTTACGAAGTAAGAGATCACGCCATAAAGGCCGATCGAGGCCAGGGTGACCGCGAGCAACCCAAAAAAGCCGGTCAGTGACGCCGCTACGCGGGCGACGAAAAGAGATGTGCTGAGATGTTCGCTCAAGGTCTTAATATCAAATATTGGCAAGCTCGCATTCAACAATTGCGTCTCATGGCGGATGGCGCTGATCAGGCCCTTCGGGTCGCCGGCGGCGCGCATGTGAAGTGTCATCCGAGGCTCGTAATGCTGAAGGAACGGCAGGAAATAATAGGGTTGCGGGAGTTCTCCCAGCGTCAGATACTTGGAGTCCTTTACCACCCCGATGACACTAAGATAAGACGATCCCTCTCCTCCCAGACGCAACCGTTTTCCAATCGGATTTTCTCCGGGCCAAAAACGGCGCGCCATCGTTTCATTGACGATCACCACGCCCGGCGCGCCCTCCCTGTCCTGCTTAGTGAAATCGCGCCCCTGCAAAACGGGGATTCCCAGCGTCTGGAAATAGTCCGGCCCGACGACATTGAAGTATAGTTCGTTGTCTTCGCCCGGAGCGTAGAGGCGATTTTCAATAAGGACTGCCCTCCGCGACTGGTCGTCAAGCCCTAACGGAACAACGCTCGCCAGCGTGGCGTTCCGCACTCCGGGAAGAGATTTTCCACGGTCGAGCAACTGTTCGTAAAAGCCCCTCCCGTTCGCCGAGTTGTACCCGCTCAAGTGGAGGTCGAATGATGTGAGCAGAACATTGCTTGACTGAAACCCGAGATCGATCGAATTGGCGTTCTGTAAGCTTCTAACAAAAAGACCTGCCCCAATTAACAGGACCAGCGATAAAGCAACTTGAAAGATAACCAGCAAATTTCTTAGGCCATATTTTTTATGCGCCTTGCCGTGTACGGCGGATTCACCTTTGAGCGCTTGGACCAGGTCAGGCTTAGAGGATTGCATCGCCGGGGCCAGGCCGAACACTATTCCAGTGATCAATGAGACGATCAGTGTAAACACGAGCGCCCGAATATCAATACTAAAATCGAAGGTCAACGGGGTAGAGATCGGTGGTTTAAATGTCTGTAAAATAGACGTTCCCCAAAAAGCTAAGAGCAAGCCCACGAGACCGCCGATTAAGGAGAGCATAATGCTCTCGGTTAGTAACTGTCTGACAAGACGGCTGCGCTGCGCCCCGAGCGCCAAGCGAATCGCCGTCTCTTTCCGCCTGGCGGCCGCCCGACCCAACAACAGGTTGGCGACGTTGGCGCAAGCGACAATAAGGACGAGTCCAATAATCGCCCATAGCAATGCGATGAATTCAAGTATTGCGCCTCGTAAACTGGGATCCAGCCTGGACTCTCGTTCAGGCTGGATGGTCATGGCTCGACTCCCTCCACTTATGTCGCTCCAGGACTCGGGATACGTGTTCCGTTGCTGGTTGGCGAGAAGATTGAATTCTGACGTAGCCTGTTTGGGTTCAACACCATCTGCGAGGCGGCCTACGATCGAAAGCCAGCGGGCCGATCTATCCTTCAACATATCGGGACCCGGCATAACCTGGGCCTGCATCGTTAGGGGAACCCAGATATCTGGCAAGACGCCAAACTGTAATCCCGCAAAGCTCTGAGGGGCGATACCGATTATGGTAAAGTTGTTGCCGTTCAATACTAATGTGCGACCGACTGAGCCGGGGTCGGCGCCGAGCTGATCGCGCCAAAATTTATAACCTACCACAACAACCTGGTAAGCGCCGGGAATCTTGGCTTGATCAGGGTTGAACGTATTACCTAGAAAGGCCGTAACGCCCAAGACAGAGAAGTAGTTTCCGGAAACCATTTCGCCCCAGGCCCGCTCCGTCCTACCCCCCACAGTCACCCCCAGCGGCGTCGAGACGTAGGCCGCGAGCCCCGAAAACGTCTTACCGCGTTCTTGAAAATCGAGATAATCAGGATATGAAGAGCGACCGTACTGATACCCACTCACATCGCTGGTGTAAATGACCATTAGGTTATTCGGGTCTTTTACCGGCGCCGGCCTCAACAGGAGCGTGTTGGCTATGCTGAAGAGCGCTGTGTTGCCGCCAATCCCCAGCGCTAAAGAGAACACGACAATGGCGGTGAAGCTATAATCTTTAATTAGCAGTCGGCCGCTGTAACGAATATCTTGTATTAGACTTTGCAATCAGGCCCTCCCCTGTCTCGTTTTTCGACGGAATCTCCGCGGAACATGCCGCCGACTTTGAGTGAGCGCGCCAACCGCGGCAGTCAGCGCCCAACCATTGATTTTGGAACGTGATGTCCACTTGGCCCATTCGTGTGGTTATACACGTCACTTTCTACTCTCCCGTTATCAAGTTTGATCAAACGGCTCGCCGTCAAATAGTACCGGTCGTCGTGGCTAATGACCAGTATTGTTTTGCCCTTAAGGCGTAACTCCGGCAGAAGATGATGGTAGAAAAAATTCTTGAATACTGGATCTTGATCCGCCGCCCACTCGTCGAAGACGTATATAGGGCGGTCTTCCAGGTAGGCGGTAAGCAGCGCCAGGCGCTTCCGCTGCCCCGCTGAAAGCTCGACGGTGGAGAGGGCCCCGTCCTTCACCGTGACCTTATGATCCAACTGGAGCCTTGTTATATACTCACGCGCCTTGCCATCTAAATTCGGCGTATCCAGTCCCAATAGCTGCTCAAACAAATAGGGATCGGAAAAGATCATCGAGAAATGCTGACGATAATCTTCGAGGTTGAGGTCTGTGATAGGCTCTCCGTTCATTCGGATCTCGCCGCTTTCCGGCGCATAGAGCCCCGTCAAAAGTTTGGCGAGCGTGGTCTTCCCGCTGCCATTGTCTCCGACAAGAAAGACCAGTTCACCGGGATAAAAAGTCAAGTCTATCGGGCCGAGGGTAAAATTACGATGCTCCCGCTCTCGATAATAGGTATGAGTAACTCCAGACAAGTCCAATCGTTCCCATGACAACATGGCGGCTCGTTCTACTGGGCTGGCGCTCACATTTTCTCCGGAACTCGCCAGCGATAACCCGAGTTCCTCAATCTTTCTCAGAGAAACGGTCGCAATGTTAAAGATGGGGATTAAACTTATGACTTGAGCCACCGGCCCGGCCATATAAAGAAATGTAACGGCATAGTTGGCAAGTGTCTGGTGATTTATCCCACTGAGGTGCGGCAGGCCAAAAAGGATCAGGGCGATAAAAATGAAGAACAGTGATTGGTTCCAACTGGAGGACACAGATTCGAAATCTCGGCCGGATAACCAATTACGGAGATGAGACTTTGTGGTGGATTCAAGCAACTGGGAAAGGAAGGCCTCGCGACGAGGCTGGTGGAGCTTGAGCTCCTTACTGCCGTCGACGAGAGCTCGAAAATACTTAAATAAACGGTCCCACTCCCGGCGCGCCGCATCATGAAACCGTATCGCCCTTCGATCCAGGACCTCCACGCTCAGAATAGCCACGGCCAGAAACAATGACAGGAAGAAAAAAACCAGGAGCGACAGACTTCCCAAATATATAAAGCAAGCGAGCGATAACATGAGGTTGATGAAGAAGAGGGGGATATTAATGATTGCGGCTGAAATGTGCGCAACATCTTCGGTAAGCGCTGCGAGGATCTGATGAGATCCGATCTCTTCGAGACGGCGTAGCGGAACGGCTAAAACTTCCCGGCACAACCGCATGCGCATGTCGAAAACAGCGCGTCGGGAGAGCCGGTTGAGGATGAGGCGGGATGCCAGGCCAGAGATGAAGACGGCGGCGACGAGCGCGGTCATCAGCCAGATCGTCATCCCGGGTGGCGATCCGGAGTTGTTCAGATTGGCGTTGATAAAGGCGACCAGGGCCGCGCTGCTTGCCCCGGCAATGATCCCGGTGACTATGGCTATCGTGACCATGCGCTGGGAATACCGAAAGAGAAACGAGAATAGCTTCATATACTTATTCGTCTCCAATCTCGTGACGACTTCACTCTGGACGTTCGAGAGATGACTTGTCGACCTGATCGACCGCATTCAAGGATGTCATCAATGCTTCAGCCAGACTCTGGACGTGAGGCCGCAACACGATCTCGTGGTGCCTGCCGGCAACGACGTGAATATCCACTCCCCTCGCGGCCAGCTGCCCCCACCCGAGGGTGGGGTCTGTGGAATCTGGCCTTTCACTCGAACGAAACAGAGTCACTTTCCCGTCGTAAGGACGCGGGGCATATTTCAGCGAAGCCAGAAAATTAGCTTTGGCCAGATCATAGTAAAAACGAGCTTCGACCGGCCCAAAGTCCGGAGGGAATATGCCCTTGGCTTTTAACTCCTTGAGCAGGTAATCGGACTTCTCTTCCGGTGTGAGTAGCTCGAATTCCTCCCTGGAGATGGAGATGTAGTGGCCGAACAGGTATAGCATAAATTCCGTATCGTCCAATTCGGGAACATCGGGTACATCGCCGTCGCGACGGGGAACGCCCGCATCTATGATGGTTAGCAATTCCACGGTCTCTCCAGCCTCGTCGCGACGGGGAACGCCCGCGTCTATGATGGCTAGCAATCCCACAGTCTCTCCAGCCTCTCGAATTTGTCGCGCCATCTCAAACGCCACCATCCCGCCAAAAGACCAACCTCCTATCATGTAAGGACCTGCCGGTTGAACCGCCCTCATAGCCTGAATGTAGTGGTAAGCCATTTCTTCAACAGAGGTCAGAGGCCCCTCACCGTCCATTCCCCGCGCCTGCAATCCATAAAACGGTTGCCCCGTGGGAAGGCACCTGGCGAGGTCGACATAACACACGACTTCTCCACCTAAGGGGTGTACGCAGAAAAAGGGAGTTCTCGAGTTACCGCTGCGAATCTCTACCACCGGGGAGTACGGCGATGGCGCCACCTGTCCCCTTAAAATACTCGCGAGGCGCTCAACCGTGGGATATTGAAAGAGAGCCGAGAGTGGGAGGGCCTGGCAATACTGCTCTCTGATCCTGGCCATTAGACGAACCGCCATCAGAGAATGCCCCCCGAGAGAGAAGAAATCGTCTTTGACTCCAACATTTTTCACTTCAAGGATGTCTCCCCAAAGCTCCGTCAGTTGAAATTCCAAATTATCCCGGGGCGGTAAAAAGTTCCCACCCGCGGCGCGGCCGTCGCTGACTGGCGGAGGTAACGTTTTCCGATCCAGCTTTCCATTACAGGTCAAAGGAAATGACTCGAGGAAGACGAAAACCGAGGGAACCATGAAATCAGGCAGACTCTCTTTAATATGATTCCGCAGATCGTCCGCCTGCGGCGGGGGCGCGCTCTTGGAGACGATATAGGCCACCAATTGTTTCTCGCCCCGGACATCCTCTCTTGCAACCACGACGGCGCCGTCCACCCCGCGGTGCGCTGAAAGCGCCACCTCGATCTCTCCGGTTTCAATGCGATGACCTCTGACCTTCACCTGATGATCTCTCCTGCCGACGTATTCCAGGTTCCCATCAGCCCTCCACCTCCCGAGGTCTCCGGTCCGATACATCCGGTCTCCAGGCACGCCGCCGTACGGGTTCGGCACGAACCTCTCCGCGCTCTTCTCAGCCTCTCCCTGGTAACCTCGCGCCACTCCCCATCCTCCGATGTAGATCTCCCCGGTCGCTCCGATCGGCGCCTCCTCCTGCCATTCCCCGAGCACATACATCCGGCTGTTGGCGATCGGT
>Ga0075421_100011791_pt1 | contig 10838 bp, 11 predicted proteins | sample SoiMetdeltSBSDD5_FD_75292 | JGI IMG/M metagenome (GOLD analysis project Ga0075421, IMG submission 75292) | Bulk soil microbial communities from a Populus tree surrounding site in Tennessee, USA - Soil MetaG P. deltoides SBSDD5 | ecosystem: Environmental > Terrestrial > Soil > Tree plantation...
CGCCGGACCTTGGGCCGTTCACGACCGCGACCCTCACCGTCCCGCCGTGGGGCGCCGGCGCCGCGTCGTGCCCGGCCGGCCGGCTCAGGCTCGGCGATGGCGGGCAGTACGTGGGAACGAGCCGCGTCGTCAACTTGCTGTCTCTTGTGGTGTCCGATGTGGACGGCGATGGGCGCGACGACTACGTCGCCTTCCTGATGTGCGGGGAGGGTCCCGAGTCGCCCGGCTGGCAGGTGGTCGCGTTCCGGCGTACGGCCGACCACCTGGCGCCGATTGGACGGGTGGTCGGCTCCCAGGACGGCTTCGCGATGATGTCGGGCCTTCAGGCCAAGCCCGACGGGCGGATCGCGGCCAATGTCGCGGAGCTCTACACCGACTCCGGCGAGCAGTACGTGCCGCACCAGTGGCGCACCTACGCCTGGCAGGGCGGCCGTTTCCGGCAGGTCGAGGGCCCCACGTCGTTCCCGGCCCAGCCGCCCGCGGCCCGGCTGTCGGTGGACCGGGCCGACCTGGTGCTGCGGCCCGCGCCGGGCGGCGGGCTGTTCGGCGAGATGACCGTCACGGTGCGCAACACCGGTGACGGGTCCGTCCCCAACGCGTTTCTGATGTTCATGCTGCCACCCGAGATCGGGCCGGCGGGCGTTGGCTGGGCCGGCTGCACGATGGCCACCTTCGAGGCGGTTCGGATCGACTGCCCGCTGGGTCCGCTGGCGGCGCAGAGCTCGCGGACGCTCACCGTCGCCGTGGTTGCCTCCGGGCGACCTCGGCTGACCGGCCGGGACGAGCCCGGCCAGTACCAGCCCAGCAATCACTACCTGAGCATCGGCCAGCAGGCCCCGTACGCGCTGGAGGTGGCGCAGGATCACGAGGCCGACATCCTGATCACGACGCCGTAGGTGCGGCACACCGACGTGAACGAGGTGATCACCCGGGTCCACCGCGAGGAGTGGGCTCGGGTAGTCGCGACCAGCTGGCCGGTCCATGAACCGCAACCGGCCAACCAGCCGTTCTCCACCACCCACCTAGGGCGTCAGTCGCGGCGGGCGCGTCGGGACACGCTGCGGTCGAGGGGATCCTTGGCGGCCACGCGCGTGTGGCTGATCGCGGCGGCGATCGCCGTACCGACGACGGCGAAGCCGACCTGTACGGCCAGCTCGATCCAGTCCCAGCTGATGTCCTTCAGCCAGCCCGGAGCCCAGCCCTGACCGGCGAAGCTCGCCGGCGCCCGGTCATCGAAGCCGAACCGGTTCGCCAGGAAGGAGCCGAGCAGGGCGGCACCAACACCGATGAGAAATGTAACGAATATGCCGATTCGCTGGCGCCCCGGGAGCGCCAGGCGCCCGAGCACTCCAATCAACAGACCTATGAGTACGGCGCTGAGGACATCGGTGATCTGCATCTCGAGGGGTCCTTTCGGCCTGGAGCCGGCGGGTGGGTCAGCCCGGTGTTACCCCGCTGCGTGGCTGGCTACACCGGGTTTAATGCTCACCATGACCGTGACCTTGCGGAACATGACCCCGGACGAGTTCGAGTCCGCTATCGAGTCCTCACTGGCGAGCTTCGTCGCCGAGATGGTGAACCAGGGGAACCTTCGGCCCGAGGACGCGCCGGACGAGATCCGGCGGCGGCGCGCTCAGCACCTGCCCGACGGCCTGGAGACCGAGCACATGCTGCTGTTGGCGGGCGAGGTCGATGGGGCGCCGATCGGTTGGCTGTGGCTCGCCCTGCCGGGGGCCCCGAACCACGTCGACACCGCCTGGGTCTACAACGTGGTGGTCGACGAGGAGCATCGCGGCAAGGGCTACGGTCGTGGACTCATGCTGGCGGCCGAGGAGGAGCTTGTCCACCGTGGAGTGACGAAGCTCGGGCTCAACGTCTTCGGCGGCAACACGACCGCCATCCCGCTCTACGAGAGTCTCGTGTACGAGATCATCTCTCAGCAGATGAGCAAGCCACTGGGAGGTTGAGGTGGCCAGTTTCGCGAAGCTTGCGCGCGAAACAGCCAAGCGAGTCTTCGTCACCGGCTCGACGGATGGCATCGGCGCCGAGACCGGACGGGCCCTGGTAGCGGCCGGACACCGGGTCGTGTTGCACGCGCGCAACGAGGAGCGCGCCGGGGCTGCCCGGGCGGCGGTGCCCGGTGCCGACGCTGTCGCGGTCGGCGATGCCGCGTCCCTCGCCCAGACCGTCGAGCTGGCCGGGGCGGCGACCGCGTTGGGACCGTTCGACGTGGTCATCCACAACGTCGGCGTTGGTGGCCGCGTGGATCGCCGGGTGCTCACCGAGGACGGGTTGGAGCGCATCTTCCAGGTGAACGTCCTCGCGCCGTACGTGTTGACGGCGCTGATGCCACTGCCCCCTCGCCTGGTCTACCTCACCTCCGGGCTCGAGTCGCAGGGCGTCGTTGATCTGCCGGATCTCCAATACGAGCGCAAGCCCTGGCGCGGGATGCAGGCGTACAGCGACTCGAAGCTCCTCGACGTGATGCTCGCGTTCGCGGTCGCCCGGCGCCGCGCCGAGGTGTTGAGCAACGCCGTCGACCCGGGCTGGATCAAGACCCGGATGGGTGGCCCGAACGCCACGGATGACCTGCCCGAGGGTGCTGAGACCCAGGTGTGGCTCGCCACCAGCGACGAGCCGGGGGCTCGGGTCACGGGGCGCTATCTCAAGCGCCGCAACGATCTGCGGGCCAATCCGGCCGCCTACGACGTGGAACTTCAGGAGGGTCTTCTCGCCGCCTGCGCCGAACTGTCCGGGGTGCGCCTGTAGCCCACGGGTCCGGCCCTTTACCTACACCCGTGCAACCACCCGGCCGGCTCGGGGGTAAGTGGGGTGGAACCACGGAGGGAGGATCGTGGCGCGACCGGAGTGGGAGGCCGAGTTCGTCGCGTACGTGGAGGGTCGCATGGTGGCTGTGCGACGGCTCGCGTACGGGCTGTGCGGTGACTGGCACACCGCCGAGGACCTGGCGCAGAGCATCCCCTACGCGGTAGCCGTGGCCGCCGCCACGCTGGCCGTGCGGGCTCGGGGCCCGCGACGCCTGGCGGCCGCGAGCGTGCTCGCCGTCGCGACGGTCGCGATCAGCGCCGTGCTGCTGAGCCTCACCGCCCACCAGATGGCCCTGGGCCTCGCGGCGGCGGCGGCACTGGTCGGACTCGGCGCCGCGGTGGCTCGGCGACTCAGCCGGACGGAGCGGACGCCTCGGACGGGGTGACGGTGACCCCGAACTGCTGCAGCACCTGGGTGGCGGTGGCCCGCCAGTGCAGCGCCGCCCGCGCGTCGCCGCACACGGGTCTCAAGGTTCATGATGTCGCCCCGACGGCCGCCAGGCGCTCGGCTCGCAGCTTGCCGGGCCAGGTGTCGTCGAGGGGAGCCAGTTCCGTGCCCGTACTCCAGCGCAACAGCAGATCGGCGAGCGCCGGGTTGCGGGCGAGCGCGGGCCCGTGCATGTAGGTGCCGATGATCCGGCCGTGCCAGGCACCCTCGGCGGCGCCGTCGTTGCCGATGCCGACGCTCACCCGCGCGAGGGGCTTCGCGCCCGGTCCCAGGTGGGTGCGACCACCGTGGTTCTCGAACCCGGTGACGAGCGGAAGGCCGAGCCCCGGGTCGGGGTGGCCGGCGAGCTCACCGACGGCGCGCGTGGGTCCCCGGTCCGAGTACAGGTCCAGCAGGTCCAACCCGGCGCACTTGGTGCCCTTGGCGAAGAACGACGAACCGAAGAGCTGGTAGCCAGCGCAGACCGTGAGCACGGCCGCGCCGCGGGCCACGGCCCGGTGCAGGCCACCGTCGGCGTTGAGACGCTGTGCTCCAAGCGCCTGTGGCCCGTCCTCGCCGCCGCCGAGCAGATAGATGTCGCCGTCGGACGGCACGGCCTGGTCGGAGCGGACCTCGATCGGGTCCACGGCGAAACCGCGGGCCCGGGCCCGCCGCACGAGGATCAACAGGTTGCCCCGGTCGCCGTAGGTGGAGAGGAGGTCGGGGTAGACCCAGACGATGCGCAGCGCCGACTCGCGCGCCCGCGGGTGGGGGATCGAGTCAGTTGACACGGTCCAGCTCCGCTCGGATGTCCTGGAAGGCGGTGTAGTTGGCGATGACCTCGAGGCGGCCCGACGGCACGGCGGCGAGCGCGCGGCGCCACGACGGCACGTGTTCGAATGGGATCTGGTTGACCTCGAGCCGGACCGCGAGATCCATGGCACGGTCGCCGGTGATGAGGACCCGACGCCCCCGCAACGGCGAGAAGTCGACGTCGTAGAGCCACGACGTGTCCAGGCCGTCGGGGTCCCGGGCGTTGATGGACAGCAGCGTCGGAGCGTCCTCCGCCATGTCGAACGCCTCGAGCCAGCCGGCCGGGTTCTTCGCGAGCAGCAGCCGGATCGTCCGCCCTTCGCGCTGCACCGTCGCGTACCGTCCGGCGATCGACGCCACCTGCGCGAGGCGGGGGAGCGCGTCGGTTGCCCGTACTCCGAAATGAGCCGCGACGGCGAGTGCGGTGGCGGCGTTGGCCCGGTTGATGCGGCCCGGCAGCTGAAGGGCGACGGCGTGGCGCGCGCCGGACGGGTCGACCACGGCGTCGTCCTCGACCCTCCACTGTGGAGTCGGTCGCCGGAGGTCGCACCCGGTGCACCACCAGACGCCGCTTTCGCGCTCGATATGGGAACCGCACTGCGGGCACACCCACGAGTCGTCGTGCCAGCGCTGCCCCGATGCGACCCAGGTGACCTTGTCGGCGGCCCGGGCGGCCCACACCACCATCGGGTCGTCGGCGTTCGCCACGACCTCGACGTCGCGTCCCTTCACCGCGTCCCGCCAGAGCGAGGCCATCATCGCGACCTCCTTGGCCCGGTCGAGTTGGTCACGGCTGAGGTTGAGCAGCGCCACGACCGCGGGCGTCGTCGCCTCGATGACCTGGCCCAGGTAGTGCTCGTCGACCTCCAGCACGGCGTAAGGCGTGGGCCCCGCCTTCGCCAGCGCCGACGTGTGGCCCGTGGGCATGTTGGCGCCGAGCGAGTTGGTGGCGACCTCACCCAGCACGCCGAGCGCGGCGGCCGTGAGCCGGGTGGTGGTCGTCTTGCCGTTGGTGCCCGACACGAGCGCGACGCGGCGACCGGCGGCCAGGTGTGCGAGCAGCTGCGGGTCGATCTTCAGCCCGATCCAGCCACCGATCACCGAGCCGTCGCCACGCCCGGCCGCCCGGGACAGCGCCGCCGCCGTCCGCGACACCGACGTGGCCAGCTTGGCCCGCAGCGGCAGCTTCTGCTCGGTCATATTGGCTCCTCCGCTGAGGGGAGCGCGTCGTCGCTCATCTCCGGCTCCGTCTCGAGGGGGCGGATGCGACGAGGGTACCGGAGCTAGGTGTGGCCCGAACACAAGATCCGCCGGTCGCGGGGTTCCCTGGCAAGTCCGGCGAAGATCGGCAAATAGTACGGGCAGGTTTAACGATTTCCGTGAGGAACATCACGCCCATCGATGTACTTATCGTGGTTGAGTGGTTGCACTGAGTGTTCACAAAGGCGGACTCGTCCGGACGTTGGCGGAGGCTTCGTCGACCCACGACTTCGTAGAGTATTGATCTGACCACATCTCGTGACTGTCCACATGGGTTAGAAAGCTTCCGGCGTGCCTACCCGCCCGCCTGTGCCGCAGGGTCACGCCAAGTCCTGCCCGTCCTCGCGGCATATCCCAAGAAAACAACCTCACGGAGAGGGCAGGAGCGGAGGACCCGATGTCTCGTACCGGGTCCCCACTGTCCAAGTTGGACAGCCAATGAGCTCCGCAGGCGTGCCGAAGGGAAGCCCGCAGTGCATGCAGTCACGTCTGCTCATGGTGCGCGACGGTACGGCCGCCCGGCCGTCGTAGCGATCGCCACGCTCGGCGTTCTCGCGACCGTCAGCACCGCCAATCAGGCTTCGGCCTCGGTCGTCGCCAGCCGGCCCATCGCCACGACCGTCGCGGCGGTGGAGCCCGAACACACGACGACGTACCTCGCCCTCTATCTCGACCAGGCCCGCCGAGCCGCGATGACGCCCATGGCGCGCGGCCAGTCGACGCCGGTCCGGACAACGACCACGGCGCGGGCCGCGACAACGAGCTCCGCCCGGGGCCTCGCCGTCGTCGCGGCGGCCGCCCGCCAAGCGGGCAAGCCGTACGTGTTCGGAGCCGCCGGTCCGAAGGCCTTTGACTGTTCGGGCTTTACCCTCTACGTCTTTCGCCAGTTCGGGGTGAAACTGCCCCATCGGGCGCACCTGCAGCGCCGTGCCGGCTTCGCCGTCTCCCGGGCTCAGGCCCGACCCGGCGACCTGATCATCTTCATGCGCAACGGGTACGGCTACCACGCCGCGATCTACGCCGGCGGCAACTACATGTGGGATGCTCCGAGCCGAGGTGGCCGCGTCGGCAAGCACAAGATCTGGAGCAGTTCGATCATCTTCCGGCGCCTCGTCTGAGCTTGCGGGCGCTCGCTCCGCTCGCGCGGGGGTGCCAGCGTGAGGTAACGCACCCGGAATTCGGTTGTCGCCCCAACGGGCGCCGCGCACCGTTGGTGCGTGACCGAACTGTTCCGCAACCGACGCTTCATGATCTTCTGGCTGGGCCAGGCGGTCAGCGTCGTCGGCACCGGGATGGCTCCGGTCGCGTTCGCGGCGCTGGTCCTTCCGCACTACGGCGTCACCGGTCTCGGCCTGGTGATGGCGACCGTGTCGCTCGTCTACGGGCTGGCGCTGATGGGCGGCGGGGTGATCGCCGACCGGTACTCCCGCACCGCGGTGATGGCGGTGGCCGACGTGCTGCGGTGCGGGGGAGCGCTCGCCAACCTGGCGCTGCTCGGCCGAGTGCCACTGTGGACGGTCTGCGTGCTCGCCGCCCTGACCGGCCTCGGCGACGCGCTGTTCCAGCCGGCGTACCGGGCCGCGTTCGCCCAGTTGCTCGGCCCCGATCTGCTGCGGCGGGCCAACGCGTTGCAGGGCACCGTCAACCGGGGCGGTCTCATGGTCGGCGCCGCAGTCGCCGGTGTGCTCGTCGCGACCGTCGGCGCGCGGGTGGCCTTCGCGGTCGACGCCGCCACGTTCGTCGTCTCGATCGTCACGCTGCTCGCGATCCGCCTGCCCCGGGTGGACCGCACCGAGGCCGCGGCGGGTCTGCGCGGTGCCGTGCGTGACGCCGCCGAGGGGCTGCGGGCGGTGTGGCGGGTGCCGTGGGCGGCGGTGGTGATGGCCCAGGGCACCATCCAGGTGGTCGCCGGGTTCGCGCCCGTCTTCGTCCTGCTGCCGGCCGTGGCGACCCAGCGCTACGGCGCCGGTGCCTTCGGGCTCCTCTCGGCGCTGATGGGCCTCGGCTCCATCCTCGGTGGACTGATCGCGTTCCGGCTCAAGCCCCGACGCGAGGGCGTCACCGCGATGCACGCGGTGGCCCTCTTTGGACTGGTGTGCCTGTGCCTCGCGCTGCCCGTCCCGCTGTGGGTCTTCGGCGTCGCCCAGGTGCTCGCCTGGGCCGGGATCGCCGTCTTCGCCGCGTTGTGGTTCGCGTCGTTGCAACGGCACTTCCCCGAGGCGGTGCAGGGTCGGGTCTTCGCGCTCGAGGCGCTCGTCACGTTCGCTCTCGAGCCGGTCGGTCTCGCCCTGACCCCCATACTCGCCGGAGTGGTCGGGCTGACCGTCGTCGGTGTGGCCGCCGCGGTGGTCATCGTGACCTCCTCGTACGGCGTCCTGGCCGTGCGGGGCGTGTCCACCCTGGGTGCGCCCGCACCGGCACGGGCCCGAAAGGAGCAGATCGAGCGGACGCCGGCCGCCGTTTGACCCGTTTCTCCGGATAACCCCCAAGGTCCGCCCGGTGTCGCCGGCGCTCCCGCTGCGGCACCGTGGTGGCATGCTGCTGCGGTTCCTGCGAGCCAACTACGGCGGGCGAGCCTGGGCGGGGCCGGTCCACCTCGCGATCGGTTTCCCGATCGGTCTGCTCGGCAGCCTCTACGTGATCGTGGTCATCGCCGGCACCGCCAGCCTGATCGGGATCGTGGTGCTTTGCGCCGGCGTCCTCGGCGCCCGGTGGCTCGGCTCCGCGCACCGGTGGCTCGCGCGGCACTTGCACGGCGTATCGATCGAACCGCCGCCACCGGTTCACCGCCAGCCCGGGGTGCTCGGCTGGTTCCGGTCAGCGTTGGGAGACGGCCCCGGCTGGCGGACGCTGGTCTATCTGGTCGTGAAGGAACCCATCAGCATCATCGGCCTCGTTATCTTCGTCAACTTCTGGCTGTCCGGGGCACTCCTGCTCACCTATCCCCTGTGGTTTCGAACGTCCCGGGGCATGGACACCCATGAGCGCGAGTATGTCGGCGTGACGATGGGCGACCTCGTGTTCAACAGCGTGCCGAGGGCACTGATCCTCTCCGGCGTGGGTGTCCTGCTGCTCCTGGCCGCGCCGTGGCCCACCAGGCTGATCCTGAAGGCCGACATCGCGCTGATGCGCTCGCTGCTCGGCCCCACCCGCGCGGAGGATCTGCTGCGGACGCGGGCCCAGGTCGCCGACGGCTCCGCGGCGTCGCTGCGGCGCATCGAGCGCGACCTGCACGACGGTGCGCAGACCCAGCTGATCTCGCTCGCGTTGCACCTGGGTCTCGCCAAGGAGGAGCTGCGCAGCGGGGACAAGGGCGCCGCCCTCGAGCTCGTCGACACCGCGCACCGCAACGCCAAGCAGGCCCTTGAGGAGCTGCGCGATCTCGTGCGCGGCATCCACCCACCCATGCTCGACTCCGGGCTCGCACCGGCGCTGCAGACCCTCGCGGCCCGCAGCGGCGTGCCGGTGCAGGTCGATGTGGCGCTGGCCGACCGGCCCTCACCCGCGATCGAGACCATCGCCTACTTCACCGCCGCCGAGCTGCTCGCCAACGTGGCCAAGCACAGCCGGGCCCGCGCGGTCTCGCTCACGGTGACCCAGTCGCGCCCCGGCTGGCTGCGCCTGGTCGTCCGCGACGACGGCGTCGGCGGCGCCCATCTGGGTGGCGGACTGACTGGGCTCGACGACCGGATCCGCGCCGTCGACGGTCGGCTCGACCTCACCAGCCCGCCCGGCGGCCCTACCGTGGTCAGCGTGGAACTACCGGTGCGGGTCTGATGCGGGTCACGGTCGCCGAGGACTCGGCCCTGCTGCGGGAGGGTCTCGAGCACCTGCTGCGACGGCGAGGACACGAGGTCATGGCGACCGTTGGCACCGCCGAGGACCTGCTCGCCTCGGTGGCCGCGGACCCGCCCGACGTGGCGATCATCGACGTACGGATGCCACCCACCCACACCGACGAGGGCCTGCGGGCCGCTCTGGCGTTGCGACGCGACCACCCGTCGGTCGGCGTCCTCGTGCTGTCGCAGTGGGTCGAGACCCGCTACGCCGGGCAGCTGTTGTCGGGCCAGTGCGACGGCGTCGGCTATCTGCTGAAGGACCGCGTGGCTGACGTGGCCGATTTCCTTGACGCGCTCGCCCGAGTGGCCGCCGGCGACACGGTGCTCGACTCGGAGGTGGTGCGGCAGATCCTCGGCGCCACGCGTCGTACGTCCACGATGGAGAGTCTCACCGACCGCGAGCGTCAGGTGCTCGCGCTCATGGCCGAGGGCAGGTCCAACTCCGCGATCGCCGCCGCGCTGCACCTGAGCTACGCCTCGGTCGAGAAGTACGTCTCGACGATCTTCGCCAAGCTCGGGCTGCCGCCGTCCGCCGCCGATCACCGTCGCGTGCTCGCCGTGCTGCGTTTCCTCGACTCCTGACCGGCCCGCCCCGTAGATCCCCACTTCCCTCCACGCGGGCGCGCGCGGCTCCCGGGGCGGCGGCCTGATCAGCGGTTTTAGCGTGCCTGCCCGTTTTGGACGGGTGGCGCGGCCGCCCGTGGGCGGATATCCGACGGCGGGACCGGCCGTATCCTCCACCACGCACCACCGCTCTGACCTGGATCTCTGTGGAGGAGATCGGACAGATCGCCCATGTTTTGGGGTTGACGGTGGGGGGTTGTGGAGTACAGTGGAGCGCACTGGCGCAGCCCGAGCCGGGGCGGCGCCAGATCCGGGGGTTTCACGTCGGCTCGGCTCAGGGTCACTCGACCCGCAATCCGCGACCGGACGGGCAGGGGGTGGGTTCCGTGTTCCTCGGCACCCATACGCCGCGCCTGGACGACAAGGGCCGGCTGATCCTCCCGGCGCGGTTTCGCGAGGAGCTGGCGGGAGGTGTCGTGATCACCAAGGGGCAGGAGCGCTGCCTGTACGTGTTCCCCCCCGCCGAGTTCCGGCGGATCGCCGAACAACTACAGAACCAACCGGTGACCCACAAGGCGGCCCGGGCCTACGGCCGGGTCTTCTTCGCCAGCGCGTACGACGAGGTGCCCGACAAGCAGGGCCGGGTGACGATCCCGGCGCACCTGCGGGAGTACGCCGGGCTCGACCGCGACGTCGCCGTGATCGGCGCGAGCAGCCGAGTGGAGATCTGGGACGCCCGAGCGTGGGAGGCGTACGTCGCCAGCAACGAGGACGAGTTCGCCACCATCGAGGAGGGAGTGCTGCCCGGCGGGCTGTGACGCCCGCAGGGAGTCTGGCGGGCCGGCCGTCACCGTACCGCGAGATCTCCAGCCGCTCACCGGCACCTGACCCTACTTCCCCGGTGCCAGGCGCGAGCGAGCGGATGGGGATCTGGTGGTACGGACCGGCAGGTCCTCAGTGGACAGCAGTGTGACTGTCCTCTGTGGATGATGCCAGCAGACATCACCGGAACGGTGGCCGCGAACCACTGCTCCGGATTACAAGGGGGTCGAAAGGTGGGGGAGCACGACGCTGCCCACGGCGCTGGCGCGCCCCGGAACGGGGTGG
>Ga0075421_100011792_pt1 | contig 10838 bp, 7 predicted proteins | sample SoiMetdeltSBSDD5_FD_75292 | JGI IMG/M metagenome (GOLD analysis project Ga0075421, IMG submission 75292) | Bulk soil microbial communities from a Populus tree surrounding site in Tennessee, USA - Soil MetaG P. deltoides SBSDD5 | ecosystem: Environmental > Terrestrial > Soil > Tree plantation...
CCGGCGGTCGATCCCTCGCTGGTGGTCTCCCTGATCGCCGTCACCGCGGACGGCGTCCTCTCCGGCCCGGACGACCGCCGGTTGTGGGAGTCGGTATTCCGTGAGGACGCGGTCGATGCGGCGGGCGGCGACGGTCCAGCCGATCAAGTGGACAAAGCGCCGGTTGACGTCGCCTGGCTCACGCGCCGCATCTCCCTCGCCGCCGGCGCCATCGGCCGGCGCCGGCTCGATACGTTTCTGTTCGCGCAGCGGGTGTTCCGCCAGCCCCCGCCTGACGACGCCGTCCTGACCGCCGCGCTGCGCGGCGCCGCCGCGTTTCCGTCGATGGCGCCGACGCTCGAACGAATGGGCGTGACCGATGTCGCGACCTACGCTGCCGCGGCGCGGGCGGCAACGGCGCTTGGTGCGATTCGATCGGGCGAGTGGCGCCGCGTCGCGGTCGCCGAGTTTCAAGGCGCACTGGCGCTCATCGATCGCTCGGTTCGGATGGGAGGCATCGATGCGCCCACGGCAGGTGTCCTCGCGGCATCGTTGGCGGCGCTTCCCCTGTCCGCCGATCGGGGATACGGCGCCGCCTTCGGCGAGTGGCTGCGCCGCGATCTCGCCCGCGCGCTGCCGCTGGCGGCTGACGCGAGCGACCCGATCGAAGAAAGCGTGCTCTCCGCCTTGGCCGGCATGCGGGAGCGGCCCGGCCCCGCGGACACGGTCGAGTGGGAGGGACGGCGGTATCGTGTGGATCCGGTTGCCGCGGAGTTGAAGCGCCTGCGGCGGATCCGCGAGCGTCAGCGGGTGGCGCAGCGCGGCGCCGCGCGCGGCAAAGCGACGCTGGATGCGCGGCTCGCCGCCGCGGCGACCGCGGGATCGGACGACAGCCGGCTGCCGTTCGAGCAGGCGCTCGCCGAGACCCTGACGTCGATCGTGTACGCCGTGCACCTCGGAGAACCGGACGGGGCGGCGGTTGCCGCCGGCGACGTCGCCACCCGTCACGACTTCGGCTTCGCGGACGGCGTCAAGACGACGCGCAGCGCGGCGTGGCGGTTCGCGCGCGAGGAACACAGCGAGCGCGCCGGCTGGCGGCTCGTCGGTTCCCTCCTCGGCCTCGACATGGCGCTCGCGCGGCTTGCGCCGCGCCGGCTCGACGTGAGCGACATGCCAACCGAGCCGACGATGAGCAGCAACGAACGGGCCGCCGCGATGTTCACGGCGGCGCTGTTCGGTCCGCTGGCGGGATCGGACGCCGGTCGCGACGAGATCGCCGCGGCGCTCGCTCGCGGCCGGGCGCGCGTCATGCAGCTCGACGCGAACGACGCCGAGGTGGAGCGCGTCGCGCGCGACGCCGGGTTCAGCGAGTGGCGGCGCGAAGCGCTCCGTTGGACGTTGGCGAACGAGCGCGACCAGCGCCTGGCGCGGTTTTCGCTGGTGGACCTCTTCTGGCTGGGTGCGCCTCGCGGCGCGCCGGCGCGGCGCTTCGACCCCTGGGGCACCGCGAGCGTCGTCGTCGATGGCTGCCTGTGCCTGAGGATGCCGCGGCCGGAGCCATGGGAATCGCGCACGGGGCGATCCTCCACCGGACATCTCGCGACGTTCGGCGCCGATGTGTCGCTGCGGATCGCGGAGGTCCTCGCGGAGCTCAAGCTGTCTGCCGCGCTGGCGCCCGCGATCCTGGCATTCGCGACGCAAGACGTCATCGACGGCGCCCGGCCGGCGTTCTTCGACGACTGGCCGGCGTTCCAGCGTACGGCCCGCGAACTTCCGCGCGAGCGGCTCGTCGACTACATCGCCGCCGTTGCGGCGGACGGCGCCCTCGTCCCGCTGGAATCCCCCTCATCCCGTCGTTGATTCCATGAGCGCGCTGCGGTTTGCGGTCGCTGCGCCGGCGTTGTGGTTGTGCGGCCTCGCCGCGCAGGCGCCGGCGCCGTCGATTCGGCTGACGTCCCCTCCGGAAGGGGCCTACGTCGCAGGGCCCATACGCCTCGTGGCGGCGATCGATCCAGGCGCCGCGACCCGCGACGTGGTCCAGGTCGCCTTCTTCGCCGACGGCCGTCAGGTCTGCACCATCGTCCGGCCGCCGTTCGCGTGCGAATGGCACGCGGGGGAGCGCATCTCGGAGCACAACTTCCGTGCCGTGGCCACGCTGCGCAACGGCGATCGCCTCATCGCCACGGTGAGGACGCGCGGCCTGACCGTGACCGAAGCCGTCGACGTCGACGTCGTCCAGGTCACCGCGGTCGTGACCGACGGCGACGGCCGCTTCGTCCGCGGACTGAAGCGCGAGGACTTCCGGATCTTCGACGACGGAAAGCCGCAGCCGATCAGCCATTTCGTCGCAGAGAACATTCCGCTGGAGCTGGTGTCGGCGATCGACGTCAGCTCGAGCATGCGCGACGCGATTGCGACAGTAAAAGACGCGGCGAAGCGCTTCCTGACCAGCCTCGAGCCGGCGGATCAAGTCACCGTGCTCGCCTTCAACGAAAACATCTTCACGCTGGCCAGGCGAGCGACCGACCCGGCGGCCCGGGCGCGCGCGGTCGATCGCATGGCCGCGTGGGGAGGAACCGCGCTCTACGACGCCATCATCAAGGCGATCGAGATCCTCGGACGGCAATCGGGACGGCGTGCGGTGGTGCTGTTCAGCGACGGCGACGATCAGTCGAGTCATGCCGCGCTCGAAGCGGCGATCCGCACGACCGAAGGGAGCGACGCCACGATCTATGCGATCGGTCAGGGACGTGCAGTGGACAACCCGGCGCTGCAGAGGCTGCTGCGGCAGGTCGCGTCGGTGAGCGGCGGACGCGCGTTCTTTTCGAGCGAGCTGTCCCGGCTCGACCACGTGTTCACCGAAATCCTCGAAGACCTCCGCAACCAGTACCTGATCTCGTATCCCGCGCCCGACAGCGACCGGAACGACCGGTGGCACACGATCAAGCTCGAAGTGGCCGGCGGCAAATACAACGTCCGGGCGCGCCAGGGCTACCGGCTGACGCGCGAGTGATCGCCTCTACAGGACGCATGAAGCTCTACGCAGTCGGCGTGCTGGGCTGTCTGACCGCGATCGCCGGCGCGACGGCGATCGCCCGCCAGGATCAACGTCCGCCGCGCCCGCAGACGTTCAAGGCCGGCGTCGAAGTCGTCTCGGTGGACGTCAACGTCGTCGACCGCGAGGGTCGGCCGCTCGACAGCCTTGGGGCTTCGGACTTCACGTTGACGGTGGACGGAAGGCCGCGGCGCATCACTTCGGCGGAGTTCGTCCGGATGACCCCCCAGGCGGCGGCAGCGCCGGCTGCCGCGACGCACTACAGCACGAACGCGAACACGGGCAGCGGGCGTCTGATCGCGCTGGTCGTGGACCAGGGCAACATCTCGACCGGGCGCGCGATGGCGGTGACCGAGTCCGCGCTTCGATTCATCAAGCGGCTGTCACCCGCCGATCGGATCGGGCTGTTCGCCATACCCGGACCGGGGCCCCGGATCAACTTCACCGCCAATCACGGCCTGATCGCGGCGCTGCTGCCGAAGATCGCTGGTCATGCGGTGTCGAGCATCACGGTGCCGCGGATTGGCATGGGCGAGGCGACGCGGATCGCCCGCGGCGATCAGACGGCGCTCGGCTCCGCCGCGTCGCGCGAGTGCGCCGCGACCGAGCAGCAGGTCTGCGCGCAGGAGATCGAGGCGGATGCGCGCGCGATGGTCGCCGAGGCGCGCGAGCGGACGCGGATGTCGCTGGCCGCGCTCCGGGGGCTCATGGAGCAGCTCGCCACGAACCGCACGCCGAAGACGGTGGTGTTCCTTTCAGAAAGCCTGGTCATCGATCAGGATCGCTCGGAGTTGGCGTGGGTCGGCCCGCTGGCGGCGCGCGGGCGCGTCTCGTTTCAGGTGCTCCGGATCGATCTCCCGGGCTCCGATGCTTCCGCCCAACGGCGGTCGTTCGGCCGCGGCGAAGATGTCGCGGTCGCCGAAGAAGGACTGTCGTCGCTCGCAGGGCTCACCCGCGGCTCGCTCTTTCGCGTCGCCGGCAACGCCGACAACATCTTCAACCGCGTCGCGCTCGAGATGTCCGGTCACTATCTGCTCGGGTTCGAGCCCGAAGCGGCCGACCGCGACGGCAAACCGCACAAGATCAAGATTGAGGTTCCCAACAGACGGGGCATCGAAGTTCGGGCGCGGCAGGAGTTCGATTTCGAGACGCCGGCGGTGTTGACCGACGAGCAGGCACTGGCCGAGGCGTTGAAGTCACCTCTGCCCGCCGGCGACATCGGTCTCAAAGTCACCGCCTACACGTTCCGCGACGCGGTGAGCCAGAAGCTGCGCATCCTGATCGCCGCCGACATCGATCGATCCCGGAATCCGTCGAACCGCCTGGCGCTGGGCTATGCGCTCCTCGACGGCAACGGGAAGCTGCTGGCGAGCCAGTACCAACCGCAGCTCGAGACGCCGCTGCGAACGGCGACGATGACGCAGCATTACGTGACCGCTGCGGCGGGGGACGCACCGGGCATCTACGGGCTCAAGCTTGCGGTCGTGGACGACACCGGGAAGCGCGGGAGCGTCGAGCACGCGTTCAGCGCACAGCTGACATCGGCCGGCTCGATCCTGATCGGCGACCTGCTTATTGGAGAAGACGCCAGCGCCGGCCTGGAAGGGGCGACGCCGACTGTCGCCGCGGACTTCAGCGACGCCGACGCGCTGCACGGGTATCTGGAGATCTATGGCGACTCCGTCGAGGGGCTGAAGGACGCGTCGGTCACGCTCGAGGTCGCGGCGAAGGAGGACGCGCGCGCGCTCGCGAGCGCACAAGCGCGCCTTGACAGTCCCGGCAGCGCCGCTTCGCGCCGCGTCGCGGAGGGAACGCTGCCGGTTGCGCTGTTGCCGCCGGGGGAGTACCAGGCGCGAGCGGTCGTCAGCATCGGCGGTCGCAAGGTCGGCCAGGTGACGCGTCCGTTCCGCATCGCCCGCCCCGCCGCCGCGGCCGGTTCGGCGGTACCGGGCCGAAGCGGTGCGCGCGCGAAGCCGCCAGGTCCCTTCAGCTTCCGCGTCGAGCCGTTTCAGCGTGCGAGCGTCCTGACGCCGCAGGTCGTCGGCTTCTTCTTCGAGCGCATGGGCAGCGCGGAACGGAGCCCCGTTCCGGCCGCGGCGATCGAGCACGCGCGCGGCGGCCGGTTCGAGGCGGCGCTCGAGGCCGCGACGCAATCCGGGCACGCGCTGGCAACCGCGTTCCTGCAGGGGATGACGCTCTACTCGCGCGGCGAGCTCGAGGCGGCAGCGGTCAAGTTCCGGGAGGCACTCCGCATCGATTCGGAGTTCTTCCCGGCAGCGTTCTACCTCGGCGCGTGTTACGCCGCCGGAGGACGCGATCGCGAAGCCTCCGCCGCGTGGCAGACATCGCTCGTCACGGAGAGCGATGCGCCGTTCGTCTACACCCTGCTCGCGGACGCCCTGCTCCGCCAGCGGCAGATCGATCCGGCGATCGAGATCCTCGACGAAGCGACGACGCGGTGGCCGGACGATCCGCAGGTGCAAATGCGGCTCGGATCGACGCTGGCGATGGCGGGGAAGGCGCCGGAAGCCCTGGCCGTTCTCGACGCCTACCTGGCGAAGCAGCCTGCCGACGCCGACCGCCTCTTTCTCGCGCTGCGGCTCATATACGAAGCCCATGTCGCCGGACGAACCGTCGGGACGGCCCAGCAGGATCGCGAGCGGTTCGACCGCTACGCGGCGGCCTATACGGCTGCCGCCGGCCCCCAGTTGGCGCTTCTGGAACAGTGGAAGAAGTTCATGGCGCGGCGTTGAGCCGGTTTTAACCCCTGGCCGGGCCCGCCGGTCTAACGTGCAGGTGCATCCCATGCCACTTCGACGCGTGACGTTTTTGACCGGCGCCGCCGCGATCCTCCTCTGGGCCGCCACGGTGACGACCGAGGCCCAGAAGCCCGCCAGCGCCGTGCCGACGAGCGCCGACGAGCGCACGATCGTCCACGTGCTGAACCGCCTCGGGTTCGGCGCCACGCCCGGCGACATTCAGCGCGTGCGGCAGATCGGTATCGCGGCTTACATCGACCAGCAGCTCCAGCCGGAACGCCTTGCCGACGAAGGAATGACGGCGAGGCTCGCGCCGTTCACGACGCTGACGAAGTCGACGCAGGAACTGGCCGAGGAATACTTCATGCCGGCGCTCGCGCTGCGGCGCGTGCGCCAGCAGCAGCAGGCCCGCTCCGCCACGAGCGCGACTGAACCGGACATGTCGGAGCGGCCGATGCGGTCCCCGGAACAGATGGAGGCGATGCGCGCGGAACGTTCCGTGCTCGCCGAACTGACGCAGCAGAAAATCCTTCGCGCGGCGTACAGCGAGCGCCAGCTCGAGGAAGTGCTCGTCGATTTCTGGTTCAACCACTTCAACGTCTTTGCCGGCAAGGGACAGACGCGGTTGTACCTCACCGAGTACGAGCGAGACGCGATCCGGCCGCACGTTTTCGGCAAGTTCAGGGATCTGCTCGGCGCCACCGCCCACAGCCCGGCGATGTTGTTCTACCTGGACAACTGGCAGAGCGCGGCGCCGGGTGAGATGCCGGGGCGACCGCGGCCGTTGGTCCGCCGCACGCCGGGAGCCAATCCGCGGGTACCGATTCCGCGCGCGCCGGGACCCGACACGCCGCTGCAGAATCGCCGCGCGCGCGGCCTCAACGAAAACTACGCGCGTGAGCTGATGGAGCTGCACACGCTGGGCGTGGACGGCGGCTACACCCAGAAGGACGTCCAGGAAGTCGCGCGCGCGTTCACCGGCTGGACGATCGATGCGCCGCGGCAGGGTGGCAGCTTCCGCTTCAACCCGCGCATGCACGACGACGCCGAGAAGGTCGTGCTCGGTCACCGCATCAAGGCGGGCGGCGGGAAGGAAGACGGCGAGCAGGTCCTCGACATCCTGGCCGCGCATCCCTCGACCGCACGCTTCATCGCCACCAAGCTCGCGCGGAAGTTCGTCGCCGACACGCCGCCGCCGCCGCTGGTCGAGAGAGCCGCGGCGCGTTTCCGTGAGACGCGCGGCGATCTTCGCGAGGTCGTCCGCACCATCGTCTCTTCGCCGGAGTTCTTCGCTGCGGGCGCCTATCGCGCCAAGGTCAAGACGCCGTTCGAGTTTGCGGTCAGCGCCGTGCGCGCCACCGGGATCGAGATGGCCGGCGCGCTGCCCGTGGTCCAGGCGCTGCGCGATCTCGGCATGCCGCTCTATGGCTGTCAGCCGCCGACCGGGTATGCCGATCGCGCGGACGCGTGGGTCAACACCGGGGCGCTCCTCGGCAGGATGAACTTCGCGGTGGCGCTGACCGAGGGCAAGCTGCGAGGCGTCCGTCCAGGGCGCGCGTCGTGGGATGCCGATCCGGCACGGACGCGGGAGATGCTGATCAAGACCGCGCTGGCGGGTGACATCTCGGCCGGCACCCGCGCCACGGTCGAAAAGGCCGCCACGTCCGCTCAAACCGTCGCGCTGCTCCTCGGCTCGCCGGAATTCCAGAGAAGGTAGGACACAGCCATGATTTCGCGCCGCATATTCCTGAAGAACGGCGGGCTGGCGCTGGTGAGCCTGGGCTTCGCGCCGGAGTTCCTCGCCCGCACGGTTGCTGCTGCCGGCAATCCGCGACGGCGCGTGTTGATCACGATCTTCCAGCGCGGGGCTGTGGACGGCCTGAACATGGTGGTGCCGTTCGGCGAACGCGACTACTACACCGCGCGGCCGACGATCGCGATCGCGCGCCCCGGAAGCGGCGCCGACACCGCGGTCGATCTCGACGGCTTCTTCGGTCTGCACCCGAGGCTCGCGCCGCTCGAGGCGCTCTTCGACGCGCGGCAGCTCGCCATCGTCCACGCGTGCGGGTCGCCGGACGGCACGCGGTCGCACTTCGACGCGCAGGACTACATGGAGACGGCGACGCCGGGCGTCAAGAGCACGCCGGACGGCTGGCTGAACCGCTATCTGCACGCGCGCGAGCACCAGGCGAAGACGCCGTTCCGCGCCGTCGCGCTGGCGCCGCAGCTTCCCCGCTCGCTGCAGGGGCTCGCGCCGGCGCTGGCGATCGGCCAGATCGATCGCTTCGGCATCCGCGCCGGGCAGTCGGGCGATATGGTGCAGGCGTCGTTCGAGTCCGAGTACGCGGCGGCGGCGGACCGCGTGCTTCACTCGACCGGACGCGAAGCGTTCGAAGCGATCCGGATGATGAAGGAGGCGGATCCCTCGCGCTACACGCCGGCCAACGGCGCCGAGTACCCGCGGTCGCCGTACGGCGAAGCGCTCAGGCAGATCGCGCAGCTCGTCAAAGCGGACGTCGGGCTGGAGATCGCGTTCGCGGAGACCGGCAACTGGGATCATCACGTCAACGAAGGGGCCGCCGTCGGTCAGCTCGCCGCGCGCCTCGACGACTTCGGCCGCGGCATCGCGGCGCTGGTGCGCGACCTCGGGGAGCGGATGCAGGATGTGGTGATCCTCACGATGTCCGAGTTCGGCCGCGCGGTCGCGGAGAACGGCAACCGCGGGACCGACCACGGACACGGCAACGCGATGATGGTCATCGGCGGCGGCGTCCGCGGCGGGAAGGTCTACGGCCGATGGCCCGGGCTGGCTCGGGAGCAGCGCTACGACGGCCGCGACCTCGCCGTCACCACCGACTTCCGCGCGGTGTTCAACGAAGTCGTCCGCGGCCACCTGGCCCTGCCGGACACCCGGCCCGTCTTCCCAGGATTCACCCCGCCGGCCCCCCTCGGCCTGTTCTGACCTCGGGGGTCCTGGGGGCTGGCCCCTTTTTGTGCCACACTGGCCGCGTGACCCTGGCGTCTCTCCGTACTCCCTCGGTCCTGGTCGACCAGCAGAAGCTCGAGCGCAACATCGAACGGATGCAGATGGCGGCGGACGCGCGCCGGATCCGGCTGCGGCCGCACGCGAAGACCCACAAGAGTCCCGACTTGGCCCAGATTCAAATCGCCAGAGGAGCGGTCGGGATCTGCTGCGCGAAGCTCGGCGAGGCGGAGGTGTTCGCCGACGCCGGCGTCGCCGACATCCGCGTTCCATACCCGCTGAATCCAGCCAACTCGGCGCGAGTGCTCGGACTGATCGACCGGATCAAGTTCTCGTTCATCGTCGACAACCTCGACGTCGCGCGCGAGTGGTCGCGCATCCTGAGCGAAGCGTCGCGGACCGTTGACGTCCTCGTCAAAGTGGACGTCGGCTTTCACCGCTGCGGCATCGATCCAGAGGCGCCAGACGCCGCGGATTTCGTGATTCGCGTGGCGGAGCTGCCGGGGTTGGCGCTGCGCGGCCTCCTCAGCCACGCCGGCCACGCCTATGGGGCGGTCTCCGACGCGGAAACCGCCAGCATCGCCGCCGCGGAGGCGCGGCTGCTGACGACGCTGCGCGACAAGGTCAGCCACGCGGTCGGGCTCGAGGAGATCAGCGTCGGCGCGACACCGACGGCACGCTTCAGCCTGCGGGAAGAGGGCATCACCGAACTGAGGCCTGGGAACTACATTTATTACGACCGGACGCAAGTCGCGCTCGGCGCGGCTTCTTGGGACGACTGTGCCCTCACCGTCCTCGCGCGAGTGGTGAGCCGCCCGGCCAGCGACCGCATCATCCTCGACGCCGGCAGCAAGACGCTGACGACCGACGGTGCGCGCGGCGCCGGAGACGTCAGCGGCTTCGGCGCGGTGCTGCAGTCGCTCGACAGCACGCAGCCCGACCAGAATCTGCTCGTCGAACGGCTGTCCGAAGAACATGCCACCGTCCGCGTCCGCGCCGGCGCGTCCGATCTGAAGCCCGGCGACCTCGTTCGCATCGTCCCCAACCATGCCTGCGTCGTCTCCAACCTCGTGGACGACGTGTGGCTGGTGAACGGAAACTTCGCGCTGGAGCAAATCGACGTGCGGGCGCGCGGACGCATTCAGTGATCGGCGTGCCTCGGCTGCGCGCTTTGAAGTAAAGTAACAGGACACATGGCAAAGGATCTTCCCGGCGAGGCGCTCGGCCTGGTGGAAACGCGCGGGCTGGTCGGCATGATCGAGGCGGCGGATGCCATGGTCAAGGCGGCCAACGTCGTGTTCGTCGGCTGGCAGAAAGTGGACGCCGGGCTGGTGACGGCGATCGTCAGAGGCGACGTCGCGTCGGTGAAGGCGGCGACGGATGCCGGTGCGTCGGCCGCCCGCCGCGTGGGCGAGCTCGTCGGCGTGCATGTCATCGCCCGGCCCGCCGACGGTTTGGACAAGGTGTTTCCGATCGGCTAAGCCTCGCGCGCGTTCGCAGCCTGCCGGTTCTTCTTCCGATCCCCGCGCTTCGTTCGCCGCCGTCCGCGCGCTTTCGCGGTGAGCGCTTTCAGCGGCGGCTCGTCGCCGAGGACCAGCAACGGTTGGGTCGGATCCTTGAGGAGGTTGAAGAAATCTCCCTGAGACGTGCGCGCGTAGATGTCGCGCCCATCGGTCAGCAGGGTCAGCGGCCCGGCGCCGCCGACCGCGTCGAACAGGCGCACGCCGAACCGATCGCGCAGCGTGTCGAGCAGCAACCTTATGCGTGCGATCGACATGCCCTGACGGCGAAGGTCGGCCAGGACCATCAGCTCGAGCAGATCGACCGGGGTATAGCGTCGCTCGGTGAAACCGCCGGCGGCCGTGCGCTTCGAAGCCACCGCCGACGCGAACACGCGGCGCGCGTCCCACCACTGGAGCTGGCGGGCGGAGAGGCCGGTCATGGCCGCGACCTCGCGCGCGCTGTAGGTGTTCTTGAGCTGCATCAACCGCCCATTCGCGCGGCCAGCGACGTCGCGGCGCCGGCGCCGTCGAAGTCGCGGATGGTCAGACCGCCGGCGCTG
>Ga0075421_100011793_pt1 | contig 10838 bp, 22 predicted proteins | sample SoiMetdeltSBSDD5_FD_75292 | JGI IMG/M metagenome (GOLD analysis project Ga0075421, IMG submission 75292) | Bulk soil microbial communities from a Populus tree surrounding site in Tennessee, USA - Soil MetaG P. deltoides SBSDD5 | ecosystem: Environmental > Terrestrial > Soil > Tree plantation...
ACGCACAAGCGCCTGATCGACATCCTCGATCCGACGCCGCAGACGGTGGACGCGCTGATGAAGCTCGAGCTCGCGGCCGGCGTCGACGTCGAGATCAAGCTCTGAGGAAACCATGGCCAGGCACGACGTCGTGACGGTCGAGAATCGCAAGGCGGGCTCCGTCGAGCTGCCCGCCACCGTGTTCGAGACGCGGGTCAAGCCGGACCTGCTGCACGCGGAAGTGCGCCGGCAGCTCGCGGCGCGCCGCGCCGGCACGCACAGCACCAAGAACCGGCACATGGTTTCGGGCGGCGGCATCAAGCCGTGGCGCCAGAAGGGCACCGGCCGCGCGCGCCAGGGCTCGATCCGCTCGCCGCAGTGGTCGGGCGGCGGCGTGGTCTTCGGCCCGGTGCCGCGCTCCTACGCGCACGCGCTGCCGAAGAAGGTGCGGCGCGCGGCGCTGTGCGGCGCGCTGTCGCTGCGCCGCCAGGAGAACGCGATCACGGTGGTCGAGGAGATCGCGCTCGACGCCTTCGCGACGAAGCGCGTGCGCGAGATCCTGCGCTCGCTCTCGCTCGACGGAGAGCGCGTGCTGATCGTGATCGACGCCGCGGACGAGAAGCTCGAGCGCTCGGCGCGCAACCTGCCGGGCGTGGGAGTGCTGCGGGTTGCGGGGCTGAACGTCTATGACGTGCTCCGCCACGCGAAGCTCGTGCTGACCAAGGGCGCCGTCGCGGCGATCGAGACGCGTCTCGGTACCGGCACGGCCGCGGGAGAAGCGCAGTGAACCTCCATCAGATCATCCGCAAGCCGCTCGTCACCGAGAAGAGCAACATCGGGCGCGAGGAGCGCAACGTCGTGACGCTCGCGGTCGACCCGCGCGCGAACAAGCACGAAGTGAAGCGAGCCGTCCAGGAGCTCTTCGGCGTGGACGTGCTCGAGGTCCGCACCATGCGCATGCCGGCCAAGACGCGGCGCGTGGGTCGTTACATGGGCCGCAAGCCGCAGTGGAAGAAGGCGATCGTGCGCCTGGCCGAGGGCCAGAAGATCGAGTTCTTCGAAGGGGTCTAGTCGATGGGCATCAAGAACTACCGACCGACTTCGCCCGGGCGCCGCCAGATGAGCGTCTCCGATTTCTCGGAGGTGACGCGGAGCGAGCCCGAGCGCTCGCTGCTCGTCGGGCGCACGAGCCAGAGCGGCGGCCGCAACGTCAACGGCCACGTCACCTCGTGGCACCGCGGCGGAGGCCACAAGCGCCGCTACCGCGTGATCGACTTCCGGCGCAACAAGATCGGCATCCCCGCGAAGGTCGCGAGCATCGAGTACGACCCGAACCGTTCGGCCAACATCGCGCTGCTCCACTACAAGGATGGCGAGAAGCGCTACATCATCGCGCCGGCCGGACTTCGCGTCGGCGACTCGCTGATGTCGGGCGACGACGCCGAGATCCGCACCGGCAACGCGCTCGCGCTCTCGCGCATTCCGCTCGGCTCGATCGTCCACGCGATCGAGCTGCGCCCCGGCAAGGGCGCGCAGCTCGTGCGCTCGGCGGGCCTCGGCGCGCAGCTGATGGCACGTGAAGGCACCTACGCGACTTTGCGCATGCCGAGCGGTGAGCACCGGCGGGTGCACGTCACCTGCATGGCGACGCTCGGGCAGGTCGGCAACGCCGACCACGAGAACCGCAGCATCGGCAAGGCGGGCCGCTCGCGCTGGCTCGGCAAGCGCCCGAACGTGCGCGGTGTCGCCATGAACCCCGTCGACCACCCGATGGGCGGCGGCGAGGGCAAGTCGTCGGGCGGGCGCCACCCGTGCACGCCCTGGGGCGTCCCTACCAAGGGACACCGTACGCGCAAGAAGAACAGCCGCACCGACAAGTACATCGTGAAGCGGCGAGGGAAGAGGTAATGGCGAGGTCTCTGAAGAAGGGTCCCTTCGTCGATCCCAGCCTGCAGCGGAAGGTCGACCGGAGCATGGCATCGGGCTCGAAGCAGGTGATCCGCACCTGGTCGCGGCGCTCGATGATCACGCCCGAGTTCGTGGGAATCACGTTCCACGTCCACAACGGCAAGCTGTTCGTCCCGGTCTTCGTCACCGAGAACATGGTGGGTCACCGGTTGGGTGAGTTCGCGCCGACCCGCAAGTTCATGGGGCACTCGAGTGCCAAGAAGGTCAAGCCGGCGTGAGCGTCACGGCGAAGCTCAGCAACTACCGGGTCAGCGCGCGCAAGGCGCGCCTCGTCGCGGACCAGATCCGCGGCAAGGCCGTCGCCGACGCGCTCGCCATTCTCGACCTGTCGCCGAAGGGATTCGCGCGGCCGCTCGCCAAGCTCGTGCGCTCGGCGTTGGCGAATGCGGAAGATCGCAACAACCGCGAGAAGGCGGGCATCGACATCGACAACCTGGTCGTGCGGCACGTGAGTGTCGACCAGGGGCCGTCCATGTGGCGCATCCATGCGCGCGCGCAGGGCCGCGCCGGCTGGATCCAGCGGCGCACCAGTCACGTCCAGGTCGAGCTGGCGGAGGAGTAGAAGTGGGACAGAAGGTTCATCCGTACGGATTCCGGCTCGGCACGCTCTACGGCTGGCAGTCGAACTGGTTCGCCGAGCGCCGCTACGCGGAGCAGCTGCACGAGGACGTCGCGGTGCGCGCGTTCGTCAAGAAGAAGCTCTACCACGCGGGCATCGCGAAGGTCGTCATCGATCGCACGGGCGAGAAGGTCGTGCTCAACATCCACACCGCGCGCCCGGGCATCCTGATCGGCAAGCGCGGTGCGGAGGTCGAGACGCTGCGCGCAGAGCTCGCGGGCTTCACGAACAACAAAGAGGTGTTCGTGAACATCAAGGAGATCCGCAAGGCGGAGCTCGACGCGCAGCTCGTGGCGGAGAACGTGGCGCTCCAGCTCGAGCGGCGCGTGGCCTTCCGGCGCGCGATGAAGAAGGCTGTGACGTCGGCCATGAAGTTCGGCGCCGGCGGAATCCGCATCCAGTGCTCCGGGCGCCTCGGCGGCTCCGAGATGGGACGCCGCGAGTGGTATCGCGAGGGACGCGTGCCGCTGCACACGCTGCGCGCCGAGATCGACTACGGCCTCGCCGAGGCCAAGACGACCTACGGCGTGATCGGCGTGAAGTGCTGGGTCTTCAAGGGCGACATTGCGGACAAGGACATGCGCAAGGGAACGCTGGCCGGGCGCGTCGGCGACCTGCAGGCGAGATAGACGATGCTCCAGCCGAAGAAGGTCAAGCACAGGAAGCAGCAGAAGGGCCGCATGCGCGGGCAGGCGTACCGCGGCGGCGAGCTCGCGTTCGGAGACTTCGGGCTGCAGTCGCTCGAGCCGATCCGGCTCACCTCGCGCCAGATCGAGGCGGCCCGCGTCGCCATGACCCGCCACGTCAAGCGCGGCGGCAAGGTCTGGATCCGCGTGTTCCCGGACAAGCCGATCACGAAGAAGCCCGCCGAGACCCGAATGGGCAAGGGCAAGGGAAATCCGGAGGAGTGGGTAGCCGTCGTGAAGCCCGGCCGGATCCTCTACGAGATGGAAGGCGTGACCATCGTCGTGGCGCGCGAGGCGATGCGCCTCGCCGCTCACAAGCTGCCGATGGCGACCCGGTTCGTGCAGCGGGAGGTGACCGAATGAAGGCTACCGAGCTGCGGGATCTCTCGGTCGACGAGCTGATGCAGAAGGCGCGCGAGCTGCGCGGCGAGCTCTTCAACGCGCGCATCAAGAAGACGACGGGTCAGCTGGAGAACACGGCGAAGCTGCGCACGCTGCGCCGTGACATCGCACGAGCGGAGACGGTTCTCCGCGAGAGGCGCGGGGCGAAATGAAGGAACGCGGCATGAGACGGACCATGGTGGGGACGGTCGTCAGCAACAAGATGGACAAGACCGTCGTGGTGCGCGTGGAGCGGCTGGTCCAGGACCCGCAGTACAAGAAGTACGTGCGGCGCTTCTCGAAGTTCATGGCGCACGACGAGCAGAACGCGTGCGCGATCGGCGATCGAGTGCAGATCATCGAGCACCGACCCATCTCGAAACGCAAGCGCTGGAAGGTCCAGGCCACTCTGCCGGGGACGGCAGCGGTCTGACGGGAGCACGGGGATGATCCAGCAGGAATCGGTACTCGAGGTCGCGGACAACTCCGGTGCGCGAAAGGTCGCGTGCATCCGCGTCCTCGGCGGCACGCGGCGGCGTTACGCGACGATCGGCGACGTGATCGTCGTGAGCGTGAAGGACGCCATCCCGAACGCGCGCGTCAAGAAGGGCGAGGTGCGCAAGGCGGTGGTCGTGCGCACGGTGCGCGCCATCGGACGCAGCGACGGCTCGTACATTCGCTTCGACGACAACGCGGCGGTGTTGATCGACAACCAGCGCGAGCCGCTCGGCACGCGCATCTTCGGTCCGGTCGCACGCGAGCTGCGCGCGCGCCGGTTCATGAAGATCATCTCGCTCGCCCCGGAGGTGCTGTGATGCTGCCCCGGCTGCTCGAGCGCTACCGCAAGGACGTCGTGCCGAAGCTCCAGAAGGAGTTCGGCTACCGCAACGTCCACCAGGTGCCGAAGCTCGACAAGATCGTCGTCAACATGGGTATCGGCGAGGCGACGCAGAACGCGAAGCTGATCGAGAAGGCGGCCGAGGAGCTCGCCGTCATCACCGGCCAGAAGCCCGTGATCCGCAAGGCGCGCAAGTCGATCGCGAACTTCAAGCTGCGCCAGGGCCAGGCGATCGGCTGCTCGGTGACCTTGCGCGGCAACCGCATGTACGAGTTCTACGACCGCCTGGTGAGCGTGTCGCTGCCGCGCGTGCGCGACTTCAAGGGAGTGTCGCCGAAGGCATTCGACGGCCGCGGCAACTACTCCCTCGGCATCCGCGAGCAGATCATCTTCCCCGAGGTCGAGTACGACAAGGTCGAGAAGATCACGGGACTCAACGTCACGGTCTGCACGACCGCGCGCAACGACGCCGAGGGCAAGGCGCTGCTCACGCACCTCGGCATGCCGTTCCGGCAGTAGGAGCTAGCGATGGTGACCGATCCGATCGGCGACATGCTGACGAGGATCCGCAATGCCGGACAGGCGCGGCATGCGAATGCGACGTGTCCGTCGTCGAAGCAGAAGCTCGCGCTCGCGCGCGTGCTCCACGACGCGGGCTTCCTCGGCGGCGTCACCGTCGAGGCGCGTGACGGCCATCCGGTGCTGGTGCTCGGCATCCGCTACGACGACCGCGGCCGCGCGCTGATCGACGGCATGCGCCGCGTCTCGCGCCCCGGCCGGCGAGTCTACGTGAACCGCGAAGAGGTCAAGCGCGTCCGGCGCGGTCTCGGCATCGCGGTGATCTCCACTTCGAAGGGCATCCTCTCCGACAAGCAGGCGCGCGAACAGAAGATCGGCGGCGAGCTGCTCTGCGAGGTCTGGTAGATGTCGCGCATCGGCAAGCGCCCGATCGCCATCCCGTCCGGCGTCAGCGTCGAGAGCACGGGCAGCAGCGTGAAGGTCAAGGGGCCGAAGGGCACCCTGACGGAGACGCTGCCGCGCGGCATCCAGATCGCCGTCGAGGGCGGCGAGATCAGCTTCACGCGCCCCGCCGAAGACGGGCCGACGCGCGCACTCCACGGCCTGGCGCGGGCGCTCGTGGCCAACATGGTGCGCGGCGTCGTCGAGCCGTTCGCGAAGGAGCTCGAGATCCAGGGCGTCGGCTACCGCGCCGACGTGTCGGGCAAGACCCTGAACCTGCAGCTCGGCTACTCGCACCCGATCGCGGTACCGGTCCCGGAAGGCCTCAAGGTCTCGGTCGACCGAAACGTCATCGTCCGGGTCGAGGGCATCGACCGCCACCAGGTCGGCCAGTTCGCCGCCGACCTGCGCGAGCTGCGCCCGCCCGAGCCCTACAAGGGCAAGGGCATCCGGTACGTCGGCGAACACGTGCGGCGCAAGGTCGGCAAGGCGGCTGCCGGCTCGAGCGGAGGCTAGGCGATGCATCACAGGCAGAAGAACGAGAAGCGACGCCGCTGGGTGGCGCGCAAGGTGCGCACTTCGCGCTCGACGTCGGGCGCATCGCATCCGCGGCTCGTGGTCTTCCGCAGCGCGAAGCACATCTACGCGCAGCTGGTCGACCCGCAGGACGGGCACACGATCGGCAGCGTCTCGACGCTCCAGGAAGCGCTCCGCTCCGGCGGCTCGACGGGCAACGTCGAGGCGGCCAAACGCGTCGGCACCGCCGTCGCGGCGCTGGCGGCGGAGAAGCAGATCGAGCGCGTCGTTTTCAACCGCAACGGCTTCCTCTACCACGGGCGGGTCAAGGCGCTCGCCGATGCGGCGCGCGAGGCCGGACTCAAGTTCTAGCCGGCGCGTCCGGCCGCTCGGCCGGCCTGCGCCAAACGAGAGACCCCACAGCATGTCGATGCACCTGAATCCGAACGACTACGAGCTCACCGACCGCGTGGTGCACATCAACCGCGTGGCGAAGGTCGTCAAGGGCGGCCGGCGCTTCAACTTCAGCGCGCTCGTCGTCGTCGGCGACGGCGCGGGTGTCGTCGGCGCCGGCTACGGCAAGGCCGGCGAGGTGCCGGAGGCGATCCGCAAAGGCATCGAGCGCGCGCGCAAGGAGCTGATCCAGATCCCGCTCTACGACGCCCGCACGATCCCGCACGAGATCACGGGTCGCTACGGCGCGGCCAAGGTGCTGCTCCTGCCGGCGACGCCCGGCACCGGCGTGATCGCCGGCGGTCCCGTGCGCGCGGTGCTCGAGGCAGCCGGCGTGCACGACGTGCTCACGAAGGCGCTCGGCACCAGCAATCCGATCAACGTCGTGCGCGCGACCATGCAGGCGCTGCTCGAGCTGCGCGATCCGCGCGAGCGCCGCGCGCAGCTCGGAAGGACGGCGTAGCCATGGCGAAGCAGATCGCCATCCGCTGGGTGAAGAGCCAGATCACGTGCACCGAGCGCCAGCGCGCCACATTGCGCGGCCTCGGGCTGCGTCGCCTGAACCACCGCGTGGAGCTCGCCGACAACGCCTCCGTGCGTGGGATGATCGACAAGGTGAAGCACCTCGTCGCCGTGGAGGAAGTCTGATGCTGGAATCACTTTCGCCGCGACCCGGCTCGCGCACGCGCCGCCGGCGCGCCGGACGGGGTCCGGGCACCCGCCACAACAAGACGAACGGCCGCGGCACCAAGGGCCAGGGCAAGCGGGTCGGCGGCCGCGAGGTGCCGGTCTACTCCGAGGGCGGCCAGATGCCGATCGTGCGCCGCCTGCCGAAACGCGGCTTCCGCAGCGTCTTCCGCACCGATTTCCGCATCATCAACGTCGGCGCGCTCGGCGACTTCGGCGAGGGCGGCAGCGTGGATCCGGCGGCGCTCGAGGCGCGCGGCCTCATCCACCGCGGCGGCCTCGGCGTGAAGCTCCTCGCCGAGGGCACGCCCCCGAAGAACCTGAAGGTGCGCGTCCACAAGGCGAGCGCGGCCGCGGCCCGCAAGATCGAGGAGGCGGGCGGTTCGGTGGAGCTGATTCAGTGATCGGAGGCGTCCAGAACATCGGTCGGATCACCGAGCTGCGTCAGCGGATCCTGTTCACGCTGGGCATGCTCGCGGTCTACCGGATCGGCGCCTTCATCGTGACGCCCGGCATCGACCCGGACGTCGTGCGCAATTTCTTCCAGCAGCTGCAGGGCACCGTGTTCGGGCTCTTCACGCTGTTCTCGGGGGGAGCGCTCGAGCAGCTCTCGATCTTCTCGCTCGGCATCATGCCCTACATCAGCGCCTCGATCATCTTCCAGCTGCTCACCATCGTCGTGCCGCAGCTCGAGGAGCTGAAGAAGGAAGGGGAGGCGGGTCAGCGGCGCATCAACCAGTGGACCCGCTACGCCACGATCGGGCTGGCGATGTTCCAGAGCGCGCTCATCGCGCTGGCCCTCGAGCGCGGGCAGTTCGGCGAGGGCGCCGTGCTCGAGCCGGGCTGGAGCTTCCGGCTGATGTGCATGATCACGCTGACCTGCGGCACTGCCTTCATCATGTGGCTCGGCGAGCAGATCACCGAGCGCGGCATCGGCAACGGCATCTCGATGGTGATCTTCGCGGGCATCATCATCGGCATTCCGAGGGCGATCGGGAACCTCTTCCAGCTGATCCGCACCGACCAGTTCACCCTGCTCGGGACGATCGTGCTGCTCGCCTTCGCGATCTTCGTGATCGGCCTCGTGGTGGTGGTGGAGCGAGGCCAGCGGCGCATCCCGCTCCAGCACGCGCGCCGCGTGGTCGGGAAACGCATCCAGCAGGGCGGCATGAGCTACTTCCCGCTGCGCGTGAACACGGCGGGCGTGATCCCCGCCATCTTCGCGTCGTCGCTCCTGATGTTCCCGCTCACCGTTGGCCAGTTCACCGACTCGCCCGTGGTGCGGACCTTCATCGACACGTACATGAACCCGACGAGCTGGCTCTATCAGATCATCTACGTCGGGCTGATCATCTTCTTCTGTTACTTCTACACGGCGATCGTGATCAACCCGGCCGACGTGGCCGAGAACATCAAGCGCTCGGGCGCCTACATCCCCGGCATCCGTCCCGGCAAGAAGACCGCCGAGCACATCGACCGCATCCTGTCGCGCATCACCCTGATCGGCGCGATCTACATGTCCGCCGTGTGCGTGCTGCCGACCTTGCTGGCGGTGCGCTCGGGCGTGCCGTTCTACTTCGGCGGCACGGCTCTGCTGATCGTGGTCGGCGTCGGGCTCGACACGATCTCGCAGATCGAGGCGCACCTCGTCTCGCGCCAGTACGAGGGCTTCGTGCAGGGCACGCGCATCCGCGGGAGGCTCGGGCGATGAGCGCGCGGCGGCTGCTGCTGCTCGGCCCCCCGGGCGCCGGCAAGGGCACGCAGGCCGAGCGCCTGGTGCGGAAGCTCGGCATCCCGCAGATCTCTACGGGCGACATGCTGCGCGCTGCCGTCGCGTCGGGCTCGGATCTGGGACGGCAGGTCAAGGGGATCATGGAGCGCGGCGAGCTCGTGTCCGACGCCATCGTGGTCGACGTGGCGAAGGCGCGCCTGGCGAAGTCCGACGCGCAGAGCGGCTTCGTGCTCGACGGCTTCCCGCGCACGACGGGGCAGGCCGAGGCGCTCGACCGCCTGCTGGCGGAGCAGAAGCAGCCGCTCGAGCGCTGCGTGGCGCTGGTGGTCGACGAAGGCGAGCTGATCGCGCGCCTGTCCCGGCGCGCCGAGATCGAGGGCCGCGACGACGACAGCGAGGAGACGGTGCGCAACCGCCTGCGCGTCTACCGGGAGCAGACGGAGCCGCTGTGCGCCTACTACCGCAAGCGCGGGCTGCTGCGCGAGATCGACGCGATCGGCAGCATCGACGAGGTCGAGAAGCGCATCGAGGAGGCGCTGGCGTGAGCTACGGCGAGCGCATCCCGATCAAGACCCGGCGCGAGCTGGATGCCATGCGCGACGCGGGCCGGCACGTGGCCGAGGTCCTGCTGGAGCTGCGGGAGCGCGTGCGCCCCGGCATCACCACCGCGGAGCTCGACGCCTACGCCGAGAAGGCGATCGGCGCGCGGGGTGTCGAGTCCTCGTTCAAGGGCTACGATCCGCACGGCCTTCCTGCCTACCCCGCCGTGCTCTGCGTCTCCGTCAACGACGAGATCGTGCACGGCATACCCGGTCCTCGTGAGCTTCGGCCCGGGGACGTCGTGAGTCTGGACTTCGGCGTCTCGAGTGGTGGGTTGCACGGAGACTCGGCGGTGACGGTCGTGGTCGGCGAGGGCGACGAGGAGAAGCGGCGGCTGCTCGAGATCTCGCGGCAGTCGCTGGACGATGCGATGGAGGTGATGCTGCCGGGCCACCGGCTGTCGGACATCGGGCACCGGGTGCAGTCGACCGTGGAGGCGGCGGGCTTCTCCGTCGTGCGCGACTTCGCGGGTCACGGCATCGGGCGCGCCATGCACGAGCCGCCGTGGATCCCGAACTACGGCCAGCCGGGCCGAGGCCCGCGGCTGCTGCCGGGCATGGTCTTCGCGATCGAGCCGATGGTGACGGTGGGCGATCCGGCGGTGCGGGTGCTGGACGACGAATGGACGGCGGTGACGGCGGACGGTTCGCTCGCCGCGCACTTCGAACACACGATCCTGATCACGGAGCACGGGCCGGAAGTGCTCACGCGGATCGAGGGTTCGCACTAGCTGCGGAGAAGGCGATGAAGGTTCGAGCGTCGGTCAAGAAGATGTGTGACAAGTGCCGGGTGGTCCGCCGCAAGCGGGTGATCCGGGTGATCTGCGACAACCCGAAGCACAAGCAGCGGCAGGGCTAGGAGGGAAACAGGATGGCGCGCATCGCGGGCATCGATCTTCCGAGGCAGAAGCGCATCGACATTGCGCTCACCTACATCCACGGCATCGGGCGGACGTCGGCCGTGAAGATCTGCGAAAAGGCGCGCGTGCCCGGCGACGCCCGGACCGATTCGCTCGCAGACGCCGAGCTGGTGCGGCTGCGCGAGGTGATCGAGCGCGAATACAAGGTCGAGGGCGACCTGCGCCGCGAGACGTCGCAGAACATCAAGATGCTGATGGACATCGGCTGCTATCGCGGCTTCCGCCACCGCCGCGGGCTGCCGGTGCGCGGACAGCGCACGCACACCAACGCGCGGACCCGCAAGGGTCCCAAGAAGACGGTCGCCGGCAAGAAGCAGGCGACGCTCAAGAAGTAGCGAGGGAACGTGGCCAAAGGCGCAAAGAAGAAGGTCAAGAAGAACGTCCAGTCGGGCATCGCCCACATCCAGTCGACGTTCAACAACACGATCATCACGTTCACCGATCCGGGTGGCGCGGCGCTGTGCTGGGCCACCTCCGGTGCGGCGGGCTTCAAGGGCTCG
>Ga0075421_100011796_pt1 | contig 10835 bp, 11 predicted proteins | sample SoiMetdeltSBSDD5_FD_75292 | JGI IMG/M metagenome (GOLD analysis project Ga0075421, IMG submission 75292) | Bulk soil microbial communities from a Populus tree surrounding site in Tennessee, USA - Soil MetaG P. deltoides SBSDD5 | ecosystem: Environmental > Terrestrial > Soil > Tree plantation...
GCGGCATTCGAAGCAGACGCAGACCTTGACCTTGCTGCCAGCGACGGCTTGCCGCATCGCGACGACATCCGGCCACTCGATCGCCAGCGGCTTCTCGATGATGATGTGCTTGCCGGCTCTGGCGGCACGGATGAACTGGCCGGCGTGCTGATCGGGATAACCGGTGATGTCCACAACGTCGATGGACGGATCCGCGAGCATGGCGTCGAGATCCGTGTGCACGCGAATCGGTGTGCCGTGCCTCCGGCTCAAGTCCTCCGCATCGAGAGGCCGCGACGAGATCACGTCGGTGACGCGTCCCTTCGAGGTCGCCGCGATGGCACTGATATGCGCCGTCGCCGCCCAGCTGTAGCCGACGATCCCGACGTTATAGCGTGTGCTCATTCCGTGGTCGCTTACCTATAGCACTGGTGGCACCGCTCGCGACAGCCAAGGAATTGTGCTTGACACCCGAGTTGGTTGGCGTTATATAACGATATATCGTTTAATATCGTAAACAGTATGATGCACTCACATCACGACCAAGGGTTTCCGTTCGGAATGGGATTCGGCAGGGGCCGCGGCTTCGGCCGAGAACGGTTGATGCGCGGCCATCTCAATCTGATCATCCTTGAACTGATCAAGGAGCGGCCGCGGCACGGCTACGACGTCATCAAGGCGATCGAAGAGAAATTTCAGGGCTTCTATTCCCCGAGCGCCGGATCGGTGTACCCGATACTGCAGGAGCTCGAGGATCAGGACTTCGTCACGAGCTCACAGGCGAGCGGCAAGAAAATCTACTCGATCACCAAAGACGGCGAGCAAGAGCTCAAAGTAAACAAAGACAAATTTTCGGATATGCGCGAACACCTGCGTCACCGCTTCGGCGACATGGGACGCTACAGCGAACTTATGCGAGAAATGGGCTATATGACGCATTTTGTGTTCGGCAAACTGCGCGAGAGCGGCGCAAGCGATACGAAAACCATAAAGAGGTTGCGCATAGCGATCGCGAATTTCAAGAGCGAAGTCGAGGAGATCCTCCGCGAGCAGAAAAAGGACTAACCATGGATCAGGACAGGATCACCGAATTCATCAACAAATCTGACATCACGACCGCCGTGAACCGCTACTTTCGTGCACTTGATGAGAAGAATTTTGACGCCCAGCATTTCGCCTCCATCTTCACGCCTCAGGCACACGTCACGCGCCCCAACGGCGCGTCAATGATCGGGCCCGAAGAAATCTGCGCGAGCCATTTGAAAAGCTTCACCCGTTTTGAAGCTTCGCAACACTTTGTAGCCGGTCACGAGATTGCTCTCGACGGCAGTACGGCGAACGTCCGGGCCAATCTCATCGCCATGCATGTGTGGCAAGGCAGTCACACCGACGCGAACAAGCTCGACAACTTTTTTCTCGCGGGCGGAGTCATACACGCGACGCTGATGCAGTCGGACGGGCAGTGGAAGATCTCGCAGATGAGGAATGCTGTCCTCTGGCGTGCCGGAGGCTACAGGGACATGATGCAGACCGGCACACTCACCAAAGGAAGCGCAGCGTCAGTCCCGAATCCCTGAACCTGACGTACCATTCGCGAACACAGGAATCCTATGTCAGTGAAGAAGGAGGAGCGATGCGACTGATCGTCGTTACCGTCGTTGGTCTGCTGACCGCACCCGCGTTCGCGCAGAGCGGGGGCACCGGACAAGGGACATCGCAGCCGCCAAGTGCCGGCGCCGTCCTGGTGCGCCTCGCGCAGGGCGCCTGGGCAGGCGCCAAGCGGAACATCGTCGAGTCTGCGGAGCAGATGCCGGAGGCGAACTACAGTTTCAAGCCGGTCGACACCGTCCGCACGTTCGGCCAGATCCTGACGCACGTTGCCGACACCAATTACTTCTATTGCGCGCGCTCCAAAGGGGAGGCGCCACCCGTGCCGGACGGGACGATCGAGAAGACAGCCACCACGAAAGCCGCGATTGTGAAGGCGCTCGGCGAGTCGGTCGCATACTGCGACGCCGTGTATGCGTCACTCACGGCAGCGTCGGCTGCGGAATTGGTCAAGGCGGGCAACAATCAGATCCCGCGTGTGCAACCGCTCTTCAGCAACGTGTCGCACAACGTCGAGCACTACGGGAATCTCGTGACCTATTTCCGCATGAAGAACGTCGTGCCGCCATCAACGAAACGCGGAGGAGGTTCGTAGGCTCCTCCATCACGGAAGATCTACATACGCGCCAAGAAACGCTCGCGCGGAGGCCGTGTCGACCCGATAGACGACGTTCGTGGCTCGGCAGACCGCATCGCCGGTGATGGTGATGGCCACGAGAATCCGTCCACTCGCTGTGTTCAGAAAGTTCGGCCCGCCGGAATCGCCGAAACATGCTCCACCATCGCCCGTGGCTGGGTTTTGGGACAAGCGCAGGTAGCCCTGATTGAGCGCGTTGAACGATTCGAACGCATACATCCTGGGTACCGGGTTGAGGTCTGTGAAGAACGGCGGACCTCCGCCTACCACGCGATTCTGAACGCCGTACCCCGCCACCGTAAACGAGGCCGTCTTCAGACCATTCTGCGCCGACAACTGTTCCAGAAGATCCGCCCCGGGCAGCGTGGCCGGTTCGATGCCCGCAGTGTCGGCAGCAGACACGAGCAGGACAGCGATATCGCCGGAGTCGCTCTGGGATTGGTTGAAACGCGGGTTGCTCACGACCTGAACGACGGGAATCAGGTCGGTGGACGCAGTCGTCAACGGCCCGAATGGAATCGGATTATCGAAGCTCACGAACGCCGTGTATCCGCGCGGAACCAGTTCCTGCTCGAAGAAGACCGTACAATGGCTGGCCGTCAGGAACACATCCTCGGCACTGAGGGTCCCCGAACAGATCGGGGATATCCGGCCGCTTGGCGCGCGGACGACGAAGGCGCCGACGTTACTGAACGTATTGTGAGTGTCGACAAAGCCATAGACGATCGCACGCACCGTCATCGAGCCGGCCGCGAGCATAGCGACGACCACGAGTGAGCCGATCACTTTGTGAATCCTCGGCATGACGATGACCTCCTGAGGAGCGATTTTTGAAACCCGATCAGTCATATTACTCCTGATTGCTGGGCAGGCGGTGCCGATCGAACTGCATGTGAGTCAGGGCGAACCTCCGTCCTTCTCGATTGTGATCTTGACGACAAAACTTCGGGTCTTAATTGCGAAACGAGGGCGGCAGCGTCGCCGGATCCGCCAAGTGGTGGCGCGCCGCGCGCAGGTGTTCTGCGGCCGCATGCAGCACGTCATCGATCGCCAGAGGATTTCGCAGCCGTTGCGCACCATCCAGCATCTTGCCCGAAGCCACCGTCACGTGGAAGCCCCAGCGTCAGCGCGAGCGGGATCGCGTTCGCGTTGGTCTCGGCGGTCATGTTGGCGCCTCGCGGACGATCGTCCAGGTCCGGGCATTCGCCGGGCCCGGGAAAGAACGTCATCGCTGCGGTGCCGCCGCCGTTGAAATGGCAGCAGCACGTCGACGTCTTCGGCGAGAGTGGTGTGATTGGGCCCGGGCTGGTTGTCGATCAACCACAGGTCGAACACTCCGTCTGCGGGCAGCCGACGCACGATGGATGTCACGGCGCCACTCGCCAGATCGACCGTCACGCTTCCGCCGGCGTTCACGGCCTCGCCGCTGATGCCCCGAAGATTGGCGAGCGATAGCGTCAGGCGATTGCGCTCATCGCTGCCAGCAAACCGATCGAAGGCCCGCTCGAGAGCGATGGGGTCTGCCATTCCACTGTTCGGCGAATCGCTCAACGACGCGCGCACGATGATGAACGAGCACAAGGCCAGAGCCAAGGTGGCGGTGGCGGACGTCGGCACAGCCCGCGCCCCGAGAGTTGCGAGAAGTTTGGGATCCATAGACATCGTCCTCGATGACACGAAGGGGGACAGACACGATCGAGCTGCCCGCCTACCTGAATCACACCGTTTGCCGCTAAACTGGCTCACGAAGTGACGGCTCGAGCGAGGTGGACTTCGCTATGGCCGAATCAGCACAGACACCGGACCAACATCGAGGCTCAGACGGCTGATGTGGTGTTCTGGCCCGAGCAGGCCGAGCTTCTCGTCGCGCTCGACGCCGCACTACGGCGACTCGGAACCGATCAGAAAGAGCTGAGCGACATCGTCGAAGGTCGGTTCTTAGGGAGCATGTCGACCGAAGACACCGCCGACACATTCCTGCGATACCCACCATGCTTCACGCACGGGCAGGAGCGGGGAACGAGTTCAGCGCTGATCTCAATCGTCGGCCACTCGACGGCTGCCGGTGGATCCTGCATAGCTGAGGACTTCAAAACGAGGGGCAACATTAACAGTGTGTGCGTGACAACAGATTGGAGGGTCGCCGTTCCCCATACGTAATGAAACGGCCCCTGAAGCCACGAGGCCATGACGTCATCGACGTTGAAGCTGTTGCCGCGCATTACGGCTAAACGCCTGTTCAGGTCTGGCAAATTCCCGAACATGAACGCGTACTTTCCGTCTTCGGACCAGCTGTTTCCAGCCGACCCATCGCAGAGGAACCAGCCGTGCCCTGGGAAGAACAGTTCACACCAGCAATGACCGGCGTCGATGCCGGCCCAGACACCGCAGGCGGTTCGTGCCGGAAAGCCGATGTTGCGAAATAACGCCACGAGCAAAATGCTGAAACCCCCGCAATCACCGAAACCTGTGTCGACCATTCCGGTGGCAGTCGAGGGACGAAGATCGGGCTCGCCGGGCTCAGGGTAGTAATACGTTGTCCGGGCGAGTACTTCCTGGAATAGTCTGCGCGCCGCGTCGTACGGCGCCATGTTCTGACGGTAATTTGTGCCGAGCGTGTCGTGCACGAAGCTCGTAATCTTCGGGTCGCCTGACTCGATGATTTGCTCCGCTGATCCATAGAATTTATAGGGTTCACTTGCGCGCGCCTCGTCTAGTGCCTTCCACGACACCGTGCGCAGCTTACTTCTGTCGACACGAACGTTGCGAAGCTCCAACTCGCACTGCTGGACCATGCTGACAGGCTCGAGGGGAAGATCGTTGTGGTTCCAGTAGTACACGGGGTACAGAGAGGGGTTCTCTACGGACTGGAAAGCCACCGCGGACGAACCCGCTCCCGACTGGATCGAACAGCTGGCGGACTTCACCTGCTGCCATGAGTCGCTCGTTGGACGGCCCATCATCACGACCATGCGGTCCACCTTGCCGCCCGCGTGGAAGATTGCGGCAAAGTGCTGCGATGCGAGCACCGTGATCGGACTGTAGTGATCAATTGACGTGGGCGGCGGGCCGGGTTCGAAGACACCCTTTCTGTGCGCCTCCGCGGGTTTTCTCGAAACCTTGCGCAGTGGAACGACCTGTTTACCGTGGCCGGGCACGTCGAGCCAGGTATGCACCATGAGACTCTTGACCGGGTCGACCCCATCCGCGTAGTGCCAAGGGTCAATCTCGACCTCCCAGGGAATTTCCCCATCGAGAGGCAACCAGAATTCCGCAGTTCGCTGCTTATGGCCAGGCGTCAAATCGGTCACGTCTTCGGTGATAAGTCGATTAGCCATCTCGAAAAACACCGGATAAGGTGCCACTGGATTGCCTTTGACATCGAACTCCACTGTGATGCGGTAATACTCGCTGACAATCGGAGTGGAGGGCTGCTCGACGCCGCCGATCCGCTTACTGGTATAAACATCGGTAATGTTGAATGTGACCATAACTCCCTCGCGCGCGCGCCTGCCTTGAGCAGACACGCATGCTCTCCAGACATGTTGTTACCATCATTGCGGCGTCCGCCGTGTTGCCTACTCATCGGGTCCAAAGCGCAGGTGGAAGAGTGCGCGATACTCGCCATCCTGTCCCGTCAATTTGACCTCCTTCGTCACGAGGCTTCCACCACGGGCCGTGTCTAGTTCGTTTTGATTGAGTCGCACTTCGTCGACGTCAATGATGTCGTCGGGAGGGATGGCGGCGAGAAGCTCAACACCGCGCCGGTTCGCATCCCCGTCAACATTGCGTTTCCCACTCTGCTCGCCATCGCACCGTGGCCGACACCTTGGGCGATGCTGAGTGTGAAAGCTGCCGTCGCCGCTTGGTCAACCGCCGTGTGGACATTCGAGGGCTCGGAGGAATCCGATTCCATGAGCCCACACAGGATCAGGAGACGATTCGGATCGGCGATCTCCGTCGGTGCTCCGTTGATTCCCCACACGCGGATCCACTGTTTACGGACATTGTTCTGATCAACGCCCGTAAAGACTCTCGACCGAAACACGCGAGTTTGTGGAGGGCTGCGGGTGGCGTCTCCAACGAAGATGACGGCATACACTTCGTCTGAGTCGCTCCTGTCACTCGTCTCCTTTTGCAGGTCAACTCCATGAAGGCAATCTTGAACATATAGCCTCCTCCGGCGCCGCGTATTCCTTACTGATGTGCACTCAAGCGCACCTTCAACCTGTGAGGCCCGCCTACCTGAATCACACCGTTTGCCGCTAAACTGGCTCACGAAGTGACGGCTCGAGCGAGGTGGACTTCGCTATGGCCGAATCAGCACAGACGACCGTCACGAGCCTGCTGCGCCAAATGCAGGCCGGGAACCGGGAAGCACTCGGCGAGCTGTTTCCCCTGGTCTACGACGAGCTGCGTGCGTTGGCACACCGACACCGGCAGCGCTGGCGCGCCGATTTCACCCTGAACACGACGGCGCTCGTCCACGAGGCCTATCTGAAGCTCGTCGAGCAGAAGAGGTCGGAGGCGGCAAATCGAACGCACTTTCTGTGTGTCGCGTCGAAGGCCATGCGGCACATCCTGTGCAACTACGCCCGCGATCGCCTGCGGAAGAAGCGCGGCGGGGATCTCGCCCGCGTCTCCCTGACCGACATCGAGGCCCTGCCGGCTGATGTCGTGTTTTCGCCCGAGCAGGCCGAGGTTCTCGTCGCGCTCGACGCCGCCCTACGGCGACTCGAAACCGATCAGAAAGAATTGAGCGACATCGTCGAATGTCGGTTCTTCGGAAGCATGTCGATCGAAGACACCGCGGCCGCGCTGGGACTGTCGCCTGCGACAGTGAAGCGGCGGTGGCTGCTGGCGCGGGCTTGCCTGTATCAGGCGATGCAGGTTCATACCCTCCCGAAGGCATGAGCTATGCCCTCGCACGATCCCGACGCGTTGGGCGCGCTTCTCGAACAGGCGGCGGCGCTGCCCCCCGACGAGCGCGCGGCATACGTCGACAAGGCGAGCAACGGCGACGACGATCTGCGCGAGACCCTCACGTCACTGGTCCTTGCCCATGACGCCGCTGCGGAGTACTTCGAGCGCATTACCGAACAGATTATCGGTCCCGCCTTGGCAGCGTTCGCCGCAGACAACGCTGCCGAAGCATCGCACGGGCGCCTCGAGAACACGGTCCGTCCCGACCTCGGGCGCCGCTTGGCGCCGCATGAGATCGGACCTTTCATCGATCATGGAGGGGCAACCGCACAGCTGTTGCGACGTCGGCTGCTGACGCTTGCCGTCGTGTTCGTGGCAATTGCCGGCCTCGGGACGACCCTGTTCTTGTGGTCACAGGTGCTGCCCGCGCTTCGCGACGGCATGCCAGTCAGACCGGCGGTCTGGATTGGCTTGACGCTGTACGCCTTGCTCCTTACGGGCACTGTGGTGTTCGCGTTCGTGCTGCGGAGCCCACGGCCTCTCTCGTTGCAAACCCTTCGAACGCTGGAAGTGGTGGGCTTCTCGAGCGTCACGGCCTGCGAAATCTGGCGCATCGTCGTCACCTGGCGCGCGGGCGTTGTCTTCCGCTATGTCACCGCGGATACCCTGGGGATGATGCTGTTATCGGCCAGACAGTGCTTGACGTGGTTCACGCTGATCGTGGCGTACGGGGTCTTCATTCCCAACACCTGGCGTCGATGCGCGCTAGTGGTGGGCCTGCTGGCTGCGACCCCGATCGTCACGGCCGCGATCTGCAACGCGGTGTTCGGCGGCCTCGATGGCAAGCTGCTGTCGACATACCTGTTCAACATCGCCATGTGGATGATGTACGCGGGTGCCTTGGCGATCTACGGCTCTCATCGGATCGATGTGCATCGAAACGAAGCACTGGAGGCGCGCGAGCTCGGACAGTATCGACTGAAGCGACTGCTCGGTGCGGGAGGGATGGGCGAGGTGTACCTCGCGGAACATCTCCTGCTCCGCCGGCAGTGCGCGATAAAACTGATTCGAACCGATCGCGCAGGCAAGCCCGAAGATCTTTTCCGCTTCGAGCGTGAGGTGCATGCCACGGCGGCGTTGACGCACCCGAACACGGTGCACGTCTACGACTATGGCCACACGGACGATGGAACGTTTTACTACGTGATGGAGTACTTGCCGGGACTGACGCTGGAGGAGCTCGTCCGGGAACAAGGCCCGTTGCCGGCGTCGCGAGTCATTTACCTCCTTCGACAGATATGCGGTGCGCTCTCGGAGGCACATGCGGCCGGACTCATCCACCGGGACGTCAAGCCAGGCAACATCATGGTGTGTGAGCGGGGCGGAGTACACGACGTCGCCAAGCTGTTGGACTTCGGTATCGTCCAATGGCGCGCCATTGCGGATGAAGAAACGCCGGCAACGGCGCGAGTGGCAATCGCCGGAACGCCCAGCTTCATGTCGCCGGAGCAGATCACGGGAGCGGAAGTCGATGAGCGGAGCGATATCTACAGCCTCGGAAGCGTGGGGTACTTTCTTCTGACGGGCATGCCGCCGTTCCTGCGGGCAGGCGCAGCAGAAACTGCGGCCGCGCACCTTCGCGCGAGCGTGATCGCGCCGGATCAGATCCGGTCCGACGTGCCAGCTGATCTGCAGTCGGTCATTCTGCGATGCCTGAAAAAGACTCCCAATCTGCGTTATCACAGCACGGCGGCGTTGGAGGCGGCGTTGGCGCTCTGCAAACACGAAGCTGACGGGTCCAACGTGAACGCTGACGATTCAGGTGCATTCGGACTGCACGGGTGAAACATGCCCGCGCACGATCCCGACGCGTTGAGCGCGCTTCTCGAACAGGCGGCGGCGCTGCCGCCCGACGACCGCTGCTTTGTCGACGTAGGCCGCGGACGTTTTGAAAGACGATCCGGGACGAGTGCTCGCATTGTCTCGAGTTGGAACCGCATTGGTGAATGGCTGAGACGGCTCGTAGCTTTTCGGGCCCCAACCTAACCCTGAGGCGTATACTGCGCGGCCATGAGCCCCCCTGCCACCATTGCGGTTTCTTTCGTTCTACTGATGCCGACGGCGGGCCAGCAGCGCGAACCGATCATCGACGTGCACATGCACGCGCTCGCGGCAGACGCGCAGGGACCGCCGCCGCTGGCGATGTGTACGCCGTTTCCCGAATACGCGGCGTGGGATCCGGCTACGCCCTACCGCGAACTGTTCATGGCGAAAGTGAAGAAACCTGCGTGCGCAGATCCGATCTGGTCGCCAATCACCGACGACGAGGTGATGAACCAGACCCTGGTGATCGCCGAACGCCGCAACCTCGTCGGCGTGCTGAGTGGACCGGCGGCGCGCGTGGCGGCGTGGGTCAAGGCGAACCCGCGCCGTTTCATTCGCGGCTTGCTCTTTCAGCTCGGTGAGAAGGACACACCCTCACCTGCAGCGCTTCGCGCGATGCACAACAGCGGAGAACTGCAAGTGCTCGGTGAGGTGACGAACCAGTACGCCGGCATCCTGCCGGACGATCCACGCATGGAACCCTACTGGGCGTTGGCAGAGGAACTCGACATACCCGTCGGCATTCACATCGGAACCGGACCGCCAGGCGCCATCTATCTGGGAGCAGCCGGCTACCGCGCGCGGATGCACAGCGCGCTCACGATCGAGGAAGTGCTTGTGAAGCACCCGAAGCTGCGCGTCTACATCATGCATGCCGGCTACCCGCTGATCGACGACCTGCTGGCCGTCCTCTACGCTCACCCGCAGGTTCACGTCGACGTCGGGATCATCGTCTACAACCAACCGCGCCCAGCGTTTTACCGTTACCTGCAGGCGATCGTCGACGCAGGGTTCACCAACCGCGTCATGTTCGGATCGGATCAGATGGTCTGGCCGGGAACGATCGAGCGCGCGATTGCGGTCATCGACGAAGCGCCATTCCTGTCCAAACAGCAAAAGCGTGACATCTTTTACAACAACGCGGCGCGCTTTCTGCGTCTGAGTAAAGAAGAGATTGCGCGGCACCATTCGTTCTGAATGCGACCTTGATGCGCCGTCGTGCTCGCGTTGTGTACGACGACAGCAATTTTCAGCGTCGTGAACAGCGTGCTGCTGATTTGGCGCCGATGTGATACCTTCCCGGCCAGGAGGGATGACAATGCCGAGGCTTTCACGCGTTTCGATGGTCGTAGCGGGCGCCGTGCTCAGCGCGGCGGTGCTCGTCACCGCGCAGCCCAAGGACCCCTTCGTCGGAACCTGGGTGCTCAACGTGACAAAGAGCAAGTACAGTCCTGGTCCTGCTCCCAAGAGCGCGACGACGGTTATCGATGCCGCCGGACAGGGCTACAAGTTCTCAGTCAAGCAGGAATTGGCCTCCGGCGTACAGGAGTGGTCCTTCACGACAAACCTCGACGGGAAGGACGTGCCGGTCACCGGCAACAACCCGAATGCCGATACGGTTGCCGTGAAGCGTATCGACGCGAACACCCTCGAAACGGTCGCCAAGAAGGGCGGGAAGGTCACGACGTCGCAGAAGAACGTGGTCGGCGCCGACGGAAAGTCGCGGACCGTGACGACTATCGGCACGAACGCCCAGGGAGAAAAGGTGAACAACGTCGCCGTGTACGAGCGAAAGTGAGCAGCT
>Ga0075421_100011797_pt1 | contig 10835 bp, 13 predicted proteins | sample SoiMetdeltSBSDD5_FD_75292 | JGI IMG/M metagenome (GOLD analysis project Ga0075421, IMG submission 75292) | Bulk soil microbial communities from a Populus tree surrounding site in Tennessee, USA - Soil MetaG P. deltoides SBSDD5 | ecosystem: Environmental > Terrestrial > Soil > Tree plantation...
CGGTGACGCCGCAGCAATGGGCGGGAATGCGCAGTGAGCCCGCCGTGTCCGAGCCGAGCGCGATGACGACGCTGCCGCTCGCAACCGCCGCCGCCGAGCCCGAGGACGATCCGCCGGCCACGAAGTCGAGATTCCACGGATTGCGCACGCGCCCGCGCGCATGGTTGTAGCCCGACGGCTCGTAGGCAAGTTCGGGTAAGCCGGTAAATCCGACGCGCCGCGCGCCGGCGCCATCGAGCCGGTCCAGAAGGTCGGTTTCACCTTCGATGGCGAGGTCCGTTGCCGTGGCGAGTCCCCCCGTGGGCCGACGGGACGCCGTTCGAAAGATGTCTTTGGCGGCATAAGGCAGCCCGCCCAGCTTGCCGTCGACCGGCCGAACACCATCCTCGATGGTGACAAACGCGTTGAGCCGCGGCTCCAACCGTCGGGCGCGCTCCGCCGCGGTCAAGCTGATGGTGCGACGCGCCGTTGCGTCGAGCTTCGGCCAGGCCGGAAACCGGGCGGCAGCCAGCGTCCCATTTGAATATGATGGTTTCAATGGATCACTCGCGTGCGGCTGTCCAAGCTCCAAGCAACTGTTATTCTGTCACTGCTATCATTTCGGATTGGAGGATTGAATGGCAGGGCTGGCCCGGTTCGTGGCTATCGCAGTGCTCGTCAGTCTCACATGCGTCGCGCCGGCGCTGGCGCAGGACTGGCCGACCCGGCCGGTGACGATGGTCGTTCCATTCGCTGCGGGCGGTCCGGCGGACACGGTCGGACGCATTCTGGCCCCCGGCCTGTCCGAGCTCTTGGGCCAGCAAATCATCATCGAAAACGTTGGGGGTTCCGGCGGCATGACCGGCGCCGCGCGGGTCGCGAAAGCAGCGCCGGACGGCTACCAGTTCGTGCTCGGTAACATGGGCACCCACGCCGCAAATCAGACCTTCTACAAAACGCCGCTCTACAATTCGGCGAGCGATTTCACGCCCGTCATGCTGGTCGCGCAGACGCCGCTGGTGCTGCTCGCGCGCAAAAATTTATCGGCCGACAATTTGCGGGAATTCATCGCCTATACGAAGGCAAACCAGGCAACCATGCAGTACGGCTCGGGCGGCGCGGGTTCGGCGAGCCATCTCGCGTGCGTGCTATTGAATTCGGCCATCGGGATCAATGTCACTCACGTTCCCTACCGCGGCGCGGCGCCGGCGATGCAGGATCTGATCGCCGGGCGGATCGATTACCAATGCCCTGACACGCCGATCGCAATTCCCCAGATTCACAGCAAGATGGTCAAGGCGATCGCGATCCTCACGCGGGAGCGCTCGCCGGGCCTGCCTGATCAGGCAACCGCGCACGAACAGGGCCTGACCGATTTCGACGCCTCGAACTGGTTCGGCGCCTTCTTCCCCAAAGGACATCAGCGGCAGTTGTCGACAAGCTCAACGCCGCCATCCTCACCACCATCAACACCTCCGCCGTGAAGGCGCGGATGGCGGACATCGGCGCCGACCTCGTCACCCGCGAGCGCAGCTCGCCTGATTATCTGCAACGATTTGTCGAGGCCGAGATCCAAAAATGGGCCGGCCCGATCAAGGCGAGCGGAATCTCGATGGAGTGAGCGGCCGACCACTGGCGGCAAGCTGGGGCAATGGCGAAGCGATCCTCTCATGTCAATCAGGCTCGCTGAAAACTTCCGCGCCGTATTTTACGCGCCGTTCTACGCCGCACAGTCGCTCGGATTTTATGCCGCAGAGGGCGTCGAGGTCGAATTTGTCGGCTCGTCGGTCCCGGGTGACGGCGCGTCAGGCCTCCTCGACGACACGGTCGACCTCACCTGGGGCGGACCGATGCGGGTCATGAAGGCGCGCGACCTGCAGCAAAGCTCGCCGCTCGTCTGCTTTTGCGAAGTCGTCGCCCGCGACCCGTTCTTTCTGGTGGGCCGGCATCATCGTTCCGAGTTTCAACTGCGGGACTTGGGCTCGCTCCGATTCGCCGCCGTGTCCGAAGTGCCCACCCCGTGGATGTGCCTTCAGAACGACCTGCGTGAGCAAGGGATCGATCCATCCGGCGTCGCTCGGGCGCCGGATCAATCCATGGCTGCCAACCTCGACGCGCTGTGCAACGGGCAACTCGATGTGGTGCAGCTTTTTGAACCCTACGCGTCGATGGCCTTGCAGTTGGCCGCGGGCGACATTCTCTACGCATCGAGTACGCGAGGGCCGACCGTCTATACGACGTTCCTCGCCACGCGCAGCGGAATCGAGCGCCACCGCGACGCGTTTGTGGCCATGACGCGCGCGATTGCGCGCATGCAGGACTGGTTCAGCCAACACGGCGCGGAAGAACTGGCCGACATCACCGCGCCTTTCTATCCCGACATCCCGCGCACCATCCTGGTGAGTTCGCTCCACCGCTATGGCCAAAGCGGGATTTGGGCTCGCGCGCCCAACGTTTCGCGGGAAGGCTTCAGGCGGCTCGGCGAATGTCTCGTATCAGGCGGATTTATTTCTCGCATGCCGATATACGAAGATTGCGTGGATCAAAGCTTGTCCACGGCCTAGCGATGCGCCGCGCGCCTAACGCCTGCTGCAATCAGACTCGCCCTTGCAGGTGATTTTTCCGGCACCGAGACGAGTATGCGCCCGCGCGGCGATCACGTCGTCACTTCGAGCCCGAGAGACGAACGCACGGTCTCCGAGGTAGCGATCAGCTCGAAATCTGGTCGGGATCGCCCGCGTTGGGGGCGTCCAAGACATTCAACGCTTGACCATCTTGCCAATAATCGTTTTCATGTCTGCCTGCGTAAACGCTCGCAGGGTCTGTGTGCGAACGTTTCCAAGGGCGCTGGAGCTCAATCCAAGCGCAGTAATGGACGTATCATCTGGCGCCTCGACGACTGAGACGATGTCGTACTCTCCCAGTGTCCAGAATACGTCCTTCACGGTCGCTCCGCATTTTTTCGCCATGTCTTTGAAGGCGTCCGCCCGCTTCGGCGTATCCTCCACTTTGCGGATTCCTTGATCGGTAAAGTTCGCAAGCAAGATGTAGGTTGCCATCGTTTCTCTCCCTGCTATGTGCGATTTCCGCGCTGCCGCGCCCAAGCTCGATTGCTTGGGTGCATTTCATCACCGCCTCGACGCCGGCAAGGGCGTCGGCGGGACCTCAAGCCCGAGCGCATTCGCAGTCTTGAGGTTGAGCACCAGATCGTACCTGGTCGGCGACTGCGACGGAAGATCTGCGCGCTTCTCACCGTTGAAGATGCCATCGACGTAGCTGGCCGCGCCGGTGGCGGCCGGTCACCCGGCCCTAGGGAATGAACTCGACGTTGGCGCGATTTGTCCTTCGTTATGGCTCACGCCGACGCCTGGATCGTTCTTTGCGTTTCTTGCTTCGTGTAGCAATCCTTGCGGGCAATGCAGGGCCAACGGCGCTCAACGCCAATTGCTTGGCCCGCTTCGCGATGTTGAGGCCTGCTGTAAACTTGGCGACGCTTTGCTGATCGGTCTCATGGGAGACAGGTTGATCGCCTAGGTTGGTGATCAAGGATCTGAACAGCGTTTGCACGTGGGTTTCGTATGCGGCTTCGATGGCGGCCGCCTCCGGACTGTTGCTGGGGTTCGGCATAATCTCTCCTGTTGTATGCGGCGCTGGCCAGGGTCAAAATTCACCTATCGCCGTTTCCTGGGTGCAAATAGCATGCAAACATGCAGTCATTCAGCGTCTTGACGCGAAGGCGAGCGCATCCTCCAATCGATCGTCGCCCCAAAAGATTTCCGGACCGATTGCAAACGTTGGTGCGCCGAAAATGCCGAGCTTGCGGGCGGCATCTGTCGCCGTCTTCAACAGACGCTCGCCCTCTGCGCTCTTCGCGCGGGCGATGATCGGCGCTGGTGACTTATCGAGCGAAGCAAGAACACGCTCGACGTGATCATCGACACCTGGCGCGCGCCGCCCGATGAACCATTGATGAAATGTCGCTCGCGAGTAGTCCCCGCACCATTTTTCTTGCGCTGCGATGAGGCCGACCCGTAACGCGAGGAGCTCGGGATCAGCCGGGTATGGCGCCCGGCCGGCGAACGGGATCTTGTGGCGGCCGGCGCGCCGCTCGACGTCGTGCCAGAAATAATTCATCTTCACTTCGTTCTTCGTGAATGCGGTATTGTTCTGCTCAATCAAAATTTCGCGAAGATTGAACGGCTGCCAACGCACCTCGACGCCCGCTGCGGACGCGAGCGCGCCGATACGCATGACCGACAGATAGGAGTGGATGCTACCGTAGAAGAAATAGAAATCGAGAATGTGCGCCATGGCTCAACTCCGCGCCAAGCGATTGACGACTGGGTGCTGCGAGCGCGTAGTCTTATCGTCGCCCAGTGCCGGAAAAGATAATATCGGATAAGATTTGGCAGGTCTGAAAAACCCCATGCGCAACAGCACCATCCGCGTCGCCACCTTCGCCGGGCCCGGCGCCGAGCCGGTCATCCGCTCGGTGCCATGGCCGCAAGTGCAAAAGAACGCCGCGCTGATTCAGATCGGCGCCTGCGGGGTGTGCGGCACCGACCTTCACATCCTCAAAGGCCACTGGCCCAAGCCGTTGCCGTGGCCGTTCACCCTCGGCCACGAGCTGGGCGGTGTCATCGTCGAGGCGGGACGCGAATTCAGCGAAGATTTCATGGGCAAGCCGCTCCGTGTCGGCTCGAAGGTGATGATCCCGCCGCTGATGCCATGCGGGCGCTGCTATTACTGCGTGCATTATCCGCAGCAGGCCAACAAGTGCCTGACCCCGATCTATTACGGGCGCTATCTCGGCTTCGACAAGCCGCCGCATCTATGGGGAGGTTTCGCGGAATACGTCTATGTCGATCTCGACATGCTGCCCGGCACGAAGGTCTACAAGCTTCCCGACCACATGCCGCTGCGCCTGGGGGCACTGTCCGAGCCGCTGACCTCCTGCATCCGCGCCTTCAACCGCGCGGTCCGCGCCGGCGGATTCACCTGGGGCGACACCGTCGTGATCCAGGGATCGGGCCCAATCGGAATTCTCGCCATCGCCGCCGCCCGCGAAATGGGCGCCGGACGGGTGATCTGCGTCGGCGCGCCGGAGCAGCCTCGGCTTGCGCTCGCGCGCAAGTTCGGCGCCGAAGCGACCGTCGACATCGAGGAGATCACTGAGCCGAAGCAGCGGATCGAGCGCGTGCGCGATATCGTCGGCGGCTTCGGCGCCGACCTCGTGATGGACTGTTCCGGCCATCCGAGCGCCGGCCCCGAGGGCGTCGAGATGCTGCGCGACGGCGGCACGTATGTGGAGATGGGGCAGTTCACCGATGCCGGCTCGATCGCTACATCCTGGCACCGCATCTGCGCCAAGGACCTCAACGTGCTGGGCTCATGGGCCTTCACCGCCAACGACTTGCCGCTCGGCGTCGACATGCTCGACCGCGCCCGCGACAAATATCCGTGGCTCGACATGCAGACGCTCTACCCGTTCGACGAAGACGGGGTTTCCCGCGCGGTGAAGGACGCGATGGCGATGAAGACGGTCAAGTCGACCATCGTGCCCTGGCCCGAGCTGGTGTGAGCTACCATCCGCTCGTCCCCGCGAGGGGCACCCCGCGACGCTTGCGTCGTGGGGACCCCGTTGCGGGGACCCAGAGTTTCACAGCCCGGATGAGCGCCAGCGAAATCCGGGGCACCCGCATGTCGCTTCGCTCATACGGGCCACTCGATTCTGGCGCTACGCTCCCTGTTTTTCTCCTGCTGTTTACAGGGAAATCGCGTCGGGGGCGCCTGCGGGCAAGCGGGAGTCATTTCCGCTGAGCTAATCGGTCCCCTGTTATCGTCCCTGTTCTCGCCCTGTTATGGTCCTGTTATTGAGCCAACGCGCGGCGATCAAGGCACTGTAAATGTTGGACAATCCGCGATGGGACCTGTTTTTCTCCTGTTCTTTACAGGAAAACAGGCCCCGCATTGGAAAGCAGCCGAGCAGTTTCGCCGCACGCATGGTGTCATCGCTAAAGTGTGAGTTGGTTTTGAACCGTTGGCCAGAATAAGCGGCGAGCTGACGCGATCTCCTTGGATGAATGCTTCGCAGCAAGGAGAATGCAAATGCTTCCCAAGGCCGCCACGGCTCTTACCGCCCTGGTGCTCGTCTTTGGCACGGCCCCGCGCCTTCTTGCGGATATGCCGAACCGGATCGGCTCCCATGGTTTGTCCGCCGAACGTTGGGTGCCGACGGTGTCCAACGATCGCTTTGCGGCCATGAATGATGCCGCAAGCGAGAAGGAGTCGTTTGCTGCGTCACAGCTCGCCCTGCTTCAGAGAGCCTTCTTCTGTCGCAGTGGCGTCACGGGCGGGATGGCGGTTTGGATCAAACTGACCGAACCCGGCGGCAAACTGATTCATATCAACTTGGAGCATGTCACTTCTGTCAGGACTGCCACCCAAGTTCCGGGAGCCCGGGCTCAGCTCGATTTGGCGAATGGGAAATTTCAGGGCGTGCAGGAGGCCGTCGACGAAGTCATGCAGTTGATCTCGGCTGCCTCAGGTGCCCGCGAGAGCGACGGCAACACCTAAGCCGCTCTCGCGTCAAGTTTTCCTGACCGGATGGAGCGCGGCTTCGAATTTCTCGACGAACTCCCGTAGCTCTTCGGCATTGACATCGCTGATCGCGAAAAACTCGAGACCCCGCGCGGTCCAGCGTTGAATGTTGAAGCCCTGCACGGTCTGGAGCCTCGCCTCACCAGTTGTCGAGGAGGCTCCTTGCGCGACGAAGAGATTGATCACATGCGTGCGGCGCCGATAGACGATCGAAGGGACGGTCTGGCCGTCGATATAGTCGAGCCTTCCGCCGAGCAACATGAAACCCTTCGCGGTCAGGTCCACGACCGGCGGCGCGATGTCGACCTTGCCGTTGAACCACGGTTTCACCGTATGCTGGTCGCTGGTGCGCACGTCGGTGAGGTGGTCGGCCTGCAGCGAGCGCACATGCGCCGATACAATGTCGCCGAGCACGCGCTGGTCCTGATCCGTGCGAACGACGGCGACGACGAGGCTTGCTGCCATTGCCGTTGAAAGCGCCGTGCCCATGACGAAGCCTTTCAGCATAGACCGCCGGCTGGGGAGGCGCTGGGCCGCGGCCGGGAACGCCTTCTCGATGCGCCGGCGCAAGCTCGCGGGCGCCGTAAACTGCAACTGCGCCGCCGGCATCGCCTGCCGTAGCCCGCGAAATGCGCGCAGTTGCGGGGCGCAACGCGGGCAATGCTCGACATGCGCTTCCACTTCTCGGGCGTTGCTCGCATCGAGCTCGTTATCGAGGAGCGCATGAAGCAAAACTTCGTTGCAGGTCATGTGGGCCTTCCTTCCTCCGCAACCCATGCCGCGCGCAGCAAAGAGCGCGCACGCGCCAACCGCGACATCACGGTGCCGACAGGCACGCCGACGACATCGGCGATCTCGCGATAGGACAAATCGTTGATTTCGCGCAGCACGATCGCCTCACGAAACGGTTGCGGAAGCTCCGCAACAAGACGCCGGATGGTTTCTGCATCCCGCTCCTGCAGCACTTCCGTCTCCGGCGATCCCTGCGGCTCCTGCCAGAGGGGTCTCGCGTCCTCGTCGTTGTCCGTTTCCCCGTCAACGGAGTGGTTAACGTAATGCAAGACGCCCGAGCGGCGCACGAATTCGCTGCGGCACACGTTGCGCAGGATGGCGAACAGCCAAGGCTTGATCGCCGGCCCACGAAAGGTGTCGAAATGGCGCAGCGCGCGCAGATAGCACTCCTGCACGGCGTCTTCGGCATCGCCGCTGTCGCGGAGCAGGTATCGGGCCAGGGTGTAAACGTCATCGAGATAAGGGAGCGCGGCGTCGCGAAATCGCCGCGCCTTGTCTTGTTGAGGATCGCTGCCGTTGCCCGCCCTCGTCTCGTGCCCGGCTTTCCAGGGCAGCACCGTGCCCCGTCGTTGCGTTCGATCGAGCATCATGGCCCCGCGTCGGTTCCGGACGCCGCTTCGACCACGACGGCGCCCGTCATGTGTGGATGCAAAGAGCAGAAATACGCATACGTGCCGGGCGCCGTGAACGTGAAGGAGTATTTATCCCGCGTATCGAGCGCCTTCGATTTGAAGAGCTTGCTGCTCGAGGCGACGGTGTGCGGCGCGTCGTCCTCGTTGATCCAGGTCACGGTCGTGCCGGCCATCACCGTGATGCGCTGGGGAAAGAAGGCGAACTGGTCGATCTCCACCTCGGCGTCCGCGCCCGACGCCGACCCAGCGGCAAAGCTTGCCGCTGCGACGAACAGCGCGGCCGCAAGCGCAGCCGCGACGCGGATCTTGATCGTGCTCATGATCGCGATTTCCGCTTCAGCGCTGCAGCGGCTGGTCGATGATGGCGAGCCGTTGCTGTCCGCGTCTGAAGACGACGTCGGTGACGCCGAGCACCGAGCGCAGCTTGTCGTCGTCGACTTTCATCGGTCCCGGCGAGGAGGCCGCGCCCGGCGCTGGCTGTGGGAAGGCCGTCGACATCGCGGTGTGGAACGTGACGTTGCCTTCGACCTTCTGCATGATCTGGTGGATATGGCCGTTGAGCACGGTTACCGATCCGAAGCGCTTGAGGTAGTCGAGCGCGCGTGTCGCGTCTTCGGTCCCCCAGCCCCAGGCTGGATACACGGACCACAGCGGAATGTGGGCGAAGACGACGATCGGGGTGGAGGCGGCGCGACCTTTCAGATCGTCCTCCAGCCATTCGAGCTGCTCGTTGCCGAGATTGCCTAGCCCGCCGGCCTTGAGATCGACCACGTTGACCAGGCCGATGAAGTGCACGCCGTTGGCGTCGAAACTGTACCAGCCCGCGCCTTTGGTGCCGCGGCCGTAGCGGTCGCGGTAGAGCTTCACGTCCTCGTCGAGCACGTCGTGTTCGCCCGGCACGTAATGCACGTCGAGCCGCGCCTGCGAAATGATGCGGTCGGCGTCGTCGAATTCGGATGGCTTGGAGAGATGCGTGATATCACCGGTATGAATGATGAAGGATGGCTTGACGCCAAGCGCATTGATCTTGTTGATCGCTTCCTCGAGCGTGCCGAGGGCGTTGGGGTTCGCCGGCTTGTCGAATCCGACATGGCTGTCGCTGATTTGCAGGAAGGTGAGCCTACTCGCTTCAGCGGCCGTCGCCTCGCCGATGATGCCGATCGAACGCGGCATGCCGCCGGCGACGGTCCACAGGACGCCGGTGCCGGCCCAGGTCATGCATTCGAGGATTTTGCGCCGGCTGACGCCGCGCCCGTCGCGCTGATCAGAAGTCATCGCCAATCTCCCTTGAAGCCCACGATGGGGTTCAAAGGAGCAGATCGCCGATGTTCGGATTTATTCCTGGGTCTCGGAGTTAGTCTTTCTCGATCACGCTGCCATGACCCAGCTCATCCACCTCTTCCTGTTGCATCTCGCCGAATCCATCACGGCGTCGTGATGCTCGTAGAGCGAGCGAAACCGCCGCGAATGCGCGTCGTCCAGCGGCATTCATACCGCATGATCATTTACGCCGCGGGGCGTGATCAACTCACCCGCAGAGCGCGATCAAATGAAAGTGAAGCTGTTCGTATCAGGCACCAACTGCGCGGCACGTTCCGTGTGAGCCGAGGAATTAAACGAGGTCTTCCCCGGTCAAGTCTGCGGCGACGTTTTGCCCAGGAGGAGAAAATGTCACCCGAAAGCGCAATTTCCGTCATTGCCGTTGCCCTGGCGCTGGCATTCTCCGCGCATACCTCAGCCAATCACAATCGCGGCAACGCTTCCAGCTACCAGTCGGCTCAGTATTGTATGCCGCAAGATGACGAGCCTTCGGACACGACTAGAGTCTATTGCTGAGTGCATGGATGGCGGTTCGTGCACTTGATCCGCTGCCGATGTCAGGCGGACACTGGCACGCCAGCTGGCTTGGAGAGGGCATGACTAGCAACGCCATGATGATCCCCGCATACACCCTCACCGCGCGCGTGCTGCACTGGATCACGGCGTTTCTGGTTTTGGCGACGATTCCACTGGGGGTGGTGATCGCGAACGAGTGGGGCGGATCCGCGCAGAACGCTCTCTACGACCTGCACCGCTCGATCGGGGTAACGATCATTCCGCTGGTCATTCTGCGCATCATCTATCGGTGGACACATCCACCATTACCGTTGCCCGCCGACATTGTCGCGATGCAAAGACTCGCCGCACACGCGACGCATTGGGGTCTCTACGTGCTGCTCATCGTGCAACCGTTCATAGGCTGGATCGCCACCTCGGCTTATCGGGCGCCTATCATCGTCTTCGGCTTGTTTGAGCTGCCGCCGATCTGGGCCGAGAACCGCGCGTTCTCCGAGCAACTTTTCTACATCCACACCCTTCTCGGCATCGCCATTGCGTGCCTGGTGGCCGCGCACATCGGCGCGGCGCTGCATCATCATTTCGTGCGCAGGGATCGCGTCCTCCTGCGCATGATCACCGGCTGAGGGCCACAGCCGGTAGGCCGATGTCGGCCCAATTTGCTTCTGCCACCGTTCAACACGTGTCCGCGACCTCCGTGAATGCACGCGCATGAGGCCGAGTCTCTTGCGCAGGAGCAACGCATTCACGGCATCACGGGAGACACGACTATGTTGACCTCGAAAGCAGAGCTAGCCGCCAAGAGAGCGACCAAACTCGGATTGGCAACGGCGATCGCCGCGCTTTGCATGACTGCAATCCCTCTCGCCGGCGCGCTCGCCCAGGGCGGCAGCCGCCAAATCAGCGCGGGGCGCGCGGCGCGGCTTCACGAGTGCAGCGTGTTGGCCTCACGGTATACGCAACACGATTGGGGCAACACCGAAATTTATCAGTATC
>Ga0075421_100011798_pt1 | contig 10834 bp, 9 predicted proteins | sample SoiMetdeltSBSDD5_FD_75292 | JGI IMG/M metagenome (GOLD analysis project Ga0075421, IMG submission 75292) | Bulk soil microbial communities from a Populus tree surrounding site in Tennessee, USA - Soil MetaG P. deltoides SBSDD5 | ecosystem: Environmental > Terrestrial > Soil > Tree plantation...
GCCATGAGCACCAGGGTCTTCGTCATACGTCACGGGGAGACGGAGTGGTCGCGCGCGCGACGCTTCGCGGGCTCCCGCGATATTCCTCTCGCCGAAGCCGGGCGTCGCCAGTGCGAGGCCGTCGCCGATGCCCTCGCGAGCACGCACGTCGCGGCCATCTACGCGAGCCCGCTCGAGCGCGCGCGCACCGCCGCCGAGACGATCGCCAAGCCCCATCGCCTTCCCGTCACGGTGGAGCCGGATCTCCGCGAGATGGCCTTCGGGGCCTGGGAAGGTTTGACCCGCGAAGAGGTGGCCGCGCGCGATCCCGAGCGCTATGCGATCTGGCAGTCGGCGCCGCACGAGCTGGTGCTCCCGGGCGCGGAGCGGGTCGGCGACGTGGCCGCGCGCGTGGCGGCCGTCGTGGAGGAGCTGCGCGCCATCCACGCCGATGAGACCATCGTGGTGGTGGCGCACGCGGTCGTGGTGCGGCTGGTCGTGCTCGGCGCGCTCGGCCTTGGTCCGGAACGGCTGTGGTCGGTCGATGCATCGCCGGCGGGGATCACCGAGATCGAGTACCAGCCGGCGTGGGTCACCGTGCACCGGATGAACACGCTCGCGCACCTGGCCGTGGGATGAGGCCGCCTCCGCAGCTTCCCAAGGGCGCGCGCATCTACTTGCCCGACGAGGTGGCCCGCAAGCGCCACGTCGAGCGCGCCCTCCTCGACGTGTTCGAGCGCTGGGGCTATCGCGAGATCATCACGCCGACGTTCGAGTACTTCGAGGTGCTGTCGGCGGGCACCGACGTCGCGCTTCAGGAGAACATGTTCAAGTTCGTGGACCGCGACACGGGGCGGGTGCTGGCCCTCCGCGCCGACATCACGCCTCAGATCGCGCGCATCGTCGCCACCCGCCTTCGCGACGCGCCCAAGCCGATCCGTCTCGCGTACGTGACCAACGTCTTTCGCGACGACGACTCGCAGGTGTCGCGCTATCGCGAGATCTACCAGGCCGGGGTGGAGCTGCTCGGGCTCGACAAGCCGGAGGCCGAGGTGGAAGTGATCGCGATGGCGATCGAGGGCCTGCGCGCCCTTGGCCTGCATCGCTTCCAGATCGACCTCGGCCATCCCGACTTCTTCCGGGGCCTCGCCGACGAGAGCGGCGTGTCACCGTCGGCCGAGGGCGAGCTCCGCACCGCGCTCTCGCGCAAGGACACCTCCACGCTGGAGCGGCTGGTGGGCGAGCTGAAGATCCCGGACGCGGTGGGGGACGCCCTGCTCGCGTTGCCGGGCCTCGTCGGTCACGAGGAGGTCCTCGACCGCGCCGCCGCGTTTGCCGCCAACGCGCGCTCGGCGCGCGCGCTCGCCAATCTCGCCGAGGTGTACCGGCTCCTCGCGATCTACGGCCTCGCCGACACCGTCCTCCTCGATCTCGGCGAGGTGCGCGGCTTCGACTATTACTCCGGGATGCACTTCGACACGTACGTGGCGGGCTTCGGAGCGTCGCTGGCGGCGGGGGGCCGCTACGACCACATGCTGGCCCGCTTCGGCTACGACTGCCCGGCGGTCGGCTTTGCCTTCGACGTGGCGCGCGCGCTCGACGTCATGCAGGCGCAGGGCGTGCCGGTGGAGCTGCCGGGGCCGGATTTCTTCATCATCGACTTCACACCGGAGAAGACGGCGGCATTGTCGCTGGCGCGCCGGCTGCGCGATCTCGGCGCCTCGGTCGCGCGCGACATCATGAGCCGCGGCCTCGACGCCTCGCTCGCCTACGCCCGCGCGCAGCGGGTTCGTCACGTGCTCGTGGTGGGGAGCCCGCGCACGGCGGCGAGCGAGCTGCTCGCGCTCGATCTTGCGGACGGCGGCGAGCGCGCCCTGCCGGTGGCGACGCTGCTGGAGTCGCCCGCCCGATTCTTTCCGGAACTCGGAGGACGTAGAGATGCCTAACATCGTCGTGGTCGGCGCGCAGTGGGGGGACGAGGGCAAGGGGAAGGTCGTCGACGTCATCACGCCGCACGTCAACGTCGTCGCGCGCTACCAGGGCGGCAACAACGCCGGCCACACGGTGGTGGTGGGGCGCGAGAAGTACGTGCTCCATTCGATTCCATCCGGCATCCTCCACGCGGGCTGCCGGTGCGTGATCGGGTGCGGGGTCGTCATCGATCCCGGTTCGCTCATCGACGAGATGGAGTCGCTCGTGCGCCGCGGCGTGACCCTCGACGGCAATCTCTTCATCTCCCGCAACGCGCACCTGATCATGCCGTACCATCCCGCCCTCGATCTCGCCTCCGAGGCGAAGCTCGGCGCCCGGGCGATCGGCACCACCGGCAAGGGCGTCGGCCCCGCCTACGTGGACAAGGCCGCCCGCGTCGGCATCCGGATGGCCGATCTCCTCGACGAGCGGCTCTTCCGCGAGAAGCTCGAGATCAACATCCAGCAGAAGAACCGGCTCCTGCGCGACATCTACGACGCGCAGACCTTCACCGTGGAGGAGATCCTGAGCCCGTACCTCCGCTACGCGGGCTGGCTCGCTCCCTACATCACGGACACCGCGCTCCTCCTCACCAAGTGGCTCGACAGCGGGTACTCCCTCCTGTTCGAGGGCGCGCAGGGCACCATGCTGGACGTGGATCACGGCACGTATCCCTACATCACCTCGTCATCGACGACGTCGGGCGGCGCCGCCACCGGCACCGGCGTGCCGCCCACGCGCATCGACGGCGTGCTCGGGGTGGCGAAGGCATACACGACCCGTGTCGGCGGCGGGCCCTTCCCGAGCGAGATGAAGGGCGCGATGGAGGAGGCGATCCGCGCTCGAGGCAACGAGTATGGCGCCACCACGGGACGGCCTCGCCGCTGCGGGTGGTTCGATGCGGTCGTGCTCCGCTACGCCGTCCGCATCAACGGCATGGACACGGTCGCGCTCACCAAGCTCGACGTGCTCGATCAGCTGGAGACGGTGAAGGTGTGCACGGGATATCGGTACCGCGGCGAGATCCTCACGGAGTTTCCCGAGGAGGAGACGGTGGTGAAGGAGGCGGAGCCCGTGTACGAAGAGCTCTCGGGGTGGATGGCGCCCACGGGCGGCGCCAAGAACGAGAGCGACCTTCCCGCCAAGGCGCGGCGCTATCTCGATCGCCTCGAGGAGCTGATCGGGGTTCCCTTCTGCCTCATCTCGACGGGCGCCGTGCGCGACGACACCATCGTGTGCGAGGGCTCCCCCCTGCTGAGATGGTTCCCGTCCGTGCGGGCGAGCTTGCTCTAGCGCGCGGTCTCCACGCGGGGCCGCGCCATGCTCGCGACCATGGCGCAGAGCTCCCAGGGATCGACCGGCTTCTCCAGATAGGCGTGGAAGCCCGCCGCGATCGCGCGCCGCATGGGGTGGCGATCGGTGTACGCGGTGACCGCGATCGCGTGCAGCCGGCGCCCCGCGTGCGCGGCGAGATGGCGGATCTCGCGCACGAGCCAGTAGCCGTCCTCGTCCGGCATGGCGAGGTCGGTCACCACCACATCCGGCACGAACGTCTGGAACACGCGAACACCGTCGCACGCGCCCGTCGCCGTCGCCACCGTCGCTCCCGATGACTCGAAGACGGCGCGAAACATCGCACGACACTCGCTGTCGTCATCGACGACGAGCACGCGCGTTCCCGCGAGTGCGGCGGGCAGTGGTGAGCGAGCCACAGTGTCGATGCGAGGACGCTACGAGGGTCGCGCCCCCGCCGTCAATACTCGGATGAGGCCGACGCCGCGCGGTGTTTCGCGCGCGCGCGTGTCGATGCCCGCGTCCCACGCGGTTGCATCGCGCGGCACCGCCGGGCGCGCGCTGTTCATGCGTGCGTCGGCGCCCGCGACGCGCGAGACCCGCATGGCGAGGCCGCGGATTCGCGTTGTGGGTAACGGTGGATATGTGAATGACGGGCGGTGACGTCGGGTGTCGTCCGCCACGGGTGGGACGGCTCACCCGTGGCGGCGGGAGACGCTACTGCGGGCGCGCGACCCTACGCCATGCCCGGGACGAACGGATCGCGTCCGCGCTGGTACGTCGGCTGGCGCTGGGCGGGGTTGCGGTTCACGAGCGGGCGCAGGTAGAGCGGGCTCAAAAGGCTGCGCACCTCGTGCTCGATCGTGAACAGCACGCGATTCGTATCCGGATCGACGATGTCCTGGAAGCGATACTGATACCAGTTGCTCTCCTCGGTCACGAGCCCGCGCTCGCGCAGCCAGCGATGGGGACGCGAGAAGTCGGCGATGTAGATCTGAACGTGATGCCCGTCGTAGGCGGCGATGGGCTCCGTCGTCTCCTGGAAGATGAGCTGCTGGTGTGGACCCACTGTCACGCGCGCCGCGGGAGCGCCGCCATTCCGGCTGACGCTCGCGCTCGCCCCGAACGCCATCTGATAGAAGCGCGCGATCCCGTCCGCGGTGCCCGCCTCCACCGGGAATTCGACATACGGCATCCCGAGCGTCATGTCGCCGAAGCTCGGGCCGGGGGCATGACAGCGGATGACGTTGCCCCACGGCGACACCACGCGGATGTGCTTGTCCTCGACCGCGTAGTCGAAGCGGGTTCCCGTCAGTTTCGGGGCGACCTTCTCCAGACGGCGCGGCAGCTCGTCGAAATCCGCGATCACCAGGCCCACGCGCCCGCGCAAGACCTGTGGCTCGCCGGTGGGCAGGTGAAACTGCTGTTGGCCCGCGTTGATCCACATGTTGTCGAGGGTGACCATCAAATAGGGGTCGCGGGTGAGGCCGAGCCCGCCCACGTAGAACAGGGTGGCGACTTGCTGGTCGGGAACCCGCACGTTGACGTGCTCGAGCGCGACGATGTTGCCGACGTCCTGAGTGGTGCGGTCGTAGGTCTCACCCGCCATGTCTGGGCCCTCCTGCGCGACGGCGCTGGGCCCATTATAGACGCCTGGGCGTGGGTGGTGCCGCCGGCCCGGCGCTGAACCGTGCCGGCCGGGGCTCTCGGCGCGCCGCCGCGAACGTTGCGTGTGCCCGCGGGCTCGGTATAAAGTTGCAGCAGCAGCCCGGAAGCTCCGGTCACGGCACGTCGCGCCGCGACGGCGCCGTCGCCGGGACCCGAACAACGTTCTCCACATATCCAACGCGCCCGGGGCGAAGCTTGCGCCCAGGGGCTCCCATGAGAAAGGACTGATGCTTCGATCGGTCTGCAGCGTCGCTGCGGTGGTGGGGGTATTCCTGCTCGGCCCCGCGTCCCCGGGTCACGCTCAAGAGACGAACGACACGCTCGGCTACCTCGGCTTCCGTCTCGGGATCGCGTCCCTCGTGAAGAAGGAGCCGGCGCCCGGCATCATCATGGACCGGCCCGAGCAGCTCACCGGGATCTACGCCGGATTCAACATCAACCGGTACCTCGGCGTCGAGCTGACCGTCGACCGGTGGGAAACGAGCCTCGAGCGCGGTGATCGGCGCAAGATCGGCGAGTACGGCTTCATCGCGCTCATCCCGCACGTCCGCCTCAGGTACCCGTTGCTCGATGGGCGCCTCGTTCCGTACATGGTCGCGGGCGTGGGTGTTACCGAGAACGAGTTCAACGACCGCAAGGAACCCGCCATCGGGCTCCACGTGAAGGGGCGGGATACCGAGGTGGTGGGGTCCGTCGGTGTCGGCCTCGAGTACTTCATCGCGCGCAACATCGCATTCGGGGGCGACGTTCGGTACATGATCTCGCGCGGCCACGAGATCACGGTGGGTGACCGCACGCAGGACCTGAGCCTCGATGCCCTGCTCATCGCGGGCGGCTTCCGGCTGATTTTCCCCGATCCGGAGACGGCGACGAAGCCCGCGGTTGATCCGGGCGCCGCCAAGCGGCCCTACATCGCCTTGCGGATCGGTGGCGCCATGCCGTTGCACTCGCGCATCGCGAGCGGGCTCGAGACCGAACCGCAGTACGTCGCCGTCGGCGATTTCGATCCGCTCCTCGCCGTCGATGTCGGCATGAACTTCAGCAAATATCTCGGCGTCGAAGTCGCGCTCGAGGGTTACTCGCCGATCCTCGCCATTCCCGGCCTCGGGAAGATCGGCGAGTACGGCCTCTACATGGCCATTCCGAATGTGCGCGTGCGCTACCCGCTCCTTCACGGGAAGGTCGCCGTCTACGGGCTGGCCGGCGTGGGGGTCGGATTCGCCGAGTTCAAGGATCGCAAGCCGCACGGGTCCGGCTTGAGCATTCACGCCAGCGACTTCGCCCCCATCGCGTCCGTGGCGGCGGGGTTCGATTATTTCGTCGCCAGCAACATCGCGATCGGGTTCGAGACGAAGTACATCTATTCGCGCGACCACGAGTTCCGCCTGAACGGCCGCAGCCAGCACGTGAACCTCGATTCCTTGTTCCTGTCCGGCGGCGTGCGGATGTTCTTTCTGGAGTGACGGCGATCGGGGATATCGTGCATGGAGTGACCGCGCTCCCGTTGCTGCGGCTCGGCGACTTCCTCTTTCGCTGGCGCAGCTATCTCCCCCTCCTCCTCGTGCCGCCGTTCATCGCCGCCATCGCGGTCTCCGAGCATCCCGCGGCGTCGCCGGGAGGTCGGCTCGCGTGGCAGATCGCCTGCGTGCTCCTCGCCTGCCTCGGCCTCGCCCTGCGCGTGTGGACGGTGGGCGTCGCGGCGCGGGGAACATCAGGGCGCAACACACGTCAGCAGAAAGCGTCGGTCCTCAACACGACCGGGCCCTACTCGGTGATGCGCCATCCGCTCTACGTCGGCAATACCGTGATCGCGTTCGGGCTGGCCTTGTTTCCGGGCACGGTCCTGGCGGCCGTCGTCGTCGTCATCCTCGCTGTCGTCTATTACGGCGTGATCACCGCCCGCGAGGAGGCATTCTTGCGGGACCGGTTCGGGTCCACGTTCGAGGCGTGGGCGTTGCGCGTCCCCGCGTTCGTGCCGAATCTTTCGCGCTACGTCCCGTCCGCGCGGGCGTTCGACTGGCGCATCCCCGTTCGCCGCGAGTTCTACGGGCTCGCGCTGATCTTGATCACGCCGCTCGGGCTCGACGTCGCCGCGAACCTCGCCCGCCGCGGCGTGCTAGAGTTCGATCCTGTATGGGGCAGTCTGGCGATGGTCGGCGCCATCGTGTTCGTCGTTCTCCGCACGATCAAGAAGCGTACCCCGCGTCCCTGACCGCCGCGGCCGACGTCTCGCGGCGCGGCTTTCTGCTCACGCTGGCGGCCGTCGCGCGGCCTCGGACGGCCGCCGTCTTTGCGGCGCCGGGGCTCGCTCGGTTCGCCGCAGTCGCCACTGCGCCGGCGCTCGTTCGCACGGTCGCCGCCGCGGCCGCGACGGTGGTCGAAGACTGGAGCGCGCACAAGGTGGGCGCGCACGGCGTGCCGGGGGGATGGCGCGAGTACGAGACCCCCGCCGGCCATCCCAGATACGATTTCACCGTGGTCGAGGACGGGGGCCGGCGCGCGCTCGATTTGAAGAGCGCAGGCGACCACTCGACCATCGCCAAGGAGGTTCACGTCCAGCTCACCCAGACGCCGGTGTTCGAGTGGGCGTGGAAGGTGGTGTCGTTGCCGCCGGGCGCCGATCTCCGCAATCGCGCGACGTCAGATGCGACGGGCCACCTGTTCGTCATCTGGCCGCGCTGGCCGGCGCTCGTGCGGTCGCGCCTCATCGGCTACGTGTGGGATCGCGCGCTGCCCGTCGGCACCGTCGTGCCGAGCCGGAAGACGGGAACGGTGACGTTCATCGTCGTTCGCAGCGGCGAGCAAGGCCTCGGCGAGTGGCACGTACAGCGCCGGAACGTTGCCGACGACTATCGGAAGGTCTTTCACGAGGCGGTCGTCGATCCGGGGGCGGTGGCGGTGTCGATCGACACCAACGATACCCGCGGCCGCGCGGAGGCGCTGTTCGGTCGGATCGCGTTCACCGCCGCGTAAACGCTACGGCGGCGTCAGCGTCCCCGCCGTTGACATCACCGCTTTGAGCCGCGGCCACGCCATGATGAGCACGCCGATCGCCGCCGAGACGAACCACAGCGTGTCCATGGCGACGTGGCCGACCCCGATCACGTCCTGGAGCAGATCCAGCGGCAGCGGCACCACGAGCAGGATCCCGATCGCGTAGATGTTCGGCAAGGTAAAGGGCTCGCGATGCCGGCGTCCGTAGCCGTACGCGATCGCGGCCGCCACGCCGACCGCGAACACCGCCCAGTGTCCGGGGAAGGCGGCCAGGGCCAGGATCATCACGCACTCGCTCAGACGGATCGAGGCCGGCGACCCGCGATGGCCCACCGCGTACGCGCGCAGGATCAACCCCGCGAAGGCGACGGCGACGCACAGCAGCTCGAGCGCGAGGTGGCGGGACAGATCCGGAGGCTCGTCGGTGAGCACCGCCCGCCCCAGCGTGGAGCGGTCGTCGGGGAGCGTCACGCGGGCGACCGTGACGGACCGGCGGCCGAGCTTTTCTTGCCCGACCACGGCGGGAACGGTGGATGTCTCCAACTTCGGCAGCAGGCGATTGTCGATGACGACGATCGTGGCTCCGTTGCCGCCCCGGCGGGCGCGCTCGGCCGGCTGCATCTTCGTCAGATCCGTGACCGGTTCCCGGAGGAAGAACGCGAGCGGGAGCGACGGGACATTCCACGTCGAGACGTCTTCACGTCCCTGCCGCGCCGCCGCGATGTGTTCGATCACGCGATCGTAATCGAACTGCGCGTTCACCCGCTGCACCTGGCCGTGGTAGATCAGCGTGACGAAGACGGCGGCCGCCGTCGCCGCCACCACGAACGCTCGCTCGACGTGCCGGTAACGGAGCCCGATCTCGAGGGCGACCACGATCGTCACCGCCGCCACGCACGCCACCGTCGCCTCCACGGGTGAGACCGGCAGCGCCGTTCGCGCATCGCTGAGCACGCGCCCGTTCGCCGCCGATCGCACGAGCCCGGTCGCCGCGATGGTGGCGAACAGCGCGGCCGTCCAGCGCAGCGGCCACAGCGTCACCGTCCGCGATTTCAGGCTCGCTCCGGCCAACCACCATCCGAGCACCAGCGCGAGCGGGGGGAGGAGGGGCAGCAGGTAACGGATGCGCTGCTGGTGGGACGGAAACACCATCACGAAGACGGCCGTCGCCCAGAGCAGGACGAAGGCGACCGTGTCGCGCTCGCTGCCACGTTCGCGGCTCAGGCGCCAGGCGTCGTAGACCGCGAACGGCACGAACCACGCCCACGGAAAGACCAGGGCGAACGCGTGCTGTACGGGCGTCACCAGGAAGAGCAGCGTGAACTGGCGCGGCAGATACCAGAGGAGATAGTCGAAGAGCACCGTGCGTTGAAGTGCGGGCGCCTCGCGAAGCGCCGCCATCAGCCACCACGGTGCGATGAGGACGGCGAGCACGGAGAGCCCGAAGCCGAGGCGCAGCCACCCCATCGGTCGCTCCTGCCGCCGCGCGATCGCGTACCCAACCGCGAACACGAGCGGGATCAGCCCCGCCGGTCCTTTGACCCAGAACCCGCCTGCGAGCGACGCGTAGAACCCAAGCCACGCGTATCCGGTCGATCGACGATGCATGCGCGTGAGGGCCCACACGCTGGTTGTGCTGAACATCGTGAGCAACATGTCCGGCATGGCGAGCCGCTCGTAGAGGTAGAAGCCCTGGGTGGTGGCGGCAATCATCGCCGCATACCGGCCGGCGGTGACGTTCCAGAGCTCGGTCCCGAGGCGATAGATGATGAGAACCGTGACGAGTCCCGCCAGCGCGGACGGCAACGCCGCCGTCCACGGACTGACATGGTCGAACGGCAATGACACGAGCGCGATGAGCCATGCCGCCAGCGGCGGCTTGTTGACGTAGGGGGCGCCGTCGAGCGAAGGCAGCAGCCACTGCCCGCTGTCGATCATCTGCTGAGCGAGGACGGGAAAGCGCGCCTCGTCGTTGTTCGTGAACGTGCGCCGCCCGAGATCAGTGGCCGTCAGCAACAGCACCGCGGCGCCGACGACGACGATCCCGGGGACCCGCTTCACGCCGGTACCATACCGCAGCGCGCGCTGAACGGGAACACTTCGGAGGGCCCGGCGCGCGTGTCGTCGTGCGGTTGCCGCGCGCGCTTCCGAGCAGCGGGTCGCCGGCGACGACGAAGTGCGCGATACTACTCCGCAGCCCGCCGCGCGAGCCGTTAGCTCAGATGGAAGAGCACCTGACTTTTAATCAGGGGGTCCCGGGTTCGAGTCCCGGACGGCTCACCAGCTTTTCGCTGACTTACCGGACGCCCAATCGTCGCCGTCGGGAGTAGGAGTCGCCTGGGGGTGGAGCCGGGGAGGCGCCGCGCGCGACGCACGCGCGCATCAATGGCCTCGCCGAAGGCTTCGTACACACGTTCAAACGCGACTACGTGAACGTCCACGAGCTGCGCGACGCCGAGAGCGTCCTGGCGCAGCTGGGCGGCTGGTTCGACGATTACAACTGCCAGGCTCCGCATTCGGCGCTTGGGATGCGGAGCCCGACGGAGTATCGCACAGTGGCGTCAGCAAGCAGCGAATTCACGCCCCCATCTGTCTAGAGAATTGGGGAGCAGATCAGCCCTGCCTCACGCCGCGAGATTCCGGCGAGACATAACTCGCGTCATACGGCAGTGCCGCGATGAAGTGCTATGAATCTGGTCAGCACGTTCAGCCTCCTGTTCAATATTCCCGGGCTTTCGTCGGCCTCGTCGCACGCCGTGAGCGCGCCCGCACGATGAGATACGCCGCAATGGCGAGGTTGACGGCGAGGGCGGCGACCCGCAGCGGCGTGAGCCGCCTGGTGATCTCATAGATCTCGAGGGGGACGAACGACAGCGTCACGATCACGGTCAGGTACTCGGCCCACCGTTTTTTCAGCATGAGCCCGATG
>Ga0075421_100011803_pt1 | contig 10832 bp, 10 predicted proteins | sample SoiMetdeltSBSDD5_FD_75292 | JGI IMG/M metagenome (GOLD analysis project Ga0075421, IMG submission 75292) | Bulk soil microbial communities from a Populus tree surrounding site in Tennessee, USA - Soil MetaG P. deltoides SBSDD5 | ecosystem: Environmental > Terrestrial > Soil > Tree plantation...
TCCTTGGCGCTGAACATGCGCTGGGCGACGTATCCGCCGCCGCCAGGCTCGGCGCCCGGATACCAGGTGGCCCACCAGACTACCGAGATGTAGACCAGGAACGTCATCATCGGCATCCAGGCGGAATTCAGGTCGGGGACGAAGCTTAGCACCGAGCCTGCGCCGCCCGACGCCAGGCCGCGAGCGCGATCGAGCTCGCCCAGCTTGAGCTTCATCTGGTCGATACCGCCCACGGCCGAAACCGCCGCTACGGCCAGCGCGATGACCATTCCCATCTTCACGACGAACTGGAACAGGTCGGTGACTAACACGCCCCATAGTCCGGCCAGCGTCGAGATGAAGGATGTGATGACGATCATCCCCAGGACGATCGCCAGGGCTTCGATCTTGGTGACGCCCAGAATCAGCATCAGGATCTTTACCATGGCCAGGTTGACCCAGCCGAGAATGATGCAGTTGATGGGGATGCCAAGATAGACGGCGCGGAATCCGCGCAGAAAGGCGGCGGGCTTTCCGGCGTAGCGGATCTCGGCGAATTCGACGTCGGTCATGACACCGGATCGCCGCCAGAGCCGTGAGAAAAAGAATACTGTCAGCATCCCGCTGGCGACGAAGTTCCACCACAGCCAGTTGCCGGCGATGCCGTTCCGGGCGACCATTCCGGTGACGGCGAGCGGCGTGTCGGCGGCGAAGGTCGTGGCGACCATGGAAGTGCCGGCCAGCCACCACGGCACATTGCGTCCGCCCAGGAAGAATTCGCCGGTGCTCTTGCCGGCTCGCGCTTTGTAATAGAAACCGATAGCGAGGTTGAGCAGGAAGTAGGCGGCGACGATCGACCAATCTAAGGTGGTCAGCTTCATTCTTTTTCAACTACTTCTGTGGAAAACGATGTGGATATCGTGGGTACTGGTAACCTAACTGTAATGTCGCAATCGGTTTGTGTCAAATTGCACTGCTTTTCAGCACGTGGCGCAGGTGAATCGTAAGTACTATGCATAACTAGGGTTACGATCAGATCCAGGCCTTTTCAAGTGGCACTCCCTGCTTGCAAAGATCACAAGCGGCGGCATCCGAGTAATAGCTCGCGTTCAGCTTGGCCAGATAGTACAGAGGTAGCGAGCCGAAGTCTTTTGTTTCCGGAATCGGTTGGTAGATGATCACGGCGAGCGCCATCACCGTAGCGCCGCGGGACTCGAGCAATGTGCGCATTTCACTCAGCTTCGTACCTGAGCGGAGAATGTCGTCGACCAGGACGACCTGCTCGCCGGGGCTCTGCTCAAGAAACTGGCGGAAGCGGAGCGATCTGCCGTCATCGTGCTTCTCGGCCCAGTAGACCTGGTTCGCGCGCAGGGCCTCAACAACGCCGTAGGCGACGGGCAACCCCCCTGTCGCGGGCGCAACGATGGAGAGTTCCGGGATTGTGGCGCGGATCTCCGAGTTGGCGCGCAACAGGCGACTGAGGCCGACACTGAGGGTGCGGGCATGCTGGTAGTAACGCATGGCCAGGGGGACCTGCAGGTATTCGTTGGAATGCAATCCACTGGGATACTCAAAATGGCCATCGCGCAGGGCGCCGGTTTCGCGCAGGATACGGACCACTTCTTCTTGTGACGGAACTAGCTGCATAAGCGATCAAGGCGCCGGACTAGCTCGCTCCGTGTCCGGTGATTACTCGCGGAATGGTCAGTAGCAGAATCTTCCAATCGAGACTCAGAGACCAATTATCAATGTACTGCATATCCATCCGCATCCAGCTTTCAAAGTCGAGCTGATCGCGGCCGGCCAGGGCCCAGAGGCAGGTCAGTCCGGGGCGCATACGAAGTCGGCGGCGTTGCCATTGCTTATACTGTTCCACCTCGTCGGGGACGGCAGGGCGCGGGCCGACGAGCGACATGTCACCACGCAGGATGTTCCATAGCTGCGGCCATTCGTCGATGGAGAATTTACGCAAATAGCGGCCGACGGGAGTCAGGCGGGGATCGTTAGGGATTTTGAACGCGGTGGAGCGCTGGCTCAGATGCTGCAGAGCCGGTTTCAGGGTTTCGGCGTCGTAGCACATGGAGCGGAACTTGTAGAAGGTAAATTTCCTTCCGTTGAGCCCACAGCGCTCCTGGCGGAAGATGGCCGGACCGTGCGAGGTGAGACGAACCAACAGCGCGATGAGAATCATGAACGGCAGAAGCGCAACAATCGCCGCCGAGGCCAGCACGATATCGGTGGCGCGCTTGATCAGCAGCCGGATCTCATCGTGGGGAGCGGCTGAAAAAGTGAGGAGCGGGGTGGCGCCCAGCTGATCCAGATGCACTTTGCTGTTGATGTGGGGAAAGAAATCGACAGCGACGCGAGTGCGGACTCCCTCTTCATCGCAGAGCAGGAAGGCGTCTTCGAGCTCCGCCAGGCGGTTGCTATCGACTGCGAAAACTACTTCGTCGACCACTTGCCGGCGTAGAATCTGCTTGAGGGCTTGGACGGGGAATACGTTGTATTCGGCGCTCAGGCGAATGTGCGCCGGCGTCATATCCAGATGCGGACCTTCGGCGAGAAAACCGACGAGCCGGATCCCATACTGGGCCGAGCGTTCGAGTTGCTCCCCCATTTTCCGCGCCCGGGGTCCGAGGCCGACGATCATCACGAAGTGCGGTCCACCGAACTCGCGGCGCACGACGCCGACCAGGCTTCCCGCCGTCAGCCGGAACAAGCACAGGAGTATCCAGCTATATACCGCGATCAGCGCCAGAAAAGGACGACTGAGATCGAGGCGCAGGGTGAATTCAAAGATAATGAGCGAGATTGCGCCGTAGCCACACTGCCGGAACGTGTCGCGCAGGATGACCGGGGGCGCGCCGGAATCGAGGCGATCGTAAACCTGTAGCCACAGGCCAACCAGCAGCCAGGACAGCATCGCAAAGCCAAGCAACAGAATCCGTGTCGGAAACAGCAGGTAAAATTCGTGCTCGAGTGGAAGCCACACCCGGGTCTGGTAGGCTGCCCAGAAAGCCAACGCCGTCAGTGCGATATCGGAGAGACCGAAGAGGACTCGCGCTTTTCGGTAGCGGCCATTTAGCATCCGCTACACAGAATATCATGGGGTTGCGGCTGAAATCCTCAACCTGCGAATCGCTTCAGGCGACCGATCTCTCGACCGAGACGATCCGAAATCGGGATGGCAGGTCGCGTGAAACCAGGATCTGATAGGCCCCTTCTTGAGGTTGATCCTCCAGAGGAATGTCCCGCGCAAGGCTGTTCAAAATCGAATGGGGCTCGACATTCCAAGGGATTTCGTAAAAACCTGGATCGCCGTATCGCACTTTTGTGAGCGCCAGCTCGAACTGCGCGACCGAGGCGATCAGCCTGTCGGGATGGCTGCTCAGTGTCTCCAGAAAGCCGGGCGCCTGGGTCTCCCGGAAGGAGGAAATGTTGTGGCGCCAGATAAAAGCGCTCAGCGTCTCCTCCAAAAGATAGCGCTGTTTGAGCAGCGTGAAGGTGAGGAAACAGGTGCGCTCCAGGACCCAAATTCGCCAGAGGAAAATGTTCCGGCGAGCCTCCTCGATGTCCCTCGATTGGGCGACCTTCTGGATATAGGTGTCATCGTCCACGCGCGCCTCATACGCGGAGTGGAACAGGCTTAAGAGTTTTCGTTGGTGGGCTACAAGTTCCATAGCTCAATTACTGAAGGCCTTTGTAGTAGGCTTACCAGCCTGTCTATTAGTGAAACCAAGCAGTGTTCCGTTACACAGGGGATTGAATTTAGTTCCAAATTTTGAGGAAACAAGCTGGCGGCATCTTGATTAAAACAAACGCATCAATTGATGGCACGCGTCGTGCAAGAACGCTCTCCAGCGATGAAGGTCGTTGCGGCAATCCTTGCAGGTGGACTCGGGACTCGGCTGCGTCCTGTGCTCGGGGAAGCTCCGAAAGCGCTGGCGCCGGTGGGGGAGACACCGTTCGTTTCCTACTTGCTGGACCAGGTGGCCGAAGCCAATATTTCGCGCGTCGTGGTATGTGCGGGGCATCTGGCGCAACAGTTCGAGCAGAGGCTCGAACCATCTATTGTCGTTATGCGTGAAGAGTGGCCGATGGGGACGGCGGGCGCGCTTCGGAAGGCCGTCGAACAGTTGGATGGCGACGCGGTTCTGGTACTGAATGGCGATTCTTACGTCGACACGAGGCTCGGCAGTTTCCAGGAATGGCATAAAGCACGGGGCTGGCAGTCGTCGCTGATCGTGACACGAGTCGAGAATGCGGCGGGATTAGGAACAATTGATGTCGATCCTCAGGGGCAAATTTTGAAGTTTCACCCTGGCGCAAAAACTCACGGGCCCGGATGGATCAACGCCGGAGTGTCGCTGCTTGCGCGATCCTGGCTGGAGGCTCTGCCTTCCGATACGCCGCTGTCACTCGAAGGCGATGTTTATCCATACTGGCTCAGTCGCGGGATGGGCGGCTACTGCGTGGACGCGCCATTCATCGATATCGGAACACCGGAAGCCATGGCGAGGGCGCCGGCGTTCTTTGCCTCGATCAAGAGGCGTCCGGTTGGGAGCGCTGCTGCGGGGTCGATTGGTCCTGACGCGCAAACAACCAGGCCGGATCGCACTCGAGAGCGGCAGCGATCTTTTCCCGCAGGGCATCAGTCGGCTCGCGAAATCCGTTCATAATCTTGCTGAGCGCGGTTTCATCAATCCCCAGCATTCTGGCGAGCTGGTTCTGGCGAAGGCCGGTCTTCCACAATTGCAATTTCAGGTTGAGATACATTGGAGCACCCTTCGATGGGCGACGTTCCGCCGGATGGGTTCTACGTCGCCGGCGTCAACCTCCGTCGACACAGCTTGTGACAACAGCTCGATGGCGATGACCAGGCGGTTCTGATTCTTGATCCTGACGAGCAGTCCTTCCAGGTCCTGGAGCGGCCCGCGCCGCACGCGGACCCAGTCGCCCTCTCGAACAAACGGATGAGAGGCGCACTTGCCGGTTGATAGGAGCAATCGCCGGACCGAGTTGATCTCATCGTCGGGTACTGGCAGTATTGTGTCCCGATTACCCAGGATGCGGACGGCTCCGGGAGTCTTCATGATTTGGAGACGGGTCGCGCTGTCGCCGGCGAAGCGCACGAAAACGTAACCCGGAAATACGGGCATCTCGACGAATTTGTTGCGATCCTTCCACTTATGAACTTCTCCAAACGAGGGAAGGTAGACCTCAACAGCTTTTGCGGAGAGCTGCGTCGAAACCGCTTTTTCAAATCGCGACCGAGTGTGGACAGCGTACCACTGTGGACTGTGTTCGGTAAGTAATTTGTACGTAAAAGCCGACATAGGATCGGGACGGGCGCCTGGCGCGCCAACATCTTGTTGTCGAATTGTTCTTGCATTGAAGGGGCCAAATGTCAGAACGCTGAAAACACAATAGAATCGGGGGCTGGGAGAGAGTTACTGGTCAGGACGGTTGGAATATTTTCCCGATCAGGCTTTGGTCTGTTGCGTGCAGTTTTCCGTCCGATGTCAATCTGGGCCGCGGCTGCCAAAAAAGTTCCCGGGTCTCATACTCGCCCTGGACTTTGGAGAACCTCCGACTCCCGAGCAGCCGCTGGCCCGCCAGGTTTGGGTGGGCGGGATATTAAACGTCATTCAGAGTCGCGACCATCAGGGAGCGTAGGGGCGGCGCAAATACTTGTCGGTTCTGCCGACGAATCGAGGCTTGGCTGCGGCCCTCCACTCCCTGACAGTCGCGGCTCTGTTAGTGAATTAGGCGGCGGTTTGTTAGGCGAGAGTGACATGTAATGGAGCATCAGGGATGCGGCGCCTAGGTGTGCGGATCGGATCGAAGTATTAACGAGTAGTGATCGATGCGGCATGCTATGCCGTATTCGGAGTTTCTCTCGTCGACGCGAGTGACAAGGACTTCGCAATGGAGATTGACGTTTCCCGTGTCCATGCTGACTTTTTCGGCTGGAACGGTAAGGATACAATCGAGACTTTCGCCAGGTTCGAATCCTGTGCGCGCGACGCAGTAGAATCCTGCGGAGCTCAAGTTGCGCGTCTCACCCTCGATGGGTGTGCCCGAACCTCGCCTGTAGAGGCGCAGGGGGCACCGCAGAAGAACACGCTCTCGAATGCGCCGTTCCATGTTTCGACTCATGCCGCGCCCCCGCGATGTTGTGTGAGAAGTCATAGGCCAGGCCGTGATCCCCTCGCCGACGCTAGGTCGCCTGCCTCCGATGCATCTCTACTTCCAGATGGGAGTTGCCGGCGAGGTCTAAATGATTTGTGTGAGATCGGTGGAATAGACCGCTTGGTACTTCCCAAAGAGTAGGTGTTTTTGCTTATTTCCTTGAACAAATACCGGAAGCTGCGTTATCCTTGCTATATAAACGGGCAGAAGGTTTGCTCGTCAGCGGCACATCTTCAGCCCGATCGGTTAGCGCCTCTTCTCGCGGTTGGTACGAGTCAATGAGGATACGGCTGATTTCGGGTGATCGATTTCTCTACAGGTTATGCAGGGAAGTCTTGCTTGGGTTTCGGGACCGCGAGTGGGACTTCGGAATGGTCAACTCCTACGAGCAGGCGCGCTCGGCGGATCTTTTTCTGTGGGATCTCCATCCCGACATGCAGTTCCCCGAGAGCGCCGATTTCAATTCGAGCCGCAAGGGAATTTTTCTGATTGCTCGCCGTCACCTCGGGCTCTTGCAGCGCAGGCTGCCGCTGACGGGCTTCAGTATCGTCTTAAAGCCGGTGAATGCGGTGCTGCTTCGCGCGCTGCTCGAAGAAGCTGTTTCTCAACATGAGACCAGGAAAGTGGAAGGTCAGATCGCCGAGCAACTTCGTCAGGAGCGCGATCAGATGTTGCAGTATCTCCTCCAGGCGAATTTGAAGCTGCAGGAGTACGATCAGGATCGCACTAATTTTCTGGCCCATAGTGTGCACGACTTTCGAGCTCCCCTTTCGGCGATTCAGGGATACTGCGCGCTGCTGCTGGATGGTCAACTTGGAACGCTAGATCCGGAGCAGACGAAAATCCTCGAGCGCATGGAGCGCAGCGTCAAGAGGCTAGCGCGGCTGACGGCCGGCATGCTGCAGATGAGCGCCGGCGCGAGGATTCCGAGGCGGCCGCCCCGCGGCGACGGAAATATTGAAGCGTGCATTGCGCAGGCGGTGCACGAAGTAAAACCGGTGCTGGAATCAAAACAGATCGAGATGTGGGTGCAGGTTACTCCGCCGAGCGATGTATTGTACATCGACGAAGTGCAGATCGAGCAGGTCCTGGTGAACCTCTTGGATAATGCCTGCCGGTTCACACCCAAGGAGGGTCGCATCGAGATTCGGGCTTACTCGGACTTTTGGGATCGCCGATTCCCGCGCATGACAGAAGGGCGCGAGCACCCCGACCGGCGGGAAGGCTGCTCGCGCGATAAGAATGCTTATCGGGTCGAAGTTCGCGATTCCGGACCCGGCGTCGCCACAAAGGACCTGGAGCGGATCTTCGAGGAGTACACGACAGATTCCTCGGCTAATGACCGGTCACGGGCCGGTTTGGGACTTGCCATCTGCCGCCAGATCATCAGCTCGCATCGCGGAAAAGTTTTTGCTGAATCAACCAGACAGGGCGCCACCTTCGTCTTCATGCTGCCGTACGCAGAAAAAAAGAGTCAGGTTGAAGTCACGACGATGTCAGCCGAAGTGAATTCGGCTGTGGTTAGTGAATAGAGTCCTCTGGAGAACCCGATGGCGTTTAATGCCGGTGATAAGGTCGTTCTGGTAGCCGATGACGATCTGGAAGTCCGAACTTACTTCGAAACACTCCTGAAGATTCAGGGTTACAGCGTCGTGCTCACCGATTCCGGTGAGGAAGCGCTGCGCAAACTTGAAGAAGGGGAGACTCCCATATCGCTCGTCGTGCTGGACGTCATGATGCCGGGCATGGACGGCATCGCGACGCTCAAAGAGATCCGGCGTGTGAACCCAAAACTGCCGGTCATTCTTGTATCGAGCGCGTCGTCGTGGCCGTTCATCATGGAGGCGCTCGAAGGCGCCCCGGCGCGTTTTCTCGAAAAGCCGGTCATGCACGACGAGCTGGCCCGGACGATCGCAGAGCTGCTGAAGGACGAAGGGGCCGCGCCGCAACCGGGGATCGAGCCAGATGGACGCGGTCCGGCAATTGTACAGCCGCCGCGAGCGCGCAATCCTCGCATGATGGAGATCGAGAGCCTGCTGCGGCAGGTCGGCTTATCCGACGTCCCGGTGCTGCTGCAAGGCGAGACGGGAGTGGGGAAGGAAGTGCTCGCCAGGCAGTTGCACAGTCACTCCACGCGGGCGAAGAATCAATTCCTAAAATTGAATTGCGCGGCTCTGCCGCCGGAGCTCGTGGAAAGCGAGCTGTTCGGATATGAGCGCGGCGCGTTCACTGGAGCCTTCAAGGACAGGCCGGGTAAATTCGAAGTGGCGCGAGGCGGAACGATTCTCCTCGACGAGATCGGCGACATGGAGTTCCGGCTGCAGGCCAAGCTGCTGCAGGTGCTGCAGGACAGCGAGTTTCAGCGTCTGGGCAGCAGCGAGACTGTGCACGTCGACGTCCGTATTATGGCGGCCACGCATCGCGATCTGAAGAAGGCGATTCGCGAGGGAGCCTTTCGCGAGGATCTGTACTATCGCCTCAACGTGATCAATATTTATGTGCCGCCGATTCGAGAGCGCAAGGATGAAATCGGATGGCTGGCGGACTACTTCCTCAAGAAGCATGCGACGGCTCAGATGCCGCCTCCCCCGATGACGGCCGCTCTGCAGCACGCGATGATGGCATACGATTGGCCTGGGAATGTCCGCGAGCTCGAGAACATGATGCGAAAGTTTCTCGTCCTCCGGCAGCCCAAAATCATTATCGACGAGCTTCGCGCGCTGGCTGCCGAGGACCAGCATTCGCCGCCCTTGCTTTCCCCGGATAGGAACGGCGCGGGCATGAGTGGGCCGTCAGTTTTGGAACGGGTCGAGCAGAATAAGCAGCGGGAGGAGACCGAGGCGATTCTGGCGGCGCTGACGACCGCGCACTGGAATCGCAAGCACGCTGCGAAGTTACTGAACCTGGATTACAAGGCGTTTCTCTACAAGATGAAGAAGCTGGGAATCGAAAGCAAGCCGACGGCGACCTCCGCGTAATTTGTTACACTAGAGCGGCTAAAGTCTTCCTGTCGAATGTCAGATGAGCTCAGCCGCCCAGTGCGCGCCTCGTGGTTAACGCCATCCCTGGCGGACATCCTATTCATTTCGCAATTGATCTGGCTGGCGCTGTTCACAATCCATAGCGATGGATCGGCGGGACTGCTGCTCGATGCCAACACCGGCTACCATATCCGGACCGGTGACTACATCCTCGAGCATGGATCGATTCCGCACGGGGATATCTTCTCGTTCTCGAAATCGGGTCAACCCTGGTATGCCTGGGAGTGGCTCTCAGCGGTCCTGTTCGCCATCGTGTATCGATTGCAAGGGATGAAGGGACTGATTATTCTGTCGGCCGTGGTGATCGCAGCCGCGAACATTGTCCTCTTGCGGCACATGGTTTGGCGCGGGGCGAACTTCCTGGTGGCGGTCGTGGCGATGCATCTGGTAATCGCGGCGTCGTCGATTCACTACCTGGCGCGGCCTCACGTGTTTACATTTCTGTTCCTGACGATCTCGCTGTGGATGATCGATGCCGACCGGCTACGGCCGTCGAAATGGATCTGGACGCTCGTTCCCCTGACGGCGCTATGGGCGAATATGCACGGAGGGTTCCTGGCGCTAGTCGCGTCGCTGGGTATCGTGGCTGCGGGTTCGGTCGTCGAAGGATTACTTGCGCCGGATCGGCGTGTTGTGTCGTTGTCCCACGCGCGGCGCTATGTGCTGCTCGCGGCCGCTTGCGCGTTGGCCTCCGGGTTGAATCCCTATGGATTCGCCGTTCACGCGCATGCGCTTCCATACCTCAATGCGAAGTGGATTCGCGCGCTGGTGCAGGAATTTCAATCCCCCAATTTCCAATCGCCGGAAGCGATGTATTTCGAGGCGCTGCTTTTTTGCGGTGTAGCGCTCGCGGCTTGGTTGCTCAGCCGCAAAGAGGTAGGGACCGGGTTGCTAATCCTGGCGTGGGCCCACGCCGCGCTGACATCGGTACGCCACATCCCTATCTATGGCTTCGTGACCGGCCCGTTGCTCGCGCGTGAAGGTACAGGTCTCTGGAACCGGTGGACGCAGGGAGCGAAACCGGGATCGCTCACGGCCATTCTCGGCTCGCTGGCGAACGATCACACGCAGAGCCTGCGACGGGCGAGTATCTGGGCGCCCGCGGCCGTTGTGCTGCTCGCGGTCCTACCCTTGGGATGGACGTGGCCGGTGGACTTTCCCGAAGGCAAATTCCCGGCCGCCATTCTCCGCAAGAATGCCGAGTTGATTTCCACTTCACGAATTTTCACAACAGACAGTTGGGCGGACTATCTGACCTTTCATTTCTATCCACGGCAAAAGATCTTCGTCGATGGCCGGTCGGATTTTTTCGGCCAGGAGATCTCCGAAGACTACGTTCAGATTTTGAAGGGCCAGTATGGCTGGGATACCCTCATGAAGCGGTATGATCTCCGCGCGGCGCTCGTTCCGCCGCAAAGCGCTTTGGCGTCGCTGCTGCGTGAGAATCCTGCTTGGCGGTTGATCGACGCCGATAGCCAGGCGATTCTGTTCCAGCGTGTGAATTGATATGCGTATTGAAAGTAAGACGGCGCTGATCACCGGAGGATCCTCCGGGCTCGGAGCTGCGGCTGCGCAAATGATAGTCGATAGCGGCGGTCGCGTTGTGGTCGCCGATCTGAA
>Ga0075421_100011806_pt1 | contig 10832 bp, 9 predicted proteins | sample SoiMetdeltSBSDD5_FD_75292 | JGI IMG/M metagenome (GOLD analysis project Ga0075421, IMG submission 75292) | Bulk soil microbial communities from a Populus tree surrounding site in Tennessee, USA - Soil MetaG P. deltoides SBSDD5 | ecosystem: Environmental > Terrestrial > Soil > Tree plantation...
CGCCGCGGATCGACCGGCGTGCTATGTCACACTGCGCCTTCGTCATTGATTCTCAGATTCGGCTCTCCGCTTCAACTCGCCGCAACACCCCGGACTCGCCCGCAACGAAATCAACTCGCTCTGCGCCTTTGCGTCCCGGCGTCTCTTGGGTTGAAACTGCTCTCGATAAAAACGCCAAGGCACAAAGATGGCAAGCTGCAAAGAACGAATTGAAACTCATCGCCTCGCCGCAGCGCAACAAAAGGGAGCCAGCGACGGATACAGATCAAAGCCGTTCGCAGCGCTGGTTGACACGGATGCCCGGCTGGCGCCGGGCATCCTAAGCGGAGTCGTTCGAAACGGGGTGGGAATCGACTACGACCTCAAAGACGCGGTGGAGGCGGGTCAGTTCGAGAATAGTCAGCACCGAATGCCTGGGATTTCGCAGCCTCAGCACTCCCTGGCGTGAGCGGAGCGCTTTGTCCAGGCTGATCAACGATCCAAGCCCGCTGCTGTCCACAAACTCTGTGTTGGAAAGATCCAGTTCGATCGTCGTGTGGCCGTCAGTCAAAGCCGACAGTACCCGCTCCTTGAATGCACGGGAATTGCTCGCGACAATTTCAGATATGTCGCTGACAACCAGCAGGTCCTTTTTGAGGTGTATTTCCATGTTCGCGATAATGACAACCGATATCTAACTACGGCCCAAAGCACGATTGATACCGGCGCGGCGTGCAATGAAATGACGGAACAGACAACCTATTCCTGTCAGACCGACACATTCTCCCGGCGCACTCACCGCGCTCTCTGGAACAGGCTTTCCGACGCGCCTCCTGGCGTGCGCCTGCCGAACAAAATCGGCATCCTGGCGTTGGCCGCAGGTATGCCGTATGACGGTCACAAGCATTTCGTTGTCTGACAACTCCAAAAGACGTTCGCAGCGCAATTAAACAACATGAGCAAAGCAAAGGGAACACTACGCGGCGCCTTTGCCCCCGTCGAGCCGGGGATGGAAGAAGTTATGCACATTCGCGGGCTTCGCTTGAGAAACGCCGGCATCAGCGATAAGTTGACCGCAACCGGACTCAAGCGTTGGACATCCGTTCAATGAAACGCAACTGAAAAACGGAGTGCGATATGAAGAACCCAAGTGTGCTCCTCCCCGTCGTAATCGTGACGTTAACCGGCGTCACGCTGCTGTTGAGCGCCCGGCACGAGAACACCAGTGCGGCTGACAGTCCGACCGCCGCTCCGACGCCGGTTTCGCTCCATGAAGGCGGCGTGACCGAGTCAACCAGCCGGCGGGCCCAAGCGGCCGACCCCGCGCCAGCCGCGAAGCCGATCAGACTCTCCTACGGATTGGATGAGATCGCGAAGATGGTCGAAGCCGGCGTGCAGCCGGAAGTCGTGGAAGCCTTCATCGACAACTCGACGATCGCTTACGCCCCAAACGCCGAGGATGTTGTTCAGCTTCATAAGTTGGGGACGCCCTCGCAGGTGGTTTCCGCCGTGATCCGGCACGGGGGCAAGCTTCGAGAACAGGGAATCAAGGAATTCAAGGAATCTCAGGCGACACTGTCGCAGCAGGCAACGGCCGCCGCGATATCGCCGGCTGTTTACGCTCCCGTGGCCGCGCCGTCAGTTCAACCCGCGTCCGTCACTTATAACACCTACGCTTACGCGTATCCGGCCGTAGTCGGTTCGGGTTATCCTGTCCAAGGCTATGCCGGTCCCAAGTACGTTTGCTATCCGCGCCCCAGCTATTGGCATCCCCGATATTGCTTTCCTCGGCATTACTTCCCCACCCACTACAGCTACTGCCTTCCATACTCGACCTACAACTATTGTGCGCCGCGGCACGCTCGTTTCGGCGTGTCGTTGGGATTCAGCCCGTATCGTTGCCGGCCGGGCGCGGGCCTGCGCGTTGGGCTTCGTCTTTAGCGCTTGTCGGCGCTATCGGCCGGGCCTCATTGATTCCCGCCTGAAACCGACAGGGGATCATTGAGATAAATCCTCTGACACGCGCGACACAGATCGAATTGAAATTCCACGTAAACATCGCGCATCAACTCTCTTTCGCTCAACGGCTCGCATTGGCCGATGATTTCATCCATCTCCTGGCGGGTATCACGCAATAAATCGTCCAGGGTGATCTCCATCGGGTCCGCGGCGGCGAACACCTGGATCCGGGCGGTGTATCGAATCTGGCCCCGTTCGATCGGGCGGCCGCAGCGATCGCAAATGTGCGTGATCATGTTGTGATTGTAACCCGCGGATGGCAGGAACTGCACTGGTTTTTGGAGACCAAAGCCGAGGGCAGACGCCGCACTCTTCCATTGCGCTGTGCGGCCCGGACCGGGCAACGGGCTCGGCAGCATAAAATTCGTGTGCATTTGTGGCAGCCACTGGTTAGAAGAGGTCTCATGAAACCACTCATCCGACGCGTCAGGAATTTGCTGTCTATCGCGACTCTCTCCGGGCTGGGCTGCCTGACTGGTTCGGCGGCGGAAGCCAGCCGTGCAGCAGGGAAAACGCTCGTTTACGTTGGCACCTACACCGGTGCGAAGAGCAAAGGGATTTATGTTTCAACGTTGGATGCGGCGACTGGGCAGTTGACGGCGCCAAAACTGGCTGCCGAGACGGTCAGTCCGAGTTTTCTAGCGATTCACCCAAATCGCCGGTTTGTTTACGCGGTGAACGAAGTCGGCGAGTTCAATGGCAAGCCGGGCGGAGCGGTCAGCGCGTTTTCCCTCGACGCGGCGACGGGCAGATTGACTTTGCTGAATCAACAAGCTTCGGGTGGCGGTGGACCGTGTCACATCGTCGTGGACAAAGCCGGGAATCACGCGCTCGTTGCGAACTACGGTGGCGGCAGCGTCACTGTGTTGCCCGTCAAAGAGGACGGGCGGCTTGGCGAGGCCACGTCTTTCATCCAGCACGCCGGTTCCAGCATCAATCCGAATCGACAGAAAGAGCCGCACGCGCATTCGATCAATCTGGATATCGCGAACCGTTTTGCGTTCGCGGCGGATTTGGGTCTCGACAAGGTCCTCATTTACCGTTTCGACGCCGGCCAAGGGGTGTTGACTCCCAACGACCCGCCCTTTGCCAAAGTGATCCCCGGCGCGGGTCCCCGCCATTTCGCTCTTCATCCCAAAGGCGGCTTCGCCTATGTGATTAACGAGCTGCACTGCACCGTCGCCGCCTTTAGCTACGATCCGCAACGGGGCGAGTTGAAGGAAGTGCAAACAATCTCGACGTTGCCCCAAGGGCAAGCCGTCCTGCCGAATTTCAGCACGGCGGAAGTCCAGGTGCATCCATCCGGAAAATTCCTCTACGGTTCGAACCGCGGCCATGACAGCGTCGCCGTTTTCACCATCGACCAAAAGACCGGCACATTGACTCACGTTGAGAACCAATCGACGCGCGGCAAAACTCCGCGGAATTTCGGTATCGACCCGACCGGCAAATATCTGCTGGCCGCAAATCAAAGCTCTGACAATGTGGCTGTCTTTCGTATCGACGACGAGAGCGGTCGTCTGACTCCTGCCGGCGACGTGGGTAATGTCGGCACGCCGGTTTGCGTGAAGTTCGTGGCGCTGCCGTGAAACGGATTCTCGCGCCGACTCATTCGGCGTTGGGCAGCGGAGGTTCAAAGATTGGGAGCGCGGGCAGCGCTGGCGGGCGGCTGCTGAAGCTGGACGGTCCTGCCGGAAGAAGGTCACCAAATGAGTGACTGGCGCGTGATCCTCGTTCGGGATGGTGAATAACGAAGATGCCCCTCGCGTCGGCGCTGGAAGCAGGTATAGTTCAACACTGAGATCAACGATTATGAAAACCAAGAATCTGCTGGCGGCCGTTGGAGTCGGTTTCACGATCCTCACATCCTCGCTCGTGCTGATCGCGGTCGTCGTCGTTCAGGACAACCGGGAGCTGCGCAAGGAATTGCGCGTGCTCCGCGCAGACTTGCAAGCGGCAAGGACGGACGTCGTCCAATTGCGCCGGGAGACGACCGATGCGGCGGCGCAGTTGGCGGCGAAACACGATGAGTTGGGCGACTTGGAGGAGGAACTCGCCAGGTCCAATGCGGCCAATCACAAAGCGTCCGGGAATGCCTATGGGTCAACGGGGCCGCGTGCGTACCGGGTCCGCACCTATCTGGGCAGCCGGTACGTCGGAATGGCCTGGATGGTGCCCAGCCCGCTTCCCAAAGACGCCGAATCGGGACCGGTGGCGTACGAGCCGGTGCTGGTGCTCGACGAATCCGTGAAAGGCAACCTTGAGGTGCGAACAACGAATATCGTGGAGCGGGAGGGATCGCGTGCGACGACGGTCAACTACAACTATGCCTATCCGTACTACTATCCCGTGGCTGTTTGGAACGGTGACAACCGGCCGCCGAATTGTGATACCAACCAGGTCCCCGTTCAGCCGACACCGCCGCCGCGGTTGCCGCCGGGTATTTTCAACCCCGTGAACTCAAAACCGTTCCTGCCCGGCAAGCCCTTTTTGCCGCGGGAAGTGCCGGTTCGGCCCTCAGGCAATCAGGTCAGGACGGAACCGGTCCGAGTCCAGGCGAGCCTCGGTCCGAACGCGGGCAATTTGCGCCCACAAATGGCCGGCACGGTCGATCCTCAGAGAAAAGCCACTCAACCCATGTCGCGGCCCGGGTCTTAAGATGTTTCGCGCGCCGTTTTTAACGAGCAGCCGTATCCTGCTGGCGTTTTTTGTCGCCATCGCGGCCGATGGATTCCAAATACTCATCGGTCCGCTAGGGTGGATGTTCTTCGACGAAGTGATTGACGTCGTCACGATGATCGTCACAAGCCTGTTGATTGGTTTTCACCCGCTATTCCTGCCGACCTTCGTGGTCGAATGCATTCCGGTCATCGACATGCTGCCCACCTGGACTGCATGTGTGGCGATGGTCGTCGCTCTGAGAAAGAGGCAGCAGCGGTCAGGCACTGCGCCTGCGCGGGAGGCAAGACGATCTCAAGTCATCGATGTCTGAATTCCTTTGCGGGCAGGGCTTGGCTGCGAATCGGTTTCTTCCATTGTAGTCGGGGTGCGCGAGCCTTTGACTTCACTCCGTATCTTGACGCGCCCGTGGGAACGCTTATCTAGTTAGCCCATGCAACTGGATAGATTGACGATCAAGGCACAGGGCGCGCTCCAGCAGGCGCAGCAGATCGCTCATCGTTACTCGCATCAAGAGATGGACGGCGAGCATCTCCTGCTCGCGTTGATCGAGCAGACGGAGAGCCTTATCCCGGAGCTACTGCAGAAACTCGGTGTCACCTCTGTCCGGCTCAAGGCGGACTTGGAGACGGAACTGGAGCGCCGCCATAAGGTCCAGGGCGCGACTTCTGCTGATGTTTTTCTCAGTCAGGCGTTGAAGAAATCCCTCGATGCCGCCGCGGCAGAGGCTGCCCGGCTCAAGGATGAATACATCAGCACCGAGCATCTGTTGCTTGGCCTCATGGCCGAGGGCGGCACGGGCCTTAAGAAGTTGCTCCAAACGCACGGGTTGAAGCGCAACGACTTGCTCAAAGCGCTGGCGGAGCTGCGCGGGAACCAGCGTGTCACCGACCCGAATCCCGAGGACAAGTTCCAGACGCTGGAGAAATATGGGCGCGACCTCACAGCGCTTGCGCGTGCCGGCAAGATTGATCCGGTCATCGGCCGCGACGAGGAAATCCGCCGCGTCATGCAAGTGCTCACGCGCCGGACGAAAAACAATCCGGTGCTCATCGGCGAACCGGGCGTCGGCAAGACGGCCATCGTCGAGGGACTAGCCCGACGGATTGTGAGCGGCGACGTTCCCGAATCGCTGAAGAACAAGAAACTGGTGGCGATGGACCTCGGCGCCATGATCGCGGGGGCGAAATATCGGGGCGAATTTGAGGACCGGCTCAAAGCATTCCTTAAGGAGATCACTTCCAGCGAAGGGCGGGTCATTCTGTTCATCGACGAGTTGCACACGCTGGTGGGCGCCGGGGCTGCGGAGGGCGCGACCGACGCCGCCAACATGCTCAAACCGCAACTGGCCCGCGGCGAGTTAAGGTGCATCGGCGCGACCACGCTCGACGAATACCGCAAGCACATCGAGAAAGACCCGGCGCTGGAGCGGCGCTTTCAGCCGGTTTACGTGGCCGAACCGACGCTGGAGTCCACCATCGCCATTCTGCGCGGATTGAAGGAACGATACGAAGTCCATCACGGCGTGCGCATCCAGGACTCTGCGCTCGTGGCCGCGGCCACCTTGTCCCACCGTTACATTGCCGATCGTTTCCTGCCGGACAAGGCGGTTGACCTGGTGGATGAAGCGGCTTCGCGTCTGCGCATGGAGTTGGATTCCATGCCGACGGAAATCGACCAGCTCGAACGCCAGATCATGCAGATGGAGATCGAACAGACGGCGTTGAAAAAGGAAAAGGACGAGGCGTCGCGCGAACGATTGAAAAAACTGGAGAAGACGCTAGCCGACTTGAAGGAGCAATCCTCGACCCTGAAGGCACAGTGGCAAAACGAAAAGGCGGCGATCAACGCCGTGAGCATCATCAACGAGCAGATTGAAGCCGCGAAGCTGGAGATGGAGAAGGCCCAACGCGCGGGCGACCTCAATCTGGTCGCGCAAATCCAGTACGGCCGCGTCCCCGAGCTGCAGAAGAAGCTCGCCGCGGCGCAAAAAGAGCTCCACGAGAAGCCGTCCGGTCAGCGCCTGCTGAACGAGGAGGTGACCGAAGAGGATATCGCGGCGGTGGTGTCCTCCTGGACCGGCATTCCGGTGACGAAGATGCTCGAAGGCGAGCGGCAGAAGCTGGTGAAAATGGAGGAGCGGTTGCAGCAGCGTGTCGTCGGCCAGAAAGAAGCGGTCGTCGCGGTTGCCAACGCCGTGCGCCGGTCGCGCAGCGGATTGCAGGACCCGAACCGGCCGATCGGCTCGTTCATTTTCCTGGGGCCGACGGGCGTTGGGAAAACGGAGCTGGGCCGGGCGCTCGCCGAGTTTCTGTTCGACGACGAGGGTTCGATGGTGCGGATTGACATGAGCGAATACATGGAAAAGCACTCGGTGGCGCGATTGATCGGCGCTCCGCCGGGCTATGTCGGCTACGAAGAGGGCGGGCAGCTGAGCGAGACCGTGCGGCGGCGGCCCTATTGCGTGGTGTTGTTTGATGAGATCGAAAAGGCGCACCACGACGTCTTCAACGTGCTGCTTCAGGTGCTCGACGACGGACGGCTGACGGACGGGCAGGGGCGCACGGTGGATTTCAAGAACACCATCGTGATCATGACCAGCAACATTGGTTCGCCGATCATCCAGGAGTACTTCAATGCCGGGAGAATGTCTCCCAAAGAGCACGCGGCGATGGAGGAGCTCGTCAAAGTAGAGTTGAAAAAACATTTCCGTCCGGAATTCCTCAACCGCGTGGATGACATCATCATTTTCCATAGTCTGGACGAGCAGCAACTGGCGAGCATTGTCGACGTTCAACTCAAACGGCTGGAAAAGCGCCTGGCGCAGCAGCAATTGACCCTGGACGTGGACAAATCGGCCCGGCAACTCCTGGCGCGTGAAGGTTACGATCCGCAATTCGGCGCGCGGCCACTCAAGAGGACGATCCAGGAGAGGCTTCTCGACCCCTTGTCGATCAAGCTTCTGGAAGGCGAGTTCAAACCGGGGGACAACATCAAGGTCGTGGCCAAGGACGGCGAGATCGAGTTCGCCAGGAAGCGATGATCCGCTTCGCAATCGGTGTTGGGAACGGTGCCGCCCAACGTGTCCGCCTCCCGCTGAACGGTGGACCTGGCCATCAGACGCCGTGATTTAGAGTTTGCCAAACGGATTCTGTCTGGCTGTAGTGCCGCAGGCAAATCCGGACGGGCGCTGGTCCTGTTTGGGGATCGCTGATGATTTCGCAATCTTGCCTGAAGAACACTAGAAACTCATGAGAATCGCCATTGTCGGTTTGGGATACGTTGGACTGCCACTCGGTTTGCAATTTGCCAGGTCAGGAGTGTCGGTCCTTGGCCTCGATATCGACGGTGCCAAGGTGGACGCCTGCAACGCGGGCCAGAGTTACATCAAGCACATCGACAGTCAGTGGATAACCGAGCAGACGGGGGCGGGTCGATTTGCCGCCTCCACCGATTTCAGCCGGATCAAGGAAGTTGATGCCGTGTTGATTTGTGTTCCCACCCCGCTGAACAAAAATCGTGAGCCGGACATCTCATTTATCATCAAGACGGGTGAGTCGATTGCGCCCCATCTGCATCGCGGCATTCTGGTGGTCCTCGAATCGACCACCTATCCGGGCACGACCGATGAGGAATTACGGGACGTGTTGGAAAAAGGATCGGGGCTGAAGGCGGGGGTGGATTTTCACCTGGCCTTTTCTCCGGAGCGGGAGGATCCCGGTAATCCCAACAGTAAAGTCGCGCGCATCCCGAAGGTCATCGGAGGCTACACCCCGGCGTGTCTCGAGAAGGCGCAGGCTGTTTACGGCCAGGCAATTCAAACACTGGTGCCGGTTTCGTCCTGCCGGGCGGCCGAGGCTGTCAAGTTGCTCGAAAACATTTTTCGGAGTGTCAACATCGCCCTGGTCAACGAGCTCAAGATCGTCTATTCGGCGATGGGAATCGACATCTGGGAGGTGATCAATGCCGCCAGGACAAAGCCGTTCGGATTCATGGCGTTCTATCCTGGACCTGGATTGGGCGGCCATTGCATACCGATCGATCCATTTTACCTGACATGGAAGGCACGCGAGTTTGGCAAGAACACGCGGTTCATCGAGCTTGCCGGCGAGGTCAATACGGCGATGCCGGAATATGTTGTCGCTCAGGTGGGTGAAGCCCTGAACGCGCAGCGAAAGCCGGTCAATGGAAGCCGGATCCTGATCATCGGCCTGGCGTACAAGGCGAACGTTGACGATGCTCGCGAATCCCCCAGCTTTCAGCTCATGGACCTGCTCAAGCAGCGGGGTGCGGAAATAGGCTACTACGATCCGCACGTGCCTGAGATCCGTCCCACCCGCGAGCACGGTCATTGGGCCGGCACGAAATCAGTCTCCTGGAGCCGTTCGACTGTCGCCGCTTTCGACGTCGTCTTGATCTCGACCGCTCATGACGCAGTGAATTACAAGGAGCTTGCGGAATGGGCCAACTGTGTAGTGGACACACGCAACGCGATGGCTGGCCTGACATGCGCGAAAGGAAAGGTCTGGAAAGCGTGAAGCCGAAGCTGCGCGGAGAGAAGGCGAATCTCCGGAGGGCTCGAGACCTCCGGGTTCAATAAGGGGAGGGAGCCTCGTGGAGAGCCTCCTGTTCGAGGCAGGGAGGAATCGGACAGGGACTCCGTCGTCCGACAGGCATCCGGCGATCGAACGCTTTTCCGAAGCCATTCTTTCGTCCCGCGGCGATGTTTGTCCGGGAATTCTTGCCAGCAAGCACTGCTGCATCGGAGGGAGGGCTCGTTTGTTGATGCCATGCGGCCGGGCATGGATCCCGATCCCCGCTGAACCTTCAGCTACGCAAGCTTTTCGAATTCGAGGGCGGCGCGGACTTTGCCGAACTCCTGATCCAGTTGTTTGAGAAGGTGCGAGGCAATCTGGATCGACCCGAGGCGCGCGTGCTCTTCCAACTGGGAGCAGAGCTCAGCCATGCGGCAGGCCCCGACGCTGCTCGAGCATCCGCGGAGGCTGTGAGCAACCAGTTCGAGTGTATAGGCGTCGTACTGCTCGGCGGCAGTTTTTATTTCGCTCAACCTGCCTGGCGTGTCTCTCAGGAAAATGTCGATCAGTTCCGCCACGGGATCCGGTTTTCCTGGCTGGCGCAACGTACGAAGGGTCGTCAGCGCGCTTTGGTCGATCATCGTGTCGCCGCCTTTGGTATCCAGCTTTGCGGCGACAGATTGAGGGTGTTGCACCTCGTCAATGGCCTTGCCGAGAACGGCCTTTAGCGTTTCGAGATGGACCGGTTTGCTGATGTAATCGTCCATGCCAGCCGCAAGACACTTCTCGCGCGCTCCGCGCATGGCGTGCGCCGTCATTGCGATGATATAGATCCGCTTCCGGTTGTTGCTCCGGGTTGCTTCGCGTCGGCGGATTTCCGAAGTGGTCTTGTACCCATCCATCTCAGGCAACTGGCAGTCCATAAAAATGATATCGTAGGAAACCAGCTCCGTGGCCCGCATCACCTCGGCGCCATTGGCTACCGCTTCGGCGCGATAACCCAGTTTGTCCAGAAGGCCGATCGCGACTTTCTGGTTGATCGGGTTGTCTTCCGCCACGAGAATGTGAAACGGTTTGGATGATTTGGGACGCTTGGCCGAGGCGTCAGCCGCCTTGCCGTCCTTCCGGTTCAACCAAAACCGCGTTTCGTGCTGTGGAGAGGGGGTGGTCAACGTAGCCAGACAGTCGATGAGCTGAGATTGTTTCACCGGCTTCACCAGGAAGGCGCCTATGCCCGCGGCGCGGAGGGCGGCGGTGTCGCTCCTCGGCCCCAGCGATGTCATCAGCAGCAAACGCGTCGATGAAATCGCTGGATCAGCCTTGATGGAACGCGCCAGGGTCAGGCCGTCCATTGAAGCCATCTGCATGTCGAGGATGGCCAGCGCGTAGGGGTCATCATTGGCTGCGCCCGTCCGAAGTTTCTGCAACGCCTCCTCGCCGCCGGCAGCGCTTTCGGGGCGCATTCCCAGGGAGGCCGTCTGGTGGAGCAGAATTCCGCGGTTGGTCTCGTTGTCGTCCACAATCAGTACGCGCAGCCCGGCGAACTTCGCCTTGTAATCTCCGCGTGAAACAGGCGCAGTCGCTTGCTTCGCCAGCTTGACGGTAAACCAGAAGGTCGAT
>Ga0075421_100011807_pt1 | contig 10830 bp, 8 predicted proteins | sample SoiMetdeltSBSDD5_FD_75292 | JGI IMG/M metagenome (GOLD analysis project Ga0075421, IMG submission 75292) | Bulk soil microbial communities from a Populus tree surrounding site in Tennessee, USA - Soil MetaG P. deltoides SBSDD5 | ecosystem: Environmental > Terrestrial > Soil > Tree plantation...
TGTTCTCTGAGACACCAATGACCAGAAGAATCCAACTCATCTCGCTCCTCATCTTCGCCGCCCTGGCGCTGGCCGCATTTTTCCGCCCCGGGGCCTCAACGGGCGCCGAGCCCCAGAGCGACCACGGCTTCCGCAAGCTGCTCGAGGCGCGCGGGGAAGTGGCCGCGCGCGAGACCGCGGAGCGGCGCGTGGGCGGGGCTGCCGCGGGGAAGATTTGTTCGCTCACCGTGTCGCTGCCGGCGCCCGACGCGCTCGGCGAGCGCGACGGGGTGCGCGTCACCTTCCGCGACGGCGAGCGCGTCGTTGCGAGCAAGGTGCTGCACGCGGGCGACCCCGACCTCTACACGCTCGTCCGCGCGAGCGGCTCGGGGCAGCGTCTGGAAGTGGCTTCGGCGGCGGACCGGGCGATCGTCTACACGGCGTCGGTGCTCGAGTGGCCGGCGGGCGGGGATGAGGCGGCGGCGGCCGAGGCCGAGCCGAACGACTCCTGGCGCGAGGCGAACCCGATCCGGCTCGGCCAGGCCGTCTGGGCCTCGGCCGACGACAAACCCTACATCCTGCCGGCGGGCGAGCCGCCCCCGGAGCGGGGCGCGCTGCCCTACGCGCAGCCGGCCGAGCTCGCCGCTGACCGCCTGCCCGAGGGCGGCGTCGACTGGTTCACCTTCACCTACCGGGGCGGCGGGCCGAAGCTCGCGCACTTCGAGCTCGACCTGCTCGAGCGCGACAACGTCCCCGTCGACGTCTCGGTCTTCACGGCCGAGGGCGACGAGACGCGGCCCTACGAGCGCGGCGCCGACCCCGTCACCCCGCCGCACGAAGTCCAGGCGCTGCCCGGCAACAAGTTCACGACGCGCGTCATCACGCCGGGCACCTACTACGTCCGCGTCGACGCCAACCACGCCTGCTACCGGCTGCGGACGGCGGTCTACGACGTGCCGCCGTACGAGGACCCGCGCCGGGCGGTCCGCGCCGGGATGGACTACCTGGTGAGCGCGGGCGACAGCTGGCACGCCAACACGCCGCGGCACGGCGGGGTGGTCGGCCGCGTCTCGAGCAACCACTTCGAGACGCAGCTCTGCGTCGCCTGCCACGCGACGCACTTCACGACCCGCGCCGAGCTGACCGCCGCCTCCAACGGGTACGCGGTCAACAAGCGCGCCTCGCTCGAGTTCCTCACCGAGAGGCTGGCGAACAACCCGCTCCCCTTCTACGGCTACCCCGAGGCCTCCTGGACGCGCGTCATCAGCGCCTCGGGCAATGTCATGAGCCGCCTCGCCGCGCTCGTCGACCAGTACGACCGGGAGTTCACGGGCGAGAAGCGCGTCGCGCTGCTCCGGGGCGTCGGCAATTACCTCAAGCTTTACTACCGCGGGCGCGACGCGCTGCCCGCCGACGAGACGAACGGCAACACGCCGCTGGTGAGTGCCTACGAGGTCGCCTGGTACAGCTGGCGCGTCTTCGACGAGCTCGCGCGCGCGGCGGGCGACGCGGAGGCCCGCGCCTACCGCGACCAAGTCCGCGCGCTGCTCGAGGAGGACCGGGTCAAGAACCTGGTCGACCTCTGCTACCAGACCATCGCCTTCGCCGAGATCGACCGCGGCGGCTACGCCGGGCGCATCCGGCGCAACGCCGAGCGCATCCTCGAGCTGCAGCGCCCGGACGGCCAGTGGGCCATGCTCTTCGACCCGGAGAGCCCGGCGGTCGAGTTCCAGACTTACCACTGCCTCTACGCCCTCGCGCGCGCGGGCTACGCGCCCGACGAGCCGCGGGTCGCCCGGTCGCTCAAATTCCTGCTCGCGCGCCAGCAAGACTTCGGCGGCTGGTTCGACCCGCAGCAATCCTATGAGAACTTCCGCACGCCGTTCCGCGAATCCCAGTTCGCGGTCATGGCGCTCTCGGAATTCTTCAAGGGCGCGGACGGCAGGGGCTGGGCCGCGGCCGGGCCTCAGCCCGCGCGGCTCGAGGCAGGGGGCGCGTTGCGCCGCCTGGAGCAGATCGACGGCGTTTGGGGGCGGCCGGCGGCCGGGCTCGGGCGCGAGCTGATCGCCGAGCTCGACGCTGCGGAGCCGCTCCTGCGGACCGCGGCGGCAGCAGCGCTCGGCCGAGCCGGCGGGCGCGAGGCCGTCGCGCCGCTTGCGCGCCGGCTCGGGGACAGGAGCAAGCTGGTCCAGATCGCGGCCGCCCAGGCCCTGCGGCGGATCGCCTCGCGCGACCCGCGCGCCCGCGCGGGAGTGACTGCCGCGCTCGCTTCCCGCGACCCGCGCGCGCGGTGGGGGGCGACGCGCGTCTTCGCGCAGCACTTCTCGGCCCTCATCGGCGACGGCGCGGCGGCCGGGAAGTTGATCGAGATGCTCGGCGACCCCTACGTCCTCGTGCGGGCGCAGGCGGCGAAGTCGCTCGTCCAGTGGTTCTACTGGACACCGGACGCGGCGCTCAAGGGCCGCATCGCCGACGCCTTCGTCGCGCGCATGGCGGAGCGCGAGCACCCGTGGGCGCGGCGCAATCTGCTCGAAGGCTTCTACAGCATGGCGGACGAGAACGTCCGCTACCTGTACAACAACTGGATCGGGAATCTGGCGCAGAAGGTGGACCGCGACCGCGCCGTCGCCGGCCACCGGGCGGCGAGCCGCGAGATGGCCGAGCGCATCGCCCGCGGCCTGGAGACCGGCAACGAGCTCCAGCGCGAGGGGCTGCTCCGCGGCCTGACCGAGTTCCACCTGCGGAGCGGCGGTTACACCAACGCGGGGCGCTACACGCGCATCGGCAACGACATCGAGACCGTGGTCTTCTACCCCGACGGGGCGCCGGCGCTCGAGCGCGCGCTGCTCCCGATGCTCGCCTCGCCCGATCCCGGGCGGCGGCGCCAGGCGGTGCTCGCCGCCTACATGGTGCGCGACAACCCGCTCGTGAGTCTGCCGCTGCAGGTCATGGGGCGGCTCACCGACCCCGACGCGCAGGTGCGCGCCGCTGCCGGCGAGTTCTACCGCGCGCTGCCGCTCAAGGTCGTCGCGGAGAACCGGGGCGAGGCGGTGCGGGTGCTCAAGGAACTGCTCGCGAGCCCGCAGGCGGCGGCGCAGGTCGCCGCGCTCGAGCGCATCAAGGCGCTCGGGCCGGAGTTCGCGCGCGGCGAGCAGTTCGACCGCGAGGTCCGCGCCTTCGTGCTGCGCGCCGGCCCCGAGGTCGCCCCGGCGGCCCTGCGCTCGCTCGCCGACTTCCCTGACCTGGCCGAGGACGCCGAGGTCCGGCGTCGCGTCGCCGACGCTCTGCGGTCCCCGGACGACGGCCTGCGGCGCGCCGGCGCGCAGCTCATGCTGCTCCGGCCCGAGCTGCGCACCCTGCCCGAGGCGGGCGCGGCCTTCTCGGACCTCCTCGCCGACCCGGCCCCGACGCGGCGCAAGGCGGTCCTCGATCTCGTCGGCCCGGAGACGCCGGCGGGCGACGCGCCGGTGATCGGCATGGTCGTCGCCTCGCTCGGCGACGGGGACGAGGGCGTGCGCGCGGCCGCGCTGGGCGCCGTGCGCCGCGCCAAGACGCTGCGGGACGACGCGGCGGTGAAGGCGGGCGTGGAGCGACTCAAGCGGGACCCGAGCCAGCGGCTGCGCGCGCTGGCGCTCGCCGTCGCCCAAGGGGAGGAGCGTGGGGCCGCGCCCGGCCTCGCGCGCGACGCCGAGCGGCTGCTCGACTACGGGTACTTTGTCGGGCGCGTCATGCCGCTGCTCGCGCGCCGGGGGGCCGACGGCAACGCCTGCGTCAACTGCCACGCGACGCACACCATCTTCCGGCTGCGCGAGCCGGGCGCGCGGGGCGTCTTCACCGAGGAGCAGCTCCGCGACAACTATCGCTCGGCGCTCAAGGTCGTCGACCTGGCGAACCCGGAGCAGAGCCTGATTCTCCGTAAGCCGACCGGGGACGCCTCGCAGGAGGGCCTCATCGGGGTGAAGAAGACCCCGCACGGCGGCGGCCTCCGCTGGCAGGGCGCCACCGACCCCGCCTACCAGACCGTGCTCGAGTGGATTAACGGGGCGCGGATGCCGGTGACGAAGAACGCCGGCCGGTGAGGGCGGCCCCCGTTGTCAGCCGCCCCCGGTTCCGTGATAATGTTCAATTTGTGAAAGGAGGCCCCATGGCGGAGAAGCGGCTCATGAGCATTGACGAATTTATCGGCCGGCTGCGGCGGTTCGAGGGGGGCCTGATCACGCGCGACGAAGTCCTCGACTTTTGCTCCGAGGTGCAGCTCCGCGACTCATCGCTCGCGCCCTACACTTTCTTCGACGGGAATTTTTACACGCGGAATTTGATCTACCGCGACCCGCTTTTCGAGGTCATGACGATCTGCTGGGAGCCCGGGCAGAAGACGGCGGTGCACACCCACAACGGGCAGCTCTGCTGGATGATCACGCAGCGCGGGAACCTCTCGGTGGTCGACTACAAGTGGCTCGGGTGTGACCACCCGGAGAACCAGAACGTGGTCGGGATCGACTGCCTGGCCGGCTCGGACCACATCCGGCTCGAGGAGGTGCGCGAGGTCGAGGCGACGGCGGGCGGCCCCGTGGTTACGGCTGACAAGCTGCAAACCATCCACCAGCTCCGCAACCACGGCGAGCGCGCCGTCAGCGTGCACGTTTACTCGCGCCCGATCGACTCCTGCGTCGCCTTCGACATGGAGCGCGGCCACTGCTACCGCCGCCAGCTCGCCTACTTCAGCCAGTTCGGCGAGCGCCCCCCGCAAGAGCCGCCGCCCGCCCCGAGCCTGACGGGCATCACCGGGCTGCGCCGCTGACGGCTCCGATCTACTGAAGGGTTGATCGCCGTGAAGTTTCAACATTTTCAACTTGCTGTGTTCTTGAGCACAACGCTCTGCGCCGCTTGTGGCGCAGACCACACCTCAAGCCCGGCGGGGAACAAACCCGCCCCGGCCGCCAAGACGACTGCGAAGCCGGCGCCTGCCGCCGCCCAGCCCGCGCTCGACGTCCCGTACGTCCCGACGCACGAAATGGTCCTCGACGAGATGCTCAAGATGGCGCAGGTCAAAGGCGGCGACGTGCTTTACGATTTGGGCTCGGGCGACGGGCGGATTCCGATCGCGGCGGCGAAGCGTTTCGGCACCCGCGGCGTGGGCATCGACCTCGACCCGCGGCGGATCGCAGAAGCGAACGAGAACGCGCGTCAGGCCGGCGTCACGGATAAAGTCAAATTTGTCGCGGGCGATCTCTTCCAGTTTAATTTTAGCCAAGCGAGCGTCGTGACGCTCTATCTACTGCCGGAGGTCAATCTCAAGCTGCGCCCGCAACTACTCAGCCAGCTCAAGCCGGGGACCCGCGTCGTCTCGCACAATTACCACATGGGTGACTGGAAGCCGGCGCGGACGAAAAAAGTGACCACGCCCGACGGCGTTGACCATTATGTGTTCTTCTGGCGCGTCCCGCGACGCAAGTAAAGGACAAGTCAACGACCTGGAACCGCCTTTGAAAGCCGCTTGGCGCGAGGGCCGCTCCGAAGCCCCACCTTGGCGCCACCGCATCCCGCGGCGCAGCCCCGCCTCTGATAGAGTTCATTAATTCACAAACGACTTTACAGGGTAGCGGTGAGCGGGTAAAATTTCGGGTTCAGAAGCAGTCCGGGCGGCGAGCGATGGGGGACGAGGCGGCGGATGTGGCGGCTACCGAGCGGCGATTTCGGCGCAACACCTACGTAGTCATTGGGCTGGGGGTAGCGGGCGGGTGGCTGCTGGGGGGTGTGCGGATGGGGCTCGGGGTGGCGCTCGGCGGCGCGTTGAGCATCTTCAACGAGCGCTGGCTGCGGGCGAGCGCCGGGGCGATCCTCGGGACGGCGGCGGCGGGCGACCGGCGCGTGCCGCGGTGGACGGCGACGAAGTTTTTGTTGCGCTATTTGGTGATCGCGGTGGTCGCGGGGCTGGCCGTCTGGAGCGGCCGCGTTCACCTGCTCGGCGTCGGCATCGGGCTCGCCGCTTTTGTCGGCGCGGTCATGATTGAGGCCGGCTATCAAATTTATCTGACCTTCACACAGGGCGGGGAGTCGGCCGATTGAGCGACCCCACGCCCGACGACTGAGCGCTGATGATCCTTTTTAATTATCTGCAAGAGCACGGGGCACAGCCGGCCGGGCATGCGGCCGAGGCGGCCGGGCACGGAGGCGGCCACGGCGGGCACGTGCCGTGGCTCGTCGATCAGGTCAACCACTTCATCGGGCCGGCGGTCTTCGCCATTCAGCAGCAGGTCATGCCGCCGATCTACGGCCTTTTCGACGCCGTCTGGCCGGGCGCCGGGAAGAGTTTTGAGGAGTACGTCGCGGCGGGCAACCTGCCGATCCCGACGCATGTGGTCATGTTCCTGATCGTCGTGGCGGTCGCGGTCGTCGTGCTCACGTTCCTGCGCGGCAAGCTCTCGGTCGAGTCGCCGACGACGCGCCAGCTGAGTTTTGAGGTCGGCGTCGAGGCGGTCCGCGGTTTGTTGCGCGACGTGGTCGGCCCGCACGGGCTCAAGTACTTCCCCGTCGTCGCCACCTTTGGCCTGCTGATCCTGCTCTCGAATCTGCTCGGGCTGGTGCCCGACATGGTCCCGCCGACGGCGAACTTCAACGTCACGCTCGCGCTCGGGGTGAGCTCGTTCCTTTATTACAACTACGTCGGCATCCGGGAGAACGGGCTAGGCGGCCACCTCAAGCATTTCATGGGGCCGGTCCCGGCGATCGCGTTCATGATGCTCCCGATCGAGCTGATCAGCAATTCGGCGCGGATTCTCAGTCTGAGTCTGCGACTGTTCGGCAACATCTACGGCGAGGAGCAGGTGAGCGGAGCGATTTCGGGACTCGTGCCGTGGGTCGTCCCGGCGCTGCTCTTCCCGCTGACGCTCTTCACCTCGGTCTTGCAGACGTTCATTTTCATCATGCTCTCGATGGTCTACCTCGGCGAAGTTTCGCACCACGCCGAGGGGCATGACGAGCACGCCCACGGCAAGCCCGTGGAGGCGCACTAGGGGTTTTGGGCCTTGAGTTTTACTTCAACTCAAAACTCGCTACTTGATCTTCGGGGGTGCTGGCCCGGCAATCTTGGCCTTCGGCTCTTTTTCATCGGTCGCGCCAAACGCCGTCCAAACGCTGTATGGAGACCGGCGGCCCCCCAGGGCCGGCCGGGGATCCCTGGCGTCGAATTCATCCGGGGCCGGGAGCGAAGAGCGCCGGGCAGGTCGCACCCTTTGACCGGGCGGTCGGGCCGCGAGCAAACGCAGGCCGGGTTATCCGATTATTTCGCCTGCGGGAGCGGACGGCGCGACGCCGGAAAGCTGACAACCTTCAAAGGAGATACATATGAGACGCAACTTGATTAGATCTGCCCTCGGGATGATGACCGTGCTCATTGCCTCGGCCCCGGCCCTGGCCCAGGCCCCGGCGGAGGCCGCGGCGAGCAACAGCGTCGGGCTGGGCTACATCGCGGCGGGCATCGGTTTTGCGATCGCGGCGGGCCTCGCGGCGCTCGGCCAGTCGCGCGTCGCGGCTTCGGCTTGCGAGGGCATGGCGCGCAACCCGGGCGCGGGCGGGCGCATTCAGACGGCGATGATTCTCGGCCTCGCCTTCATCGAGACCCTGGTCATCTTCACCCTCGTCGTGGTGCTGATCAAGGTCGGCGCCTAACAGTTTCAACCGTTTGGCGTTCGACCTGAGATTCAATCTCAGGTCGAACGCCGAACATTCTTAATTCTCCAGTGCCATCTTTCAAAGCCTCAGATTTTCTTTCGGACGCGGTGCTGGCCCGGGTGACCGAGGTCCGGGTGAGCGACCCGGGGCGCTCGCTGCGGGCGGCGCGGGAGCGGCGGCGGCGGGCGACGCTGACAACAGGCGGCAGGCTGAGCATCATGGCGGCCGACCACCCGGCGCGGCGGGTGACGCGCGTCGGCGACGACCCGCTGCGGATGGCCGACCGCCGTGACTACCTGGCGCGCATCCTGCGCGTGCTCATGTGCGAGACGGTCGACGGCCTGCTGGCGACGATGGACATCGTCGAGGACCTGCTCATCATCCACGACCTCGTGAAGGAGGCGGGCGGGCCGGCATTCCTCGACGAGAAGGTGCTCATCGCCAGCCTCAACCGCGCCGGGTGGCTCGGCAGCAGTTGGGAGCTGGACGACCCGATGTCCGGGCCGGGCGCGGCGGCGTGCGCCGCATGGGGGCTGGACGGGGCCAAGATCCTGCTGCGCGTCTGCGACGAGGAGCGCGACTCGCTCAAAACGATCATGGCGACGGCGCGCGCCATCACCGAGCTCAACGTATATGACCTGCCCTGCTTCCTCGAGGCCCTGCCCGTGGTCAAGACCGAGAAAGGCTACTCGGTCGTCAAGCGCGCCGACGAGCTGGCGCGGATCTGCGGCGCGGCGGCAGCGCTCGGCGACAGCGCGCGGAACCTCTGGCTGAAGCTGCCCTACTGCGAAGGCTACGACCGGGTGGCGCGGGCGACGACGCTCCCGATTCTGCTGCTCGGCGGCGACCCGGTGGGCGACGCGACGCCGTTCCTGCGCGAGTTGGAGGCCGGCTTGCGGGCGGGGGCAAACGTCCGCGGCGCGCTGGTGGGCCGGAACGTGCTCTTCCCCGGCGACGACGACCCGCTCGCCGTCGCCGAGGCCGTCGGCGGGATCGTCCACCGCGGCTCCTCGGTCGAGGCGGCGGTCGCCGCGCAGGCGAATTACCGCGGCACGCGGATGGACTGGGTCAGCCGATATTTCTAAGGGAACACGGATGCCACGGATCAAGTGGACGACCACGGGTCTGATCCGTGAAAATCCGTTCCACCAGTGTCATCCGTGTTCTGTTTTCCCCGTTCAGTTGCGCCCGGCGAGCTCGGCGCGGATCGCGTCCAGGCTGGTGTGCAGGCTGGAGAAGACGGGCACCCGGGCGCGGCCCTCGAGCCGGGGCAGGATGCGCGCCATCGACACCTGTGCCAGGACGATGGCGTCGGCGCCCTGCCCTTCCAACCTCTCGATCGCCCCGAGCAGCAGCTCATCGTGGCGCCCGTGGTCGCCGGCGAGCAACGCCTGGTAGGCTTCGGGCACGACCTCCTTGATCAATTCAATCTCGGCCCCGGCCTCCGCCGCGGCGGCCAGGAGCAGGCTGCCCGTCGGGACGAGCGTCGGCGGAAAAGTGGCCGCGACGCCGATCCGGCGCCCGGTTCGGACCGCGAGCCGCGCCATCGGGTAATCAATTTTCAGGATCGGGAGGCCGAGCCGGGCGCGCAACTCGGCGGCCATCTCCATGGTCACCGACGAGCAGGTGATCAGGGCGAGCTCTGCGCCGTGAGTGTCGCGGGCGGCGGCGATCATCTCCCCCAGCCGCCGCAGCGCGGTCACGCGCTCGCCAGCCGCCAGCAGCCGCAGCAGCCCGTCGTCGAGCAGGTTGGTGAGCTCGAGCTCGGGCGCGGCCTCGCCGTAGAACTGCGCGACCGGGCCGAGGGCGGCGGGCGAGGTGTGGATCAAAGCGACTTTACGTTCGGGCATGCGCGCACCTGCTTTTTACCGGGTGACCGGGCCTCGAGCGACGGCGGCCGGCGGCCGCGCGCCGAGGCATGCATCATATGCCAGAGCCCGCCCCCGGCCAACCGCCCGGGCGACGAATTTTCGTCAGATCATGACTCGCCGGGCTCAGGTGCAACGTTGTCAAGGACGCCCCGTTGCGTGCGCCAAGATGGTGATGATTCAGTCGGTTATCTGTGCCTCGCGCACGTTGCGGTCCGCGTCGAGGTGGACGACGAAGGCGTAGCGGCTGGGATCCTTAAACGGCATACCCATATCGATGTGATACACAAGCGCGCTGGCATACTCCTTTTCGGGACGTCCGAGTAGCCGCCGAGCCTCGTCCGCCGGTCGGCCTAAGAGCACCTTGCGTTTGATCAGGTCCTCGGCCATCGACCCGCGGACACGCAGGTTACCCTGTTGCCAGACTGCTGGGTCGAAAGGCCTGCGTTGGCCGCACGCAGCCAGGATGCAAACGAAGACAATTGCCAGCAGGGGCGCCTTCCTCTTCCCGCTGATTGCGACCCCTATCCAGCCTAGGCTGGTGGTGATCTTTTTCATGGTGATGTTCCTGAGGGTGTGAAGTAACCCGCCTTGGCGAGGTGGAAAGAGCGCCACACGGGTGTAGCCCAGAGCGAACCGCCAGCGTGTGGGCGGATGTTGGAGTTGGGCAAGTTCCGCCATCATCGCCGCGCCCCAATCGCGGCGTTCATCAGGCATCCGGCGCACGGCGGAAGCCAGCAGCAATCCCGGCGCATCCGGCGCGTTCAGCGTGGCGCGGCAGCGCCGCGCTTGCCTCCACCAGATCGAGAGCAGCAGCGCGACCGTGACCACCAGCGGCGTGAAGACGAAACTCACAATGGCGGGATCGAGTAATCCACCCTTCATCCCGCGCCCTCCGTTCGCGGTCGCAGCCGGGCGCGCTTCGCCTGCGCGGCTCGCGCTCGTGTCGCGGCGAGGCCGGTCGTCAATTCGAGGCCCGCGCCGGTCAGCCTGTATAAATGTCGCGGCGGCCGGCCCGCCGGAATATCGGCCTCCCACGTCGTCTCCAACTGCCCGCGATCAGCCAGCCGGATCAGAATTGGATCCATCGAACCCGCCTTGAGGCCGGTCTGCCGGCACAAGTCGTACGTGTCGCCAAGCCGTCGGGTCTCCCCCCAGGGCGAGCAACACCGCCGTAGTCTGCTCCGAAGGCTGCCTCTGGCGCCGCAGGGACGCAAGTCTATATAGGTAGAGATAGGCTGTCAAGCCCTAATTTGATCCGCCCCATAATTTATTATCGCTGGCTGTAGTCAATCTACAGGCTATGGTG
>Ga0075421_100011813_pt1 | contig 10827 bp, 10 predicted proteins | sample SoiMetdeltSBSDD5_FD_75292 | JGI IMG/M metagenome (GOLD analysis project Ga0075421, IMG submission 75292) | Bulk soil microbial communities from a Populus tree surrounding site in Tennessee, USA - Soil MetaG P. deltoides SBSDD5 | ecosystem: Environmental > Terrestrial > Soil > Tree plantation...
TGACCTACAGCATACCCCATGGCGAGGAGGTTTTCCTATGTCCCTACCCCCGCATCGCGTTGCCTATAGCCCGATTATTGATCGTCCGAAAATTACCTGGCCCAACCATGCGCGCGTCGCCTTCTGGGTCGCACCCAATGTCGAGCATTACGAGTATCTGCCGGACTACGATGGCCAGCGCAACCCGTGGCCACGCATGCCATACCCGGATGTGCGCGAGTACAGCTACCGTGATTATGGCAATCGCGCTGGCTTCTGGCGCATGACTGAGGTGCTGGACGCCTACCAGATTAAATGCTGTGTGTCTCTGAACCTGGCTGTCCTCGAGCATTACCCTGAGATTGGCGAGGCGATGGTCAAGCGCGACTGGGATTTCATGAGTCACGGTATTTATAACACGCGCTATCTCAACACCTACACTGAGGAGCAAGAGCGCGCCTTTTATCAAGATTGTATTGCGACATTACAACGGCATACTGGTAAACAATTAAAAGGCATGCTAGGACCGGCCATTTCTGGCACGGAGCGCACACCCGACTTGATGGCTGAGGCCGGCCTGATCTATCACACCGACTGGATGCACGACGATCAGCCCGTGCCCATTCAGGTGCAATCTGGCACGCTGATCTCTGTGCCCTACTCGGTGGAACTCAACGATGCCCCCACCTTCAGACAGCACTACGAAGGGGACTACTTCGTGCGCATGTGCAAAGCGCAGTTCGACCAGCTCTACAAGGAGGGCGCAGACAGCGGGCGCGTCATGTGCATTGCCCTACATCCCTATTTGATTGGTCAGCCGCATCGGGTGAAATACCTGGACCAGATTTTGCACTATGTGATGTCCCATGATGGCGTCTGGCAGACGACGGCTGATGAGATCGCCGAGTACTACATCGCCCACTACTATGACCAGGCGATCGCCCACGCCGCGCAGCTCAACGCCCAGAGCTAGGGGGGACACGACGATGCCAGCAGAACGTCGTTTCGGCATGGATCATGAGCACTACGACTGGTCGCCTATCGCCACGCGTGGCGTGCTGCGCTGGCCTGAGCAGGCGCGTGTGGCGCTGGGTGTCGTGGTGAACCTGGAGCACACGGAATGGTTGCCCCCCGCTGACAGCTTTCGTCCCGTCCTGACAGGTGGAGTGGCGCCACGGCCCTACCCAGATTACGCCCTCCTGACGCACCGGGAGTACGGCCATCGCGTCGGCGTTTTTCGCGTCCTGGACGTGCTGGAAAAGTACGGCATCACACCGACAGTGGCCATGGATGCACTCACGGCTGAACACTATCCCTATCTGGTGCGCCACTGCTTGCAGCGCGGGTGCGAGATGATCGGCCATGGCATTGGAGTGCGTGTACTCAACAGTACAATGTCGGAGCACCAGGAACAGGCTTATATTCAGCAGGCGCTCGATACCTTGCAGCACGTCACAGGCACTGCCCCCGTGGGCTGGCTGGGGCCAGAGTACGGCGAGTCAGCCCGTACGCCGCAATTACTGGCACGAGCGGGTATCCGCTACGTGTGTGACTGGGTCAATGACGAGCAGCCGTATGCCATGAAAACGTCGCAGGGAGAACTGTACGCCCTGCCCATGATGCTTGAACTGGATGACATACACGCGCTCTGGGAGAGGCACGTGCCGATGGACCGCTATGGCGAACTTCTCAAGGAGAGTTTTGACATCCTGTATCGAGACGGCAAACAGAACGGCCGGCTGCTGATGTTGCACCTCCACCCCTGGGTCATTGGCCAGCCCTTTCGTATCGGTTTTCTCGACGACGCGCTTGGCCACATGATGCGCCATCAGGGGGTGTGGGCCGCCAGCGGGGCACAGATTGTCGAGTGGTATCGGGAGCATCGACCAGCGAAGTAAGGAGCAGAGCGTGCGGTGCGTCTCATACTCATTGCACCTCCACGTCGAAAGCCTGTGAGGTGTCATTGCCAAAGATATCCACGACTTTGACCCGCACCCGGTAATGACCCTGCCTGGCGTACGTGTGGGGCTCAGAGGTGAGAGCAAGTTTGCGGTCTTTACGTGTGCGGTAGGTCACCCAGTGTTGCATGAAGGTGTCATGCTGGAAATTCCAGTCCACCGCCCAGTAGTCGATGTAGTCGGACCACTTTTTCACCTTGCCGCTCACTTCTTCGGGAATCAGCTCAGGGTTGGGGATGACAAAATCTTTGAGAGTGACTGTGGCAGTGAGCTTCCCTGGTCTGCCAATTTCTACTTCCAGGTAGGCGAGTTCGAAGAACTGGATATCTCCCTTATTCACTGCCTGCTGCTCCATCACCTCGCGCGGAATCTGCAGCAGGAGCAGCTTGACACCCTGTTTTTTCGCCTCTGCAACCATGAGATCGTAAAGTCCCATCTCCCATTCCCAGCCCAGGACGTGCAACTCTGTCTGCCGCACCTGCACACACTCGACGACAGCGGCGTTGATCTCGTCGAGCGTCACCGGCGCATCCACCGCCCCGATATACACCATCGCCTTGCCCTTCTTGCCGTGCAGGTGCGCCAGCCCCACCAGCGGCTGGGCCGCGTAGAGCTTGAGGATGAAGGCCAGGTAGGCATACAGGGCCGGCTCGGTGATGCCCTTGCCCTGCTCGCCGAAGGTGACACCCTGCCAGTATTGCCGCTCGTACTTACCGAGGTTCAGGAGTTCGAATGGCTTACAGCCCTTCATGCCGAGCAGGCGCTTGCGTGTGGTGTGGATGGCGAAGCGGGAGAGGTCACAACCAATCCAGCGGCGTCCAAGTTTCTCTGCCGCCACAAGCGTCGTTCCAGAGCCACAAAAGACGTCAGCCACCAGGGCGCCAGGTTGCGTCGCTGCCTGCAATATGCGGTGCAGTATGGCTACCGGCTTTTGGGTAGGGAAGCCAGTATTTTCTGTGTGGTCAGCCGGTTGTAGCATTGCAATGCGCCAGACGTCGTCAACCGTCCTTTCGTCCGTCTCCTGATAGAGGACTTTACCGTCAGGACCTTTCACATTAACGATTGCACCCTTGTCCTTGTCCCACTTTCTCTTGATTTGACGGACCTTGCCCTCTAAGCGTTTTTCTTTCTGCGGAGTGAAATGATATTTTTCACCCTTGTGGTACCAAAAAATCACATCGTGATTCGCTGCAAAGCGTTTAACGTTGCCTTGGAATTTGTTGTAGTAATACCAGACAATCTCATTGAGGAAGTGGTCTGAGCCAAATCTCTCATCCAGCAAATATCTGAGCCAAAAACTCACATGCCAGTCACAATGTACAAACAAGCTCCCCGCTTCGGACAGAAGGTCTCTCAGCAAGGCAAGACGTTCCGCCATCATTACGAGATAACTTGTACTACCCGCTCCCCAAGTGTCTCTGTAGGCTTTTTCCTCGATCATTGATGGCGCTTTGGTCATCTCCAGGTCGCCATCGCCTATCTGCGTAACAAACGAAAAATCCGTCCCCGTCGCGAACGGCGGGTCGATGTAGATGAGATCAATCTTCCCGGCAAACTTCTCCAGCAGCGCTCCCATCACCAGTAGGTTGTCGCCCCAGATGAGTTTGTTCTTCCAGCCATCATCGACGGTATCACCCTCCTGGCCTCCTGAGAGACCCAAGAAGGCTGATTGTCGCTCCTTGTTGGCCTCACGCGTAGCTCGGCTCTCGTAAATGGTCTCAAGCACTTGGAAGGGCAGGCTCACCCGCGGCACCTCTGTGCGGGTGCCATTCTCGTTATACTTGCCAGGCCAGACCAGTTCGGTCCTGGTGATATCAATTTTCACTATGAAGTTGCCCTCTCCCACCGAGAGAGGTAGGGTGAGGGGCACCAGGGCATGGCACAACGGCCCAAGGTCGCTCACCCTGTGATACAACCCTCTCCCGCGCGGGAGTACGCTGTCAGCTACGCCGGGAGCGCCAGCACGCTGTTGATTTCGCTCAGTTCGCGCCAGAGCTTGCGCCAGGTATCCCCACCGTCATCACTGCGGTACAGATACCCATAGCGGCTCCCGGCCACCATGGTCTTCGGGTCGTCCGGCTGGGCATGTACCGCCCACATGGCGGAGTTGGGCTGTACGGACAAATTCAGACTCTCCCAGGTCTTGCCGACGTCTTTGGAGCGCATCACGGTACCAATGCGTCCGGGAGTGCTGTCGCCAATGGTTAAAAAAACTGTTTTCGGGTCATCGGGCTTCACCATAATATTGCGCGGATACCCGAAGGGGAATATCTGCCGAATGTGCAGGGCATTCCAGGTGGCACCGTCGTCCGTGCTGGTGTAGACCTCGTTATTGACTACGCAGAAGACCGTTTTGGGAGGCCCTTCAGCGACGGCCACACTATGCACATCCGGGTTGGGGATTGCCGTACCGTTGATGGTCTGCCAGGTCTCGCCACAGTCGGTACTGCAGCGCAGCCCATCGACTTCAATGCCCACCCAGATGTTGTGGCGATTCACCGGGTCAATGGCAATGCCCGTGATGCGCGGGATGCCAACGTTGGGGCATTCATCAGCGATGGCGGCCGGCTTCTCCTCCCAGTTTTTGCCACCGTCTGTCGAGCGGAAGACCTTCGAGGGACAGGGCGTGCCGGTCCCAGCAAAGAGAATCTCTGGGTTGAGGGGATCAACCGTGATGGCCCAGACCGCGTATGGGTTCAACGGGGAATCCATCTGCTTCCAGGTCGCCCCTGTATCATCACTGCAATACAGGCCTTTATCGGTGCCGGCGTAGACAATTTCTGGCCGCCGCGGGTGGTGCGCCAGCATGCGCACCATGGCATCCGAATGCATGCCCTGGTAAATTCCAATGCGCTGCCAGGTCTCCCCACCGTCGTGACTCCGCATAACGCCTTGACCAATGGTGCCGACGAGAATGGTTGTCTTTTCCATCATCCACCCTCCCTTACATGCTTTCAAAAACCTGCTTGGCGACCTGCACGGCATTGGCCGCTGTGGGCCACCCACTGTAGAATGCCATGTGCGTAATGACTTCGCCGATCTCCTCTTTCGTTACCCCGTTGTCCAGGGCGCGCCGGATATGGCCACGGAGCTGGTCGGTGCGGTACAGGGCAACTAGCGAGGCGACGGTAATAAGGCTGCGGTCGCGCTTGGACAGACCAGGACGCTCCCACACATCCCCAAAGAGGACGTTGGCCGAGAGTTCAGCAAGTTTGGGGGCAACTTCGTGCATAACGGCTCGTGCTTCAGCCATGAGCTCTCCTTCTGCGGGTGAATTGTTTCTGGATCCTCAGGGTGCTTCCACTATACTACGGCTGCCGCCAGAAGGATAGAGGCATCAGAAGACAAAATGCAGCGGGTGCACTGTGCTATACTCCCTGGCATCTGACCACCAACACAGGGAGAGTATGCGAGGAGCTTTGACGATGCAGAAACTGGCCGACACGACCTATCCGATTGAACCATTACTCAAGCAACGCTGGAGCCCGCGCGCTTTCGCCGCGCGCCCAGTCGAGATCGACAAGCTCCTGAGCCTCTGGGAAGCGGCCCGCTGGTCAGCTTCCTGCGCCAATCAACAGCCCTGGTATTTTATTGTGGCCACCAAGGAGGAGAAAGCTGAGTACGCGCGATTGCTCAGTTGCCTCCGCGAAAACAATCAACTATGGGCCTCGCAAGCGCCGGTCCTGATGGTGTCAGTCACCAAGCTCGCGTTTGATATGAACGGCCAACCCAACCGCTACGCCTTCCATGACGTTGGGCTCGCCGTCGCCAATTTGATCATCCAGGCTACTGCCCTGGGTCTGTACGTACATCAGATGGCCGGCTTTTATCCAGACAAGGTTAGAGAACTGTATGGCGTCCCAGACGATTTTGAGCCGGTGGCTGGTATCGTGCTTGGGTACCCTGGGGACCCGGCCACCCTGCCAGAGGATCTACAACAGCGTGAACTGGCACCACGCACTCGCAAGCCTTTTGAGTCCTTCGTCTTCCAGGGTGCCTGGGGTGAGACGTCCCCATTAGTGCAACCGCGGTGATAAGAAAAGGAGGATACCATGACAAGCAGTAAGTGGCTGGTTTTGGCAGCAACCCTGGCTCTCGTGCCGCCTGTGGCTTGGTCGCAGACGGCGCCAACCCCGCCAGCGCTGGTGACTGAGCGCACCCTGTCGTTCAGCGCGGCGCACGAGGCGGCGATGGGGGCCATAGAGCAATGCCGCAAGGACGGGTACAAAGTGACGGTGACCGTGGTGAACCGCGCCGGCCGTACTGCGGTAGTGCTGCATGACGACGGCGCGAATCCTCACACCATCGAGAACAGTCTGCGCAAGGCGTACACTTCCCTCACGTTCCGCACGCCCTCGGGCGAATTCGGTAAGCGTGTGACGTCCTCGCCCACCGGGGCTGGCGCGCTGCACCTCGATAAGATCACCTCGGCAGAGGGGGCGCTGCCGATCATGGCTGGCCAGGAGATTGTTGGCGCTATCGGGGTCTCCGGTGCGCCTGGCGGCGATAAGGATGCGGCGTGCGCACAAGTGGGTATTGATCGTATCGCCAAGGGGCTCGGTAGCTGACGCAGAGTAGAAGCAGCAAGCATTCTCTAGGGCGGTCGGAGGAAAGTTCACTGTAGCCCGCAGGGAGAAGAGGCCAGGAGGTACACCACATGCATGATCTACTGCGAGTCGGGATTATTGGCGACTTTGATCCACAGCGTCGTTCTCACACCGCCACGAACGAAGCTATAAGCCATGCAGCCAACGCCCTCTCTGTGACAGTGCAGTGTGCGTGGCTGTCAACTCCATCACTGGATGGAGCAGACTACGAGACCATGTTGCAACCATTTGACGCCTTGTGGTGTGCCCCAGCGAGCCCTTATAAAAGCATGCAGGGAGCGCTGCAGGCCATTCGCTTCGCACGCGAAAAAGACTGGCCGTTCCTCGGGACTTGAGGAGGGTTTCAACATACTCTGGTGGAGTATGCACGCAATGTGCTTGCCATTGCCGATGCGGAGCACGCAGAAACTGCCCCGGAAGCCCCATATTTGGTGATTAGTCCACTGACCTGCTCTTTGGTTGGTACCGCCCAGACGATCAAGCTCCTGCCAGGAACCTTGGCCTATCAGGTCTATGAGAAAGACGAGGTGACTGAGCAGTTCATGTGCAACTACGGTCTCAACCCAGCGTATCGAGATAGCATCAGCACTGGAGGACTCAAAGTTGTGGGGCTCGATACTGCAGGAGAAGTCAGGGCGGTCGAGCTCTCCGCGCATCGCTTCTTCATTGCTACCCTATTTCTGCCCCAACTGTCCTCAGGCCCGGACATGCCTCACCCTCTAATTGTGGCTTATCTGCGGGAAGCGCAAGCTTTTCACGCTTTCCAAAATGATGCTCCTCGCAGTGGACGATCTTGGTGGCGAGGATGACGTCCCCGGGGGCAATGTCTTCGCGATGCGCTCCCGCGCAGCCGTAGTTGAGGAGCGCTCTCGGCGGCTCGACCGCGCACAGCGCCGAGGTCGCCGCCGCGGCGTTGATGAGTCCAACCCCCGAGATAACGAGGTCAACCGTCGTGCCGCCGAGCCGCCCACGCGTCCACCGCCAGCCGGCGAGCGGCACCTCTCGCGTGTCTGCGAGCCGCTGGCGCAGATGAACCGCTTCCGACTCTATGGCGCAGATAGTGACGACTCGTGCAGTGTGCATCGCAAGGCGACTCCCACACTTGTGCTCCCCATAGGGCTCGAGAGGCATGTGGATAAACATACATGGTACTCGCCATCAGTTCAGCGGGGCACGATCCCAGGTTGAGTCATCCGATGAGAACGCCAATGAAGAAGCCATGAACATTGGCGTGGTCAGCCCCGGCAGTTTCCCATAGAGCTCACGCTCTTGCACTGACCACCATCCACTGATCGATGATCGGCAGGAGATCAGACAAGGTGGTGATGGTCGCATCAGGTTCGACCAGCCCGGCAGGTACCGCAGCATTCGGCAGCAGCACGGTGCGCATGCCGATCGCCAGGGCGCCGGCAATGTCGTCGATGGGACGATCGCCGACCATAACCGCGTGCTGTGGCTCGACGGCAAGCCGGGTGATGATCGCCTGGAATGCCTCGCGATGGGGTTTGGTATGAGCCAGTTCGCTGGTATAGACGCGCGCGTCAATGAGCGCCAGCAGGCCATCACGGTGGAGGATCCGCTCGTGCCACTCGGGCGGCCAGTGCGTGTTTGAGAGCAAGCCAATGCGTAAGCCCTTGGCGCGCAATTGGCACAGCACGTCACCCGCGTCGGGCTGCGCGAAGGTGTGCGGCGTCCACGCTTCCAGGTACGCCCCCAAGGCACTGTGCCGCAGACCGTCCTCGATGTCAACCCCGGTCCGTGCCGCGGCGAGATGCAGAATGTCCGCAAGCCTGAGGCTGTGCGCACCCCCTGTGGCAGCCGAACGCTCCCAGAACTCCCGTTCCACCTGGACGAGCGCCGCGGCCAAGGGCTCGGCACCGTCCGGTGCGAGCACGCGCGCTGCCGCCAACCACAGGTCAGCCAGATCAAGGGTATGCCATGGGGTCAGCGTGCCGCCCCAATCAAAGACGACGGCCTGCAGTTGCGTCATATGCCAGGGCTCCGAGGTTGTGGTGCCAATCGTTATTGCAGTGCTCACGCTCTGTGTGCTATAGGACCACCAGCCGGCTTGGCCGCCACTCGGCGCCAAGCCACTGGGCGCCCAACCATCCTAAGACTGCCCACAATGCCGTGAGCCACAGGGACTATCGTCTAGCGAACTCCGTGTGCGTCCGTCAATACTCGCGTCGGCTTGCGCTTGTAAGTCCGGGCGGCCTCCCCGCCGGGGTGACGCAAGACCACATCCTGTGGCGCCAGGCTCCATGTTATCGCCGTATTGCCGAAGCTTTTGCCAATGGCACACCAACTACGTCAGCCAAGCAGCTTTTCGATGCGAATCGGTAGTTCGCACACCCGGATGCCCGTCGCATGATAGGTGGCAGACGTCAGCGCTGCGGCGCATCCAGTCAAGCCAATCTCACCAATACCCCGAGCGCCGTATGCATTCAAAATGGTGTCAGGATAGTCAAGGAACACGCACTCGATCTCAGGCACATCCGTCTGCACTGCAACCAGATAATCTGCATAGTTGTTGTTCACCGGGTGACCAGTTCTGGGGTCGTAGATCGTCTCCTCCAGCAGGCCCATGCCGATACCCATCACCACAGACCCGATGATCTGGTTCCGCGCCGCTTTCTGGTTGATCATACGGCCGCCATCGATCACCGTCAGCCAGCGCGTGACACGCAAGTGCACGATGTCTGGGTCAAACGTGACCTCGCAGAAATGCGCCCCAAAGGAGTGGACAGCATAGTGCTCCTGGGTGGCATCAGCGTCCGTTTTCGCCCGACCGTCTAACTCACCCAATTTCTGCAGTGCGAGAATCTGCTGGAAAGGCACACCGCTCTCGGGCGCCTTATCCTGCAGGTGCACGTGTCCCTGGCTCATCTTTAAGGTCTTGGGATCTGCCTGCGCGAACGGGGACCCTGGCGCTTTCGACGCTGCCTTCAATAGTGCCGTAATGGCGTTGTCGGTCGCTTTCGCGATGGCAGGTAGCACACTGGCCGTCGCTGCTGAGCCACCAGACGTTGGCCCAGGGGGGAGAGAACTGTCGCCTAGGACGACTTTCACCTTCTCCACGGGTATCCCGGTCCTATCTGACACGACCTCGGCGAAGACCGTGTAGGTGCCAGTGCCAATGTCTTGCGTCGCGCACGCGGCTTGCGCCGTGCCATCTGCGAGCAGACGCACGCGCACCTCTGCACTCATCTGGTGACCAGGCCACGTGCAGGTCGCCATACCCCAGCCCAGGATCTCATCGCCACGGCGCATGGAGCCGACCTGTGGATTACGCTGGCTCCAGCCGAAGCGTTCGGCGCCGATGTGGTAGGCCTCGCGCAAATGCTTGCTCGACCACGGCCGTTGCGAGCTTTCGTCGGTCTCAGCGTAATTGCGCTGGCGCAGCTCCAGGGGATCCATGTTAAGCTTGATGGCTAACTCATCCATGGCCGATTCAATGGCAAACAACGCGGGAGTCCGGCCCGGTCCACGCATGGGCGTGGGCGTGCCGACGTTCAGAGGCACGACGTGTTGCACCCCGGTGACATTTGGACAGCTATACAGCATCGAGGTTGGCTCAACACAGTTCTCCAGGTACTCATCGACCATGGAGGTATGCTGCAGCACGTCGTGCAGCATGGCCACCAGTGTGCCATCCGGTGTAGCGCCGAGCCGCAAGCGTTGCTGGGTGCGCGGACGGTGCCCCACCGTGGTGAACATCAGCGTGCGCGGCACGGCTACTTTCACCGGTCGCCCCACGTGGCGCGCCCCTAGAGCCGCCAGCCACGAGTGGGGCCAGGGAAAGAGTTTGTCCCCGAATCCAGAGCCGACAAATGGCGAGATGATCTTGATCGACTCCAGCGGCATGCCCAGCATCTGTGCCGCCACGTTGTGGTGGTTCACGATCCCTTGCGTGGTTTCATACAGCGTGAGCTTGCCTTTGTCCCACACGGCGATGGTGCCGTGCATCTCCATCGGATTATGCGTTTCCACCGGCGTGATGTAGGTGGCGTCGAGCTGCACCGCTGCCTGCTGAAACGCGGCTGCCGCATCCCCCCGCGCGTATTGCGCCGGCGGAGGTTTATGCGGCACAGGCGCTTGCTCGATCCGCACCAGCGGCCGCTGTGCGTCATACTCGACATGCACATGCGCCGCGGCATCCTGCGCCTGCTCAAACGTCTCGGCAAGCACCAGGGCCACGAACTGGCCGTAGTAATAGACGTTCTCATCCTCGAACGGCGGCCGGCTTTCGCCCGGACGGCTTTGCTCTGCAAGCGCCCCCGCTG
>Ga0075421_100011817_pt1 | contig 10824 bp, 7 predicted proteins | sample SoiMetdeltSBSDD5_FD_75292 | JGI IMG/M metagenome (GOLD analysis project Ga0075421, IMG submission 75292) | Bulk soil microbial communities from a Populus tree surrounding site in Tennessee, USA - Soil MetaG P. deltoides SBSDD5 | ecosystem: Environmental > Terrestrial > Soil > Tree plantation...
CCTGTTCGAGCACCTGATGTTCGAGGGATCGAAGCATGTGCCCGAAGGGCAGTTCGACATCCTCCTCGAAGGAGCCGGGGGCGACAACAACGGCTCGACGTCGAACGATCGTACCAACTACGTCATTGACGTCCCGTCGAATGCCCTGGAGCTCGCGCTCTTCCTCGAGTCCGATCGTATGGGCTACCTGCTCGACACCATGTCGCCCCAGCGCGTCGACGGCCAGCGCGACGTCGTGAAGAACGAACGGCGACAGAGTTACGAGAACCGACCGTACGGAATGGCGTCGATCGAGCTGGACAAGATGCTCTGGCCGCCGACCCACCCCTATAGCTGGCCAACGATCGGTTACATGGAAGACCTCACCGCCGCGAGCTACTCGGACGTGGTCGAGTTCTTCAAGAAGTACTACTCGCCCAACAACGCGAGCTTGGTGATCGCTGGCGACATCGACTTCGATCGCACGCGCGCTCTCGTCGAGAAATGGTTCGGCGAGATTCCCCGCGGGACAGCGGTCGAGCCGATTGCGCCGCCCGCTGCGATTCTGACCGGCGTGCAGAAGAAAACGTTGACGGACAACGTTACTCTTCCGCGCCTGTATCTCGCCTGGTTGACGCCGCGATTCTACGCACCCGGCGACTCGGCACTCGACACCACGTCCTCCGTGCTCGCTGGCGGTAAGAACTCTCGGCTCTACAAGCGACTCGTGTACGACATGCAGATAGCGCAGGACGTCTCAGCATTCCAGCAGTCAGGAGCACTGGGAAGCGTGTTTCAAATTGTCGCCACAGCCCGCTCGGGACATACGGCTGCGGAACTGCAGAAGGTGATCGACGAGGAGCTCGATCGACTGCGTCGCGACGGTCCCCAGCCGCGCGAGGTGCAGCGCGCCGTCAACCAGATGGAAGCGTCGTTTTACCAGCGGATGGAACGCGTCGGCAGCTTCGGAGGCAAAGCCGATCAGCTGAATGCTTACGCGTTTGCCGGCGGCGGTCCCGATTACTTCGCAGAGGATCTCGCGCGGTACACATCGCTCAGCCCTGCTGACGTTCAGTCTGCCGCCGTGCAATGGCTGCCGCCGGATCGACGAGTCGAGCTCGTGGTCGAGCCGGAGGAGAAGCGATGAAGGCTCGGGGTCTTGCGAATTTGGGAGTTGGGAGTGTGCTCCTGGCGCTCGCGCTGGCATTGGCGCCCGCGTTGTCAGCGCAAGGCCAGGCAGATCGTTCGAAGCCGCCTGCCCTGGGTCCGGCGCCTCAACTGAAGTTGCCTGTCATTCAGAAGCGCACGCTGTCGAATGGCGTCCCGGTGTGGCTGGTGGAAGCGCACGAAGTTCCGCTCGTTCGGGTCACGCTTCTTCTCAAATCAGGTGCGAGCGACGATCCGGACGGCAAGTTCGGGTTAGCCAGCCTGGCCCTCGCCATGCTGGACGAGGGTGCCGGTGGACGCTCCGCACTCGAAGTCGCCGACGAGATCGAGTTCCTCGGCGCCGATCTCAGCGCGAGCAGCTCGTTCGATGCGTCCACAGTAAGGCTCGGCGTACCCGTAGCGCGTCTCGGCCCGGCGCTGGCGCTCATGGCCGACGTCGCATTGAGACCGACATTTCCGGAAGCCGAGCTCGAACGGCTGCGCAAGGAGCGACTGACGGACCTCTTGCAGGCCAGGGACGATGCGGCGTCTGTGGCGCCGATGGCATTCGCACGATTGCTGTTTGGCCCCTCTCACCGCTACGGGACCGGCGTCGTCGGGACGACGGCGACCATCAAGAGTTTCACGACGGCAGACTTGAAAGCATTTCACTCGACCGCCTTTCAGCCTGGGAATGCCACACTGCTGGTGGTCGGGGACGTCACGGCTGATGGCGCCGTGCCGCAGCTCGAGAAGCAATTCGGATCATGGCGCGCCGGCACCGCGCCGGTTCGTCACGCGACTGTGTCGACTCCGCCGCAGCCGGCGCAGCGTCAGATCACCATCGTCGACATGCCCGGCGCCGAGCAGTCGCAGATTCGGATCGGCTGGGTGGGCGTGCCGCGATCGACACCGGACTACTTCACGCTGCAGGTGCTCAACACGATTCTCGGCGGGTCGTTCACGTCACGTTTGAATCAGAACCTGCGCGAGCAGCACGGCTACTCGTACGGAGCCGGCTCCCGTTTCGACATGCGGTTGTCTGCCGGCCCCTTCTTCGCCAATGCCGGCGTGCAGACCGACAAGACGGCAGAGGCGCTGCGCGAGTTCTTCAACGAGCTGACGGCGATCGGCAAGCCGTTCGCGGCTGACGAGTTGACCAAGGCCAAGAATTACATCGCTCTCGGCTTCCCCAGCAATTTCGAGACAATCGGCGATTTCTCGGCGCAGCTCGAACAGCTTCTCGTCTATAGTCTGCCGGATTCTTACTACGCGGACTACGTGAAGAATCTTCAGGCGGTCACCGCTGACGCCGTACTGAAGGCGTCGGCAACCTACATCGAGCCGCAGAAATTTCTCGTCGTCGTGGTCGGCGATCGCAAAGTGATCGAATCGGGGATCCGTGCGCTGAATCTCGGCATGGTTCGCACGATGTCGGTCCAGGAGGCGTTAGGCGAATGAGCGTGGCGCTGGAACTGGCAGCCCTGATGACCTACTCGGATCAGGAGCGCGGCAAGTGGCGAACGTGGATAGCAGCCGATCCCACACGGCTCTCGATCCCATTTCAACGGGGCGGCCGTTTCCCAACCGTCGGCAGCGTGCTCGATCACATCTTCCTCGTGGAGCGTCGTCATCTCACGCGGATGCAGGGCGGCGAACTGCCGGAGAAGACGGGCGTCCAGTCAGGGGACTGGCACTCCCTGCTGGCATATGCCGATGCCGCCAGGACCGATCTACGCGGATATCTCGGCGGACTCACCGAGCAGACCGCGGGGCAGTGGATGACGTTTACGGTCCCGAGTGGCACGTTTACGATGACTCGCCGCAAGCTCGCGTCTCACATCCTGCTTCATGAGATCCGTCATCTCGCGCAGGTCGCCTACGCGGCACGACTTGCCGGCCACGAGCCCCCCGGCGAGCATGATTTCTTTTACGCACCGGAGACCGATTCACTCGATGCGTGAGCCCCGACGCGAGAACCCAACATGGACACCTACTATCACCCCCACGACCTGGCAAAGTTCGGCGACATGGGCAAGGAGGCGCCAGAACTCTGGAAGAAATTCCTCGAGTGGTACAACGCCGTGTTTCAGGATGGCGCGCTCACCGAACGGGAGAAGGCATTGATTGCGTTGGCCGTCGCCCACTCCGTCCAGTGCCCGTACTGCATCGATGCCTACACGACCGCGTCACTCGAGAAAGGATCGACACCGGAGCAGATGACTGAAGCGGTACACGTCGCCGCGGCGATTCGTGGAGGCGCGTCACTCGTGCACGGTGTGCAGATGCGCAACCACGTCGACAAGCTGTCGATGTAATGGGTGACTGCCAAAAGAACCTTCTTCGAAGTTTGGGCACTGATCCATGGCATTGCCGACCCTGCTGAATACCCATAATCCCCTCGCCGACGCGGCAACGCAGCGCGCGACCCTGGAGTCATTGCCGCTGGCGCGCGGGTTTGGTGAGGCACTCGCGCGAGTCGGGCGCGCACCCCTGCGCGCCGATGGCATCTCGGTCCTTCAGATCAACGTCGGTAAACGATGCAACCAGACATGTCGTCACTGCCACGTTGATGCCGGTCCGGACCGGACCGAGGTGATGACGCCGGAGGTGGTCGAGGCCTCTCTGCGCTTCCTCGAAGCGAGTGACATCCCGACGGTCGACATCACCGGTGGCGCGCCTGAGCTTCATCCAGCCTTTCGCCACATCGTCCGCCGTGCTCGCGACATGGGTCGCCACGTGATGGATCGCTGCAACCTCACCATCACACGGCTGCCGAACTACCAGGACCTTCCTGAGTTTTTCGCCGCGCACAGCGTGGAGATCGTCGCGTCACTTCCCTCCTTCGCTGCGCGGCAGACCGACGCCCAGAGGGGCGCCGGCGTGTTCGACGACTCGATCGCCGCGCTTCGTCGGCTCAACGAACTCGGCTATGGCGCAGATGGTTCGGGCCTCGTCCTGAATCTGGTGAGCAATCCTGTGGGCGCATACCTGCCCGCCTCTCAGCCCTCACTCGAAATGGACTGGAAGCGCGAGCTGCAGCGGAAGCACGGCATCGTCTTCAATCGGCTGTATACCATCACGAACATGCCGATCAGCCGTTATCTGCAGTACCTGATTGATTCCGGCAACCTCGAGAGCTACATGGACAAGCTCGTCGCGGCATTCAATCCCGCGACCATCGACGGCCTGATGTGCCGGACGACGCTCTCGGTGGGATGGGACGGTCGCCTCTATGACTGCGACTTCAATCAGATGATCGAGCTGGGCACAGCGGCCGACGCCCCTCAGACCATCTTCGACGCAACGCCAGCCGCGCTTGCTTCTCGCCGAATCATGATCGGCCGGCACTGCTTCGGCTGTACCGCCGGAGCCGGCTCCAGCTGCGGCGGCGCCATCACATGATCCGCACCACGCGAAGGCGGAAGCCGTGGCGGCGGTGGTCAGTCGGACGATTCGAAGAAACCGAACTGGGTCTTCTTCTTGACGCGATCCCAGAGAAAGCACTGCCCATTCATCGCGACGTAGACGCCGGGCGGCAGCACCTGCGCGAATGAGAGTGCGCTGCCAAGGTTGAACAACCCGTCCGAGCTGCCGAACGCGTACGGAATCATCGCGCCGGTCAGCACGACGGTCTTGTCGCTGATGTTCTCAGCGATCGCACGCGCGGTCTCAACCATCGTGTCGGTGCCGTGTGTGATGACGATATGGCGCTCGAGGCACTCGGCACATCGCGCGACGATTCTCGCGCGATCGATGTCGGTCATTTCGAGGCTGTCGATCATCATCAGCGTTTCGACCGTCAGCTCGACCCGCGAGCGCCCCAGGCGCAGCATCTCCGGCACGTGGGTATCGCCGAAAGTCAAGCGTCCGTGAATTTCGTCGTAGGTCTTGTCGAAAGTGCCGCCGGTCACGAATACGCGCAGCATGGCCCGCTACCGCTTCGTCACCGCACTCACGGTGAGGCCAACGACGACGACAGCAACCGCGCCGATCACGTTGTGCCACAGGAACGCAACGTTCGTCGCACTGGCGGCCCAGGCCACGGCCCCCATGCCCGCGAGGAGCCCCACGAACGCGCCGTTCGCGGTCGCGCGCGGAAACCCGACCGCAAGAATGAATACACCCAGGATCGACCCGTAAAAGAACGACCCGAACCGGTTGACGACCTCGATGAGGGATCCCAACTCGGCCGCCCACACAGCGACGACGCTGGCAAACAGGCCCCAGAACCCCGTCGCCACACGCGAGACGCGCAGAAAGTGAGCGTCGCTCGCCTCGGCGCGAACGAATCGGCGATAGAAGTCGATAACAGTCGCCGTCGACAGCGCAGAGAGCTCACCCGAAATGGTCGACATCGCCGCCGCGAGAATCGCGGCCACGAGAAGACCGGGCAGACCGATAGGCATGTGGCGTGTGATAAACGTGGGAAAGACGTAGTTCACATCGCTGTACGACGGATCGCCGGTCGTCCGCCGCACGAGCGCGATCGCCTCATTGCGAACCACACGCGCGTCCTCGTCTTGTCGTCGTAACTCGGATCGCGCCGTTTCGAGACTACGCTGATCTCCTGCAGCTTCGGCCCGTGTCATCACGCGTGCGGCGGCGGCTCTTGATGCCGTCGCTGCCTCGAAACGCGACTCGAGCGCGCGATAGGCGGCCGCCGCCGGTCCCTCCTGCATCGCACGCTCGTGCACCTGGTTGAAGAGCATCGGTGACGGCGTGTAGAGGAAAAAGAGAAACATCAGCACACCGACGAGGAGCACCAGCGCCTGCAGCGGAATCTTCCAGTATGCGCTCATCAGGAGCGACTCGCGTGCCGCATCGACCGACGGCGTCGTCAAGTAGCGCTGCACCTGACTCTGATCGGTCCCGAAGTAGGAGCAGAACAGAAACAGCGCGGCGATCGTGCCCGACCAGAACGTGTACTGGTTGGTCAGGTCGAACGAGAAGTCGAACGTCTGCAGGCGGCCTGCTGCCCCGGCGATTCGCAGCGCTTGTACGACGCCAACATCGTCCGGCAAACCCAGGATCAGCACGACGACAGCGGCGACCAGGCCGACGACGATGAGTACCATCTGCTTGACATCGGTCCAGGTCACCGCCTGGACACCGCCGAACATCGTGTAGATCACCGTCGGTACGCCAATCAGCAGGACCGTCGTCGTCAGGTTGACACCCAGGACGACGGCGAAGACTACCGCCGGCGCCGAGATCACGACGCCCAGCGACATGCTGCGCGAAATCAGGAACAACAGGCTCGTGAACGCCCGCGTCTTGGCGTCGAATCGCCGCTCGAGGTATTCGTAGGCCGTGTAAACCCTTGCGTTGTGGAAGAACGGGACGAGCGTGACCGACAGCACGATCATCGCGATCGGTAGCGCGAAGTAGAACTGCAGGAACCGCATGCCATCCGCGAACCCCTGCCCCGTCGTGCCGACCATGGTGATGGCGCTGAGTTGCGTCGCCATGACCGACAGGCCGACTGCCCACCACGGCAGGCTGCGGCCGCCGAGGAAGTACCCCTCGATCTCATTGCTTCGCTTGGTGAGGCGAAGGCCATCCCAGACGATCCAGATCAGGTAGATCGCAACGATTACCCAGTCGACCGATGTCACGAGAAGAGTTCCTGGAAGATGTAGAGCGCCGCGAGCACACAGACCCAGACAATGACGACGCGGACGTATTGACGTTGGATATGGGTCACAGGCTCCGGCTCCGCGCGCGCAGCCGTTCGTCGGCGGCCGTGATCGAGGCTCGTGTTCGTGCCAGCCAGGCACGATCGGCGTCGAGGACGGCGCTTGCCATCTCAGAAGCGCGCGAGGTCTCGATGGGGGACGGGCCTCCAGGCGTTCGACGAACCTCGACGAAATGCCGCGGGCTCAGGATCTCCGTCAGTTCCGAGGCGGTGAGCTCCACAGGGACGCCGAGCGCCTCTCGCGACGCGTCCCGCAACATTGCCGACTGCACTTCGGGATCGTTGGCCTGGCACGATGCGCTCAATCGGCCGGCGATGGCGTGCGCAGTTCTGAAAGGCACACCATGCTCGCGAGCGAGATGATCGGCAAGCTCCGTCAGCGTCGTACCTCCCGCGCCAGCGCGAGCCGTCATGCGAGCGACATCGAACTCGGCGCCGCGCATCGACGCACCGACCAGCGTCACGGCTCGAGTGGCATCGCGAAACATCGCGGCGACGAGCGGCTGCAGATCGTCCTCGGTGTCGACGATGTCGCCGAAGGGCGTGTTGTGGACGCTCACCAGAATCGCCGACACCTGGCCGAGCGCCTTGCTGCCAATCGCGCGCGCATGTTCGAGCGCGACCGGATTGCGCTTCTGCGGCATGATCGTGCTGGATTGGACGAAACCGTCCGCCAGTCGCAGATACCCGACCTCCACCGTGCACCACAGGAGCAGGTCCTGGACGAAGCGGCCGAGACCGGTGGTCAGCACCGCCGCCGCTGACGCACTTTCCAGGAGGTAGTCGACGGTGGCGATGCTGCCATAGGTGTTGCCCGTCGGTCCGTCAAACCCGAGCAGATCGCTCGTGAGCCGGCGGTCGATCGGAAATCCGGTTCCGGTGATGGCACACGATCCCAGAGGGCAGCGGTTCGTGGACGCATACGCGGCACGAAGCCTCGCGACATCGCGTTCGAGCTGCTCGATGACGCCGAGCAGGTAGTGCGCGAGCGTCGTCGGTTGAGCCGGCTGCGTGTGCGTGTGGGCGGCAAACAGCGTGTCGCGGTGCTTGGCGGTGAGGTCGATCAGGACTGCCCGCACATCAACGCTGGCATCGATGAGGTCGACGATGAACTCCCGCTGCCGCAAGCGGTACATCGTCATGTCGATGTCATTGCGGCTCCGCGCCGTGTGGAGTCGTCCGGCGACATCGTCACCGCAGGCCTCGACGAGGACTCGCTCGACGTACGAGAAGAGGTCCTCGCAGGTTCCGTCGTAGGGCGTCTTGCGTATCGTGCTGACGGAGATCGAATCGAGCCCGTCGCGAATCGCATGCGCATGAAGTGGTTCGATAATGCCCTGCTCGGCGAGCATGATCAGGTGCGCGTACTGGATCGCAATCAGCGGCGACAGGAAGAGCGCCTTGGCGTCCTCGAAGTTCTCGTTGAGCACCTGCGAGACGTACTGCGGATCGAACCTCATTCGAGCGCAGTATAGCCCGTGGCCGGAACCTCGAACCCCTGAACCCGAACCCGCAGCCTACGGATTCATCCAGTACGCGAACTTGATGAGCAGCAGGTTGGACGATGGCGTGGAGAAGATCTCTGAATAGTCTCTCCGCAAAGCAAAGCGGCCGGGCTCTCCCTGGCCCTCTCGACCCTGCTGCCAAACGACGAAGAGCGTCGACCCCGGGCGGTATTCCCAGCGCAACACGTTGGTCGTGCGGAACGAGAGCACGCTGAAGTCAGCGTCGCCGGCGTAGGCGTAGGGTGCGTAGCGATCCTCGTATCGTTCGGCGCGACCGTTCACGAGCTCCTTGTAGCTGACGTAGTGTCCCGTGCTCACGAAGGGCTGCCCATAGATCTGAAGAGAGAGATTCGGCGTCATCGTGTAGTTGACGCGCAGCGTAAGGGAATGCGTTTTCTGCTCGAGGCGCCCAAACACGTAGCGCGATCGATCCGGGTCGACGACTTCGCCGACCCACTGCGCATCGTTGATGTTGTTGCTGTAGTACGTGCCTATTTCGGTTGAAAAGGACGAGACCGGCCGGAGGACGATGCCCGGTCCAAACTCGAAGAAGCGACCATGACCATCGCCGCCGAAAGCGGAGTTCCAGTTGAAGCTCACGACGCGGCGATCGTTCGTGTTGAACCACTGCCAGATGCTGCGACCGCCTTCGTTCAGCCCCCCCGGACCACCACGCGTCAACCGGTCGTCGAAGTTGGTGGCGTTGACGTTCACCCCGCCGCCGGCTCGCCAGAGGTTTTGAAACTCCCAGTTCGCGTTGACATTGCCACCAAGCTCCAACCGGTCGCCGGCAAAATTGAATGCCGACCACTGGTTGAAGTTGAGGAACCTGTTCCTCGTGTATTTGCCGGGCGTCTGCCTCCTGAATTGGAACCAGCTGTTCTGTGACGTGACGTCGGCACGCTGCTGGAATCCCAGGTCGTTGACCTCGAAGCCGGGTGACTTGTACGCGACGTTGACGTTCATCCGCGTTCGCTCGCCAGCGATCTTGCCAAAGGACGCCATCCCGGAGTGGCCGCGCATGGATTCGGCAAATGGATCGAGCTCCACGTGCGTCGCGTCGGGTCGTTGGAAGCTATGCACGTTGTTCCGTTGAAGCTCTTCGATCGCCTCTGTTGAGCCATTGACGGCGCTGCCCGCCCAGTAGCCATTCAGGCCCCATCGCTTGCCGATTCGCCAGTCGTAGTCGACGCCTCCAGTGATCGCACTATCCGGCAGGAACTCCACGCCCTCGACGATCTTGCGATGCGTCGTCGTCAGGATGAAGCCAAGTGACGACTGATCGGAGAACTCGCGCCGCGCTCGCGACACTGAGTAGAACGTGCCTGGCTCGACGACTTCACTCCGGCGCGCGGAGCCGAACGCAATCTCCGCTGTCTCTTCCTGTGTCGCTGCCGCAAGCACGCCGAGCGAAAACTTCCCGACGCGTCCAGTGAGCTTGCTGGCGCCGAGAATCGTCGCCTGAAGAGGCTGGATGGAATGCTCCTCCGAGCCCAGTGTGGGCGCGCCACGCGGCGAACGTCCGATCCGTCGCGAGTAGAAGAGACTGCAATCGCGACACTCGAATTGATATGTGCCAGAGCCTTCGATGAAGAACGGTCGCTTCTCCGGGAAGAACGTCTCGAATGCACTCAGGTTGACCACTGCCGGATCCGCTTCGACCTGACCGAAATCAGGGTTCACGGTTCCAGTCAGATTCAAGGCGGGCGTCACGGCGTACTTGAGATCGAGACCGACGGCGATGTCGTGGTCCGGGCTGTTCTGCAGCGGATTTCCAGCGTCCAGCGGCGTGGTTCCGATCTCTCCAACGACATACGGAACGAGCTCGAGTCGCTTCGCCGCCTGCCCTCTCGTCACGCCCGTGAGATCGCCGAACGATGAGACGAAGCCGCTCGCATTCTTGGACAGCAGCGGCCACGTCGTCGTCTCGTTCAGGCGCGCGACGTTTCGCATCACGGCAAATCCGAGGCGACCGTCACCACCCGCGCTGAAACGAAGCTGCGAAAACGGGATGCGGAACTCGGCGCACCACCCGTCCGGATCCCGTCGTGCCACAACGTCCCAGACGGCGTCCCAGCTGTCGTCGTTGTTCGAGTCGTTGAACCAATATGTGTCTTGCTTCACGCCAACGGGATTGACCCCAAACTGGTAGGCCGTCCGCCGGTCGTGGTACGAGTCGATCAACACGCGAACCCAGTCCGACGATGAACCCACGTCGCGCCGGGTCAGGAACCCGACGATGCGATCCGGCTCGCTATCGAACGCGCGCACGGCCACGTAGATGGCAGTGGCATCGAATGCGACCCGTGCCTCGGTGCGCATCGTCGCCGGCGCGCCCTCGCGTGGCTCGCGCTGCACGAATGACGTGATCGGGGTGGCCTGGGCCCATGCGGGATCGCTGAGATCGCCATCGACGAGGATCGGAAGGGTGCCTTCGTGAATCGAGATCGCCGTCATTTCGGCGGCCGGTTCCTGTGCTGTGGCCGGCGTGAAAAG
>Ga0075421_100011818_pt1 | contig 10824 bp, 5 predicted proteins | sample SoiMetdeltSBSDD5_FD_75292 | JGI IMG/M metagenome (GOLD analysis project Ga0075421, IMG submission 75292) | Bulk soil microbial communities from a Populus tree surrounding site in Tennessee, USA - Soil MetaG P. deltoides SBSDD5 | ecosystem: Environmental > Terrestrial > Soil > Tree plantation...
GAAGAATGTAGGCATCAGTCTGCGTGAGGTACGGGAGCGTGTGCAGTGGCAGCTTCAGGTGCTGAAGTTCATTGACCGCCGGTTCCGCGAGTTCATTGTGGTGAATCCAGCGGAAATCGAGTCCTATTATAGAGATCAGTTCTTGCCGGATCTGCAGAAGCGCGGCATTGGCGAAGCCCCACCGCTTTCCGAAGTGGAAGAGAAGATCCGTGACATCCTGATCGAAAAGAAGCTGAATCTTCAAGTGGAGGAGTGGCTCGCTTCGCTTCGTGCCAATGCGACGATTCAGGTCTTTCATTGAGGTTCCACCGGAACCTGAAGTCGAGGCGATCTCCCGCGTGAATCGACCCCTTCGCGTGACCACCAATTGGGAATCATGACTCGCACCTGGAAAACAATCCTACTGCTGGGAATACCGATCAGCCTGTTGATCTTGATGTTGACCGTCTGGGCTGTCCTAAACAGCCAGGCGTTTCACCAATACGTCAAGGAGCAGGTGGTGCTGCGCCTGGAAGGCGCCACGGGGGGCAAGGCTTCCCTAGAGTCCTTGCAAATCAGATTCTTTCCACTTCGCTTGCTCGTCTCGAATCTGAAGATTCAGAGTCGCGATTTGCCGGAGCCACCTTTCCTGATGATCCGGTCCGCAGAAATTCTGCCAGGGATTGAAAGTCTGTCGGGAATACCGATCTTGAAAAAAGTCGTGCTGCACGAGCCCCAGCTGGCGATCGAGGTTCGCAGCGATGGTTCGACAAATATACCAAAGCCCAGACCGGCCGGAGACAAAACGCTGGACCTTTTCCACGTCCTTATTGGAACGCTGGACATTGAGAAGGGCAGCCTACAATTCCGTCAGAACCGCACTGGATTCAGCACACACGTCGAGGGAATCGCTCTATACGCCAGCTATCAAGTACCCGCCGAACGTTATCGGGCTGAATTGAGCTATGAAAAGGGTCGGGTGAGAGTTGGTGAGCGCGTTTGGGACTACAGCCTTGCTGCGCATTTGAATCTGCTTCGCGATGAGGTTGAGGTCGAGAGATTGGTGGCGTCGACTCCTCAATCAAAGCTGGAAGCTCAGGGGCGAATCCGGAATTTCGCGTCGCCCGAAGGTGAGATCAGTTATCAGGGCGCATTGCATCTTTCCGACGCCCGGAATGTCTATCCAGAGATTCGAGATCTGCAGGGCGCACTTCGAGTCAAGGGGTCCCTGAGCTTTTCTGGAAAGGGGTGGAATGCCTCGGGAGCCCTGGAAGGAACCAAGCTCTCTGTTAACGGTTCGAAGATTGAGCGCTTCGCAGGTCAGTACAACTTCCGGCCTGAGCGGCTGCAAGTCGAGAAGATTAGCGTAGCTGGCCTTCACGGGCGCGCCGAAGGGTCCTTTGCTATCGAGTCTCCCTTTCAAGATAGACGTTATGCAGCCGACGTGAGATTTAGCGAGATCGGAGTACTGGATCTCGTCCTGCTGGCGAGGATCGACCGGGCTCGATTTGCTGGCCAGGCAAGCGGCTCACTCAAAGCGAATTGGCGTGATGATTGGAGAGACTTTTCGGCTGAAGGTAACGTCGCGATCAGCGAATCACCTGGCGAGATCCAAGAGCACGCCTTAGGAGGAAACGTCCTGCCCATCAGCGGGCAACTGCATTTCGCTTTGTCGGAATCCAGTTTCCGGTTCTACCAGAGCTTTCTGAAGCTCGGACAGAGTCATGTTCAGTTTGTCGGAACGGTGTCGACCAAAGGTGTATCGAACCTGCGTTTTGAGGCACGGTCCGAGGCTCTCAGTGACTTCGCGTTTCTGGCGCCAGAGATCCAGGGTAGAGGCAGTCTGGTGGGTGTCATCGAAGGCACGCGTGAGAATCCGACTGCACGAGGAAGTTTCCTGGTGGAGAATTTGAGGTATCAGAAGTTCTCACTCGATCAAGGTAACGGCCGCTTCGAAGCGGACCGTCGGACCATTCATCTGGTCGATGCTGAGCTGATCCAACGGAGTTCCCGCGTCCTTGTTCGAGGGCAGGTCTTTGTTGATCCGGCGCGACTGGTTCCTACTGGCGAGCTGCATCTGCTGATCAGTTTGAAAGAAGCGCTCATGGAAGACCTCTGGACACTCGTGGGTCAAACCTATCCCGCGTCAGGAAGGGTGAGCGCCGATTTCATGGCTGCAGGCAGGTATCCTCAAATCGCCTTGGAGGGCAGCGCTCGGGTCGGTGATGGTCAGTTTCTAGGTCAACCTTACAGCAGCGGCCACTTCGAAATTGATTACCACGATTCGCTGCTCCAGTTGCCCAAGTTGGCCATTCAGATTGGACCAGGCCACATCCAGGGATCGGCGCAGATCGATCTCAAGAAGGAGACGATTCAGACCAAGTTGAACGGAGCGGGAATTCCCCTCGAGGAGATTCAGTGGGTGAGCGTTCCGGCTAGCCCAATTTCTGGCCGGCTCAGCAAGCTGGAGATTGCCGCCGAAGGATCCTATCGCCGCCCGGCTCTGCAGGGGCAGATTGAAGTTACTGGACTAGCCATCGCCGGGGAACCCGTCGGAGATTTTCTAACAAAATTCGACACAGAATCCCAGAAACTTCGGTTCCAGACCGACTCACTCACACCAGCAGTCGATCTGAAAGCAGCTGGAACCATCGATCTAAACGAGGACCTCGATTGTGTTGCCCAAGTCAGCTTTAAGAATTTAGCTCTGACCCAGTACGTAAAGAAATTACTGCCGGTAGCTCCCGGAACGATCTCCAGCCAGGCAGAAGGCCAGCTGGTCTTGTCAGGCCCTCTGCGGTATTGGGAGAGACTTGTAATCAACGGAAAACTCCAGTCGCTGCAGATCAGTTTCCAGGAAACCCAGCTGCAAACTTCTCAGCCTTTCGAGATTGAGGTGCGCGACGAGCGCGTCAACATCCAGAATGCTCTGTTCACCGGCAAGGGTACACTTCTTCATCTGGATGGACTTCTCGATCTGTCGCGCAAGCAGCGGCTGGATTTCAATCTCCGAGGCGATCTGGATCTGGCACTGCTCGGCGAGTTTGTGAAGAAGCTTTCGGCAGGCGGCCAGGGGACGGTGAACGCCACAATTCGAGGCACTCTCAGCGATCCGAGTATCCAGGGCCAGGCCCGTATCAGCGATGGCCAGTTTACCTATGCTGATCTCCCCAACTCGTTCTCACAGGTCAATGGGAATCTGTTCTTTGATGAAGACCAGGTCAAGATTGATAACCTGACGGCGGTGAGCGGGGGCGGGCGAGTTCAGGCCAGTGGCGACGTGGTGTTTGGTGACGAGCAGATCAAGCTGATGAACTTGCGCATTCAAGGCCATGAGGTGCGCGTCCGCTATCCCGAAGGGATGCGCAATGTACTCAATGCGGACCTGACGCTCCATGGTTCACAGCGGGCCCAAACACTGTCTGGAACCATTCAGATCCTCAGCGCCTCGTTTCAGAAGGGCCATGATCCTATCACCCGATTTCTAGAGGAACGCAATCGCCAGATATCCGTGCCAGCGGCGAAGCAACTTGGAGAGACTCTCAGCCTTGACCTGACGCTCACGAGCGACCGGAACATTAGACTGGACACATCTTTGATCAAAATGACCTCCCGCGCTGATCTGAAGGTCAAGGGTACTGTGGGCAGTCCGCTAGTGACGGGCAGTATCGAAGCCAGCGGCGGCGAACTCTATTTTCAGGGAGTGCGCTATCGGATCACGCGCGGCCGGCTCGAGTTCCTCAATCCCGTGCGGATCGACCCGCGCATTGACCTCGAAGCAGAGGCAGATATGCGGGACTACCGAGTGGTGCTAACGATCAACGGCACGGCGGACAAGTTTCGGGCCGATCTTCGTTCCGATCCCCCTCTTTCCACTGTCGATCTTCTTAGTATGGTTGCCCTCAGCGGGACCGGATCAGGAGGCTCCTCGTCAAGCTGGCGTTCCCTTTCTCCAACGGGTCCTCAACAACAGAGTTCCTTGGCGGCCGCCTCACTGCTTTCGGAAGGCCTCTCAATGCAGATGGGCTCCCGGGTAAAGCGAATCTTCGGCATCGACCGCTTCCGCATCGACCCATTCCTGGTCGGGAACGAGCGAGACCCATCGGCCCGTGTGACTTTCGGCCAGCAGGTCACTCGAGATCTCTCTATCACCTATTCAACTAGTGTTTCGACGAACGAGCAGCAGGTGATTCTGGTGGAGTATAACCTGAGCGACAAGATGTCGGTCATTGCCTCCCGCGACGCCGACGGAGCCTTCGGTTTGGACGTCCGTTTCCGCAAACGTCTCCGGCAGAAGAATCGGTAGATGCCTAACACTCGAGTTGCGTGGTCTTTGCATTGGGACTCTCGAAGTTTTCGGCAGGATCTGGTGATAGTTTGGCATACCTCAACTCCATCGGAGAGTTCGCGTTCCTGCCTTTTTTCACTCCTGTAATCCCACGGCTGCTTGTTGGTTTTGCCTGTAGAGATCGGCGTACAGACTCAGGTTTGATTTGATTGCTGCTTCTACTCGTTCACGTTGTGGACTACCGCAGGCTCTTCGCACAACGGAAGCCGATGTTGGGACTACGCTCTGCAAGCCTTGCCCAACTGCGATTGGCACAGGTGAGAAACTTCGGTTCGTCAGCCCAGGAACCACCGCGTAACACGCGGTAGAGGCCTTTCTCGGGTCCCGCAGGGTTTCTTTGCGGAGCGGATTGATAGTAGTCCTTTTCATACCAATCGCTGCACCATTCCCAGACGTTCCCGGCCATGTCATAGACCCCGAAATAATTCGCTTTGAAGCGACGCACCTCGCAAGGTCCATCGAGGGAGTCGAACCGGGCCAGGTCGCTAGTTGGTGCGTCGTCACCCCAAGGATATTTCGCTCCTTCCACCAGTCCCCGGCAGGCGCGCTCCCACTCGGCCTCTGTCGGCAGTCGCTTCCCGGCCCATTGGCAATAGGCACGAGCGTCCGACCAGCTCACGTCCACGACAGGATGATTCTCCTTGCCGGCAGATGGCTTCCCTTTTGGCCAGTTGTAGGGCGCTGGATGCTTCGAGGCTCTAACGAACGCGAGGTACTGCTTGTTGGTTACCTCGTGACTGTCCAGATAGAAGGCAGTCAGGGAAATCTTGAGCACTGGCCGGTCATCCTTCAAGAGAGTAGGAAACCACTTCAGGGGATCATCGGGAAGGCTGTGCGATCGACCTCGCAGAAACTCGCCACCCGGGATAAACACCATGTCTGGTTCGGCGGCGAGAGTGAGCCAACCGGAGAACAGACGGGAAGAGAAAACAAGCGGAAGGGCGAACAGAAGCGTGGCGGGAAAGGGGCGTCGTGAGCGGATGAGAACCTCCCTAAACTGACAGCAGCTGGATTGCTCGTCTTCTTTATGATGCCTGGTGTCGGTTGACGCCGGCTGCTGCCCGGACGACTGCACCTTCTCAAACGTCATCCGTAAATAGTCGAGAGCTCATCAGTGGGGATGATTCCGTTCGCGCCGAGGGGGTCGACATAGACGTACGTGCGTCCAGATGGAGTGTTGCGGACTTCCTTTGTCCAATCAATACCGAGGGCCGAAAACATCGTGGCGACTACGTTCTCAATGCGCGGTTGCTCTTCCAGAGCCCAGCCGGTCTCGAGACACTTGGCGCCATCAGCATCCGTGCGGCCGAGGGTGCGCCCGGACCTGACTCCTGCGCCGGCAAAGATGGCCGGGAAGCAGCGATTGTAGTGATCACGGCCAGCCATGTTGTTCAGTGCACCCGGTGTACGGCCAAATTCGCTCATGGCGACAACCAGCGTTTCGTCCAGCAGAGTCTTTTCGGGGTTCGTTTTGGAACGCTGGCTGGCCAGATCTTCCAAGAGACTGGAGAACGCTGGATCAAATTCGGAACAAAGCACATAGTGATTAGAGCGTGCCTGACGATCCCAGATCTGCACGTGGTGGTCCCACCCTGGATGGCAAATGTGGATGTAGTGCGTGCCAGCATCCTGAGCCAAGACGTTGCGCGCTAGAATCGCCGAGATGCCCAGCGGTGTATTGCCGTAGCGCTTACGATCTTCATCAGTGACTTTGAACGCCGTCGGCCAGCGCTCATCGGAAAGTAATTTGTGAGCCGTCTCGTAGAAGCTCTCGTAGCTGGCCATCTCCCGTCCGTAACTCGCGAGACGCGGTCGCGTTACTTCTCGCAACTGGCTCAACAGCCGCCACCGCTCTTCGAGCAGCTCAATCGCTTTTCGATCGAGTGCCATCCCTTTCACCGCTGATTCCGGATTGATGTCGACTACCGAGAATTGCGGCGGCAAAAAGCCGGTGGACAGGGCTCCTGGAAACGCCTTGTCGAGATTGAAAGACATATAGGTGGGGAATGTGTCTTGCGAACGTCGACGGGGCTCCAGTTCCATGGCCAGAACGGATCCGATGGCAGGAATTTCCCGCGCGAAGGCCAAGTTGAGCTGCCGTCCTGTCTGGACGTAATATTGACCCCGAAAATGAACTTCCTCGTGGCTCAATAAGGAACGCAGAATCGTGATCTTGTCCAGGTGCTTCTCAAGATTGGGAAAAAGCAAGTGGGAGAGAGAAAGATTGGAATGGATCTGACGCACATCGAGATCTTTCGGCGTGCCCGAGTTCTCTTTCAAGTCAAAGGACTCAACGTGGCTGATCGCACCCGAAATCTCCAGAAAGAGCACATTTCGGGCATTGCCCCGCGGTTGCACTTTCTTGCCTGTGGCACGAACCTTTAAGGGCCAGGCTGCATTGATCGAGGCACCCAGCAGACCGTAGCCACCTAGCCTGAGCAGCTCTCTTCGTGTAGGGAAGTAATCACCCACAGTTTTCGTATCCAGCATAAGATTACCCCCTTCATGGCATGCGTGCCGCTCGGTCTTTCCGCAAGTTTTTCAATAATTAAAGAAGAACTCCGCCAGGTTGATCAGAGCCCACTGCAGGTTCTGCGCTCCCTCAACGCGGTTCTTCGCCAGCGCTGCCAAAGCGAGTTGTATTTCCTCGCCAGAAGGAGAACGGGCCAGAGTGGAGAGGAATATGTCGTCAATTATTCTTAGGTCGTCGGACTTACTGCGCAGCAGCTTCTGGAGGCGGCTGTCTTGATCCGCCGCGACCCGTTCGGTGACCACAGGCGATTGCATGAGCAACAGCGGCTGCAAGGGAGACGGAGCCAGCGGTTTCGGTGGATTGTTTCGGTTAGATTGCCCGAAGGTCTGCATGAAGTGCTTCAGGTCGCCGGCACCAGAAGGCCCACTCAGTTTCATGGCGAAGTCAACCTTCTCACTGCCGTACTTGAAACTCCCCGGCCGCCCTGTGGCCAGGACGATCGCATCGTGCAGCTCTTCCGCGCTCAGCAGGCGCACAAACTTGCGCGCGTAGTATTTGGTGTAGGCTGCTTTCCACTCCCCTTCAAACCGCGCGGAAAGCTGGTAAGCCTTCGAGCGGCAGATGGTGCGGAACAGGTGGCGCAGGCTGTAGCCGCTCCTGCGGAAGTCCCTCGCCAGTGCTTCCAGCAATTCTGGATGTGATGGCTGAAGATCCCAGCCCTCGGGCAGATTCCGGAAGTCCTGTCGTGCCAGGTCAAACTCGTCATACGGCTCTACAATTCCGAATCCCATGAGTTTCGCCCAGAATAGGTTGACCGTTGCACGAGCAAACTGCGGATGAGATGTGAGCAAACGGCCCAGCTCTTCCCGCGGTTCCTTTCCGGGACGCGATGGTTCGCCATTGAGAATGAAGGCTGCAGCCTGCGGTCCACCCAGCCGCGGAACGCGAATCATGCTGGGCCCCTTGGTGTCGTAGCCTGGGTTGTAATCATCGACGAGAAACTCTCCCGACTGCGGCTTGCCGTTTTCCCAGTACATCAAGTAGCGAGTCCGACCCAGGAACGCGGCATTCTGAAAGAACTCGTCGCGCGTCTTTCGACTTAGCCAGACGTTGACTTTCTCCAGATGCCCGGCACCGTCGTGGCACGAAATACAAGACAGGTTGACACCGAGAAATGTCTTTCCGTAGAGAATGGCCAGTTCGTCGTGAGTGTCCAGCTGTTGGACCATTCCCAAGTCGTCCCCGTTATCGGGCTGCGGTTTTCCCTGCACATGCTCGCGAGCGATGACGTTGGACGAAGCGACCACGTGGTTGCTCTTGGCAGAGGATTCGATAATGGATCGAGCCACGTCGTCGTAAGGCCGATCGACGCGAAGATTCTCCTTCATCCAGTAGTGGAACAGGTTCTGTCCTCGCCCCATCTTGCCGTTGGCTCGAAAGATATCCATGAAGAAGTAGGCCCATCTCTCGACGTAGGCTTCGCTCCCCAGCAGTTCATCAATAAGCTTGTCGCGCTTTGCAGGGTCGGGGTTGGCAATGAATGCCCGAACTTCGTCTGCTGTTGGAATTCTGCCGGTAAGGTCAAGCTTGACGCGCCGCAAGAACTCTGCATCGGTGGCGAGCGGCGCATGCGGAACGCCGTCCCGTGTCATCTTGCCAAAGATGTGAACGTCTACAAAATTGTGCGGAACTACGATCATGCTGGAACTGCCCTGACCAGACTTGGCGAGCGACGCAGCCAGCCGGTCAGTTACAACGCCTGCATCCGCCGGCTTCTTGGACCGAAACAGCGGTGAATGCACTTCGGCAAAGCGATCCGACGACATCAATTCTTCGCGCTGTCTTCCCCGCTGATTGTCCCCTGCAACCCAGAAAACAAAGGCGAAAAAGCTCAGGCACGCGGTCGCTAAACGTTTCATACGTGACCTTCGCGTTGGAGATTGCTACGATTCTACCCCTGTCCTACTCATTGTCAACGGCGAATTGTCTTGAATTGAATCAGTTTCCATTCCGAGGTTGGGCAAATATAGGCAATCAAATGCCTTCAGCTGACCCGGTCAGGTTGGAAGAAGCCATCAGACTTGTTCCACTCATCGGCCCTCACCTGCGACCAAGCGAAGGAGCTCGCACGCTGCGGTCGCTTGCTGCGATTGAAGTTCAACAACCCGAAATTGTCCGCCCCTTTAATTTTGTGAGGAGGGCTGCCGAAGTGGCAGGGATCGTGCAGTCTGTGGGAAGAACACTAGCATGAACCTTCGGTGTTTAAGATCACCTTATTTTGAGGGCCTCCTTTGGCGCAGTTTCTGGCGATTTTGCTAACGAGCACCGCTTACGCGTCGATGAGTTGAGGGAGTAGAGTGGGGGGATCGAAGTCCTTTCTTTGATGATGAGATAGTCTTCTGGACAAGATTCGATTACCCTTTCTGAAAGATAGTTTCTGAATTGCTGACCAAGGGGTTCAAGGCTGTGGCGATTCGCGCAGAAGTGCGGCTGAAGAGTAGGATTCCTTTGCTCATTTTGGCGGCTACCTTATGGCCCGTCCGTGCCAACGAGCTTAGTGGCGGGGCTGTCCATGTGGAAACGACGCCGCCTGCTCCAGAGCGTTTAGAAAGCGGCGCGTTGATGCGTTCGTTGGCGAAGCTCGAGCGACGCCGCTATCGTCCGTACAATCAAGGAATTCTGGTCGAGACCCTCGACGGCAGCAAGATCCTGGCAGAGTTCAATGCTGACGCGAGCCTCAACCCAGCCTCAGTTATGAAGCTGGGAACCTCCCTAATGGCGCTGGCGCATCTCGGTCCCAACCATCGGTTCCTCACTAACGTTTACGCTGACTCCGAACTGGATACCAAGAAGAAGACCTTGTCAGGGAATCTCTACGTTCTCAGCGATGGTAACCCGACGTTCGGTCGGCAAGACGCCTTAGTGCTTTCCCGCTCCTTGGTGCGGCGTGGTTTGCGCCGTGTGGAGGGCGATCTGGTAGTGGCTGGACCGTTTTGCCTGGACGATCGGTTCACCACACAAAAATCTGCTCAACGATTGCGCCAGGCTTTCACGCGCATGGGAATCGCGATCAAGGGCAAACTGCTCTTGGAGTCGAGGAGCACCTTCGACATCAGATCCAAGGTTCTGTATTTGAGCCACACATCCGAAAGGCTGCGGGACATCCTTTGGGAACAGAACGCCCACAGCGTCAACGAAATCGCCGACCGTCTCGGTGCCCTCATGGGCGGGCCTCTGGCACTCCAGCACTTCCTGGTTGAGAATGCCGGGATCGATCCTCGCGAAATCTATGTCGATCGTGCTTCTGGACTTGAATACAACCGAATGACAGCACGAGCCGGAGTAAAGGTGCTGCGCCAACTACATTGCTGGCTCGAAGCTCGTCAGATGAAACTGCAGGATATCATGCCGGTCGCAGGCTTGGACCAGGGAACTCTCTATGGGCGTTTCCGGGATCCTGACTTTCGCGGCGGTGTACTGGGCAAGACGGGGACTAATCCCTCGAAAGACGGTGGCGTCAGCGCTCTTGCCGGTATGGTACACACTCGCGATTACGGGCCGGTGCTGTACGCAATTTTCAACAGTCATGGCAGCATCAAGGCTTACCGCCACTGGCAGGACAATTTCCTTAGGGACCTTATTGGAGAATGCGGAGGGCTCGGCGAGTATCTGGAACCACATGAAGATTTCGATGCCTTGAGCGCTGCCTGGACGCCCTCCGAATACTGGGGTAGCCTGACCCAGGAACCGATCCGCCGACAGGTCACGAAAAAGACACGAACCCAATCCTCGCGAAAGTACCTGCGCAGCCGCCGCAGCGTTTCGCGCTCCAGGGCGTAGCGAGCCACCTAGTACCGCCGGGCAGGTGCCCCCTGCGGATGGCCGCTCAATCCAGTCGCGAAGACACAGTTCGAAAGAATCATTCAATCCTTGCAACTCAAACCGGTGTAACATCAAGAATGCCTCTATCATTACGATTGCGGTCCTCTCCTATCGTATCCTGGCCGCGACAGGCGATGAAAAA
>Ga0075421_100011819_pt1 | contig 10823 bp, 9 predicted proteins | sample SoiMetdeltSBSDD5_FD_75292 | JGI IMG/M metagenome (GOLD analysis project Ga0075421, IMG submission 75292) | Bulk soil microbial communities from a Populus tree surrounding site in Tennessee, USA - Soil MetaG P. deltoides SBSDD5 | ecosystem: Environmental > Terrestrial > Soil > Tree plantation...
GTCAGTGTCAGGAACGCCTGGAGAAACTTTCCACTACAATGACTCCGCTGCGCATCTATTGTCCGGAATCCTTACTCGGACAACCCATGTGACGGCCTTGGAATTCGCGAACAAATATCTCTTTCAGCCATTAGGAATCCCCCTGCCGCCCTGGGAAGCCGATCCACAAGGGAATAGTGTGGGTGGAGATGGGCTGGCGCTAAGACCAAGAGAGATGGCTAAGATTGGGTATCTGTACCTTCATCAAGGACTCTGGGACGGTCAACAGCTTATACCCGCCGAATGGGTTCGGACGGCAACACAAAAGCATGTGGCAGCTGACATTCTGAATGATGACTATGGATATTTGTGGTGGGTGACTACAGTGGATGGGCATGCCGCCTACTATGCCGCCGGTTTCGGTGGACAGTTTATTTATGTCATTCCTGATTTAGATCTCGTGGTGGTGATGACAGGGAATGCATCCTTTCCTGAACTTTTACAACATCTAGATATCGTAAGGCTGTACATCCTGCCAGCCGTCTTGGAATGAAGCTTGCAGCAACGCGTAGAGTCACTTTCCTCTTACTGCAGGAGATACCTGAGCATGACAGCAACATCCCATTGCTGTGCGAACCCGCAAAAAGATTGCAATGCTTTAGGATTATCCTAAAGGGATAATGCAGTCACAAACAGCATAAAGAGGGGATCATTTATGTTTATGCCCCGCATAATCGATTCTTGGATACTGCCATAATCCTGGTAGCTATTTCAGTATTGTATACTACCCTGATTATATATTTCTCAGTTCTTACAAGTTATTGGTTTGGCATGGAGATGAGAGTCTGCCATGACAATTGTCATGGTTGTGATTCCCACCTTTGTCATATAAATAACCACAACAGGACTCACTTCCTGTTGTTAGTTCTCCTGACTATACTGCGAAGGAAGATACAGAATAGTCAGGAGCTCTTAAATGTCCGTCCCCGTTCAATCAAACAATGTTAATTTGCCGCTTGTCGCATCACTGACACAATTTGACCGAGGGAGCCTTGCTCTCGCAGGGGGCAAAGGTGCAATCCTTGGCGAGCTGATCAAAGCGGGCTTTGATGTCCCACCGGGGTTTGGCATCACCACTGCCGCGTATGATTTTTTTCTTCAAACCAATGGTCTGCAAGCGATCATTCAGGAAATGCTCACCTCACTTCAGACCGATAACCCTGCATCCGTGACTGGGATTAGTCAGCGAATTTGTGACGCAATTCAGCACGCTTCCATACCAGACCCGATAACCAATGAGACCTTAAAAGCATATCGCCAGTTGGAGGGTGGTGCGGTGGCTGTCCGTTCGAGCGCCACCGCTGAAGATTTGCCAGAAGCCGCCTTCGCTGGACAACAGGAAACTTTTCTAAATGTCATCGGCGAACAAGCATTATTAGAGGCAGTCCGTGCTTGCTGGGCATCGCTATGGTCGGAACGAGCCATACTTTATCGCACTCATCAGGACGTGGATCAGGCTTCTGTCCAATTGGCCGTGGTCGTGCAGAAGATGGTACAGGCCGACGTGGCAGGTGTGATGTTCACGGCCAACCCTGTTAGCGGCGCACGCGATGAATTGGTGATCGACGCCAGCCCCGGTCTGGGTGAAGCGGTTGTCAGCGGTCTGGTCACGCCAGATCATTTTGTAGTGAACAAGCGTGGGTCGCGCATCAAAGAATTTCGCGTTGGGAGAAGAGAAGTTATTATACGTTCCAAAGCTGGAGGTGGGACTGAGCAAGTAACATCTACCGACAAACATACCGAAGCGGCGTTATCTCCCTCTGCGGTGCGCAACCTTGCAAAGTTAGGCAAACAGATCGAGCGGCATTACGGCGTACCACAGGATATCGAATGGGCATGGATCAAGGATGGGATAAAAGTCGGGAAGTTTCTCATCCTGCAAGCGCGGCCAATGACCGCTTTGCCGAAGCCACTCAACGTCACTGGTCCAATGCGAATGGTGATTCCCATGTTGGCTGAGATGTGGATCACGCGTCCCTATCCCCTCGATGTCACCACCTTTACCGGCACAGTTGAACGGGCTATTGGAAACCTGCTCGTCATGATGATTGGCAAGACCGCACCGGACCCCGATCAAGCTCTGGTCGAAGAAGATGGTGTGGTCGTGCGCTTCGAGCCTCCGGAGGTACACCCCTCGCCGAGTATGCTTATTTCGCCCTGGCTAGCGCTATGGCGCACGCGTCAATACGATCCATCCCAGTGGCAGGCCGACCCAATTATCGACGAGGTGATTACGGGTGTCCGCGACCTTGAAAGACGTGATCTTCATGCACTAACTTGGAAACAAAATATAGAAATCCTGCACGAGTCCCTTGCCTTGATCCCGCGAGTCATGCAATTGCGCGAACGTTATATCCCGAAAGCAGTTGTAGGATTAGGCATATTATGGCTGTTACTCGCGCTGAGCAGTCACAAGAATCGTTTCAGCCAGTTAATTTCAGGAGTGGAAACCAAGACTACCGAGACCAATCGTGCCCTGGAAACTTTGGCCAGGCAAATCCGCAGTGACGCTGCCCTGCGCGAATTATTTACAGGGACTGAACCCAGTGAATTGCAATCTGAACTGCAACGATTACCAGTAGGCCAAGGCTTTCTGCAATGTTTCTTTAAATTTCTTACCCAATACGGTCATCGTGAGACAGCATTAACGATTTCACAGCCAGCCTGGAAGGATGAACCAAAGCTTGTGTTCGGAATCTTGAAAGTGCTGGCGAGGTCCGATTTACAGGCAACTGATCGTTATCAGGAATGGAAGCGAACCCGCGATGAGTTACTGGCAAGTTCCATTCTCGGCTGGCGGCCTTTGCACAATTTGTTTCTGAAGTCATTAATGGATGCGCGTTGTCTTTTCCAAATTCGGGAAGATACACACTTTTATGTGACGCTGGCGCAGCCGGTGGTTCGACGTGTGGCACTTGAACTTGGAAATCGCTTGGCACAGGTAGGCGCAATCAACTCATCCACGGACATCTTCCACTTAAAGTTGGATGAACTGGAAGTATTGGGAGAACCCTGGCCCCCATCTGATGAGACGATCAGCTGGATCAAGAGGCTGGTGGCGCGTCGCGCCGCCAAGCGCGGGTCGCTGGTGAACAAGCCAATGGTTGACCCACGCCTGTTGGTGCCGGAACATCAAACATCTGAGAATGAAGATGTCATTTTGAGCGGGTCACCGGGCAGTCCTGGAATTGCTAGTGGCCCCGCCCGCATTGTGCATGATGTCTCCGAATTTGGAAATCTGAAGCCCGGTGAGGTATTGATCGCGCCGGCCACCAATCCAGCCTGGACTCCCCTCTTTCAACGCGCGGCAGCTGTGGTGGTTGACCTGGGCGGCGCAGCCTCCCATGCGGCTATCGTCGCCCGCGAGTATGGCGTCCCAGCCGTGATGGGTACGGTGGATGGCACAAAGAAGTTGACTGATGGACAATGGATTCAAGTAAATGGTTCACGCGGTCTTGTGTTGAAAGCAAAACCTCAAACAAATCAATAAAGAAAAAAGGAGATGTCGCATGAGGAAAGTGGCGATGAAACAAGGCTCCTATGTTCTGTAATGCACTGGCTGCAGCAGGGATCGTGGTGTCCTGCGACTCCGCGATCTTTCTCGTCATACTTACGATTCATATCCCTTGCGGTACTACCTGTGTTATAGCCGGCGTTGTAGCAATGCTGAGCAGGAAGCAGCACGGTCGCCATCCAACGTTTGGGACAATCTACTACTGGAGTTTGTCGGTGGTTTTTGTTACAGCCAGTATTATGGCGACCCTACGGTGGGCCGAAGACTATTACTTACTCATCCTGGGAACCCTTTCCTTTGCCGCGGCATCTTTCGGGCGTACGGCGAGTCGGCGCGGCTGGGTCAGATTGCATATCAGCGGCATGGGTTTGTCGTATATTCTGTTGTTAACAGCATTCTATGTTGACAACGGCAAAAGTCTTCCCCTTTGGAAGGAACTGCCCGCGATCACCTACTGGATATTACCTAGTGCAGTTGGGCTTCCCCTCATCGCGCATGCCTTGTTACATCATCCACTGGTAACACGAAAAGGATCGGACCCCGATGGACAATGATAGAATGAATCGCACGGGGAAGGGATTGTCTTACAAGGAGTTTTGATTATGGAAAGTCTTGTCACAGGAAAAGTACCGAGTAAACCAGATCAACATTGGATTTCAGAAACAGGCAACGATGGTTCGAAATTGCGGGAGATCATTGCCGCCAGCGGAATCTCTGTGCGTCTGTGGAGACTATACGCCTATTTCTGGTTGGTGTGCCTGGTCTTTCCGATTTTTTCATTGATAAAAACTCCCCCATTGGGATTGCATCTGCTGATCGCCACACTAGGGTTGATCATCTTCTCAGCCACATATTTCTGGGTTATGTGGCCGCATCCATTGAATGATCTAGTGCGCTCTCGCTTTAGACTTCAGGCGTCCATAACCCTGATTACTGGTCTTACCATGCTTGTATTGTTCCTCAGTATCAGTTATGGAAGCTCTTTTCTCTGGCTCTTTGTTGGAGTGAGTGCAATTGCTGGAATCACACTTTCGTTTCGCAATGCATCCATTGCTGTTTTCGGCTTAACCCTGATTACTTTGGGATTCAGCGTAGCTGCCAGCGGAAGCGTACCTTCAGCTAACTGGCTTCAGATCATACCGCTTGTGTTATTGGTGCGCGGGCTTGGGCTGGATATGATTGGATTTATCCGTCTGTCCGATGCATTGCGTGAATTACAGGGAGCGCGTGAAGAACTCGCTCGTCAGGCAGTGACAGAAGAACGCCTGCGAATGGCGCGTGATCTCCATGACTTGCTTGGTCATACTCTTTCATTAATTACATTGAAGAGCGAACTCGCCGGACGCTTATTGGCGAAAGATCCGCACGCTGCAACACGGGAGGTTCACGAAGTAGAACGCGTGGCGCGCCAAGCATTACACGAGGTACGGGAAGCCGTTACTGGATATCGACAGCGAACCCTGCTCGGCGAACTGGATGGTGCCCGTCAGATCTTGGAGGCTGCTGAGGTTATCAGCACCGTAGAATATGAGCATCAATCGCTTCCACCCGATATAAATGCTGTCCTCGCCTGGGTGGTGCGTGAAGGCGTGACCAACGTTATTCGACACAGCCGCGCAAAACATTGCCTGATCAAAATTATGTTCACAGATGAATATGTCCACGCTGAAGTAAGCAATGATGGTTACCCGCGCAAGAAAAGTTCAACAACTCGAAGTGGAACTGGGCTTTCCGGTCTCAGTGAGCGCGTCACTAAAATGGGGGGAAATATCGAGGCCGGCCCACAATCTATCAGCAATGGCAGTGGATTTCGAATTAAGGTTAAAATCCCGATCACTAACGATCCAAATCTGGAGGTGCAATGAGTGCCAAAATAAGAGTCTTGTTGGCAGAAGATCAAGCGATGATGCGGGGTGCGCTAACTGCTCTCCTAAATCTTGAAGAGGACCTTGAAGTCGTTGCTGAAGTTTCACAGGGAGATCAGGTATTACCAGCAGCATTGAAGTCCCACTCCGATGTAGCTCTGCTGGATATTGAAATGCCAGGCGGTGATGGATTGAGCGCGGCGCAGATATTACATAAGAGCTTGCCTTCGTGCCGAATCGTAATTCTTACCACCTTTGGGCGCAGTGGGTACCTTCGCCTAGCGATGGAAAGCGGAGCGGTCGGGTTTTTACTCAAAGATGCGCCGGCAGACCAATTGGCAGTAGCGATCCGTCGTGTGATGGCTGGGGAGCGAGTCGTCGATCCTGATCTCGCCCTCACTGCCTTGAGTGACGGGGACAATCCGCTCACAGGGCGTGAGCGTGATGTGTTAAGGGCATCGCTGGATGGCGCCAGCATTGCGGATATTGCCACACAATTTTATCTTTCCGATGGAACAGTCCGCAATCATATTTCCACAGCAATTCAAAAACTTAATGCACGCAACCGAATGGAGGCCGCACACTTTGCACAGGAAAAGGGATGGTTATAACACTCGTCATTTTTAAGCGACTACAACTCGATAAATACCTGCCCGGCGGGGTACATATCTGGTATATGGGTATAAGTAGCCATAGATAATTTTTCCACAATGGATATTTCTACGATTAGGTTGTTAGTCCTGAATTCTGCCGTCAAGCGTTCAAATATCATCGTAATGTCAGCTTCATGCTATTCACCAAACAAGAAAAATGTGTCCAATGTGTACACTTCTGCTCCGAAGGATTCAGGACAGGGCGTCTTTCCATACTATTCATAATGCAATGCACAGGGCTACAAGTAAATCCTTGTAGCCCTGTGGTTTATATATGATACTAAATTGTTGTGAATGGAGAACCCCGCCAGATAAGCTACTTTCCGCTCAAACCCAGGCTATGCAGTCAGTTCCATATCCTCTTCTTCAGCGACGTTTACTTGTTCGTCTAGGTCAGTAGCAGTTCGGCTGTCAGACAGAAACTGGACGAATTGTGTAACGACCTTCGTAAAGTTGTTAATTTCGCCTAATTTCTACTATTATTCACACGTCCGTCCAAGTGCCTCCTTCGCGAGTTGAAGATTCTCCATACTATAAAGTGTTTGCATTTCATATCGAGCATTTTCGATGACTTCCGAGCCAAATTCGAAGTGAAACGCGACGGTTTTTTGGGCACAACGTGCTGATGTTTGGTGAATCCGGGTACTGCACCGGGTGTTCACACTAGTTTTCACGAAACCAACCCTCATGTCTATAGGCTATAATCTTGTAAGAATGTCTTTCGCATATTTGCTTTTATAGGTAACTCATGCCAAATCACCTGATCAACGAGAATTCTCCCTACTTACTCCAACATGCGAATAATCCGGTCGACTGGCATCCTTGGGGTGCGGAAGCGCTTGCCAAAGCGAAAGCTGAAAATAAACCGATCTTTCTCAGTATTGGATATGCGGCCTGCCATTGGTGTCACGTTATGGAGCATGAGTCTTTTGAAGATCCCGAAACTGCTGCTCTGATGAACGAACACTTCGTCAACATTAAAGTGGACCGAGAAGAACGTCCCGATATCGATACGATTTATATGCAGGCGACGGTGGCCATGACTGGATCAGGCGGCTGGCCCATGTCGGTGTTTCTCACGCCTGACCTGCGACCTTTTTACACGGGTACCTACTTCCCGCCCACTCGACGCTACAACATGCCTTCATTTAGAGAGGTGTTGTTGAGCATCGCAAAGGCGTGGTCTGAGGATAGACAGGAGGTAGATCGTGTTGGGGAGCAAATCCTTCAACACATTCAACCTCAGTTGTTCCCAGAAAATAAGAACGGCATCTCGGCCCAAGCGCTTGAAACAGCGATAAAATCCCTACTCGATTCCTATGATTGGGGCTACGGTGGATGGGGTAATGCACCTAAATTTCCTCAGCCCATGACCATTGAGTATCTGCTTTGCCGTGCTTTAACTGCTTCCCCACAACACGAACAAATACTAAAAGCCTCCATTCATGTTCTTGATGCGATGGCCCGCGGGGGTATGTATGATGTGGTCGGCGGCGGTTTTTCACGCTACAGCGTGGATAACGTCTGGAGAACGCCTCATTTTGAAAAAATGTTATATGATAATGCCCAACTTGCCCTGGTATATCTACATGCTTTTCTTGTCACAGGTGATACAAAATATCGTCAGGTGTGTGTGGAAACTTTAGACTTTATCTCGCGAGAGATGACGCATCCAGATGGAGGATTTTATAGCAGTTTGGATGCTGATTCAGAAGGCGAAGAAGGTAAATTCTATGTTTGGACACAGGATGAAATTCAAAATGCACTTGGTGCAGATTTTGATTTTTTCAAAACCGCTTATGGAATTACCCAACAGGGAAACTGGGAAGGGAAAACTATCTTACAACGCGCACTGGACGATTCGTCACTGGCAGCCCGTTTCAAATTAGACCTTGGAACACTTCAACAAAAGTTGACTGAGTGCCATATAAAGCTTCTAAGTGCAAGAAACAAACGCATTCGCCCCGGAACCGATGATAAGGTTTTGGTGATGTGGAACGCCCTGGCGCTCAAAGCATTTGCCGAGGCCGGACGCTATCTTGAAAGAAAAGAATATCTCGACATAGCTATACGCAATGCGCGTTTTCTACTTAGCAACTTGTACACTGGTGATCGTCTCCTTCGCTCATGGCGAGAGGGACAGGCAAAACACAATGCTTATTTGGAAGATTATGCAGGGTTGACCCTGGCCCTGCTAGCACTCTACCAATCAGACCCTAATCCTGAATGGTACTCTACTGCCCTGAAATTAGCCGATGAAATGGTTGAGCATTTTTCAGATCCGGCCGGCGGTTTCTTCGATACACGCGACGATCACGAAACCCTGCTTGTACGTCCTAAGGACATTCAGGACAATGCCACACCTTCTGGCAATGCGCTTGCTACCACTGCCCTACTCGAGTTGTCTGCATATGGTGATCGCACCGAATGGCGCAATCTGGCTGAGGATATGCTTGCTTCCATATCTAATGCTTTGTTGCGTTATCCAACCGTATTTGCGCAATGGCTCTGCGCCGCAGATTTTGCAGTTGGACCAACTCACGAAGTGGCAATCATTGGGGAACTTGGCAACCCCAAAACTCAAGAATTATTGAGGACTCTTTGGAAAGATTACCGGCCCCGGAAGGTGACAGCCATATCTGCCTACCCGCCAAAGCCGGGGTCGCCTGTATTACTCAATGACCGCCCACAACTAAATGACCAGCCAACCGCTTATGTTTGCCAAGGATTTGTATGTCTGCAGCCAGTCAATTCGCCTATTGAAATGGAAGACCAGTTGGCAGGTAAATCAGATACTTGATCCTTTCCAATACGAATAGACTTTCCCAATTGATAACCGTGCGGAAAACACTACACTATTTGTACGATTAGGTACACTATTACGAGAAGATGCTATATGACAATGCCCAGCTGGCCCGCGCCTATCTCCATATCTGGCAGGTCACAGGCGACCCTTTCTTTATGCAGATCGTCACTGAAACGCTTGATTTCATCGCCCGCGAAATGACTCATCCAGATGGTGGATTTTATTCCAGCCTCGATGCTGACTCTGAAGGCGAAGAGGGCAAGTTCTACGTCTGGACTCTGGATGAGATTCGCGCAACGCTCAAAGACGATTCAGACTTTTTTGAAGCGGCTTAAGGAGTTATTGCGCGCGGAAACTGGGAGGGCCATACGGTTTTACAGCGCGCACTGGATGATGCCTCCCTCGCCGCCCGCTTCAAGATTAAGCCGGAAGCTGTTCCCGCAAAATTAGGCGATTGCCACTCCAAGCTTTTGATCGCGCGCGGCGCGTGTACGCCCCGGCATGGATGACAAGGTACTTACTTCGTGGAATGGTCTCATGCTGGCAACGATGGCAGAAGCAGCTCGCGTTTTGGAGTCAGGAAACTTGCTTCCGAATTTAGCGCTGCAAGCTGCGCGATTTCATAAAATGGCTACCCGCAACGCTGAGTTTTTATTATCCACTTTGCGACCAAATGGAAAACTAAGGCATAGTTGGCGGGATGGCAAGTCTACGAATGGAGTCTTCCTTGAGGATTACGCCGCGCTGATTCTTGGATTGCTTGATATCAGACAGACTTCTATGGCAAGTGGTTCAAATCCGCCCGGGAACTTGCCGATGAAATGATCGAGCTCTTCAGCGATCCCGCGGGTGGGTTTTTCGATACATCCAAAGATGAAAAGTCTTTGTTACTCCGACCGAAAAATGTGCAGGATAATGCCACACCATCATGGAATGCATTAGCATGTGAAGCTTTACTAAAACTTGCTGCGTTCACAGATGATGGCAAATATCACGATTTCGCGGAAAAAGCCTTAGGGCTTGTCGTAGGCATGGCAGTGAGGTATCCCACCGCATTCGGCAGATGGCTGTCAGCGGCGGATTTTGCTTTGGGAACACGAAACAGGTTGCGGTGGTTTATGAGGCGCAGGGAGAGGAAGCGTCAGAGTTAATTCGGGTCATCCAATCGACGTACCGACCAAACACCATTGTTGCCGCATCCACCTATTCCCCATCAAATGAAGCGCGGCCACTTTTGTTGGAACGTCCGCTCAGGGATGGCAAAGCAACCGTGTATGTGTGCGAAGGGTTTGGGTGTAAAAATCCGGTTACAACAATTTCGGATTTGAAGGAGCTGTTGTAAAATTTAAGCATGGATAATGTATTCATCGAAAACCTGATCAAGCTTGGCATGGCAGTTTTGGTGGGCGGCGTCATCGGCGCTGAACGCGAATTTCAGGATAAAGCCGCCGGGTTCCGTACCATCATCCTGATCACGATCGGTTCAACACTGTTCACCATGTTTTCCGTGAGCATGGACCCAGGTTTCACTCGTACGCGCATCGCTGCAAATATCGTAACGGGCATCGGCTTTCTGGGTGCCGGGGCTATCATCCGCGAAGGTGGGCGAATTGCGGGCCTCACCACAGCCGCCACGATATGGCTTTCTGCGGCGTTGGGCATGGGAATTGGCGCGGGTGAACTTGAATTTTCCGGCACTGCAGCTGTGATTACTTTGATGATCTTGTTGCTTTTCCCAAGGCTCGAAGGGTGGATTGACAAGATTCGTGAGGCGCGCTCATATAAGATAGTCATGGCTTCAAGCAGTATCAAACGAATAGACGAGATAGAAAACGATCTGGAAGACTGCTCACTGCATATCCTCGAACATCATCGCACAAAGTCAGATGACGTGATCATTGGCCGTTGGCGCACCGTCGGTGCCCCAAAAATCACATAAAATTTGT
>Ga0075421_100011820_pt1 | contig 10823 bp, 8 predicted proteins | sample SoiMetdeltSBSDD5_FD_75292 | JGI IMG/M metagenome (GOLD analysis project Ga0075421, IMG submission 75292) | Bulk soil microbial communities from a Populus tree surrounding site in Tennessee, USA - Soil MetaG P. deltoides SBSDD5 | ecosystem: Environmental > Terrestrial > Soil > Tree plantation...
CGCCCGGCACGGGCTGGAGGGCGCGCTGCGGGAGCTGGCCGCGAGCGGCCGGCCCGTGCTCTGCACCTGCGCGGGGTTGATCCTGGCGGCGAGGCGGGTGGAGCGGCCGGAACAGTGGAGCCTGGGCTTGCTGGACGTGGACGTGGAGCGGAACGCCTACGGCCGGCAGCTGGAGAGCTTCGAGGTGGAGGAGGGCGGGATGCGGATGGTGTTCATCCGCGCCCCGCGGATCGTCCGGACGGGCGCGGAGGTGGAGGTGCTGGCCCGGCTGGAGGGCGAACCGGTGCTGGTGCGGTCCGGGAACGTGGTGGGCGCCGCCTTCCACCCGGAGCTGGCGGGCGAGACCGCGGTGCACCGGCTGGCGTTTCGCGCGTAGGCGCGGCCCGGGCGGAGCGCTACGGCGCCGAGGCGGCCAGGCCTGCGTCCGGACCGGTACCGCTCTCCTGGAGCAGGTTCTGGACGTCCTCCGCCCAGGCCTGGCTCGGCGCCAGCCGGAAGAACTCGCGGTACTGCTGGGCGCTCTTGTCGGGCTTCTTCTGGCGCGCGTAGACGACGGCCAGCCCCAGGTGGCAGCGCGGGTTGCTCGCCTCCACCTTCACGCACCGGGCGAGCACGGCCTCCGCCTCCGCGTCGCGGTGCTCCGCCAGCAGCGCCTTCCCTTTGCGGAACAGCTCCTCCCCGGACTGGCCCGCGCCGCCGGACGGCGCGGGGCGCGCGTTCGCCTCCGCGCTCAGCTGGGTGGCGTAGCTGTCCAGGAGCTGGCGGACCTCGCCCGCCCGCGCGCTGTTCGGCTGGAGCCGGAGGTACTCGCGGTAGTGCTCCGCCCCCTCCTCCGGCTCGAGCAGGCGCGCGTAGGCCGAGCCCAGCCCCAGGTGGCAGTCGGCGAACGCCGCGTCGGCCCGCAGGCACTCGCTGAACCGGGCCTGCGCCTCGCGGAAGTCCCCCGCCTTGAGCAGCGCGCGGCCGCGCTCGAAGAGCTCCTGCGCGCGGGACTCGGTCGCCGGGGGCGCGGGCGGCGGCGGGGTGGCGACGGTCGCGGTCACCACCGGCTGCGGAGCGGGGGCGGGCGCCGGGGCGGGCTTCGAGCGCAGCAGCAGCGGCGCCGCCACGGCGAGGGCGCCCATCACCGCCGCCACGGCGATGGCCCGCGGCCCGAACGAGGGGCGCGGCGCCGGAGCCGGACCGGGCGGATGGGCCAGCGCGGGCGGATGGGGAAAGATGGGCGTGGGGAGCGGGTCCGCGTCCGGGTTCGCCTCCGGGACGGCGTCCGGGGGACCGAAGGGGAGCTCGATGGAGACGTCGGTGCGCTCCTCCATCCCGCCCTGCCGCACGTCCGTCCTGGTGACCGGGGGCGCGGGGGGCTGGGCGGCGGGGGCGGGCTCGGGGGTGGAGGGCGGGGCCTCCGGCGGCGCGCCCTTGGCGAGCGCCTCGGACTGGCGGACCAGCTCGGCGATCTGGAAGGCGCTCACCGGCTGCCGCGACGAGATGATGAACTGCTCCAGGTCGGCGTGCATCGCCCGGCAGTCGGAGTAGCGGAGCTCGCGGTCGCGCTCGAGGGCGCGGTTGACGATCCGCTCCAGCTCCAGGGGCGTGTCCGGCCGGCGCGACAGCAGCGGGATCCGCTCCTTGTGGAGCATGGCGTGGATCAGGTCCAGCTCGTTGGGGGCGCTGAACGGCTTCGCCCCCGCCACCAGCTCGTAGAGGAGCACCCCCAGCGAGTAGATGTCCGCCCGCCGGTCGAGCGGATCGGCGCGGAGCTGCTCCGGGGACATGTACGAGAGCTTCCCCTTCACCGTCCCCGTCTTGGTGCGGTGCGCCTGGGACGCCGCCTTCGCCACCCCGAAGTCGCCCAGCTTCACCGCCCCGCCCCTGGAGATGAGGATGTTGTCGGGGCTCACGTCGCGGTGGACCAGCTGGAGGGACTTGCCGGTCGCCGGGTCCAGCAGCTCGTGCGCGTGGGAGAGCGCCTCGCAGCAGCAGGCGACGATCCGGGCGCAGTGCGAGAGCGGGAGCGGCACGCCCTGCCGCTGGAACGTCCGGGAGAGCGTGCGCAGGCTGGGCCCGTCCACGTACTCCATGGCCAGGAAGCTGTGGCCGTCGCTCTCCCCGAACTCGAGGATCTGGATGATGTTGGGGTGGTTGAGCTGCGACGCCAGCCTCGCCTCGGAGAGGAACATGGCGACGAAGTTCGGATCCTCCGCCATGTGCGAGAGCATCCGCTTCACCACCACGGTCTTCTCCAGCCCCTGGGCCCACTCGAACTTGGCGAGGAAGACCTCGGACATCCCGCCGATCGCGAGCTTGCGCACCAGCTCGTACTTGCCGACCCTGGCGACGTGTCCGGTGTGCTCTGCCAAGGCGAGCGAGACTAACCCATCCCGGGGGACCGGGACCCGGAGTGGAACGCGCCGCGGCCGCGCCCCTTCAGCGCGCCCGCGAGGCCGCCTGCCCGCGAGACAGGCTGGCCAGCGCCAGCACCGCGCACCACACCGCGACGAGGCCGAGGCCGACCAGCTCGCGCGCCTCCTCCCCCCTGGGGTCGGCGTCCATGCCGGCGCCGGCGAGCGCGTGGCCCCAGTCCACCTGGCCCACCACCCCCGGGGCCCACAGCCCGGCCCAGATCCCCGCGGCCAGCGCCACCAGCGTGGGCAGCGGCCAGCGCAGCCGCCCCGTCAGCTCCAGCGCGCACGCCAGCGCCGCCGCCAGGTAGATGGCCATCCAGCGCGCCGGGTCCGGGTCGTTCACCTGGACCACGGCGAAGAAGAGGAACAGCGGGGCCAGCAGCCCGTTCACACCGCGGAAGATCCAGCGCCGCCAGTTCATGGGCCGTACTGACCGCCAGCCTCGTACAGGGCGTAGATGGTGGCCCAGGAGAACGCCAGCAGCACCAGGAAGGTCGCCACCGCCAGCCGGTCCACCCGCTGGAGCGAACGGCGCCCCGCGGCCAGCCCCCAGGTCCAGGCGAAGGAGGTGATCCCGTTGCCCAGGTGGAACGCCACTCCCAGCGTCCCCAGGACGTAGACCAGGAGCGTGGGTCCATGAAAGCGCATCTCCCTGGCGATGTCCTCGAACGGCTCCGGGCCGCCCTCGAAGAGGCGGGGCTTGATCAGCGCCAGCCACAGGTGCGCGCCGAGGAAGGCGAGCACGCCGACCGCGGTGATCCGCTGGAGGAGGTACTTGAGGTTCCCGTAGGTGGAGTAGCGGTTGATGTTGGCGCCGGACGACCGGAGGCGCTGGAGGCCCCAGGCGGTGTGCAGCACCAGCGGGAGCAGCACCACCAGCAGGGTCAGCCCGTGCGCCACCGGGTGCGGGTGGTCCTCCACCGCCGCCTCCCAGGCGCGCTTGCCGCTGAAGGCGGACAGGTTGTCCCACAGGTGGTTCACCGTCCACACCCCCAGCGGGAGGATCGACAGCAGCGAGCCCAGGCGGGTCCAGGTGAAGCTGGCGGACGCTCCGCGCGCTGTGGCGGCCGATTCGGCGGGCTGGGTCATGAGCCTGTGCTACTCCGGAGCAGCGTTCATCGCCATCGGGATCTGGCGGGTCATCGGGGGGAGGCCTCGCCGATCCTGGTCACCATGGACATGGCCTTCGCCTCCTCCACGTCCAGCATCGTCCCCGGCAGGCCGGTGGCGGCGATGGAGCAGCACAGCGCCCCCACCACCAGGAAGTAGTGGTTGACGGTGGCCGCGGGGTGGAAGGCGAAGAACGCCCCGAAGGTGAGCGCCATCGCCGCGGCGAAGCCGGACGCGGTCCGGGGCGAGCGCCAGATCGCCAGCGCGGCGGCGAAGGCGGCCGCCACGTACGCCACCACCGCGGGGAACTGGATGCCGCCCTCGCGCGCGAAGTACGCCAGGTAGCTCAGCGGCTCCGGCTTGAAGGTCGGGTCCAGCTCCAGCGTCCCCGCGCTCCTGAGGAACGCGGCCGGCGCCCAGGCCGCCAGGGGGAAGGTCACCACCAGCGCGGTGCCCACCGCCTTCGCCGACAGCAGGAGGACGTCCTTGCGCTTGATGGGCCGCCGGAGCAGCAGCGACGCCGCGGGCAACCCCAGCACCAGGTACGCCTTCAGCGCGAACAACGTCCCCAGCACGAAGGGGAAGATCTTCGGCCGCCGGCAGGCGCACCAGACCGACGCCGACAGCGCGAGCACCAGGTACGTCTCCGTCCAGCCCTGCTGCAGCACCAGGAACATCCGGGGAGTGAACAGGAACAGCGCCGCCGCCACCGCCCCGGTGCGCCCGGGGCGCGAGTACGCCATCAGCCCGCCGGCCACGGTGATCGCCAGCAGCTGCGCGTAGCGGTGATCGCCGGCCACCGCCTGGCCGAGCGCGTTCAGCATCAGCGTCAGCGGCGGGTAGGGGAAGCCGCGGCCCTTCAGCTCCGGGAAGGACAGCTCGTACGGGGTGCGGCCCTCCAGCAGCGCGGCGGAGGCGCTCCGCTGGATGGAGTGGACCGCGCTGTCCGGGATGCTGGAGGTCCTGAGGATCCACGCGCCCAGCGCCAGGTGCGCCAGCAGGAGCAGCGGCACCTGGAGGCGCCCCAGCCAGCGCTGCTCGGAGAGGTTGCTGCCGGCGAGCAGCGTGGCCGCCACCAGCGCGAAGGAGAAGGGGCCGATCACCTTGGAGTCGCTGAGGTCCACCCCCACCGGGTCGATCAGCAGCTGGCCCACCTGGAACACCATCCCGGCCGCCAGCAGCAGCACGGCGGGCCGGTCGCCCTTGCGCTCCAGGGGCCAGATGGCGCCGACGGAGATCGCCAGCATCGCCGCCACCAGGGAGAAGGTGAGCGCGAGCACGGTGGAGCGGCTCAGGCCGGCGCCCTCGATGGCGATGCAGTACCCCAGCGCGATCGCCGCCACGGTCATCCCCGCCGCCCCGGTCCACCGGTCCGAGAGCTCGTCGTCTCCACGCGAGCGGACGATCGAGAACTGCGTCTCGTTGGCGCCCATGGAGGCAGAGTCTGCTCGGGCAGGCGCCGGGCGCAAGTAAGCAACGCTCGTGGCTGGGGCGGGGCTACACCGCCAGCCGGGCGAAGGTGGCCACCCGGCCGAAGTCGTCCGTGCCCAGGACCTCGGGCTTGAGCAGGTCCTCCAGCGCCGCGAGCACGTCCGGGTTGCGCTCCACGTGGCGGGCGTACACCTGGGCGGCGTCCACCACGACGGCGTCCACCTCCGGCTGCCCCGGGGCCGGCGAGCGGTAGAGCGCCGGGTGCCCCATCACCAGCAGCATCACCCCGGCCAGGCGCACCGCCAGCTTGAAGGCGTGCGCGGAGAGGGAGGGCGACTGGGTGTACCACTCGCGGTGCCAGTCGTTGATCAGGTAGCGCGCGTAGTACGCCTCCAGCGCGCCCCCCAGGTGAGCGTGGAGGAACTGCCGCCGCACCTGCACCCGCTCCCAGAGGACGGCCCAGAGCGGCGGGCCGCCCTCGGTGCCCAGCGCCGGGTAGGCGGCCTTCGCCTCCGAGAGGTACTGGTTCATGGCGAAGGGGACCAGGTGCGCGCGGGTGGGCGCGCCCTCGGGCAGCGAGGCGAACAGCCCCATCACCGCCTGCAGCGCCTGGGTGGCCGGCCAGGCGCCGGCGCGGAGCTGTTCGGCGACGGCGGAGATGGTCTCCGGGGCGCGGAAGGCGTGAAGCTCGCGGGTGAGGGCCTCGCGGTCGACCTCGGCGGCGCCGGCGCGGAAGGTGGACCCGGTGCGCCGGCCCAGCTCGCCCACCAGCGCCACCCGCAGCGCCACCGGGAGGCGCGCGTCGCGCAGCACCTCGCCCACCGCGGCGTGCACCTCGTCCGCCGGCGCGGAGTACGGGGTGGACGGGGTGGAGCGGTCGGGCTCCGGGGAGGCCGGGAAGAGCCCGGGCGCGTCCACGACGTCCAGCGCGTCCGGCGCGGTGAGGCACAGGCGCGCCGCCTCGGGGCAGGAGAGCGTGGCGGCCAGCTCGCGGCGGCCCTCGAAGCGGGAGGACACGCGGGGGAACTGGGCGCAGACGGTGGGGAGGGCGGCCTCCCCGTGCCCGCGGTGCACGGCGCAGAGGCGATCCGGGTCCAGCATCCGGCAGCCGCCCCCGCCGCCGGTGCGCAGGACCGCGACGTAGCCCTCGGCGAGGTCGGAGGCCGGCTCCACCGCGTTCTCCAGCCGGGCGCGCCACGCGTCCGGGCCGGGGCCGGAGGTGGACTCCAGCCGCGCGCGGTCGTCCGCGGTGAGCATCACCTTCATCCCGAAGCAGCAGTTGTCCGGGCAGTCGGAGGTGGTGCACTGGAAGCGCGTGAGGTAGCGGAGGGCGGTCAGCCGGGGCGGCACGAGCGCGAGTGTAGTGCCAGGCCGGCGTGCGAGTGAGCGCATCCTCGGGGTGGCGCGCGCGCCGAGCCGCCCGCTCTCCGGGCGCCCGGGCGGGCCCGCGTTGTCCCGGCGCCCGCGGGGCTCCAGCTTCACCGCGGGGGTCGAATGCGCAGCGCCGCAACTGGCCGGGTGGTGGTGATCACCGGCGCGTCGGCCGGGCTTGGCCGCGCGCTGGCGCGGGCGTTCGCGCGGCGCGGCGACCGGGTGGTGATGCTGGCCCGGGGACGAGACGGGCTGCTGGAGGCGGAGCGGGAGGCGCGGGCGGCGGGCGCGGAGGCCCTCTGGCTGGGCTGCGACGTGGCGGAGCCGGCGGCGGTGGAGGCGGCGGCGCAGGCGGCCCAGGACCGCTGGGGCGCCATCGACGTGTGGATCAACAACGCCATGGTGTCGGTGCTCTCGCCGGCCGCCGAGATGACGCCGGAGGAGTTTCGCCGCGTCCTGGAGGTGAACTTCCTCGGCACGGTGCACGGGACGCTGGCGGCGCTGCGGCGGATGCGCCGGCGGGGGAGGGGAACCATCATCCAGATCGGCACCGCGCTCGCCTACCGCTCCATCCCGCTCCAGAGCGCGTACTGCGCCTCCAAGGCCGCCATCCGCGCGTTCACGGACTCGGTCCGGTCGGAGCTGTACCACGACCACGCCGGCGTCCACCTCTGCATGGCGCAGCTCCCGGCCATCAACACGCCGCAGTTCGAGTGGGTCCGCACCCGCATGCCCCGCGCGCCCCGGCCCATCCCGCCCATCTACGCGCCCGAGGTGGTGGCGAACGCCATCGTCCACCTCTCCCTCCACCCGCGGCGCGAGGTGTGGATCGGCGGGAGCGCGGTGAGGGCCATCCTGGGGCAGAAGGTGGTCGGCCCGCTGCTGGACCGCCTCCTCGCCCGCCGCGGCTACACCGGGCAGCAGGGGGAGGCTCCCGTCCCGTTCCACCGCCCGGACAACCTCTTCCACCCGCTCCAAGGTGACCGCGGCGCGCACGGGCCGTACCTCGCCCTGGAGCGGCGGCACAGCGCGCAGGCATGGCTGGACCTCCACCGGGGCCAGGTGGCGGCGGTGGCGGGAGTGGTGGCGGGCGGGCTGGCGCTGGGCGCGCTCCGGGCGCGCGGCAGGGCGTGACGCCATGGCGTGGATCCCGCCCGCCATCGGCGACCTGGCCCTGGTGGGGGACTGCCGCTCCGCCGCGCTGATCGACCGCGGCGGGGACGTGGTGTGGCTGTGCTGGCCGCGCTTCGACAGCGAGGCGCTCTTCGCCGCGCTGGTGGACGACGAGCGCCGCGGCCACTTCCGCCTCCGGCCGCAAGGGGAGTGGCGGGTGGAGCGGCGCTACCTGCCGGACACCAACGTGCTGCAGACGCGCTTCCTCCGCGAGGGCGCCGAGGTGGTGCTCACGGACGTGATGACGGTGGCGGGGGAGAGCGATCAGCGCCGGATGCCCATCCCCGAGCACGAGCTGCTCCGCCGGGTGGAGTGCGCCAGCGGGGAGGCCGCCATCGAGCTGTCGCTGGTGCTGGCGCCCTCGTTCGGCCTCCGCCCGGTGCGCGTGCATTCGCACCCCAGGCTGGGGCTGTGCTGCGAGGCGTCGGAGGGCGCCTTCCTGTTCCGCGGCGAGGCGCCGCTGTCCGAGGTGCCCGGATCGCCCGGCGCCTTCGGCGCCCGCTTCACGCTGCGCGCGGGAGAGGTGCGTCGCTTCTCGCTCGGGTACAGCGCGGAGGCGCCGGCGGTGCTCTCGCCCCTGGGCGGCGCGGCGGACGACGCCATCCGCCGCACGGTGGGGTGGTGGCGCGCCTGGGCGGGGCGGTGCGTGTACCGCGGGCCGTACCGCGACGCGGTGATCCGCAGCGCGCTGGCGCTGAAGCTGCTCTGCTACGCGCCGTCCGGCGCGATCGTCGCCGCCGCCTCGTGCTCGCTGCCGGAGCGGGTGGGCGGCGAGATGAACTGGGATTATCGGTACTGCTGGCTGCGCGACGCCGCCTTCACCTGCCGCGTGCTCTACGGGCTGGGCTACCAGGAGGAGGCGGAGTCGTTCATCCACTGGCTGCTCCACATCACCAGCCTCAGCCAGCCGCGGCTCCGGGTGCTGTTCGATCCCTTCGGGCAGCCCAGCCCGGAGGAGCGGGAGCTTGAAGGGGCGCAGGGGTACCGGGGCTCGCGCCCGGTCCGGCTGGGCAACGGGGCGGCGCGCCAGCTCCAGATGGACCTGCACGGCGAGCTGGTGGACGCGGTCTACGCGCACTGCCGCCGCGGCGGCGAGCTGGACCGCGACACCGAGTCGCTGCTGGCGACCATCGGCGACTTCGTGATGCGCTGCTGGGAGCTGCCGGACCAGGGCATCTGGGAGCTGCGCGGCCCGCCCCGGCCGTACACCCACTCGCGCGTGCTGTGCTGGACCGCCCTGGACCGGCTGATCGAGCTGCAGCGCCTCCACCACTTCCGCCGGGTCAAGCTGGACGTGGGGGCGCTGGCGCGGGCGCGCGCCGCCATCCGGGAGAGCGTGGAGACGCAGGGGTACGACGCGCGCTCCGGCTCCTACGTGGACGTGCTGGGCGGGAGCGAGCCGGACGCGGCGCTGTTGCTGCTGCCCTGGTACGCCTTCGAGCCGGCCGGCTCGCCGCGGGTCCGGGGCACCTTCCGCCGGATGGTGGAGCAGCTGTCGGCGCCCGGCGGGGTGTTCTTCCGGAACGCCGGCCTGCGCGCGCTGGGGGACGGCGGGTTCGTGGCGTGCGGGTTCTGGGCGGCGGAGCTGCTGGCGGACGGCGGCGGGCCGCTGCCCCTGGCGCGCGCCTGGTTCGAGCGGCTGCTGCGCTGCTGCAACGACGTGGGCCTGATGTCCGAGGAGCTGGACCCGGTGTACGGCGAGGCGATCGGCAACTTCCCCCAGGCGTATTCCCACGTGGGGCTGATCTCGACTGCGCTGGCGCTGGAGGCGCGCGCGCGGCAGGAGCGCGACCGTCCCGCCCCCGCCACCGTCGCGGAGGAGGCCGCGCCATGAACGTCGGGAGCTGGATGCTGTGGGGCTTCGTGGCGACGGTGGTGCTGACGGTGGCCCTGGTGGCGTCCCAGGAGCTCCGGCTCACCCGCGTCAACATCCCCTACCTGCTGGGATCGATCTTCACCCCCGAGCGCTCCCGCGCCAAGGCGCTGGGCACCCTCCTCCACCTCGTCAACGGGTGGCTCTTCTCCCTCCTCTACGTCGCCGCCTTCCAGGCGTGGGGGAAGGCGGGCATCCTGCGCGGGATGGTGGTCGGCCTGGTCCACGCCACCTTCGTGCTGCTGGCCGGCCTCCCCGCGCTCCCCGGCATCCACCCCCGGATGGCGCACGACAGCTGGGGGCCCACCGCGCGGAAACAGCTGGAGCCGCCGGGGGCGCTCGGCATGCACTACGGCGCGTTCACCCCGGTGACCGTGCTGGTCGCACATCTTCTGTTCGGAGCCATCCTGGGAGCTTTCTACCGGGTGCGGTGACCCCGGCTCCTCCAGGCTTCCCCGTGCAACATTTCGCGTCATGCGCTGTCCATCCCAGCGCGAGGATCGGCAGGCGCGTTGTTGCTGGTTTCTTAGCACAATGCTAAGTTGCTAGCAGACGGAGGGGAGAACGGTGCGTCGGGCTCTGTGGGCAATGGCGATGCTGGCCGCGCTGGGGGCGCGGGCGGCGGTGGAGGGACCCGGGGTCAACCAGAAGCTCGTCGCCGCGCGGGCGCAGGGGGCGGTGAAGGTGGACGGTCACCTGGACGAGCCGGGGTGGGCGGCGGGGCCGGTGTTCCAGGACTTTGTGCAGCGGTTCCCGGACGTGGGCTCCGCCCCGTCCGAGCGCACCGAGCTGCGGATCCTCTACGACGACCAGCACGTGTACATCGGGATCGTCTGTCACGACTCGCAGCCGGCGCTGATCAACCGGCAGCTGGGGCGGCGCGACAGCGACCCGGCCTCGGACAAGGTGCACGTGCTGATCGACGGGATGCACGACCACCGGACCGCGTACCAGTTCTCGGTGAATGCGGGCGGCGTGCTCACGGACGGGCTGTACTTCGACGACCGGAACTACACCAAGGACTGGGACGGGGTGTGGGAGGGCGCGGCCGCGCCCACGGCCGACGGGTGGGTGGCGGAGCTGGCCATCCCGCTCTCGCAGCTGCACTTCCCCGAGGCGGCGATGCAGACCTGGGGCTTCTCGGTGCGGCGGAACATCCTCCGCAAGCACGAGGAGATCGAGTCGGTGCTCAATCCCCGCTCCTCCAACGCGGTGGTGTCCAGGCTGGGGCACCTCACCGGGATGGAGGGGCTGCACTCGAAGCACACGGTGGAGCTGCTGCCGTACGCGGCGGCGCGGGCGGCGATCCGGCCGCAGTTCGCCATCGACTACTGGGAGTTCCCGCTGGCCTCGCCCCGGCTGCTGGACCCCTCGCTGGACCTGGGGCTGGACCTCAAGAGCCAGATCTCCTCCGACCTCACGCTGGTGGGGACCATCAATCCTGACTTCGGCCAGGTGGAGGC
>Ga0075421_100011823_pt1 | contig 10821 bp, 9 predicted proteins | sample SoiMetdeltSBSDD5_FD_75292 | JGI IMG/M metagenome (GOLD analysis project Ga0075421, IMG submission 75292) | Bulk soil microbial communities from a Populus tree surrounding site in Tennessee, USA - Soil MetaG P. deltoides SBSDD5 | ecosystem: Environmental > Terrestrial > Soil > Tree plantation...
AGCCCCCCGGGCATGTGAACGATAAGGTCAACGATAAGGCGCAGTTGGGGAATGCGGACCCGGGCAACAATGGCTTGGGCCATCAGTCCCATGATTTGCCCGGCCAAGCCGCCGCACCCGCGGTCGAGGACGTTCCGCTGGTCGTGGCAGGCAAAGATGCCAAGGGAGGCCCTGCCGACCATAGTCACGGTGCCGCCGCGAAAGACCCATCGACGATTGATATCGCCGACGTAACGATCGCGGACGGCGACGCTCCGGGGATCCGAGGCGAGCCCGCCGGGCATGTGAACGATAAGGCGCAGTCGGGGAATGCGAACCCGGGCAACAATGGCTTAGGCCATCAGTCCCATGATTTGCCCAGCCAAGCCTCCGCGCCCGCGGCCGAGGACATTCCGCCGGTCGTGGCAGTCGAGGACGCCAAGGGAGGCCGTGCCGACCATAGTCAGGGTGCCGCCGCGAAAGACTCATCGACGATCGATACGGCCGGCGCGGCGGTCGCGCATACCGACTCATCGGGCTCCCAAGGTGCGGCGCCCGGGGATGATCAGTTCCATTTTGCATATACGAACCCGGGCACATCTCAGTCGACGGAATTACCGAGCCAAGCCGCCTCGGACCCGGCTGTGAAAATTCCTGCGTCGACGACCGACAACAGCGGCGTCGGTCATGGAAACGATTTCAACGCGGCCGCGCTGCCAGATGCAGTCGAGGACGCCAAGGGAGGTGATAAGGCCCAAATTCGCGGTGCCGCCGCGAAAGACTCGCCGACGACCGATGTCGCCGGCGCGACGGTCGCGGATAACCACGCCTCGAGCCTCCAGGATGCGGCCTCTGGGATTATGAATGACCAGTTCCATTTTGCGGATGGGAACCCGGGCAACAAGGGCTTAGGCCAGCAATCTGTTGAATTACCGAGCCAAACCGCCTCCCATGCGGCTGTGGACATTCCAGCCGCGACGACAGAGCTTGCTCAAACCATTAACGACATCCTCACTCAGGCCGCCCAAGCTCCTGTCGATCCAGTGACTACGCCGGGTCAAGATCACGACCTCGCCTGGACGAACGCGCACAACGATAAACAGTCGAATCATTTCATCATCCATGCATAAAGGCTCCTGTTCATGCTAGGATTCGTCCCGAGGGTATTGGCGTATGCAGCGGGCAAGGACGGGCCAGCACTGAGCGAGGCGCGGCACATCCGCTGCTCGAGGTTTTGTCGATGAGGCCCGAAGCCGACGTGTCTCAGCCGACGCGCAACAGCGCCGCGGCCGAGCTGTCTACCGCCCTGGCATCCTGTCGGGGCGCATTCATCGCGACCGCCGTGATCAGCGCCATGAGCAACGTTCTCATGCTCACGGGCGCCATTTTCATGCTTCAGGTCTACGATCGGGTGCTGCCAAGCCGAAGTGTGCCAACCCTGATCGGCCTCGCCATCCTCGCGATCGGCCTTTATGCCGCGCTTGGGCTGCTCGATCTCATTCGAGGGCGCATCCTCACTCGTATCGGCATCAGCCTCGATGAATCCTTGAGCGGACAGCTTTACCGGACGATCGTCCGGCTTCCCTCGCTTGTGGGGCTGCGCAACGACGGCGGCGGGGCGATGCGAGATCTCGATAGCGTCCGCTCGTTCCTGGGTGGGCTTGGTCCAGTCGCGCTGTTCGACTTGCCGTGGATACCGGTCTATCTCGCGATCTGCTTCGTTTTTCATTTCTGGATCGGCATGACCGCGACGATTGGAGCGGTCATTTTGATCCTCCTGACGATCTTGACCGAACGGCTCACACTCAGCCCGACCAAGACGGCGGCCAAGCTGGCGCAATCGCGCAATGTCATGATCGAATGGAGCCGGCGCAACTCGGAAGCCCTGGTGACCATGGGCATGGTCCCGCATCTCACCGGGCGCTGGAATACTCTCAATCAGACCTACCTCGCGAGTAACCGACGTGCGAGCGACGCGGCCGGCGGTCTCGGCGCGATCTCGAAGGTGTTGCGGCTGACGCTGCAATCAGCAGTGCTCGGAGTGGGGGCCTACCTCGTCATCCATCAAGAAGCCTCGGCGGGAATTATCATCGCCGGTTCAATCCTCAGCGCCCGCGCGCTGGCGCCCGTCGATATCGCGATCGCCCATTGGCGCGGCTGGACTGCGGCGCGGCAGAGCTGGCATCGGCTGGAGAGGTTGCTGGCGGCGGTGCCGCCGGAGAGCGAGCCGATGCCGTTGCAGCCGCCGAACAAGAGCCTGGTCGTCGAGAACGCGAGCGTTGTGCCGCCGGGTGCGCAAAAACCAGCCGTGCGCGACGCGTCGCTGACGCTGCAACCTGGCAACGGCCTGGGCGTGATCGGGCCGAGCGCTTCCGGCAAATCGTCGCTCGCCCGCATGTTGGTTGGATATTGGGCACCGACGCACGGGAAGATTTGCCTTGATGGAGCTTCGCTGGATCAATGGGCTCCGGATACGCTGGGGCGCCATATCGGATATCTCCCGCAGGACGTGGAACTGCTGAGCGGTACCGTGGCGCAGAACATCAGCCGGTTCGAGCCGAATGCGGCGCCCGAGGCAGTACGGGCCGCGGCGGCCGCCGCCGGCGTCCACGACATGATCGTCTCCCTGCCGGATGGCTATGGGATGCAAATTGGCGAACGGGGAGCAGCCCTATCGGCAGGACAGGCACAGCGAATCGCGCTCGCGCGCGCGCTCTATCACGATCCGTTCCTGGTGGTTCTTGACGAGCCGAATTCCAATTTGGATGCCGAAGGCGACGCGGCATTGACCCAAGCCATTCTCGGCGTGCGCGCCCGCGGCGGCATCGTGGTCGTGATCGCGCACCGCCCGAGCGCGATCGCCGGGGTCGATCTGCTTCTTGCGATGAAACAAGGAGCAATTGTCGCCTTCGGTCCGAAAGACCACGTGCTTGCGAAAGTCCTGGAGCGAGAGCCGTCGCGGCCCCCGTTGAGAATAGTTCCTGAGTCGGGGAGCGCTTAACTTGAAACCGCCGGCGGCAACACGACAATCCATTCGGCTGCATGTTCTCGCGGGCTTGACGGTCTTTGCCGTCCTTGCCGTCGGCGTGGGCGGCTGGGTAGGAACCGCCAAACTCTCGGGTGCGCTGATCGCGCCCGGCTCTGTTGTTGTCGATTCGAATGTCAAGAAGGTGCAGCACCCCACCGGCGGCGTGGTCGGCGAACTCCGCGTTCGCGAGGGCGATCGCGTCAAGGCCGGCGATATTGTCATCCGCCTCGATCAGACGATTACCCGGGCGAACTTGGCGATCTACACGAAAGGGCTGGCCGAGCTTGCCGCGCGCAAGGCGCGCCTTGCAAGCGAACGGGATAGTTCGGACGCGATCGAGTTTCCGGATCAGCTTACGAGCCGGCAAGGCGAGGTGGAAATCGCGCAGATCATGGAAGGCGAACGCAAGCTGTTCGAACTGCGCCGGTCCGCCAGGCTGGGTCAGAAGGCGCAACTGCGTCAGCAGTCCGGGCAGCTGCTGGAGGAGATTGTCGGTCTTACGGCTCAACAACAGGCCAAGAAAAGAGAAATTGAGTTGATCAGCCGCGAGCTCGAAGGGGTTCGCGACCTTTTCAAGAGGAACCTCGTTCAAATTAATCGCCTTACCCTGTTGGAGCGGGAAGCGACCCGGCTCGACGGCGAAGAGGCCCAACTGAAGGCGGCCGTCGCGCAAGCCAGGGGAAAGATCGCCGAAACCGAGCTCAAGATCATTCAAATCGACCAGGATCTCAGCAGTGAGGTCGCGAAGGAGATGCGTGAGGTCGATGCCAAGGTCGGCGAGTTCGTCGAGCGCAAGCTTCAGGCCGAAGATCAGCTGCAGCGAGTGGATATCCGTGCACCGCAGGATGGCGCGGTGTTCCAGCTCACAGTCCATACGGTCGGGGGCGTCGTTGCCGCTGGCGAAGCGATCATGCTGATCGTTCCGGAGGCCGATAGCCTGGCGGTCGAGGCCAGGGTCAACCCGCAGGATATCGAGCAGGTGCAGTTCGACCAGAAGACGGTGCTGCGCTTTCCCGCCTTCAACGCTGCGACGACTCCTGAGATCAAGGGCCAAGTCAGCAGAATCTCCGCCGACGTAAGCTCCGACCAGCGTACGGGTCAAAGTTTTTATACCATTCGTATTTCAATCCCTCCCGGTGAGCTCTCACAGCTGGGGAACACCAAGCTCGTTCCTGGCATGCCGGTCGAGTGTTTCATTCAAACAGGAGAACGGACGGTGATCTCCTATTTGCTGAAACCGCTTCAGGACCAGTTGCAGCGGACATTTCGGGAAAGGGGCTAGCGTGAGAGTCACGGCTGTTGACTGACACTAGACCGAGCAGCGAAGAGGACGTTCTGCTTTGGATGCCAGCCGCGTCGCGCTCGAGCATAACTGGCGAAGCATGATTGCGCGGTCGCTCAGATGAAAAGCGTGCTTCTGAGATTGGCGCATGCGTTGAGGTCGCGGCGAAGTTTTGGCTTATTCCTCCTTGCGGTGATGCTGGCCCTCCGCATCTGGGATCCTTATCCCCTGGAAGAGCTCAAGCTTCGCAGCTTCGATCTTTATCAGAATATCAGTCCTCGCAAGCCTGTCGTTCATCCCGTCGTCATCGTCGATATCGACGAGGAAAGCGTGAGCGCATATGGGCAATGGCCCTGGCCGCGGACGATCCTAGCCGATCTGCTCACGCGGCTCTACGAGTGGCAGGCGGTGGCGATCGCATTCGATGTGGTTTTTGCCGAACCGGATCGCGCATCTCCCAGTGAGGCTGTGAAGCATTTTCGGGATTTGGACGAGGCCACCCGCGAGATCCTCGCTAACTTGCCTACCAACGATGCCGTCTTCGCCGAGGTGATCGGTCGGGGAAAGGTCGTTGTTGGACAGTCCGGCTCGAACGCGAGCAAAACACGCTCGCTCGAGACGTACCCGGAAACCGCTTTTGCGACCGTCGGTCCCGATCCCCGGCCCTACCTCTTCGGCTTTCCTCACCTGCTCCGAAATCTTCCCGAGCTTGAACAGAGCGCTGCAGGACGCGGGTTATTCAGCATCAACCCCGAGAGGGATGGGATCGTACGTCGGGTCCCAATCGTCATGAAGGCCGGGGACAAGATTGTCCCGGCGCTTACACTTGACCTGTTGCGAGTGGTTGCCGGTTCAGATGCGATTTTGATTCGCACGGATGAATCGGGAGTTCACAATGTCGCCGTTCCCGGTCTAGAGCTGCCAACCGACCAAAACGGTCGAATTTGGGTTCACTTCAGCCCGCACGACAAATCGCGCTATGTTTCAGCCAGGGATGTGGTCGAAGGGAAGGTCGCGCCTGAGAAATTCGCGGGCAAGCTGGTCTTGGTGGGAACGTCGGCGATCGGCTTGTTGGACGTGAAGACCACGCCCATCACTCGGGCAATGCCAGGCGTGGAAGTGCACGCGCAATTGCTTGAAGCGGCACTGACGAACTCCCTCCTAGCGGCCCCGAGCTATGCCGTCGTGGTGGAAATGTTCGGCGCCGTGATCGCGGGTAGCGCGCTCTCACTGTTGGCGCCGATCGCGGGCGCTCTTACGCTGCTGGCGATCGCGGCGTTCGCAGCCGTGGCGTTTGTCGCCACGTCCTGGATTGCTTACAGCAACTACCAATTGTTGCTTGATGCGACGTTTCCGCTGCTCGCCATGCTTTCCGTATACATCGGCTTGGTGCTGGTCGGATATTTCCGCGAGCAGATGGACCGCCGGCGCATTCGTTCGGCATTCGCGCACTATTTGTCGCCGACCCTCGTCGAGCGGCTGGCGCAATCGCCGCAACAGCTCGTCCTCGGCGGCGAAGACCGGATCATGACGGTTCTGTTCAGCGACGTACGCGACTTCACGAGCATCGCTGAAACCTACAAGGACAATCCGGGTGGGCTGACGACCTTGATGAATCGCTTCTTGACGCCGCTGACCAACGCCATCGTTGCCCGAAACGGCACCATCGACAAATACATTGGCGATGCGGTGATGGCGTTCTGGAATGCGCCGTTGAATGATCCCACCCAGGAGGCCGATGCGTGTCATGCGGCGCTGGATATGCTGGACTGCGTCAAGGCCTTGAATGAAGAACGCAAGCAGGAAGCAGCCGCTAACGGCCTCCCCTTCATGCCGATCAACGTGGGAGTCGGCATCAACACCGGACGTTGTACCGTGGGGAATATGGGATCGGATCTCCGGTTTCAATATACGGTCATGGGAGACACCGTGAACCTGGCGTCCCGGCTCGAAGGGCAAACAAAAACTCACGGCTTGTCGATCATGATCGGATCCAGAACCGCGAGTGCCGTGGCCGACCAGTTCGCTTTGCTGGAGATCGAATCGATACGAGTTAAGGGAAAGACCGAGCCGGACCTCGTCTATACAATTGTGGGGCGGGCTGATCTCGCCAAATCCCATGAGTTCCAATCGCTCCAGGAACATTGGGCGCAGCTTCTGACCTGCTACCGCAAACAGGATTGGACCGGCGCTCTGGCAATGGCCGATGTGTGCCGTCGCGATTGCGAGAGGTTCGATCTCGGCGGTCTGGTTGATTCCTACGTCGATCGCATACGGCAGCTTCAACAAGTCCCGCCCGCCTCCGATTGGGATGGCGTATTCACGGCCGAGACAAAGTAGCTCTGACAGGTACTGCTCCAAGCTGAATCGCGGACGCACTTTCGCCATGACGACCATACAGACCTTCGATCGGACATTGGCCTTACGTTGCAAGCGCGCGTGCGCAGAAGGCGCGAGGATCACCGTTAGTTATGAGAGTTCGGGGGGCTGGAACCGTCTGACCGGAGTGGTGCAATCAGTCCGCCCGCTCAAGACTCAGCGTTTCAAGCCTGCTTGGGAGATCACGATCATCGAACAGGAGCTAGCGAGCGAGGGAGCAGCCCCACATCAAAGTATTTATTCAGACTAGCGACATCGAATTAGAGCCGGCAGGAAGAGTACCCACACGATAAGCGATGCCGCTCTACGTCCACGCGACGACTGCTCCCTGTAGGTTGAGCGGCGCTTGCGCCCCGAGCCGGTTAGGCCCGCCTGCGATGCTGGGCCGGGCGACCTTAGCGATCGAGTAACTTTTCAGTTATATTTGAACGACTCGGACCTCGTGCTGAAAACCCGAGGGAAACACGGCGATGCTTCGCGAGCTGCTCAGAGGTATTGTGGCTGCGGCGGGATGGTTGATCGTGTCTGCGGTCGTTGTCGTACTGTTGGCATATGTCGTTTCGTCGATTTGGTGATTCAGAGAATCGGTATCTGGCCCATTCGCAAGCCTTGTGGGATGGCCTTAGGCTGCGCCTAAGAATCCCTCCCGACCTCCGAGTTTGAAGTCACACGTCTCTGCGAGCCGAACCAGTACGCTGGCCTTGCCAGGAATTCTTCCGGGCCAAGTACGCTAATCTTCCCGCCGCGCAATCGGCCGGAGAGCCAGAATCGCGGACTCGCGGATCGGGGCTGACCTGATTTCGTTTGCACCGTGAGCAGCGCGGTCATCCGGCAAGAGCGCACCGGACTACCACCGGGGTCACCTGCCGCGGCCGGAGAGACAAGGCAGACAGGACATTGGCCGTGAATCGGACATGGGCACCCCACTCCTCGGATGCCCATTGGTCGTGCGAACGGTGCATGAGCCTACAAAAAATCCTGCACCTGTGACCGTGGTCACAGGGGCGGAAATCCCGCGTCAGGCACAATCGTCCAATGGGATGCCGGCGCTTGCCGGCTAGGCGAGGGAGTTGGCCATGCTCAATCTGCTGACCTTAACGATCGTCGCAGTTGCGCTCGGAATGCCTTTGGTTGTCCCTCTGATGTGGGGCCCAGTCGAAAGCGCCTGAGGCGACGTCTCGTTTATGACCGTCGCCGAGGTTACCGGGCGCCGCGCCTCGCTTCAGATCAACAGTATCGGTTGTTCGGATTTGAATGATCGCAGACTGACATCCCGGTGGTGGTGCCTATTCAGAGCCGTTCGGATACTCCTTTGATGGAGGCGGAACGATGCCAACTTGTGAAGATTACAAGCAGATGGCTGGCCGCGTCGCACAACTCGCCATTGCGACCTCCGCGCCCACACTCTCACAAGCATTGATGGCGCTTGCGGTGGATCATATGACGCGAGCGGCGCGACTCAGTGAGCTACAGGATTCGCAACAGCAGCAACGGCCGATGCAGCAGGAACAGTCAGCCGGCTACGGAGACTAGCAATCAACGGTCGGCAAAATGACGCGGCAGGCCAGGGCGATGCTGACCTCTGAAGACTACAAGCGATTGGCGGAACGCTGTGTGGAGCTTGCCAGCGAGTGTTCTGCGCCGACCGTGGCCGAAGCGCTGCGAGCGCTTGCAGTGGATTATTTGTCGCGAGCCGCAAGGCTGCGCAGGCGCGAAACAGCGACGGTGCAGCGATAGGCGCTTGAGCTTCACGCTCCTGCACCGGTGATGGTTTGTCCGCACCCGAAGGCTTGCCGCGGAAATCGGCGTTCGAGTGTGCCGCAAACACTCGACTTGGAGGTTAAGATGAGGATGATTGCGCTGGTGTTATGTGTCCTCGCATTCGCGGCTCCATCTCACGCTGCGCAGAAGCCCAGGGCAACAGCCCAAGATGTCGCGTCCATGGAGAAGAAGTGTCGTGCGATGGTCGGCAGGGAGGTGCCCGAAGCCACCGACGGGCGTAGTCACGAAGGCCAACTCAATGTGCAACGCTTCAGCGATTGCATGATGGGCGCACCCCGGGTTCGTTAGAGACGGGCTTCCTTACTACTCGAAGGAGTTTCCCGTCTCCGGAATCGCTGCCGCCTCTATCGTCCTACGTCAATTATTCCAGTTCTCTTCAGCCTTTAGTCGACCGTCGCAGATCGCCCGGCGTAAATCGACCATCGCCGAAGGAGCGCGCCTATTGCTTCGTTGCTGACAGGCTCGGATCGTATTCAGCGCGGTACACGTTGCCATAAAGATTCGCGATCCATTGTCGTCCGCTTGAGGTGACGTTGAGATAGCGGATTGCAGGTTGGATAAGCGGGAATGCGCTATTCCAATAGAACCGCGGGTACAAATCCACAAGGGCGGCGGGCGAGGTATAGCCTAGTTGTTTATTCAGGCTGGCTTCCTCAAATTCATGATACAGCGCATTGGCCTTTCGCAGGTATTGGGGATCACCGAGCTGCCCAATGAGGTCGGCGGCTCGCACGAGCGAACCATCCTCGTTCTCCTGATCATCGGCTTCGGCAGCAGAAATGGGAAATCTCGTGGATTCAATGGCGCGGGCTATCCTGCCCGCGTCAAAAACATCACTTGTCGCCAAGCGGTCCATCACAAACACCTTGGACCGGTCGACGTGATAGGGAAGAAGTCCGGCATCAGACGATTCGCGCGGCAATTTTGCCTTGTGACCGGCCGCGTCGATGACGTACCCGTCAGGTCCGTCGCCTTCGAGCAGGCCTCGAACGTAGCCGATGTCGTGCAGGAGGCACGCAACGATAATATGGGCATAATCACTGGGAAGCGTGGGAATGAGGAGCGCGCGTCCCTTCATAATGTCGTGCCCAGCCAGCGTCACCAACATCGTATGTTCGACATTATGGTAGAGTGCGTCGCTGTTCCCGATGCACTCGAGCGCAAGCCGGGCCATTGATGGAACAAGCTCAGTCAGGCGCGCGTGCGAGGTTCCAAACCTGCGAGTCATGTCCGAGGCGAGAAACGAGCTCAGCGCCTCCGCCGCCAGTTCGGGAACTGTAATCATGGGGTCATCGCCTTATCCCTGCAGCCCGGGTTCGATTGCCCATGCGCAAGCCCAAAACGTTGAGATATGCCGCCCTGCTCAGCGGCTGCGCTGACGCTGATGCAGTTCTGCCGTTGCTGTCTCACGCGATAAAGAGTCCAACGCAGGCGTTCTTGGCGCTTCGGTCAGGGGAAGCGCAGAGCACTTTCGAGAATCTCGGCGCATCGTGCAGCCAGCGGCTTGTAGAGTTCAGCATTCCTTTGATGGATTTACGCTCACACCCAAGTCGGCCGTGATCACGGACCACGGCCACCGATCGGGAGAAGGACCACCGCTAGGCGCTTTCTATTTGGCCCCACATCAGAGGGAGAACCAATGGTATTCCGAGCGCAACCACGACTATGGTGAAAGTCAGCAAATCGAGCATGAGCATCTCCCCTCGCTCGCCGGAGACTTCCAGCACAGGCGAGCACTATGACCGAGCTGCGCTTTCGGATGGTGTGACCGCCGTCACAGGGGTTATGGATTTTTTACGGCTTCAAAGGCGTCGCCGGTTTCCGCCGGCGCGGCACAATGAAGACCTTGCCGCCCTTCGGCGCCGAAGCCCGGGGCATCCGGTATCCCAGTAGAGCGCGGAGCCCACCGAGTTCCCGGACAGACCATTGGCTCATACAAAGGGCCGTCAATGACAGCGGGCCACTGCTCGAATCTCGTGAACCACTAGAGCAGAGGGTCGAGATCTTGTCCTTGCCGACCTGGTCCTCGATGCCCGTACCCTCAAGGTCGGCGAGTCCCTGCCGAAAGCCTGAACAGAAGCCGCATCATCGCTGCACCTTCGGTGATCCCATGTTGCGGCACAGCGGCGCCTTGGCGTTCGCCTCCTGACCACACCATTCAGTGAGCGGATTTGGCATGCTCTCTGCGGGAACCGTCGGCGCCGGTGCTGGTGTTGTCGGTTCTGGCTCGGGCGGATCGAGTGGGAGTATCACAATGGGCGGCGCAGCCTTGGGCTGGCGCGGCGAAACGCGCGGGCGTTCGGGCGCAATGATATCTGGCGGCACGTTTGGCGGTTCATACTGCTGAACGAGATATTGCCGCGGGGCAAAA
>Ga0075421_100011824_pt1 | contig 10821 bp, 8 predicted proteins | sample SoiMetdeltSBSDD5_FD_75292 | JGI IMG/M metagenome (GOLD analysis project Ga0075421, IMG submission 75292) | Bulk soil microbial communities from a Populus tree surrounding site in Tennessee, USA - Soil MetaG P. deltoides SBSDD5 | ecosystem: Environmental > Terrestrial > Soil > Tree plantation...
GGCCGGCGATGGTGAAGGTGCCGTGGTACCAGCGCACCGGCATCAGATGCCGCCGCCTGCGCGGAAACCGCGCCAACCGGTCACCATCCTTGCGACGTTTCGCCGCCGCGAACCACCCATCGGAAAACCGATATTGTTCGCGAATTTCAGGCGCAGGACACTAGCGATCCCAGGCCGATCCGCGTTGGAGCCCTCGTGGACAGTCGATACCGCCGGTGCAGCCCTCTCCCCGCACAACATCAACGGCCCCGCCGCAACTTCTCGACGTGCGTGGCCTGAAATGCATACACGACGGGTGAGCGGCGTTCCGGTGGGCAGGCGGGCGCAGCCTGACCGGCCACCTTTGAGGCAGGGGTCCGAGAGGACGACGCTCAGATCTGTTCTTCGGTCTTGCGGATGAAGAAGATCAGGACGCCGTCCTCGGTGTCGCTGGAGAGCAGTTCGTATCCGTTGTCCTCAGCCCATGCGGGGATGTCCGACAGGGCTCCCTTGTCTGTCGCCAGCACCTTGATGACCTGGTTTGGCATCAGCCTGCGCATCGCCTTGGTGGCGGCGAGTACGGGCATCGGGCACATCAGGTCGCGGGCATCGACCACCTCATCAACGTTGATGTCGGCGTTCATTCCTCTGCCTCCTAGATGAACATGGTCACGTGGGCCTTGCGGGCCTCGGACATGAACGCGGCTGCGCCGGCGAATTCGACGCCGTCTCGGAAGTCGCTGTGCGAGTAGCCAAAGACATCGATGGTCATTTGACAGCCGATGAGTCGCACACCGAGCTCGCGTGCCTCATTGAGCAGCGTCCCGATCGTCGCCACATGGTTCTTGGCGAACTTCGACTTCATCATTTTGGTGGAGAGTGCCTTCATGCCAGGCATACCGGTGAGCACATCGGGCATCGGCAAGGGCATGGGCATGGGCATGGCGGGGTTGCCGACGGGATCGACCTTCAGTTTGCGCTCGAAATCCTTGTGAATGATGTTGAGCCCGTAGAAGGTGAAGAACACCGAGGTTTCCAAGCCCGCCGCCGCGGCGGCCGTACCCAGGATCAGCGGCGGGTAAGCCCAGTCGAGCGTGCCCTTGGAGGCCACCAAGGCGGCACGGCGGGAAGCGGGGTTCTTCGTCCACGCCTGCTTGATCTCCTCGCGGACGATCCGGCGGATGTCCTCTTCGCACAGGCCGGATGCGATGGGTGTTTCAGACTGCGTGTGTAGCTCGGAGGTCATGGCGTTCCTCCATCTCGTTTGTCTCTACCGGGAGGTTTTGTCGCGCGGCGATCAGCATCGCGACTGTCGCGGCCGCTCGGTCTCCCCAATACCTGGCGGCTGGCCCGAAGGCCGCTTCGTTGGCCCGATGCCGGGCCAGCCATTCGCGCGCCTGCTGGATGAGGGCCGCCAATGTCGCGGCGGGATCCTGCTCGATCAGCGCGCGTAGCACTCGCCGCCGATCACCCAGTCGCAGGCCAAGACCCGTGCCCCGGGCAAGCATGGCGAGATGCGTGCGGGTGATGACCACACCGCTGCGGGCGGGGGTGAGCAGGCCGGTCAGGATCTCATCGAGCCGGCCGTCGGCGCTCACCCCGGCCACCTGGCGCAGGTGCGCCGGGAGCTTCTCGGCCACGCCGAGTTCGGCAGCCTCGGCCAGCAAGGCTTCGTGCAACAGGCTCGCCCACCGGGCATATGGTGCAGGCCCACTGTCTGACATCGCCCAGGTGTACGCCGGCAACCAGCTCACAAGGTGTTCGTGCAGGAGAGCTATCCGAGCCTGACGCCACATTGTCCTTTGTGGATCATCGGGTGCTGTGCGCTCCGCATCGGCGAGCGCCGCATAGAGTCCGAGCAGTGCGGCAACATGGTCGGCCTCGGTCGGCACGGGCAATCGCAGCGCCCGCCAGAACCCGGCGACCCGGTCGGCGGCTTCCCCGCCGAGCATGCCCTCCTCGCCGAGGTAGATCGAGGCGTGCGGCACTAGTTGCACCACAAACGCCTCGGTCCATTGCTCGCCGCTGGGACGGGGCAGGCCGAGCAGGCCGGCCAGGTTCTCCTGGTGCGGGCCGGGAGCTTCGGCCATCGCACCCAATGCCCGGAATAGTTCGGCGTGTGGAGTCGTCATTGGACAGATCCGCCGTCCTGCGCCGGCAGGGCAAAGATTTCCTTGGCCGGTTTGAGCGGCCGCATCAACCAGTACGGCCGGCGGGTGCCGTCCGGTGAGTGCTTGTGCGCCGGCCGGGCCAGATCCAGCCACCGTTGGTAAACCTCATGCGCCTTGGCCGTGTCCACAGTGATGTCGCCGTATGCTTCCTCGGGCGCGGCCTTGCGCACCCGGACCGCCTGATGCCAGCAATGCTGGCCCGAAATCGGATCGGGGTGCACTGGAAAGGTGAGGTTCTGGTGCACGCCGACATCGCTCCACCAGATGCGGGCTGTGTCCGGGTCGCCGGACTCGTATGCGCAGACCCCACTGAGCCGGGTCATTCGCCATGACCCGTTGCCGCGGGCCAGGTCGACGGTCGCCATCACCTGCCGCTGGCCGTTGTCGCCCTGTGTGGCTAGCTTCCACCGGCCCATGTGATGGCTGCACGCTACGACGCCGGGCCGGATGCCCTCAGTCACCCAGGCCTTCACCACATATGAGCCGATCTCGGTTTCCACCCGCACCAGATCCCCGTTGCCGACATCGATCCGCCGCGCATCGTGAGGGTGGATCCACAGTGGATTGGTGTGCGCCAACTCGTCGAGCCACTTAGCGTTACCGCCGCGGGTGTGGATCTGGGTCGGCAGGCGGAAGGTGGAAATCAGCACCAGCTGATCCGGCTGCATCGCCTCCGGATGAACGTGGCTGCGCTGGTACCCGGGAACGGCCTGGTCGTGCCAGCCCCAATCAGCCAGGGTGCGGGAGTAGAACTCGAGCTTGCCGCTGGGAGTGGGGAATCCGCGGCGAATCACGCCGTCTACCCGGACGCCGACCGGCCGGCGGCCCTGCTCGTCGGGCTCTGGCGCCCCCATGGGCACCACGTTGGGGTTGGCCGGTGCGGCCGAGCGGGTATAGACGCGGCCGAATGGGTCCTCGCCGATGTCGGTGAGCTGGTCTTCCGGCACCGGTTCCTCGTAGACCCGGCCGACGCCCTTGCGCACCTCGAACGCACCGTATCGGCGCATGTAGGCCAGTGGTGTCAATCCTTGGGCGGCCGCCGCCTCGGGCAGGCCGGGCACAGAATGCTCGAAGATCCAGCCGTAGTATTCGTCGACCGTCAGCCTGGTACCCGGCTGACGCTTGGATTCGTGATATTGCCGAATGCCGAGGCTGCCATCGGGATCTATGCGCCACGACAGCTCGATCCAGAACTCGTTTTCCTCCCAGACCTGCCCGGGATTGACCTCGCGCGTGTCGTTGACCTGCTCACCCAGCCGTTCGCGCGCGGCACGCAGCACGGGCTGGCGTAAGCCAATCCATTGCCCGTCATACTGCTCGTAGGAATGGATGTCATGCCGTTCCGGCCCCAGGCCCGTGGGCAGCACATAGTCGGCGAAGAAGGCGGTCTCGCTCCATATGGGAGTAAGCGCGACATGCAGGCTCACCATGGCCTCGTCGGTGAGCACCTCCATCCAGCTCAACCCGTCCGGATTGGTCCAGACCGGGTTGTAGACCCGCGTGAAATACACGTCGAGCTTGCCCCGGCCCTCCTTGAGGAAGTGGGGTAGCAGGAACGAAAGCTCGTTGAGTGCCAGCGGATACTCCAGCGGCCAGGTCAGCTCGTTCCACGTTGCGGGGTGCGGCGGCGTGTGGATCGGCCGCGGCACAAACTTGTTCCACGCGTTGGGATGCGTCCCACCGGGGGTGGCCACCGCGCCGAGCATCGCGTTGAGCAGAAACAGGGTGCGGGACACCTGCCACCCACCGAGATTGCCCGCGCTCGCCGAACGCCAGGTGTGCGTGGACAGACGGGTACCGGCGCCGGTCACCAGCTCGGCGACCCGTTCGATCGTCGCAGCGTCCACACCGGACTCCGCTGCGGCAAACTCAAACGTGTAAGGCGCGTAGAGATCGGACAGCACTCGCTCGAATTCCTCGAATTCGTTGGCCCGCTGGGGATGCTCGGCGGCTAGGTATTGGGACCAGTTCCACCACCGGCGCATGAAGTCGCGGTTGTGCCGGCCGGTGCGCAGCAGGTGCGAGGCGATCGCGAGCATGATTGCCGGCTCGGAACCCGGGTAGGGTGAGAGCCAATGGTCGGCGTGGGTGGCGGTGTTGGACAGGCGGGTGTCGAGCACGATCAGCTTGGCGCCGCGCTGTTTCGCCTCCATCACGCGTTGCGCATGCGGATTGAAGTAGTGCCCGGCTTCCAGATGCGAGCTGATCAGCAGGATGACGTCGGCGTTGGCGTGGTCGGGGCTGGGACGGTCGATCCCGGTCCAGAAGTGATATCCGGCGCGGGCGCCGCTGGAACAGACGTTGGTGTGCGAGTTGTGCCCGTCAACGCCCCAGCCGGCCAAGACCCGTTCGGTGAAGCCGTCTTCGCCGGGCCGGCCCACATGATACATGATCTCGTTGCGCCGATCTTCGACGATCGCGGTGCGGATCCGGCCGGCGATATCGTCGAGAGCGGCGTCCCAGCTCACCGGCTCCCACCGGCCTTCACCACGCGCACCGGCCCGCTTGAGCGGCTGGAGGATACGATCCGGGTCGGTGATCTGGTTGATCGTGGCCGGTCCCTTGGCGCAGTTGCGGCCGCGCGAACCGGGATGCTCCGGATTGCCTTCAAACTTGCGTACCTGCCCGGTGTCACGGTCCACATAGGCCAGCAGGCCACAGGCGGATTCGCAGTTGAAGCAGGTGGTCGGCACCAGCATGTAGCGCCGCTCGGTGCGCGCCGGCCAGTCTTTGGAGTCCAACTCCACCCAGTCGTCCCAGCGCTCTTTCGGCGGGAAAGCGGCTAGGTGGACCCGGCTGGGGCCTGGATAGAACGTCTCGCCGCGCGCTTCGGCCTCTGCCCGGGCCGCGCTGACCCGCCCGGCGAGCTCATCGATACGTGTCACAGTGTCTCCTAGGCGAGTGGGACGGACTGTCCAGCTTGGACATATGCGTGCTCATACAGGGCCAGACCGGCCAGCGCGGCCACTCCCGCCGCCCATGCCCCGGCACTGAGCCAGGTGCCGCCGGCGAAGGCCGCGGTGCCGGCGGCCACCAGAGCCAGGCCAGCCCAGAACGGCGCACGGTAACGCCCGCCGGTCATCGCATGTGTCGCGAGCTTGGCGTGCGCGGTGACGTGCGGCAAGGTGACCTCGCCGAGCACCAGAAGCAAGTGGGCCAGGGCGGCTGCGCCGACCACCCAGCCCAGCGGCTCGAGCACGGCATCGCCTCGCCATGCCGCGACCGGCAGCAACGCGGCCGAGCCGGCGAGGATCGCCTGCACCGCCAGATGCGGTGGCAGCAAAGGACTTTGCCATAGATCGCGCGCTTTGGCCTGGGCGAACAGGTAAGCGGTGTAGACGGCGGTGAGCACCGCCAGCGGCAGCCCGGCGACTGCCGCACCGGCCCGCAAGCCCGGGGCGTCGATGATGGCCGAAAGCAGGTGCAGCCCAAGGACTGTGGCGTATCCACCGAGGATCACCCCACCGCGCACCAGCCAGGAGCGCCACTGCGGGCGGGTCAGGATCATGTAGAAGCGTTCCGGATGCTCCAAATCCCACACCAGCAAAACCGCGGTCAGGGCAAGGAAGACGGTGGCGACCAGCGGTGCGATCCAGACCCAGAGGGGGTTGCCCGCGTCGAGCCGGCCGGACCACACCAGCAGGAGGGGCACCAGATACGCGCCGGCGGCGATGCTCTTCGTCCAGGTGTAGGCGCTGACTCGCCAGTCCCACGGCGCTCGATGCGCGATGTCATAGGAGACGATGGCAGCCGCGCTGCTCGACTGCACTGTTGTCGGCCCCTGCACGATGTGCGGGCCTCTCGGTTGTTCGGCCCAGGCGTAAGTGTCGCCTGCGGGCCGGGCCGCCGCGAGCGGGTCCAACGTGGACTGTGTTGCTCCCTTGTAGAAAAGCCTCGGCCGAGTGCCCTTCTCCGGCCGGCGGACCGAGACCGGCTCCCGATTGACGATCTGCGCCACGGCGGATTCGGGATCGTTGAGGTCGCCGACCATGATGGCCTGGGTGGGGCAGACCACCACGCAGGCGGGTTCCAATCCCACCTCGAGGCGGTGTGCGCAGAAGTTGCACTTCTCCGCGCAGTGGTCTTGCGGGTTGATGAAGATCGCATCGTAGGGGCAGGCGGCCATGCAGGCCTTGCATCCGATGCAGATGCTCTTGTCGAAGTCGACGATGCCGTCGTAACGCACGTGCATGGCGCTGGTGGGGCAGGCGGCAACACAAGGAGCGTCCGCGCATTGGTTGCACCGCGTCACCTGAAACGCGCGCCGGGCTTGCGGGAACACGCCGACGTCGACGCTCTTGACGAAGGTCCGGGTCACCGAGAGCGGGACCTCGTTCTCCGATTTGCACGCCGTGGTGCAGGCATGACAGCCAATGCATTTGGTCTGATCGATGACCTTCGCCCAAGACGGTCTGACGCCGATGGTTCGGGCGATGACCGGTGGTGCCGATTCCTGCGGCAAGGTGCGCTCCCGGCAGCTATTTGAGACCAACAGATTCTACGAGGCGTGCTCGTTCTCGCACACTGGCGCAGACGATCTCGCACAGCGGCCAGATCGTCTTTTCCACGACGCGGTAGAGGACCTGGTTGCCGACCCGGCGCCGGCCCAGGATGCCACCGAGGGTCAACCTACGCAAATGCTGCGACGCGTTGGCCACCGAGATCGCGGCCGCCTCGGCCAGCTCGCCGACCGACGTCTCACCGTGCTCACACAGCAAGCTCACCAGATGTAGCCGCGTCGGGTCTCCCAACAGGGCAAATCGAGCGGCCGTCTCATCCAGGATCGGTCCAGGTTGGAGCGCCATGGACAAACGGTAGTCCTTAGGAGTTCAATTAGTCAATTGAAAACGATCCGACTTCTGAGGTGGTCCGCTATGGACTTCGAGGTCTTCGCCACGCCTGGGCTAGGCGACAAGAGCTACTTGCTGCGTTCGGGTGACGAGGCGGTTTTGGTTGATCCGCAACGCGATGCGTGGCGGTTCCTCGCTGCCGCCGAGAAGCTCGGCGCACGTGTGCGGGCGGTGCTGGAAACCCACGTGCACAACGATTACGTCTCCGGCGCGCATGAGGTGCGTGCGGCGACCGGGGCGCAGCTGATGCTGCCGGCCCGTGGCCGGTATGAGTTCGCGCACCGCGCGGTGGATGAGGGCGACGAGGTGACCGTCGGCGATCTGCGCCTGGTCGCGCTGGCGACCCCAGGGCACACCCCGGAACACTTGTCCTGGCTCGCGCACCAGGCCGGTCAGCCCGAGCCGCAGATGCTCTTCAGCGGCGGCAGCCTCCTGGTCGGCAGCGCCGGGCGGACCGACCTGCTCGGGCCCGAGTTCACCGAGGCACTCACCAAGGATCAGTACGCTACACTCTCCCGCCTGGCCGCATTGCCCGACGCGGTGCAGGTGCTTCCCACACACGGTGCCGGCAGCTTCTGCGTCGCGGCGATGCCCTCCACCTTGCCGACCAGCCTCATCGGGGTGGAACGGCGGCGCAACCCGTTGCTGCTAGCCAAGGACCTCATTGGATTCACCGAGGAGCTCTCCGGTGAACTCATGTCCTACCCCAAGTACTATGCCCACATGGCCCCGATCAACCGATCGGGCCCTCCTGTTCTGGGTACCCTGCCTCAGCCACCCGAAGTCTCAGCCGAAGCTGTAGCAGAGGCGCTGCGGGCCGGCACGTGGGTAGTTGATGCCCGCGACCGGGACGCCTACGCCGCCGGGCACATTCCAGGATCGGTAAACATCGAATTGAACTCCGGGTTCGGCAGTTACGTCGGCTGGCTGCTGCCCTTCGACGCCCCAATCCTGCTGGTCCTGCCGGAGCCTGCCGGTGAGTCGCTCACCGAGGTGATGACCCAGCTGATCCGGATCGGCTGGAGCAATATCAGGGGCCACTTCCCCGGTGGCATGGCACAGTGGCAAGCGCACGGCGGCGACGTCTCGTCCTATCCGGTGGCCAGCGCCGACGATCTGTGCGAGGCCCATCTTCGAGGTGAGCATCAAACCGTACTCGACGTGCGCCAGCCGCTCGAATGGGGCTGGGGCACGATCCCGGACAGCCAGACCATCTTCGTCGCCGACCTTCTCGAGCGCATCAACGAGGTGCCCCGCACCGACCCGGTCTGGGTCATCTGTTCCAACGGCCATCGCGCCGGGATCGCGGCCAGTCTGCTCGACCGGGCTGAGATCAGCGTACGGCTCGTCGGAGAAGGCGGAGTCGGGGAATGGCGGGTGAGGTGCCGCTCGCTGCGGACCGCAAACACGTAAGCGGCGTCAAGCACACGCTTGCCGGCGATGCGGTCGCCGGGCTCAGCGTCGCGCTGGTCCTGGTACCCCAGTCGCTGGCCTATGCCCAGCTTGCCGGTCTGCCACCGGAACGCGGGCTCTACGCGGCCGCGCTAGCGCCGTTCGCGGCCTCGTTCGCGGCCTCCTCGCCGTACCTGCAGACCGGGCCAACGGCGATCACGTCGTTGCTCGTGCTCGGCGCGCTCAGCCCACTCGCGCCGATAGGCGGGTCGGAATACGTGGCGCTCGCCGCACTGCTGGCAATCCTGGTGGGCGCGTGGCGAGTCCTTTTAGGACTGATCAAGGGTGGACCGCTGGCCTACCTGATGTCGCAGCCGGTGCTGCTCGGGTTCACCGCCGCGGCGACACTTCTGATCATCGCATCCCAGCTTCCCGCGGCACTCGGGATATCCTCCAGTTCGGACAACCCCCTGATCAGCAGCTGGAATGCGCTGCGGCACCCATCGATGTGGCAGCTGGGCGCGATCGGGTTCGGGCTCGCCACCGCCGCGATCATGATGGTGAGCAAGCGGCTTTCTCCATTGCTGCCAGGGATCCTCATCGCGGTCACGGGTGCGATCACGGTCAGCGCAATCGCCGGATACGGCGGGACGACGGTGGGCCGTCTCCCCACTGATCTGCCAATCCCCAGTCTTCACCTGTCCTGGACACAGCTACCGGCGATCGCGCTTCCCGCGCTGGTGATCGCCCTAATCGGATTCGCCGAGCCGGCCGCGATCGCGCGTCGATACGCCGCTGCCGACCGCCGGCCTTGGAATCCGGACCGTGAGCTGATCAGCCAGGGCCTGGCCAACCTCGCGGCCGGACTCGGCGGCGGCTACCCGGTAGGCGGCTCGTTTTCCCGCACCGCTTTAGGGCGCTTGGCCGGTGCCCGTACCCGTTTGAGCGGCGCGCTGACCGGACTGCTCGTGCTCGCGTTCCTGCCGGTGGCCGGCCTGCTCGCCAAGCTGCCCACGGCTGTCCTGGCAGCCGCGGTCATCATGGCCGTGCTGCCGTTGCTTGACCTCGCCGCGGTCCGCGAGTTCTGGTCCTATTCCCGGTTGCAGGCCGCTGTCGCCGCCGCGACCCTCATTCTCAGCCTCGTCCTCGCACCACGCCTCGACCGCGCCGTGCTGATCGGCATTGGCCTGGCCGTCGCGGTGCACCTGTGGCGTGAGCTGCACGTCGACGTTCCAAGTTGGACCGAGGCGGACGTGCTGCACCTGCGGCCCAGCGGGGTGCTCTATTTCGCCTCGGCGCCACCACTCGAGGAGATGCTCACCCATTCGCTGGCCGCGCACCCGGAGGCGAATCACTTGGTCGTGCACTGCGAGCGGTTGGGCCGCATCGACCTCACCGGCGCCTTGGCCCTCCGCGAGGTGATCACCGACGCCCGGGCGGCGCACCTGGCCGTCGAGATCATTGACGTCCCACCGCAAGCGCGCCGGCTCCTGTCTCGCGTCATCCCCGATCTCGTTTCCGAAAAGGAATCCGATGACGAGTCGTCTGATCGCTGATGCGTCCAGGGCCTTTCGGTGCCTCTGCCCTCATAGGTAGCAGTGCTACCCCCGATGGGGCGGAGACGATCCCCGATCACCCGCCGTGCATGCAGCTTGGCGGGTGGGTTAGGCGGGTCTGGTCAGCCCGATGTGGTGCAGCATGTGTGGGATGAGCCTCACGATGGTGCCGATGGCGGCCAGGATTGCGTTGCACACCGCTCTGACCCGGATCCGCATGTAGGAATCAACACGACATTGTGGCGTGAAGGTCGCGGTAGGGACCGCTCTTGCGAGCGGCCCCCCGCACAGATCCCAGCGTGCGGAACTACCGCACTGGGCTCCTGCCTCAGGTTCTGGCGGCGAGGCGCGTCGCCGGGAAAGGATGCATCACACGGGCTCGCGGTAGCCACCGATCCACGATCCGGTCCATCCGCGCCCAGTTGATCCGTCTCCGCTGGCTTCGGCGCCGTAGCGCCTTGAACCAGTGCCGGGTTACCTGTTTACGAAAGGCCCTCACCTCCCGGCTGACGAGGGATGTTCAGCCGGCGCCTGGCGCTTTCCAGCGGCCAGTCCCTGTTCTCCCACTGCTACTTCCCATCGGCGAGAGTGTTTATGACGAAGCATCATCGAGGGTTCAATCGCTTCACCCGCTCGGTCTTCCCCAGCCTGTAACCCCCCGGATGGAACGGGGCTCCTTGGGCCGCTACGTCAGGCTCCGCACCCCGCGATTACCCGCGGCGCACGCTGAGGCGGGGACAGGCCCTGCGCACTGGCCTGGGTCCTACACCTTCGACATCAGTCGAACCTCCTCGGTGATTCCCAGGGCAAGCTCACTGACCTGGTCAGCCCGCTGGCACGCCGGCTGTTCGGCCCTGAATTGAACCGGCCCAC